>JAEEGG010000333.1_pt1 | contig 183427 bp, 148 predicted proteins | sample 9134161 | NCBI WGS metagenome assembly JAEEGG01 (sample SAMN16246543, study PRJNA631951) | gut metagenome | biome: gut microbiome; feature: rumen; material: CR-attached | host: Bos | place: Iran: Karaj | collected 2018-10 | reverse complement strand
AGTTATATATTATAAGAGGCGTTTTTGATACCCCTTATTTTTATCTGTCACAACTGTAACTGTCACACGCTTGGGGTTTATGACCTACTGCTGGCAACATTATCTCTTTGATTCCCAATTGGTTTTGGGGACATTGGTCTTAACGAAGGCCTGTTGTTCCTTCTGTTCTTTGTGTGACATCTTCCCTATGAGGCTTGTGAGCGCCCAGAGGATTTCGTTGCCGACTTCGGTGGCTGGTCTGACTATCAACCTTAAACTTTAAAATGACTTTCAATTCTAAACTGTCAACTCATGGATTTCACATTTTGTGGTACACATTTTGCGAAATTCTTTTTTTTGTCGCAACAATCTGGTGCGCCAACCATTCACGGATAATTCGTGGTAATTTACGTCAAAAAAAATGGGCACCACATCTCCGGCAAAATCTTAATATTTGTTCTGTGTCACAAAACAAATATTTTGATTTTTATTCTATGGTATTTAGTATTTTTTGAATATTTGCATTTAATTGAGCCGGGTCGAATTCAGGGACCGATTTGCTGTTTCGACACCTATCCCGACACCCCATTTCAGGTGGTTATGCCCGACAACTACAGAGGGTTTGTATAGTTTCTATCTCGCGCATTGTAAAGAATAATTATGGTGTGTCATGATGTGGCGCACCCCCTTTGTATCTTTGCAGCTGAAAAAAAGACGCTAAGATATGCAAAAAGAGAAAGACAACATTGACCAGCTGCGCAAGCGGCTGCTGGACTGCGAGGATTATATCAAGCATATTGCAAAGCCTTTTGACGGCTATTGGGACAAGGCGACGGAGGAGGTGATTGGTGACCACCTGGGCACGCGGAAATGGATACTTGACGAAATGTTCGAGAAGCACGTTACCGAGGCCGAGGTGCGGCGCTTCGAAGTGGTCAACGAGCGGCTGCTGGCGCTGACGAAGCAGCTAAACGAACACCACCGCACGCTGCAGGACCAGATGTCCGCCATCCACACCCTCGGTGGCGAACCCTTCGAGTTGGAGACCACGCTCCTCTATAGTCACAATGATGAAGATCCGCAACTCTTCACGATGGAGGAGGATGCCTTCTATGGTTCGCGATGGAACGAAATGCTGTGGGTCATCGGCGAGAACTCGCGGCTCGACGACATCTGCTGGTGCTGTGGTGACCATATCTGCACCCTCGACGACGGCCAGACTTGGGCCGAAGGCCCCCTCCGCATACCCCAGCTCGACCACCTCTGCGTCTGCTACGCTGTCCACGCCCTCTGCACCCACATGCATTACTCCATCCCCGACCTCCTTCGCATGACCACCTACGCCTTCAACTACCAGATAAACACGAATGTCGACCCTGTGCCGCTCGAAGGATAAAATGCATTGATTTCAGAAAATATTTGTATCTTTGCACCATAATTTTCACAGAGATATCAATTATAAAACATATAATCATGCCACAATTAATCAACTACGGAAAGGAGATTCTGCGTGTCTCTGCCAAAGGAGTCGAGTATTCCACCAGCGGCGGTCGTTCTTGGATGACGCGCTACAGCGGTTCATCCTGTGGAACATTCCTCGACCTTCTGCCCTATGGCAACGAGCTGCTTGCCGTCACCACGAAAGGTGTGTATTATTCCACCAGCCAAGGACGCTCCTGGATGTCGCGCTACACTGGCTCGTCGTATGGCGAGTTCCACAGCCTTGCCGATGGCGGCCGAGAACTTTTAGCTACCACCAGCAAAGGACTATATTATTCCACCAGCGCTGGCCGTAGCTGGATGAAAAGAAGTTGAAACAATACATGAATCGGAAAATGGCAAAAAACAAAATAGACAGAGATAACAACAATATAAACTTGTTGATAAAAAATCAGATTAATAACAGAATCAAACTATAAATCAGCATGTTGTATATTTATGATAATTTAGTTGATGTCATACAGAAGCATCTCGATGAACGACAGATAGATGCTGACGTGATACCGCATATTGGACGAGCGTGGCATTGCTATAGGTTTATACAGGTGGTTCCCAGAGGAATTACAAGTAGTGTCCATTATGAGTATATAAATGGGTATTGGGAACTTCATTTTGAAAATTCATCTGACAATGCAGAGGTTGATATAATGCGTCGCAAAGTGATGTCTCAGATTTATTCTGATGGATATCTGGACTGGCATAGGAGAGATGGGTATCAAAAAGGGTGCTTAAGTGTTGATGAAATGGTTGAAGACATTGACTCCTTCTTGTCAATCTTTGATTATTTATGGAATGAGACATCGAATGTGTTGTTGAAAGACATAGAACAGTCAGTTCCATTTGAGATTGATGAAGGACTTTTATCAGAAGCCAGTGATATTTCATGCGCATACGAATGTCTGGATGTAAGTATAGTTGATAATACATATTATTCAGAACCGAATATCAGATTGGCTTCTGTTGCAGACTTGCCTTTTGATCGTTTTTTCATCCCGCCGTATCAGCGCCCATATAAATGGGGTGTAAAAAACGTGAATCAATTGATAACTGATGTGTTGGCGTTTTGTGAGAAAGGAACGAATGAATACCGACTTGGAACACTGGTGCTTCATGAACAATTGGGGAAGCTCAATATTGTTGATGGACAGCAGCGTACAATCACGTTAATACTGCTATTAAATGAATTAAGAAAAGAACATGAGGACTTACTTAAAGATATTCCGATTGATTTGTTTTTGAAGAATCCACAGTTCCATGAACAGACATCGCGGATGCACATTCGTGAAAATCTTAATGCGATACGCTATCGCTTGACTGAGTTCACAGATAAGCATGTTCAATTCTTGTTGAAATGCTGCAAGTTTGTTATTGTTACGCTGTATGACATATCGGAAGCGTTCCAGTTCTTTGATTCGCAAAATGCTCGCGGAAAAGAATTGGAGCCGCATGATTTACTGAAGGCTTTCCATTTGCGAGAAATACCACGGATGACGCAAGTAGACAAAAAGAATGTGACCAAATGGGAAAGCCTTGATACTCCAAAGCTAGCTAATCTGTTCTTGGTGCTATTTAGAATAAAACGATGGATAGAAGGGTGCGACGGACGAGAGTTTACAAGTAAACATGTAGACATATTTAAGGGGACTAAAACGGGGCAGGACATTCTACCATACCAAAGGATTTATGCTATGGCTGAGTGTTATACGGAGCTTTATAACGCTGATATATCAAGAAGGATTGACCGACAGCATATGGATTATCCTCATCAGATTGACCAGGTTACGATAAACGGTACACTTTTTTTCGATATGATTCGATATTATTCTGAGAAAGAAGTTGTTGTTAAGGAAGTTCTAAAGAAGTGTTGCCCTGAAATTGATTATGCCATCAATCATTATGCAGAACGCAACAGAAAAGGTGACCTATACACGAGGAACCTTTTTATCGCTGCGTTGCTTTTTTATTACGACAAGTTTTCAGAGGATGGATTTGGAAATGCTGTGCCTAAAATCTTTGCATGGGCATATGGGATGCGTGTCAAGCATTATTCGGTACAGTTAGCCACTATGGATAATTTGGCACGTGAACACAATAGTTTCTTTAGAATGCTTCATAGGGCTATATCACCCTTGGATATTCAGAATTGGGTTGTTGAACCCATAATGAAAAGTGAGATACAACAGCAGGGTAAAATGACCGAAGTGTTCGTTTTACTCAATAAATACAAATACATAGAATCATGAGAACATCTAGTAATATTTGCGAAATGATGACGGTTCAGTCTCTATTAAGTAAAGATGAATATCTTATACCTATGTATCAGCGCAATTTTGCATGGGGAGAGTCGCATTTGAGCCAATTGATTCAAGATGTCTGGGATTATCATACGCTTGGTAAAAACTATTATATCGGCACATTGGTGGTCTATGATAGAAAGGATGGCACTTATGAAACGGTAGATGGGCAACAGCGTCTTACGACATTAAACATCATACTATGTGCTTTGCGTAATGAGATTGAAATTGGAGATGTGGATTTGGATTGGTATAAAGGTGTGAATATCTCATACGAATTTAGAGAACGCTCGACACGTACCTTGATGGCATTATACAGCTATACTAACGATGAGAATTTGGATGATGCTGCCATCAAAAACATGTACTATAGTGTACGTAGAGAAATCGAAAGCATTGTTCCAAGGGATAATCTTAAAGAGTTTCTTGATTACTTTTTCAACAAGGTAATGGTTACAAGAGTTATCTTGCCTGCTGATACGGACTTGAATCACTACTTTGAGATTATGAACAGCCGAGGTGAGCAGTTGGAGAAACATGAAATCCTTAAGGCTTTAGTCATGCGTTCCTCAGCAATGAATTTGCATAAAAGCTGGTTGATAGGACAAATTTGGGAAGCGTGTGCAGATATGGACAGATATGTCCCGCTCAACTTCACAAAAGAATTAAGAAACAGGATTTTTGGCCAACAATGGAATAGTTTTGATTGGAACAGCCTTGACAATCTTGTTGAAGGAACAAGAGATATTCAAAAAACCGCTAAAGACGAGCAGTTTTCAATCGAAGATGTCTTGAAACAAAACACCTCCGTTTTGGTAAAAGAAGAAGAGAAAGAGGGCGATAGGTTTGAGTCTGTGCTGAAATTTCCAGGTTTTTTGCTTCAAGTCTTACGAGTTGTCACAAAAGAGGATGTTCCGCTCGATGATAAAAGGCTTCTGCTGACTTTCCATCAATATCTTCAGAAGGAAGGTTTTGCAGATATATTTGTTCTAAAATTGTTGGAGCTGAGATTTTTGTATGATAGGTTTGTTATCAAGCGAGATTATAAGGATGACACTATCAATGGCAAAATGAACTTGTTGACTTTGACCAAACAGCAAAAAGATAATTTTAGTTACAACAATACAATTGGAGACATTGATGAAAACCATAGAGTTATCATGATTGAATCGATGTTTCATGTTTCATTACCCAGCCAGAATTACAAGCATTGGCTCTGCGCTGTGTTGAATTACATTAATCTCCACAAAGATGGAGGTGGCTTGGGAGATTATCTTGAAAGCTTGGCTAAGATCTACATGTTTGGCCGATTCCTTGCAGATGAGACATCTAATGAGGGTTTCTATTATAAAGCCATTTTCAAGCCAGATTTATTACAGGTTCAAAAGCCGAACACGATTCAGTTTCCAACTTTTGAGGATCATATTGATTACTTCATCTTCAACTACATAGATTATTGCCTTTGGAGAAGGAACAAAAAGACGTATTCTGATTTCGAGTTTACATCAAGAAGCTCTGTCGAGCATTTCTATCCGCAACATCCTCTTTCTGGACCTAAAATGGATGATGAATACTTACATGATATGGGGAATTTATGCTTGATAAGCAGTTCAAAGAACTCAGAACTTAGTAATTATTCACCATCAGCTAAAACCGAGCATTATGGCAAAGTTGGTTATGACAGTTTGAAACAAAAAATGATGATGGATGTTGTCAATGAGAATAAGAAAAAAACATCGGATGCTCAGCAGATCTGGTGGAATGATGAAGTCGAAGAACACCATAGGTTTATAGACACTATTCTTCTTTCTAGTTTTGACGAGTTAGGGAGATAGGAATATGATAATGCTTGATAAAAAGTTTATTTTCATAGAACAAGCCTGTACTTCAATTCTGCTTAGGTCTTTTGTATGTTCGGCAAGAGCATTCTACTGAAGAAAAGATGACTTGCTTTATTTGCGAGAACTGTGAAACCGAGATTGCACGTTGGGAAAGCATTGAGAAAGGTGCTTGTGCCATGAAAATCGAAAAAGATTAATTATTGGCTATGACTTTTTTAGGAGGTGCGTCACAATGTGGCGCACCTATTATCTACTTTTGCAGTCAGAAAAAGACAAGTAATAATATGACTTATGGAGAAGTTCTTTAAACCTTATGACTGTGATTTGAGGGAGTATGAGGCTCGACTGGCTTCGTCGCGCGAGATATGGGACGATTATTCCCACGAATGGTCCTATAGTTCTTTTGATGAAAAAATAGTTATTCTCGGAGGGTTCGCCTTGAAGGGCGGCAACTTTAAGCGGGCCATCGCGCGCTATGCGGAAGAGCGCACCGAGACCTACCGCAGCCGTATTCATTGGGTAATATTTGCCTATATCTGGCGTATGATGATGGGTAAAGAGTCTCAGTTTGAAAATAAGCCAACTGCTGACAGAATCAAACGGCTGGAGATGGACGAGTTGCTGCGCCTGCTAGCAGAGGAGCTGAAGATGTGTGTAAAGAGAACAACCGCGTTTGTATACGAGAACCGCTACAAACCCAATAGCACACCGGGTTTCAAAACATACGAGAGTTGGATTGTGTCGGACGAATACAAATACAACGACACCATCCTCGACACCATCGAGCGCGAACACTGGCGGGCGTTTCCCGACGAAAGCTTCTCGTCCTATCTGAACAAGTCCAAAAGATGGGAACGAAATTATTGTTTCTTTTAGTTGAATCACAATGGGCTGTCTGTATATAATAGAATGTCCTCAATGTCATAAACCGTTTGAGTGGAATGAGGGACCTGGCGCAGTCGCTGATGTGTTACATTGCGACAAATGTGGCCGGGAGCTCTGGACAACGGAAAGACTACAGGAATTTGAGAATGTTAAATGTCAATGCGGTGGGAGTTTTGACAAAGATGTGCCAATTATCTGTCCATTCTGTGGCAGAGAGATTGAAAAACCAAGAGAATTCATAAAAGAGGCAATAATGTGGGATTGATTGCCTCTTGGAAAATGATGGGCACACCACTATGGGGCGCACTTTTCTTTTATTTAGCAGCCGAAAGGACTAATAACATTTAGTGTGCTCTGCAACGACACAATAGGTGGATTGAATGACATAACCAATTGTCGGTACCACATATCCTGAAGGAACACTATAGTTACCATATAGGCACCCAAAAGATGATGAAAAGGGGAGTAGAAGGGGAGCAAAACCAATAGAGGGGTATGGCGGATGCAGGAGGTAATGTGCAGATTATGCATATTACTATGCTAACGGCTTATTTGTCAAGGAAAACTTGACAGTTGGAATAACACGTATTTTTGCGTGTTATTTTCATGTAACCTGTGCAAAAAATGCACATGTTATTATATGAGGCAAATTGGAAGTGTTGCAAAAAATGCCACAACAGTCATACGGTGGTAAGTGCAAATTATGCACATACCACTACGAATAACGTGCAAAAAATGCACATGTTCTGAGAGTGTATTCGGCAAAAAATTATAATATTTTGATGATTATATTCACAGAAATTAGTATATTTGCATTGTAATATTAATACAGAAACAATGCATATTAGTCGGATAATGAGCGATGTAGTCGCTAAAAAGCTGCACTCGGGGAAGGCAATTGTGTTGATTGGTGCCCGTCAGGTGGGCAAAACCACCCTGTTGAAAGAATGTCTGAAGGGGCAGGAAAATGTGCTTTGGATGAACGGCGACAATCTGGAGACCCGTACGCTGATGGCGAACATTACGGTGGAGCGCTATCGGAGTATGCTTGGAAAAAACGATATTGTCGTTATCGACGAGGCCCAGCGCATTGAAGATATCGGGCTCAAGAGCAAATTGCTGACGGACAATTTTCCGGATGTACAGCTTATCATTACGGGCAGCTCGTCGCTTGACCTGGCCAACAAGGTCAACGAGCCTTTGACGGGACGCAAGTGGGAATACCGTTTGTTTCCCTTGTCGTATGGCGAGTTGGCGACGCACTACGGAGCTATGCAGGAGTGGCAGAAACTCCCCCTGCGGCTGGTGTTTGGCAGTTATCCCGACGTAGTATGCAATCCCGGCAACGAACGCGAGGTGCTGAACAATCTCACCGAAAGCTATCTATACAAAGATGTCCTTGTTTGGGAACGCATCAAGCGGCCCGACAAAGTGGTCAGGCTGTTGCAGGCTTTGGCGTTCCAGGTGGGCAGCGAGGTGTCGGCCAACGAGCTGAGCCGAATGGTGGAACTCGACCGTGCCACCGTGGAAAAGTATATCACCCTACTGGAGCAGGCTCAGGTTATTTTCCGCCTGGGTGCCTTCAGCCGTAATTTGCGCACAGAAATCAAGTCGGGGCGCAAAATCTATTTCTACGACAACGGCATCCGCAATGCGCTTATCGGCAACCTGTCGCCGATAGACATGCGTGCTGACATGGGTATCTTGTGGGAGAACTATATGGTAAGTGAGCTGCTGAAGAAAAACAGCTACGACCTCACCTATGCAAAGTCCTATTTCTGGCGTACCACGCAACAACAGGAAGTTGACTATATTGAAGAGTGCGACGGACGGATGAAAGCATACGAATTCAAGTGGAGCCCCACGAAGAAGGCTAAAATCAGCAAGACTTTTCTCGGAGCATATCCCGATGTGGAAGTCAAGACCATCACGCGAGAGAATTATATGGACCTTTTATAAACGTTTTCTGCATTATTATCATGGAAAACATCAATGACAAGATAATCATCTATCAGACCGACGACGGACAAACACAAATTGATGTCCGTTTAGAAAACGAGACAGTGTGGCTGACTGCCAATCAAATGGCTTTGTTATTTGATAGGGATGATAAGACCATCCGGAAACATATTAGCAATGCCATCAAAGAAGAGCTGTCCGATACAGTGGTTGTCGCAAAATTTGCGACAACCACTCCGCATGGTGCAATAGATGGCAAGTCTCAGACCCATCTTGTTAGTTATTATAATCTTGACGTAATAATCTCAGTAGGCTATAGGGTTAAATCAAAGCGAGGTGTTGATTTTCGCCGTTGGGCCAACCGTGTGTTGAAGGAGTATCTTGTAAAGGGTTATGCTGTCAACGAACGTATCCACAAGGAACAGATTGGCGAACTCCGTCAGCTGGTGGGCATGCTCGGCAGGACGATACAGAACCAGCCGCTGCTCTCGACCGACGAGACCAATGCGCTCTTCAACGTGGTGACCGACTACACCTACGCTCTCGACACCCTCGACAGCTACGACTACCAACGGCTCACTATCAACGATACTACCAGCGAGGCTCCTTTCCATGCTACCTATGACAACGCCATGCAGGCCATCCGCTCGCTGAAAGAACGCTTTGGCGAGAGTAGGCTCTTTGGCAACGAGAAGGATGAGTCGTTCAAGAGCTCTATCGGGCAGATATACCAGACGTTCGACGGCGTGGAGCTCTACCCCAGCACCGAGGAGAAGGCCGCCATGTTACTCTACCTTGTCACCAAGAACCACTCTTTCAGCGACGGGAACAAACGGATAGCCGCCACCCTGTTCTTGTGGTTTCTTAATAACAACCGTATCCTCTACCGCGAGGATGGGAGCAAACGCATTGCTGACAATACCCTTGTGGCTCTCACGCTGATGATTGCCGAGAGCCGTCCCGAAGAGAAAGACGTGATGGTGAAAGTGGTGGTCAATTTAATTAACAAGAACAACCCATGACACCCCTGAAGAAATATATTTGGCTTGTGGGCACGCTGATGCGCAGCGGTGAGAAGGGACTGACGATGGAGCAGATTGGTGACCGTTGGGATGCTGACGACGAGATGCACGACAATGGGGCTTTTGCCATACGCAGTTTCCATCGTCACCGCAAAGAGATTGAAGAGCTTTTCGGCATTGAGATAGAGAGTTACGGCAACGGCAGGGAGTTCCGCTACCGGATAGCCGACAGCGGTAAGAACGGCTATTTCAGGCAATGGATGCTCAATGCCATTGCCGTGAACCAGATTGTGGCGGACAGCCATGAGGTGGCACAGTATATAGCCATAGAGAAAAGTCATACCGACCCATTGCCTGAAATACTTCAGGCCATGAAGGAGATGCGGATGATGGAGTTTGACTATGGAGCCTATTGGCGCGACCATGTGAAGCGCTATGCCGACTTCCGGCCTCATGCGTTGAAGATGTTTGAGCGTCGTTGGTATGTGGTGGGCAAGTATGCAGCGGATATGCCGTATCGTATCTTTGCGTTGGATAGGATTAGCAACTTGGAAATCCAAAAGGAGGCTTACACCAGAGACCCCGATTTTGATGTGGAGGAGCTGTTTAAGGACAGCTACGGCATCATTTTGGGGGACGACCTGGAAGTGGAGAGTGTCTGGATTAAAGTGGATGCCTTTCAGGCCAACTACCTGCGGTCGCTCCCGCTGCATCGCTCCCAGATAGAGCTGAGACGGAATGAGGAATACTCGCTCTTTGCTGTTCGAGTGCGTCCGACTCTTGACTTCCGACAGCGGTTGCTGTCGTTGGGCAGCACCGTGGAGGTGCTGAAACCTGAATCTTTAAGGGTTGAAATGAAAGAGGAGATTGCTGCCATGTTGTCCAGGTACAAGGATGAGGAAGAATAGAATGCGGCCAATTGGCTCGAAACAAGTACTAATCTGCCATAAACCCGAACGGTCGATTGGGGTTAAAAATTATCAAGAATTTGAGAATTGGAGAATTTGTTAGTTGTTTGTCTTGAATTTGAAAGGATTTTGAGAAGATAATTGCATGCAATTAATAGAAATGGCATAAACCCGAACGACCGATTGGGGTTAAAAAATATCAAGAATTTGAGAATTGGAGAATTTGTTAGTTGCTTGTCTTGAATTTGAAAGGATTTGAAGACGATAATTGCATGCAATTAATAGAAATGGCATAAACCCGAACGACAGATTTGGGGTTAAACATTAAGCTGTCAACTGTCAACTATAAACTGACTTTCAACTATCAACTCTCAACTTTCAACTGACTTTCAACTATCAACTCTCAACTTTCAACTGACTCTCAACTATCAACTCTCAACTCTCAACTATTAAAGGGTGTTCTGTTTCTTCTTGTAACGGAAGTTCACGGTGGTGAGGATGAAGACTACGGGAATGAAGAAGTAGATGTTGCCCTCGATGCACTCTATGGCGAGCATGGTGACTGCCTCGATTCCAATAAGGAAACAGATGGCGATAAGGAGGCATGGCCAGACTTTGTGGGTTTTGACCATGTCGATGATGGTCTTGATGACTATCATCAGCACCATGAGCGTTTGGTAGACGATCATGATCCATACGCCTGCTATGGGGGCAAACACATCTGCCACGCCGGCAATGGAGACACCCAGCAACATTACAAAGATGACCGACTGCCACTCAATCCATTGCTGTTCGGCCATTCCCATGGTGTCGCTTAGATGTGCCACCACTTGCACCAAGGCCGTGAGGAAGCAGAAGACGATATAAGTGAGGAGCAGTTCGCCCAACAGGGACCATCCTAAGCCTACGATGTCTTTCTGGCAAAACCAGCCTACGCTGATTTCTTTGCGATGCAAGTCGCGGTCTTCGAACAAGGGCAAGTCATTGGAGAAACAATAATAGTAGGTGAGCAACACGGCCACCCCCAAGAGGATGTGAAGCAGAGGGTAGAGGCTGCGTTTGTCGTATTTGTTGATGCGTTGTGTGGTGATATGCATGGCTGCTGCCATCACGAGAAGAAAAAGCGGGATTACGATCGGATGCAGGCCAAGGGGATTGCCGTGATGCAGGCTCAGTAGTTCTGGCAGATTTGTCATCGGCGCATTGGCAATGATGTATTCGGAAAGGCTCTTTAGTACCATATCACTCATTAATGATGTTGATGTTGATAACGGATGAGTATGCTTTTTATTGTGCATCTGATTGCAAGAAACGTGAACAATCAGAATTAGGGTGGGTTGAATAAGTTGCTTTCAATCGATAGAACCCACCTTATGACGGCCGCTAAAACAAGGCTTTGCTATGGGGTGGCGGCAACTGTCATTTTATTTATTTTCTTTTTAATTAATAAAAAAGTTGTATCTTTGCATTTTCCTCGTCAGAGGAAGGGTCTGATAATTGATTATAAACTAATAATATAGCATAGATGAGAAAATTAGCAGTGGTGGCTTTTGGCGGCAATGCCCTTTTGCGCGGCGGCCAGAAAGGCACATATCAGGAACAAATTGAAAATGTGGAGCAGACCTGCGAGTCACTCTATAATCTGCTGCAACGCAACTATAATATCGTTATCGGCCATGGCAACGGCCCCCAGGTGGGCAACGTGATGCTGCAGCATGAGGAGGGCAAACGTGCCGGCGTCGAGGCCATGCCTATGGATTTCTGTGTGGCTGAGACCCAGGGCTCCATCGCCTACCTCATTGAGATGGGGCTGCGCAATGTTATGGCTCGCCACGACATCCAGCGCGACGTGGTGACCTTGGTGACCCAGGTGGCCGTGAACAAGATCGACCCCATGTTCCAGAATCCCACCAAGCCCGTGGGCCCCTACTACACCAAGGAGCAGGCCGAAGAACTGGCAGCCAAGACCGGCGCCGTCTACAAAGAGGACCCCAAGGGTCGCGGATGGCGTAAGGTTGTGCCTTCGCCCACCCCTCAGCGTATCAACAACATCAAGATTGTGAAGCAGCTGGCCAAGGCTGGCAATATCGTCGTCACCGTTGGCGGAGGCGGCATCCCCGTGGTGGAGGAGAGCGACTATGTGCGCGGTGTGGAGGCTGTTATCGACAAGGATTTGGCCAGCGCACTCTGTGCAATAGAGATTGGCGCCGACGAGTTCTATATCCTCACCGATGTGCCCAAGGTTTACATCAATTTCCGCAAGGAGAATGAAAAGGCTCTCGATACCATTACCGTGGCAGAGGCCAAGCAGTATCTGCAGGAAGGCCATTTTGCCGAAGGTAGTATGGCTCCCAAGATTCGCGCTGCCATCATCTTTGTTGAGAATGGCGGCAAGGAGTGCATCATTACCGAGGCCGGACAACTGGACAACCCCAATTGCGGCACCCGCATCGTGAAGTAATGGGTGATTGTTTGTCATCATTTTTAATAAAGAAACTGCTTTCCAAAGAAGGGTAGGTAAGGAATGGAAGATTTTACCAATTCACCTCTTTTCCGCGTAGGGATGATTGTTCTGGCCGTGTTGGGCCTGGTCGTCCTGATTGGAGGTGTTGTGCTGAAGCATGTGGGCTGGGGTGACTATGAGTTTGTTATCATGGCGGGCAGCGGATTGCTGATTATTTTTTCGGTATTCCTTTATGCCCTATTCCCTTTCCATGCCAAAAACGACAACATGTCCAAGAACATGCGTTTGGAGCCCATCTGGGATTTCTCGATGAAGGTGACGGGATGGACGCTCGCGGTGGTGCTGCTGAGCGTGCTCTTCCTCATAGAAGGATGGCCCGGCTCCTCTACGCTGTTGCTGCTGACGGGTATATGCGTGGTGGCTGCTGGTGGCTGCTGGCTGTATTATGTCGCTCAGAAGAATCAGTTTGGAAATCGCTAAGATTGTAACACTCATCATTATCGGAGATGCACAACAATTCATGGTTAGACAAGCTCTCGGAGAATCCCAACTTCAAATCCTTCATGAAGAAGTTGTCGGTAACAGGTCTTCTGTTGGCCGCTGTGGGTGGGATGCTGAAGTATGTGTCGCATGAGGATTACGGCTTGCTGGTGATGGGCGTGGGCATGATGGCTGTTGTGGCCTTTTTGCTGCCCTGGATTTTCCCACAACGCAATGATAGTGAGCTGGAATTTGTTGTCAAAACATGGTGGCGCTTTGCTATCCGCCTGACAGGGTGGGGCCTCGCCGCGTTGCTGATAGGGCTGCTGTTTGCCGTCTCCCATTGGCCAGGTGGCGGCACGCTGCTTATCGTAGGTGGGGGTACTTTGGCATTAAGCGTTTTGGCGTGGCTCTGGTATTTGAAAAGATGCGAAAAGAGTAAAGGTACTTTTAATAGTTGAAGTATTAAACACTCTTTATACGCTAAACCCTAAACTGTAAACAATCAACTCAAGACTGATTTTAAACATTAAACTAAAATATTAAACTAATAATAATCAAATCAACACAACATGGCTTACAATTTAAGAAACCGTAATTTCCTGAAGATTTTAGACTTCAGTCCCAAGGAACTCAACTATCTGCTGGATTTGGCTCGCGACCTCAAGCGTGCAAAATACACCGGCACCGAGCAGCCCACCCTGAAGGGCAAGAACATCGCTCTGATTTTTGAGAAGACCTCAACCCGTACCCGTTGCTCCTTTGAGGTAGCCGCTAAGGACCAGGGCGCCCACGTCACCTATCTGGGCCCCACCGGTAGCCAGATTGGCGTGAAAGAGAGCATGAAGGACACCGCTCGCGTGCTGGGTCGTATGTTCGACGGCATCGAGTATCGTGGCTTCACCCAGGAGACTGTTGAGGAACTGGCCCAGTATGCTGGCGTTCCCGTGTGGAACGGCCTCACCAATGAGAGCCACCCCACCCAGATCCTGGCTGACTTCCTCACCATGCAGGAGCATGTCAACAAGCCCCTCAGCGAGGTTACCTTTGCTTATGTTGGCGATGCCCGCTTCAACATGGGTAACAGCTTGATGGTTGGTGGTGCTAAGATGGGCATGGATGTCCGTATCATCGCTCCTAAGAAACTTCAGCCGGATGCCAAGCTGGTGAAGACCTGCAAGGAAATCGCCAAGGAGACTGGTGCCAAGGTGACCGTTACCGACGATCCCGTGAAGGGCGTGAAGGGCTGCGACTTCATCTATACCGACGTTTGGGTCTCCATGGGCGAACCCGACGAGGTTTGGAAAGAGCGTATCGACATGCTGATGCCTTATCAGGTGAATGCTCAGATGATGAAAAACACCGGCAACCCCAACTGCAAATTCATGCATTGCCTCCCCGCTTACCACAATCTGGAGACCAAGGTTGGCCGCGACGTGAATGCCAAGTTCGGCTTGGACGGCATTGAGGTTACCGAAGAGGTGTTTGAGAGCGAGAACAGCATCGTTTTCGACGAGGCTGAGAACCGCATGCACACCATCAAGGCCGTTATGGTGGCTACTTTGGGTGACTAATTCTTTTGAACGACCCTGTCGATGCAGGGTTGTCTGCTTTTTAATAAAAAAGGGGGACTTCTTTTATTTGAAGTCCCCTTTTTTGTGTCCATTGTCATTATGGGCGAGACCGTTTCTTGAGATATTGCGTTCCGTCTTTTCCAACAGTAGTAAACCCAAATCGGTCATTAGGTTTTATGCCAGAGTGGAATTTGTTTCGAGAAGATTGGCCACATCGCTGGCGACGGCATAGCGGGATACGACGAGGCAGGGATGTGGTCTAGATGCCGGAAGAAATGCCGAGATGGGCAAAAATGACTTAAAAAACCTAAAATAATAGAGAAGTCGGCCTAATGACCGATTTGGGTTAAACTTCCTATGCTTTTTCTTATTTGTTTTTTGGCCTATTTCCTTTACTAAGCTGTGTTTTTTTGCAGCGTTTTTCTCTATATTGAGAAAAAATATTATTTTTGCAATCTGAAAATAACATATTCACTTATAAAATTCAACAGTATGAAAAAGATTTTAAGTTTGCTAAGTATAGTGACTTTTTGCTCACTTATGCTTGTTTCTTGCAACAAGGAGTACACCATCACGGTGCAATCCAACAACGATGCTTGGGGCACCGTTACGGGAGGCGGCACCTATGCCAATGGCTCTACGGCCACTTTGACTGCTGTGCCCGCATCAGGCTATTACTTTAATACTTGGAACGACGGCAATACCGACAATCCCCGCGTGATTACGGTCAGCGGCAACGCCACCTATATTGCCACTTTCAGCGATAACCCCGGTGGTGGCGGCACCGGCGACCCCCAGTCACTTACTGGTACAATCGATGCCAATCGCACGCTTCCCGACCTGGGACTGCCTATCGACTATATTGTAGAGTCCTGGGTGAGCCTCGAGGGCAACGCCTGCTTGACGATTGAACCCGGTGTGACGATTGCCTTTGCAACTGTGGGTGGCGAGATTCTCGTTGGCGAGAATGCAGGCCTGAAAATGGTAGGTACCCCCGACAAACACATCGTTCTGCGTGGACCTTCCACCTCTACGGGTGTAGGCTCATGGACAGGCGTTACCTATACTTCTGTCCGCACCGACAACCAGATGGCTTATGTCGACTTTATCAATGGTGGCCATGAGGATGCCGTGGTCAACATCAATGGTGGCAAGGTGGCTATGGACAACTGCACCATTGACGGCTCTGCCGCTAATGGTGTGCTGGCAGGAGGAAGTAGAGACTGCTTCTATTCTTTCAGCAACAATACCATCCGCCGCTGCCAGCAATATCCTATTCAACTGGGAGAAATAATGCTGGTCAACCAGATTGGCACGGGTAATGTATTTGAGTCCAATACGAATAATTATGTGAACGTTAATTATTTGTATGTTGAAGAAGATCAAGAGGTCACCTTCTCCAATATTTCCATTCCTTATTATCTGTCCGACGGGCTATTTGTTCCCAATAATGCTAAATTCATCGTTAATGCAGGTGTTACCATTCTGATGGCAATGAACAGCACAATGTACATCGCCGAGCAGGGATATTTTCAAATTAACGGAACTGTTGACAATCCGGTAATAATCAGAGGATTGGTGGATGAACCTGCCTATTGGCTAGGCATTAGTTTCCGTAGCGACAGGAACAATCATGGTGGCAACTACATTCGCAACGCCCGCATAGAAGGCTGTGGGGGCAGCTCTGACCTGCCAGCATTGAATTTGGAATACGATTTTGATATCAATCTGGAGAATGTTGCTTTCGGCAGCACCACTTGGGGTATAGGACTTACCGTTCCCAGCGAATGGAATGACGATACTGAGACGTATGACCTGCAGTGGGATGAACTGAATATGTCCGCCACAGGCCTCACATTCCAATGCGACCTTGGCGAGGTCTTTGACTATGGCACCCAAACTGTGTATGATGCCAGCAACCTCCCCACGAGCCACTAAGTCTTGATTGAATAATGTGAAGTGTACAATGGCCGCCCAGGCGGTTGTTGTACACTTTTTCTTTCTAAGGTCTACTCTCGGCACCCCACCTATTTCAGGCTATTAACCACCCTGTAGGTTCCTTTCTGCTCTTATGACTTTTGGACATGAATAGGCGCTTTGTTCAGACAAATACATGCTTCGGCTCAGCGTGTGGGAATAATACATTTTTTTTACATCTATATATAATAAACCTTGACTTTGTGCGTTACATAAAACATTAGATTGAGGAGGAGAAACGGGTGTTGGGGTTATAATTATCTGGTAAATAACGCTTCGCGCACCAGCGAGGTTTAAATAGTATACAATGAAACTGTCTTATTACAATTTCTATCTCCCGAAGGAGTTGATTGCTGAGAAACCGGCCAAACAGCGTGATGAGGCCCGCATGATGGTTCTGCACCGCGACACGAAAACCATCGAGCACCGCATCTTCAAGGACTTGATAGAGTATGTCACACCCGGCGATGCCGTGGTGGCTAACAATACAAAGGTGTTTCCCGCCCTGCTTTATGGCGAGAAAGAGAAAACCGGTGCCAGCATCACCGTGTTCCTGCAGCGCGAGTTGAACCGCGACATGCGCCTCTGGGATGTGATTGTCGACCCTGCCCGTAAGATCCGTATCGGCAACAAGCTTTATTTCGGTCCCAATGAGTCGCTCGTTGCCGAGGTTATCGACAACACCACCTCACGCGGCCGCACGGTGCGTTTCCTCTTCGACGGTACCCACGAGGAGTTTATCAAGCATATCCGCAGCTTGGGACACACCCCGCTGCCCGACGAGTTGCGTGCAATCCGCAACATCGAGAACTACGATGCCGATCGTTACCAAACCATCTATGCCAAGCACGAGGGTGCTGTGGCAGCTCCCATAGCAGGATTCCATTTCAGCCGTGAGCTGCTCAAACGTTTTGAAATCAACGATGTGCAATGGTTGGAGTTGACGCTTCATTGCGGCATGGGTAACTTTAAGAGCATTGATGTGGAGGACCTCTCGAAACACCGTATGGATGCCGAGGAGATGGTTATCTCGCAGGAGGTGTGCGATGCCATCATGGCCACCAAGGCTGCCAATAAGAAGATCTGTGCTGTCGGCACCGATGTGATGCGCGCTTTGGAATCTGCTGTGACCATCTTTGGTAAGATTAGTGCCTATGAAGGTTGGACCAATAAGTTCATCTTCCCTCCCTATAACTTTTCCATTGCCGACATGATGGTTACCAACTTCCATCACCCCAAGTCCTCCCAGTTTATCATGGTGAGTGCCTTTGGCGGACCCGAATTCATCAGCCATGCCTATGAAGTCGCCATCCGTGAGAAATACAAATTCTCTACGTATGGGGATGCAATGCTGATACTTTGATTGGAGAGTGAGTGGCGTGAGTTCAAGAGAATGAACGCGGCATTGTAGGGGAAAAGGTTTGGCGTTGGGAAACCCAAGCCATCTCTGCGCTGGTGATTCTGCAAGAGGCAATGTGTCTTGTGATAAACATTTAAATAATTAAATAGTCAAACAATAGCGTGTATAGGGTATTTTACCTATGTATATTCATAGCGCCTTGTACACCGTACACTAAAGGTGGGTTCTATAAATTCCACATTTAAAAACAATAATAAATATGAGTGTACTTAAATTTTTCAGCGCTTTTGCCCATATTTCGGCATCTTTCCGATTGTCAGTCGGTTACAATGCACCGCATTGCTCCCTCCTTCCGCACGGAAATCTGCTCGAAATAAGAACAAAATCGATTGAAAGCAATTTATAGAACCCACCTAAATAATATGGTTCCCTTAGCTGAGATATTACGACCGAAGGATTTGGACAGCTATGTCGGGCAGAGGCATCTGGTTGGACAGGGGGCTGTTCTGCGTACGTTGATAGAGAGCGGCAACATTCCGTCGATGATTTTCTGGGGGCCTCCAGGGATTGGCAAGACTACCTTGGCGATGGTTATCAGCCAGACGCTCAACCGACCTTTCCATACGCTTAGCGCCATTAGCAGCGGTGTGAAGGAGGTGCGCGAGGTGATAGAGAAAGCCAAGGGGGAGGAGGGGGCCATCCTTTTTATCGATGAGATTCATCGCTTCTCCAAGAGTCAGCAAGACTCGTTGCTGGGTGCTGTGGAGAAGGGCATCGTCACCTTGATTGGCGCCACCACCGAGAATCCTTCTTTTGAGGTGATTTCGGCATTGCTCTCACGCTGTCAGGTGTATATGCTTAAAGAATTTGGCGAGGCCGAGATGCGACAGCTGCTCGACAGCGCCATCCATTATTACGCTTCGCAAGGTCGCGAAGTGTCGGCCCCTGAGGTGGAGGCATTGTTCCGCATTTCAGGAGGCGATGCGCGCAAGCTGCTCAATGCCATCGAACTGGTAGTCAACAACAGCCCTGCGGGTCCTGTGGTGATAGACAATGCCCATACCACGCAGGTTATCCAGCAAAATTTGGCATTGTATGACAAGAAAGGCGAGATGCATTACGACATCATTAGTGCCTTTATCAAGTCTATGCGTGGGAGTGACCCCAATGCTGCCGTATACTGGCTGGCTCGTATGATAGAGGGGGGTGAGGACCCTGTTTTCATAGCCCGCCGCATGTTGATTTTTGCGTCGGAAGATATTGGCAACAGCAATCCCAACGCCCTGCTGTTGGCTAATGCTTGCTTTGATGCCGTCACCAAAATAGGTTATCCTGAGTGCCGTCTCACTTTGTCGCAATGTTGTGTCTATCTGGCTTCCTCGGTGAAGAGCAACAGCACCTATGTGGCCCTGCAAAATGCACAACAGATGGTGTCACAGACGGGCGACTTGCCTGTGCCGTTGCATATCCGCAATGCCCCGACCAAGTTGATGAAACAGATGGGTTATGGCGACGGCTATAAGTATGCCCACGATTACCAAGGCAATTTTGTCGACCAGGAATTCCTGCCTGACGCACTCCGCGGAATGAAATTTTATGAGCCTGGACAGAATCCCCGCGAGGAAGAAACAAGACGGCAGTTGAGAGCACGATGGGGTACAAAGTACAACTATTAAGAGTCCTATTCTGGTTCCGTGCCTATTTGTTTACTATACACTAAAAAAGAATCATGTCTGACGCGCTGCTTACTGTAGAAAACTTGACTAAGTCGTTCGGCGACAAGTTGCTTTTTGACGATATCTCTTTCGGTATCAATGCCGGACAGAAAACTGCCTTGATTGCCCGAAACGGATATGGCAAGTCAACCCTCATGAATATTCTCACCGGCAGGACCTTGCAGGACAGCGGCAAGGTGACCTTTAGGGGCGATGTCCGCATGGCCTATCTGCCACAGCAGCCGGAGCTGTTGCCGCATCAATCTGTGCGCAGTTTCGTTTATTCTGCCCAACGTCCTGAACATGAGGATGAGTGGACTTTTGAACAACGCATCGAGGAGATATTGAGTCGTTTGAGATTGGACGACAAGCTCGACCAACCCATGCAACAGCTCAGCGGAGGCGAACAAAAAAAAGTGGCTTTGAGTCGCATCTTGATAGACGATACCAATCTGCTGCTTTTGGACGAGCCCACCAACCATCTGGATATTCAGATGATTGAATGGTTGGAAGATTTTCTTTCGCGTCAGAAACTGGCTATACTGATGGTTACGCACGACCGTTATTTCTTGGATCATGTTTGTCAGGATATCTACGAGATTGACAACAGTCAGCTCTACCACTACCGCGGCAATTATGATTATTACCTACGCAAAAAAGCCGAACGCCAATATAATGAACGCGTAGAGGTGGAGAAGGCCAAGAGTCTTTACCGCACCGAGCTCGACTGGATGCGGCGGATGCCACAAGCCAGGGGTACCAAGGCACAGGCCCGTATTGATGCTTTTTATGAGTTGGAAGAGAAGGCTCACACCCGTTTTGATGAAACACGTCCACATCTGACCGTCAAGACCGAATGCATTGGTGGCAAGATTTTGGAGATGTATAATGTTACCAAGAGCTACGATGGGGTGAAAATGGTTGATGATTTTAGCTATGTGTTTAAGAAAGGCGAGAAGATTGGCATCGTGGGACCTAATGGTATCGGCAAGTCGACGTTCCTGAACCTGCTCACCGAACAGCTGCGACCAGACAGCGGTCGCGTGATAGTGGGGCAGACAATCCAGTTTGGTTTCTACACCCAGGGGGGAATGACGGCGCGTCCCGATATTCGCGTGATTGATATCGTAAAAGAGGTTGCCGAGCGCATCGAGCTGGACAACGGCAAAGAGATGTCGGCCCACCAGTTCCTCAGCTATTTCGGCTTCGAGGATATGACCCAATATAACTATTTCGGCAATCTTAGCGGTGGTGAGAAACGTCGGCTTTATCTGCTCAAGGTGTTGATGGCCAATCCTAATTTCCTTATTTTGGACGAACCTACCAACGACCTGGACATCTATACTTTAGAAATATTAGAGCAATTTCTGAAAGATTACAAGGGCTGTTTGGTAATTGTTAGTCACGACCGTAGCTTTATGGACCATATTGTCGATCACATCTTTGTCTTTGAAGGGGATGGAAAGATACGTGACTACCATAGCAATTACACGCAATATCTGGCCGAGAAGAATGCCCAGAAACGTTCAGAAACTCTCCAGCGTCGTGAGGAAAAACCAAAATACGAACGTACCCGTAGCGATAAGCCCCGAGCCACTTATAAACAACAGAAAGAATATGAGAGTCTCTCCCAAGAGATAGAGGCGTTGACCCAAGAGAAACAGCAGCTTGAGACCTTATTGAGTGGAGGTGGCGAGACTGATGTGGAAAAACTCACCTCTGCCTCTCAACGCATAGGTGAAATTATGGCTGCCTTGGATGAGAAGGAGTTGCGTTGGTTGGAGTTGGACGAGATTGTGAATGGCTGATAAGAGGCCTTCTTCCCTTCTATTTTTCTAAAAAGGTTTGGATGTCACCCAGTTGGATGGCTTCGGCTAGGGTGTATTCTCCCACTTGTTCGCGACGGAGGGCGGAGAGGAAGGCTCCGCTGTCTAAGGCAAGGCCAAGGTCGCGAGCAAGGCTGCGTATGTAGGTGCCTTTGCCACAGCGGATGCGGAAGTCGAGTTGGGGTAGGTGGTCAGGAATGGTGCCAAGCGGGTTGTTGTAGAGGTGGGTGAGAGGGATGGAAGGTGCTTGTGGTTTGGCGGATGATATCTCGGCAGAGGAATCTGTTGTATAGGGATTGTTTGAATTCTTAGGAGCAGATTTTCCAGGGCGGAAGGCTGTGATAGTAAATTCCTTGACATGAACTTTCTTAGGGGTAGGGGAGGGGGGCTCTTCTCCGGGTTTGGCTTCGCGGGCATAGGAGTAGGCGCGTTGTCCCCCTATCTTGACCGCACTAAAGATAGGAGGCACCTGCTCGATTTCTCCGATAAATTGCGCTACTTTTTCGGTGAGGAGTTCTTCGGTGATGTGTTGGTAGGGGTAATAGTGGTCGATGGCGCGCTCGAGGTCGTAGCAGGGAGTGGTGGCACCCAGAACCATGGTGCCGCTGTACACCTTTTCGCCCCCCTGCAATTCGTCAATGCGCTTGGTGGCTTTGCCCACACAAACCAGCAGGATACCTGTGGCCAAGGGGTCGAGGGTGCCGGCATGGCCAATTTTGAACTTCTTGAGGTCGTAGGTGTGGCGGATGGCGGACTTGATTTTGTTCACTACTTGGAAGGAGGTCCATTGGTAGGGCTTGTCGATGACGATGACGGTGCCATCTAAGAGTTGCGCTTGCGTCATGTTTTGGCGGTAGATATGATAAGGGCTGGCATCCTATGAATGATAGTGGTGCCAGCCCTTGATTGTATGATTAATTAAAAGAGAGGCAATACGATAGCCAAAATACCCACAATGGCGCAGTAGATTGCAAACCAGATGAGTTTGCCTTTCTTGACGATGTTGATCATCCATTTGCAGGCAAAACATCCACTAATAAAGGCTGCGAGGAAGCCGATGATGAGCGAGCTGGCGGAAAGGCCGCCCATGGCGTTGCTGACACCCAACTCAGCCATGTCCTTTACATCCAGCAGGGCTTCACCCAGGATGGGGGGGATGACCATCAGGAAGGAGAACTGTGCCAGCTTTTCCTTGCTGTTGCCAAGGAGAAGACCTGTGGCGATGGTGCTTCCCGAGCGGGAAAGGCCAGGCAACACGGCAAGGGCTTGGGCAATGCCGATGACAAAAGCATGCCAAGGCGAGATATGGTCGCGCTGGCGCGGTTTGGCCCAATAGGAGAAAGCCAACAGCGAAGCGGTGACCAACAAGCAGATGCCCACCACCAAGAGTCCGCTGCCAAAGATGGCCTCAACCTGGTCTTTGAAGAGCAGTCCCACGATGCCCACGGGAATCATGGAGATGATAATGTTTACAATATACTTGGTGCCTTCGTTCCATTTGAATTTGAAGAAGTCTTGGAAAAGCCAGACAATCTCTTTCCAGAGGATAACGATGGTGCTGAGCACGGTGGCCACATGCACGGTGATGGTGAAGGCAAGATTTTCTTCGCCATTCAGTCCGAAGAGGTTGGCACCAATGGTGAGATGTCCGCTGCTACTCACGGGTAGATATTCTGTGAGACCTTGGATGATACCCAAGATTAATGATTCAAACCATTCCATTTTTCTGCGTTATGGGGTGTTAAAGTGGCTTCAGGTTAGGGTCAACCCGAAGGCTAATTGGGTTAGTTATTCTTTTCTTTTCCCTTGTACATGATGGCAACAATCTCGGTAATCAGGCCCAGGATGATGAGGATGGGGGCCAGATAGAGACGGCGGCCGTTGAACATGGCCTCGTTGAAGACATTGGGGTCGTCGCTACCGCCACCGGTGAGGAGAATGTAGCCGAGGGCCAGCAGCACGATGCCGACAATCATGATGATATAGTTGATTTTCTCGAAAACAAAGGAGAACTGTTTTTTGTTTTCTTCGGAGGTCTTTATTTCTTTTGCCATGGTGATGTTTTGTTTATGTGACGGATGATGCCGTTAATTGTTTATTCTTTTAATAATTGCTTTTGCGAAGGTAACGGTGGACAGCAAAGACGGTGGACATGTAGGAGAGGATTATGCCCAAGATGATGATAATCACGCCAATGCCGGCATACCAGAGTAGGTGCGACTGGTCGAGCAAATCGAGGCCTGCAAACGATTGGTTGAGGGCACCGATGGCAATGGCCAAGATGATGATGGTGATGAGTGCGCCAAGGAGGCCGAACCAGATGCTGCGATAAACAAATGGACGGGCGATGAAACCACTCTTGGCACCCACCAGCTGCATGGTGCGGATGGTTTCGCGCTGTGCATAAAGGGCTATGCGTATGGTACTGCTGATGAGTAGGATGCTCACGATAATAAGCAGGCCCATGAAGATGATGAGGAACCACGTGATTTTGTAGAATACATCGTTCAGCTCGTTCACCACCGTCTCCTGATATGTGACGCCGGTCACATATTCAATGTTCCCGACTGTCTCGGAAAATTTCTTAATGCTCTCTGCGCGCCCCTCTTGGCGTACGTCGGGTATGTAGTTGGCCTTGAGGTTCACCATCATCGAGGGGTAGAGTGGATTGTAGCCAATAAAGTTGACAAAATCGTCGTTTAGGTCCTCAGAGAAAATATCGGCAGCCTTCTCCTTCGAAATATAGTCAACATGCTTCACCTCCGGCATCGCCTCTATCTGCATCTGAATCAGTTTGGCTATGTCGTCTGTGATTTCTGGAGCCAAATCCACTTTCAGCGTGATGCGCTCCTGTATGTCGTGGGTGACGCGGTAGGAATGGTATTCCACCAGTAGGCACATCCCAAGCAGAAACAGCACCAGGGTGATGCTGAGAACTGTCGACGAGTGTGTCTCCCAAAGATTTACTTTACCTTTCAAAACAATTGTATGCTAAAATTCTTGACAAATTAGTTGGCCAACATCACGGGCATGACAAGCATCAGGATGTCTTCGGGGCTATCTTCCTGCTCGCGGATGGGGAAGATGATGCCGGCGCGGCTGGGATGCGACATCTCGATGAGTATCTGCTCGGTATCGATGTTGGAGACCATCTCGCTGAGGAACTTGGCATTGAAGCCGATTTCCATAGGCTCGCCCTCATATTCGCAGGGGAGTTTCTCGCTGGCGTCGTTAGAGAACTCGAGGTCTTCGGCACTAACAATCAGCTCGCTGGCTTGGATAGAAAGGCGTACCTGATGGGAGGCCTGGTTGGCAAAGAGACCCACGCGACGCAGGGTGTTGAGGAACGAATTGCGGTCGACAGTCAGCTTGTTGGGATTCTCCTTGGGAATGGCGGCTTCGTAGTTGGGGTACTTGCCATCCACCAGACGGCAGATGATGTAGAAGTTCTCGAAAGTGAAGAATGCGTTGGTGTTGTTGAACTCAACCTTGACCTCTTGCTCCTCCTTCTGGGCAGCCAGGATGTTGCGCAGCATGGTGACGGGCTTGCGGGGCAGGATGAAGCTGGTTGGATTGTCGGAGTGGATGTCGCTTCGGCGATAGCGGACCAACTTGTGGGCATCGGTGGCCACAAAGGTGGTGTTCTCTGGGGTGATGTCGCAGAAGATGCCCCCCATCTGCGGACGCATCTCGTCGGTGGAGGCGGCAAAGGCGGTGCGAGTGATGGCGTTGACAAGGGCGCTACCGGGTACGGTAATTGCTTCGGTGTCGCGCACTTCGGGCATGTTGGGGAATGTCTCAGGGTTCTTACCAGCCAGACGGTATTTGCCTTCGCCGGAGGATATATTAATGCCGTAGGTGGCATCGTCAACGCTGAAGGTCAGCGGAACGTCGTCAAGCGATTTGAGGATGTCGATGAGCAGTTTGGAGGGTACGGCAATGTCGGAGAGGCCTTCCAGTCGGCCAGACTCTACTTCTATTTTGGTGACCAGGGTGGTCTCGAGGTCGGTGGCGCGGATGGTGAGGAGGTTCTCGTCGAGGTGGAACAGGAAGCAGTTGATGATAGGCACGGTGTTGTTATTAGTGATAACACCGCTGATGGTCTGGATTTGCTTGGAAAACACCAGGCTGTTGATGATGAACTTCATATTGTTGTTTCTTTTAATTATCTAATTATAGATTAATTTACAAAATGCAAAAGTAACAACTATTTTTCAAATAAGAACAATCTTGTTGTTTTTTTTATCAACAATTAATTGTTACACGGCTCTTTCGGTGGCCGTAGTATGTTCAGTATGAGTTGTGTATGCCGATGACGGTGCGGTCGGTCTTAGTCAAGGGTGTAGCATACCCCTTCAGGAATGCCGAGGTTGTAGTGGAAGGTGCAGTAGGCACGCGAGTAGTCGTCGTCCAAATACATCGTGCCGCTGATTTTTTCGCCGTCGGCAAAACGTGCCTTGGTGCGGTAGAGCAGGATGGCATTCTTATAGGTAACACCATCGGTAATGTATTGTCCGCCAATTGAGTCGGGTTTGTCGATATTGACAATATAGCCAAAGTCTTTTTCTGAGATACTGGCCGTAGGCATGGTGCATTCACAGTAGCCGATGACTGTGCCTGAGAAGGCAAAGGTGTCGGTGCGTTTGCCGCAGCTGACCATCAGCAGGGTCAGCAAAGTCAGTATGAGGCAATATCTTTTCATCGTGTTGGATTTTAAATTGTTATGAATAATATATCCGGTTGTCACACACTCACGCCATAGTCGCGCAAAGCATCATTCAGCGAAGTCTTCTTGTCGGTACTTTGGCTGCGGCGACCGATGATGAGCGCACAGCTCACCTGGTAGTCGCCGGCCGGATAGTGGCGAGTGTAGCTGCCGGGGATAACGATGCTGCGGGCGGGCACACGGCCTTTGTAGGTGATGGGCTCGGGTTGGGTGACGTCGATAATGTGGGTGCTGGCCGTGATGACGGTGTTGGCTCCTATTACGGCCTCCTCCTCCACCAGCGCACCCTCCACGATAATGCTGCGGCTGCCAATAAAACAATGGTCTTCAATGATTACTGGAGCTGCCTGGACAGGCTCCAACACACCGCCGATGCCTACGCCACCACTCAGGTGGACGTTCTTGCCAATCTGTGCACAACTCCCCACGGTGGCCCATGTGTCAACCATGGTGCCGCTGTCGACATAGGCTCCAATATTCACATATGAGGGCATCATCACCACGCCAGGGGCCAGATAGGCACCGTGGCGGGCGATGGCGTGAGGCACCACGCGCACCTGCTGCTGTGCATAGTTGTGCTTGAGGGGTATCTTGTCGTGGAACTCAAAGGGACCTGCCTCAACGGTCTCCATACTGTTGATGGGGAAATAGAGGATGACCGCCTTTTTTAGCCATTCGTTCACATGCCATTGGCCTTCGATTTTCTCGGCAATTCGCAGCTCGCCGAGGTCGAGGTTGTTCACTACCGAGCGAATAACATCCTGTACTATCGTTTCTTTGAGCATGTCGCGATGGTCCCACGCACGCTCTATTATGTCTATTCTTTCGTCTGTCATAATGCTCCTTTAACGAAATATCACCATTTTTATTGCCCCACTACAAATAAAATGTAACCATGTTAAATGTATTTACCCCACAATAATAAAAGAAAATGCCAAAGAACCCATCCCAATTGAAAAAAAAGTAGTATATTTGTCGTTCGGGAAATGATAGGTTAGAGAATAGTAACTTCGTTGTAACTCAATAGTTTGTCAACCATTTATATTACACTTACATTACTATTGTATTTTATTTTGTTTAGCAATGATAGTATAAATGTAATAGAAATCTAATCAAAGTATAATCTAAATATAATCTAAATATGGCACGTTCAGATAGCAAATCAGTCATCTTCAAAGGAAGAATACCGGGTCTTGGAGTTACCTATTTCGAGCGTAACGGCAAGGTCTATGCACGTACTTCCACCCGCAAAACACCCGCAACGCAAACGTTTAAACAATTTGTGGCTCGCAGCAGGATGCGTCATGCCATCGCTTTGTGGAATGCCTTTGACCCCAATGGCAAGCCGCCTATCGAGGCGATGGAAAGCTTGATGCCCTACAATGTGTTTTTAAAGGCGAATGCCGGCTTGCCGACTGTTTACCTCACCAAGGCCATGTCGAACAACGGCTGTGCGCTGCTAATGCCCCAGATGGTGGTTTGCGAGGGTCGGCTTCCTGAGGTGGAGTGTCGGTTTGAAACGCTCGAAGACGGCTGCCGTGTGGTGATGACCAATCTGAACACCCGCATCCCTGCTTCGGAGGTGCGGCCGTTGTCGATTGCCACCAGCGCCGATGCATTCCACCTGTTGGGTCTTGGCAAAACCAATCCCCAGATTTCGCAGGGTAGCGTCCTCCGTTTTTATCGCTTTGAGCAGCAGATGAATGACGGCTATCCAAAGGTTGTGGTCGATTGCTGCGACTTGGTGATGGAAGAGGACAGCCGAGCCATGCCCACATTGTCGGGCTGGCATTTCCTCTCGGTTGGAGGCCATCTGGCCATAGCTGATGTGGACGACGAGAATAAGGGATGGGCCGTGGTGCTATACGACCCCCAAAAGGGATACGCTTCGTCGCAGCAAGTGCTCACCAACTGTCGCCTCTATGAGCAATTTGCCACAGAAGAGGCTGCCAAGGAGGCAGCAAACAGCTATGGCAACGTGGTTGGACCCATGATGTTGGTACCTAATAAATAACGGCCTCGGGCCGATTCTTTCCTGGTTCCTTATCGCCCCAAGCGAAATGGGCCTCGCCCAAGTCGCTTGAGGCGCAGAGTGGCTGGTGACGGGTCTGTTCCGGCTCGTTTGATGACGCTGAGGGGCAGGTTAGGTGGTTGTTGCTATTCTATATATTTGTCGTACTTTATTTTCAAGTAGTCGGCTACTAGTTTTGCCCCAATAGGAGACCAGTGGGTATCGTTTATCCTAAAAATGTCCTTAACTCCTTTGCGTGCATTTTCTTGGAGCATTGGTTTTGTGTTTATGACCCAGGGCTCCTCGGGACAATTGTCCAAGGTTGGATTGAGGGGGTGCTTGTCGATGATAAACGGTTCGTACACATCGTATTTGTCGCCAACAATAAGGTACATGAATTTGATATTTTTACTATCGGCCAGTTCTTTGAGTTTGTATAGGTTGCGAAATGCTTTCTCAAAATCTTCTTTCTCAACGTATTGGAAAAGAAGGTCTCCATCTTGTCCGTAGTCATAGCTGTTCCATTTTGAATTGAATATGAACAGTTTGTTGTGTATTGTGGAGTGCGAAAAGAGGTCGACGTTGGTTTTGTAGCTGATTATTGGGTTTTTATAGCCTAAGGTCATCCTTAGTTTTGCTGCTGCTCCGTTAAGTATGTTCATTTTCCCGTTACCTTCTCCTTCGGTAATTCTTTTTGCGTGGTCTTTGGGAAGTTGCCCTGCAAGGTTGATGTTACACAGCCGTTTGATCATGTTTCTCTCAACGGATTCTACGATTATGGTGCTGCCTTGACCGATGAGGCCAGAATTGATGAGCTGGCAGAAAAGGTCTTCTGCGGATATATCAAAATGGTGCAGAATGTTGAAGATGGTGTCGCCAATGGATTCGCCAAAGAACTGCTGATAGCCAAGATGGTCTTGGGCAGAGAAAGAGTCACCAATCGTGTAAACTACTTTTGGAAAGGATGGACTTACTTCGTCGGCATAGATGTTTTTGACAAAAACTGCTTTGATTGGGTAAATTGAATCCATTCGTGAATGATATTCTGGGCCAAAAGGTATCTGAGATAGATTGTCCATTTCGCCACAAAGGTTAGGGTAGACCTTTAAGGCATACCAAGCTATGTAACCGTCAAGTAGAAAGAATAGAATAATGAATTTGAGTAGGAAATGTTTCATTAGAATTGAAAGTAAATAAAGGTGACTGGCTGTGAATAGAAAAAGATGATGGCAATAATGAATATAATGTAAATCGGGTATCTGATGGCCCAATGCATGTGACCTATCTGGAGTCCATGCTCTTTATTGCGCTGAATCCATTCTACGACGAGCATGAGCAAGGCAAGAAGAATGGGGGCGCGTACCTCCCACATGGTGAAGCAGCGATAGGCAGCCCTTAAGGTCCCCCATTGCCACATGCCGCATAGATAATTCCAAAATTGACTTATGCTCTCTGACCGAAATAATATCCAACCTACAAGAACTAGAAAGAATGTGGCTGCCATTTGTCCTATTTCTTTCGTGTTGGGCAGAGACCGTCCGGAGGCTACCTGGTTTAGGTATTTTCGATTTTTGTTGGTAAGAATGAGGGGTAGGAACAGCGTTGCATGATAAGCTCCCCATGCAATGAATGTCCATCCCGCACCGTGCCAAAGGCCACTTATAAGGAAGATTGCGAACGTGTTGCGCACCACTTTGGCTTTGGATACTCTGCTACCCCCCAACGGAATGTAAACATAATCTCTGAACCAGGTGGTAAGTGAAATGTGCCAACGACGCCAAAACTCGGCAATGTCGCGGCTGAAATAGGGTGTTTTAAAGTTCTGCATTAGCCTGATTCCAAATAGTTTGGAGGTTCCGATGGCAATGTCGCTGTAGCCGGAGAAGTCACCGTAGATTTGGAATGTGAACAGGATGGCAGCCAAAAGAAGGTTGCAACCGGTTTGTTCGGTATAGGTTGAGAACACATGGTTGACGAATACGGCGCAATTGTCAGCCACAGCAATTTTCTTGAAGAGACCCCACAATATTTGTCGCATGCCGTCGGCAGCTAAGGCATAGTCAAATTTCCTTTTTACTAAAAATTGAGGTAGCAGATTTGTGGCCCGTTCGATAGGGCCGGCAACTAATTGTGGGAAGAATGCTATGTAGGTGAAAAAGGCGATAATGTCCTTTGTTGGTTTTAACTTATCCTTATAAACGTCGATTGAATAGGAAAGGGCTTGGAAGGTGTAAAATGATATTCCGACGGGAAGTATTATTTTCAGCAATAAAAAGTCTTGCGAGATGGAAAACAGCTTGGCAAATTCGGTGACAAAGAAATTGTAGTACTTAAAGATGCACAGAATGAGTAGATTGATGACTATGTTGCTTGCTGCTATTATCTTTCGGGTTTTCGATGCACGGTTTGACTGAGCATACCGATCATTACCCTCAGTCCCAACGCTGTTCGCGCTCTTGATAGAGACCTGTTGCATCCAGATTCCACTAACCCAAGAGCAAAAGGATGTGAAAATGATAAGAACCAAAAAACGCCAATCCCACCATCCGTAAAAAAGATAGCTGGCAAGAAGTACAAAGAGGTTTTGAAGTTTTAATTGATGCCGATTTTGCTTGACAAGAAGGTCAAACACTATCCAGTACAGCAGGAAAACTACAGGCAGGAATATTGCAAATTCAATTGAGTTAAATGTCATGTATGCGGTTTATGAAAAGATGTATCAATGTGCAGAAAAAAAAGACTTTAACGACTATTATATTATCTTTAATCGCCACTGTTACTTTTATTTATGCATTATGTTCAATTACTATTCTTTTGCAAAAGTACTAATTTATTTTGGTTTGTTAATATTTTGGTTTGTTGATAGTTTTGTTTTTGTGTTTGTTAAAGTTGTGCAGCGTCTAATTAGGTGTACGCATTAAAAAAAAATTGTGCTTAGTATAATAAACAATGGATTGTTGCGTTAAAATAATATTAAAATAAGGTGTAATGCGCAAGATATTCGTCATATTGGCCGTGCTTGTGGCGCTGGCCCCGAGATGTTTGGCACAGGATAAGGCCTTGATGGCCGACTACCAGTCGCAGCTGCAGGCTCTCTTTGAGCAGGTGTATACTGCCCCCACGGACAATGAGCGCTATCATGCCAACGAAGCCGCCCTTCAGCTCCTTGGCGAGGCGCTGGGCCAGGAGAACTCCATCAAGTGGCAATGGGATTTCGGCACCCGCGTATCGGTTTTGACGGCGCCCGATAAGAAATTCCGTATCTTCACATGGCCCGTGGTCAACGACGAGGGTGAGTACGAGTGCTTCGGCTTTGTGCAGGCCTTGGATGAGAAGAAAGAGGAATATGATGTCTACCCTCTCTACGACAAGTCGGAGGAAATAGTCAACCGTCAGGAAGACCTGCTTACTTACGACAATTGGTTCGGCTCGGTTTACCAAGAACTGATTACTACCACTTACGAAGGCAAAACCTACTACACGCTGTTGGGCTGGTGTGGCGTGGATGCACTCACCCAACGCAAGGTGATAGAGCCCATCTACTTTAAATCCACCCACAGCCAACCCCAATTCGGTCAGAATCTTTTTCGCAAGGAACGCAATATCCGCCGCGTGGTGCTGGAATACACCAACAAGGCCATGGTCTCCCTCCGCTATGAGGAGCAGTTTATCCGCACGGTGGAACGCATCCGCGCCAAGCGTAAAGGCGGTGGTCGGGGCGGCCTGTTCCGTCCGCCAAGCCCCTACAAGCGTGGCCGTGCCGCCGCTACGGCGGCCCGTACCTCGAGAGCACAGGACGAGCGTGTCACCTCGGGTCCTACCATCAAGACCACCGACAAGAAGTACAAGATGATTATCTTCGACGAGGTGGCTCCTCAAATTGTGGGCATGGAGGGCTTGTACCAGTACTATGTGCCTTCGGGCGTGGAGTTGGCGTATATGTTTGTCAACGGTCGGTGGGAACTGCGCGAAGGGGCTCAGGGCCGACAAACCGATAAGCGGCTCAATCAGGATTTCGACAAGCCAATGGAAAAGAAAGCCCCTGCCTACCTCTTGGGTGGCAGAAACAAAAATTGATATTGACACTAATACTACCTAATACGCTCATTGAGCAGACGAAAGCATGACTGGCGTTATTTTAGATAACATCAACAGCATTGAGGACTTGCGCAAGCTCTCTACAGCCGACTTGAAGGAGTTGGCCATAGAAGTGCGCCACTTTATCATAGACACTCTCTCGCAGCATCCGGGCCATCTGGCATCCAGTTTGGGCACCGTGGAGCTGACCCTTGCCCTCCATTACGTCTTCAACACCCCCGACGACAAACTCATCTGGGATGTGGGCCATCAGGCTTACGCCCACAAAATCATTACCGGCCGTCGCGACCAGTTCTCCACCATTCGCACTTATGGCGGATTGAGTGGGTTCCCCCGCATGGATGAGTCGCCCTTCGATGCCTTTGGCACCGGTCACAGCTCCACCTCCATTAGTGCCGCCCTGGGCATGGCAACGGCTTCGGCTTTGCAAAACAACTCCAAGCGCCAGCACATAGCCGTAATAGGCGACGGTGCCATGACAGGAGGAGAAGCCTTTGAGGCGTTGAACAATGCCGGCGTCTCCAAGTCGAACATACTGGTAGTGCTGAACGACAACGGTATCAGCATCGACAAGGCTGTGGGTGGACTGAACAAATACCTGACCCGCATCACCGCCTCGCCCAAATATAACGCGTTGAAGGAGAAAGTGTGGACAAAACTGGGCGGCAACTCCGAAAAGCCCGACAAGTATGCCAAACACTCCCTTAACTTCTTCCAGCACATGACCTTCTTGGCCAAAACGGCCGCCTTGGGCGCCCCCAATCTCTTCGAGTCGTTGGGCTTCAGGTATTTTGGCCCAATCGATGGTCACGATGTAGAGGAATTGGTGGAGGTGCTCTCCCAGCTCAAAGAAATCAAAGGCCCTAAGCTGCTCCATGTTGTCACCAAGAAAGGCAAAGGCCTTCGCTCCGCCGAAAGGCACCCGATTACCTACCATGCGCCTGGTAAGTTCAACGCCGAAACTGGCGACCAGATAAAGTCGGCCTCGAGTGGGATGCCCCTCAAATACCAGGATGTCTTCGGCCGTACGATAATAGAATTGGCTGAAAAGAATCCGGCTATTGTGGGCATAACCCCTGCTATGCCTACGGGCAGCTCGCTCAACCTGATGATGGCGCAGATGCCCTCCCGAGCTTTCGATGTGGGCATCGCCGAACAGCATGCCGTCACCTTTGCTGCGGGTCTTGCAGCGCAGGGAATGCTGCCATTCTGCAATATCTATTCTTCTTTCATGCAGCGTGCCTATGACCAGATTATTCACGACGTGGCGTTGCAGAAGTTGCCCGTGGTTCTCTGTTTGGACCGTGCGGGACTGGTTGGCGACGACGGCCCGACTCATCATGGGGCTTTCGATTTGGCCTATTTGAGACCCATCCCACAATTGACTATCTGTGCTCCCATGGACGAACACGAGTTGCGCAACATGATGTATACCGCCCAATTGCCTAACCAAGGGGCTGTGGCCATCCGTTACCCCAGGGGGCTGAGTGTCCATGCCGATTGGAAACAGCCTTTCCAGAAACTTGACGTGGGCAAAGGCCGTTGTGTTAGAGAAGGATGTGATGTTGCCATCGTCTCTTTGGGCCATATCGGCAATTCCGCCTTGGCTGCTGCCGAGCAGTTGCAGAAAGAGGGGTTGAGTGTGGCCGTTTACGATATGCGTTATCTTAAACCGATTGACACCCAACTGCTTGACGAGATTTTCAATCGTGGCTTCCGTCGTCTGGTCACTTTGGAAGACGGGGTGAAGAAGGGAGGCTTGGGAAGTGCCGTGTTAGAGTACTATGCCTCGGTTGGAAAGACGCTCCCCATTACCCAATTGGGACTCCCCGACAGTTTTGTCAGCCATGGCACCGTTGCTCAGTTGCAGCGCGATTGTGGCATCGATGTGAACGGTATTGCCAACGCCTGCCGCGTATAGCGAGCCTATTAACGCTTCAAAAAAAGCTGCTTTCACCGATATCTCAATGCCCTCAGAATGGGTACACTACGTGCATTGGAGGGAGGGGAGGGGTCTATTTTAACATAAGGCGTTAGTAACTTTTTTTGCTATATTAATTTTTTTTTGTATTTTTGTATTTTCCGAGTAAAGTGTTTTTGCTCTGAATTATAGTTTATTAAGTAATTATTATTATAAAAAATACATTATAAACAATTTAAATTTTTTCAAAATGACACCTTCGCATATTGAACACATCGCTATTGCTGTGACAGACCTCGACGAAGCCCTCCAGTATTGGGAAAATGTCATGGGCCTGAAGTGCTATGCAATTGAAGAAGTTACCGACCAGAAAGTCAAGACCGCTTTTCTGAAATGCGGCGAGACCAAAATCGAGCTCCTGCTCCCCACCTGTCCTGAGAGCACCGTGGCCAAGTTCATCGAAAAAAATGGCGGCCGTGGAGGTATGCACCACATCGCTTTTGCTGTAGAAAACACCGACCAGGCTCTTGCCGATGCTAAGGAGAAAGGCTGCCGTCTGATTGACGAACAGAGCCGTCTGGGTGCCGAGAAGCTGCATATCGGTTTCCTCCATCCCAAGAGCACCCTTGGTGTCCTCACCGAGTTCTGCTGCAAATAAGCTGAATGATAGAGGGGTGTGGCGAGGCTTATGGGGTCCCTCCACATTCCTCCTCTTATCCTCAAACCTAATGAATTTTCCGGGACAAGGAAGTGGACGCTAAGACCAGGACCAACTCCCATAATAATAACCAAAAAATATTTCAAATAATGGCATTTGAAGAAAAAATAAAAGAACTTCTTGACAAAAGAAGTGAAGCCAAAATGGGCGGTGGCCAAAAGCGCATCGACAAACAGCATGAGCAGGGCAAATTGACTGCCCGTGAGCGTATCGCTCTTCTCGTCGACGAGGGTTCTTTCGAAGAGTTCGACATGTTCCTCACTCACCGCTGCACCAATTTCGACATGCAGAAACAGTCCTTCCTGGGCGACGGTGTGGTGACCGGCTACGGTACCATCGACGGCCGTCCCGTCTATGTCTTTGCACAGGATTTCACCGTCTTCGCTGGTAGCTTGAGCGAGACCATGTCCCTCAAGATATGCAAAATCATGGATCAGGCCATGAAGACCGGTGCTCCCGTCATTGGTATGAACGACTCCGGTGGAGCCCGTATTCAGGAGGGTTGCAATGCGCTGGCCGGCTATGCCGAGATTTTCGAGCGCAACATCCTTGCCAGCGGCGTGGTTCCCCAGATTAGTGCTATCTTCGGCCCCTGTGCTGGTGGCGCAGTCTACAGCCCCGCACTCACCGACTTCATCCTCATGACCAAGCAGAACAGCTACATGTTTCTCACCGGTCCTAAGGTGGTGAAGACCGTTACGGGTGAAGATGTCACCGTCGATAAACTAGGTGGTGCCATGGTGCATGCCTCTAAGAGCGGTGTGGCTCACTTTGTTGGCGAAACCGAGGAAGAGACCATCGCTATGATTCGCGACCTGGTCAGCTATATCCCATCCAACAATTTTGAGGAGGCTCCCTACATGGAGACCCAGGATCCCGTCGACCGCCTCGAAGATGGTCTTAATGAGATTATCCCCGAGAACCCCAATGAGCCTTATGATGTCAAGGAAATCATCCATGCCATCGTCGATGACGGCAAGTTCCTCGAGGTGCATGAGAAATTCGCTCCCAATCTGGTAGTGGGCTTTGCCCGCATGGGTGGCATGAGCGTTGGCATAATTGCCAACCAACCCAAAGCCATGGCTGGCGTGCTCGACTGCAACGCATCCCGCAAGGGTGGCCGTTTCGTCCGCTTCTGCGATGCCTTCAACATTCCTCTGGTTACCTTGGTTGACGTTCCTGGCTTCCTCCCCGGCACGGGTCAGGAATATGCCGGCGTCATCGCTCATGGTGCCAAGTTCCTCTATGCTTACGGCGAGGCCACAGTACCCAAGGTCACCGTCACCCTCCGCAAGTCCTATGGTGGTGCCCATATCGTCATGAGCTGCAAACAGCTGCGCAGCGATATGAACTACGCTTGGCCTACCGCACAGATTGCCGTGATGGGTGCCAGCGGTGCCACCGAGGTGCTCCATGGCCGCGCTCTGAAGGAAATCACCGACCCCGAAGAGAAGGCTAAGTTCATCGCCGACAAAGAAAAAGAATATAACGATCAGTTTGCCAACCCCTACAATGCAGCCAAGTACGGCTACATCGACGACGTTATCGAGCCCCGCAACACTCGTTTCCGCGTCATCCGTGCCCTCCAAGTCTTGCAGACCAAGAAGGACAGCCTGCCCATCAAAAAGCACGGCAACATACCGCTGTAGTAGGTTTGGGCGCAGGTCTAACTGTGCCTATAGACTATATTGATTAAATATATTTATTTATTAACCCGGGGTTCACGCCCCACAAAAACAAACTAACAAACAAAATGAAGAAAGTTTTCTTAACTGCTTTCATCGCCGCTGCCTTTGCTTTTGGTATGGCTGCTTGTAACAACAACGCCGCTACCGAAGAGGCTACCGACACCACCACCTGCACCGAGACCCACGAGTGCTGCGAACATCAGCATGAGTGTGCTTGCGCCGACACCACTTGCGCTCTCAACCACTGCGCTAACTGCACCGACACCAACTGCTGCAAGAAAGAATGCATGAAAGAGGGTGCCTGCTGCCAGAAAGAGGGTGCTTGCTGCAAGAAGGATGGTGCTAAGGAAGGCGAGTGCCAACAGCACAAAGAGTGCTGCAAGCACGCTGAATAAGCACTAAGAATGGGCGAGGGGGGATGCGCCCCAACGCATTCCCCCTTAAACCCCATGAACTAAATCAACCATTTTGATCGTTATATTTGAAGTAAAATGAATAAGATAGCTAAACAATTAGTTGCAATATTCGTTGGCATGATGTTCTTTGTCGGCAGTGTTGTGGCTCAGAACGGGCCGGCTCCTCAAGCTCCCGCTCCCGAGGGACAGCCCGTTGCCGCCGTTGGTTGCCCTTTCAGCGCTGCCTCGCTGAACATCGTCCCCACCGAAGTATGCTACCTGCCTGGCCTGGAGGCTTTCGTGGTCGTTGACAGTACCGACTGTGCAGTCGATCTGTTGATTCGCGATGCCGACTCTATGTGCCGCATAGGTCGTTTCACCACTGATATCTATCAGGGTCGCCACGACCTCAAGAACATTGTCCGTCCCAAGTCGGTCTCCGTCTTGGACGGCAAAATCATTGTGTTGGCCAGTTCGCAAAAGGATTCCTCCTTCATTGCCGTTCTCAACATGAACCCCAACGAGGAGGGCCAATTTGAGGTACTCAGCACCGTGGGTTTTCACAGCAATGCCTACGCCTTTTCCGCCAACCATGTTGCCGACGAGATTATCGTTGTTGGCAAGAACCCTGTCGGATACGACATCCATATCCTCGACATCAGCAAGGGTCTTGAGAATGTGGCATCCAAAACCGACTTCCATTACCATGTCCCCATGCAGTCCGAGCGCATCCTGTCTTCCGACCCCCATGGCTTCGGCCTGGCCGTCGTTGCCATCTGCGTAGTCTTTGTGGCCCTCATCTGCATCTGGCTCATCATGATGCTCTTCAGCTCCATCATCCGCAAGTCCACCGAGAAGAAAGCTGGTCAGCCCGCTGCCGCCAAGTCTCCCTCCATTGGTGCCATTGCCAGTGGTGTCGATGGCGAGGTCTATGCTGCCATTGCCGCTGCCATCTATGCTTACGAGCAGGACCTTCACGATGAGGAAGACACCATCATCACCATCCAGAAGGTGGAGCGTGCTTGGACTCCCTGGAATGCCAAGTTCTACAACATGAACCATTATTTCTCCAACAGATAGTATTGGTTTTCAACGCAATTACCTATTTAAAAACGAACAAACACAATGAAAGAATATAAATTCAAAATCAACGGCGCAGACTACAAGGTTAACATCAACGAAGTCGAAGGCCAAGAAATCAAATTGGATGTCAACGGCACCTCCTACACCGTCACTGTTGACAAAGAGATGCGTGCCCAGAAACCCCGCACTAGTGTCGTCAAGACCCAGGCTGCTCCCCGTGTGGCTGCTGCCTCCTCCGGCAATGTGCAGCGCACTTCCGGACCTGCCAGTGGCAGCAAGGTCACCACTCCGCTGCCTGGCACCATCCTCGACGTTTTCGTCAACGTGGGCGACCAGGTCAAGGCCGGCCAGCGTGTCGTGCTGCTCGAGGCCATGAAGATGGAGAACAACATCGAGGCCGACACCGACGGCACCGTTACCGCTGTCGAAGTGCGCAAAGGCGACGCAGTCCTCGAGGGACAGACTCTCGTAGTCATTGGTTAATTAATGTTGAATTGAGAGTGCGGCAGCCTTTTCCCCTCCGCATTCTGTATAAAAAAGTATAAACAATGTTTAGCTTATTAGCAACAGGTGGTTTCGCCGACTTCTTGTCAACCCAGATGGTACAGTTCCTCCAGTACACGGGTTACGCCAATGTCACGCTAGGCCACATCATCATGATCCTTATCGGATTGGTGTTCATTTTCTTGGGCATCAAGTTCGAGTTCGAGCCGCTGCTTCTCGTGCCCATTGGATTCGGCATGCTGGTGGGTAATATCCCCTTCTATCCCGGATTGAAGATAGGCATCTATGAGCAGAACTCGGTGTTGAACATTCTGTATCACGGCGTTCAAAACGGTTGGTACCCGCCGCTCATCTTCCTAGGTATTGGTGCCATGACCGATTTCTCGGCGCTGCTCTCCAATCCCAAACTCTTCTTGATTGGTGCAGCAGCCCAGTTTGGCATCTTTGGTGCCTATATGCTGGCCCTCCTCCTCGGCTTTGCCCCCAATGAGGCTGGCGCCATTGGCATTATCGGTGGTGCCGATGGTCCCACCGCCATCTTCATCTCCTCTCAGCTGGCTCCCGACCTGATGGGTGCCATTGCCGTGTCGGCCTATTCCTATATGGCCCTGGTACCAGTCATTCAGCCTCCCATCATGCGTCTCTGCACCACCGACAAGGAGCGTCGCATTCGCATGAAACCACCTCGTCAGGTGTCGCAGCTAGAGAAGATCATCTTCCCCATCGTTGGCTTCCTTTTCTGTGCCTTCGTGGTTCCTTCGGGTCTGCCCCTGTTGGGCATGCTCTTCTTTGGCAACCTCCTCAAGGAGAGTGGTGTCACCAAGCGTCTGAGCGATGTGGCCAGCAACGCCATCGTCAACGTCTGCACCCTCCTCATCGGTCTTACCGTGGGTGCCTCCACCCAGGCCACCTCGTTCCTCACGGGCCGTTCCATCATGATTTTCGCTTTGGGTGCCCTGTCGTTCATCATCGCCACCTTCTGTGGCGTGCTGTTCGTCAAGTTCCTCAACCTCTTCCTCAAGGAGGGTAGCAAAATCAATCCTCTCATCGGCAACTCCGGTGTCAGCGCCGTCCCCGATGCTGCCCGTGTGTCCAACAACGTAGGTCTTGAGTACGACAAGACCAACTATCTGCTCCAGCACGCCATGGGTCCCAATGTGGCAGGTGTGGTCGGCTCCGCCGTCGCAGCAGGTATCCTGCTTGCCTTCCTGCACTAAACCCCTTAGGCAAGATAATATCCATAGGGTGTCCCTTCGTGGACACCCTTTTTTGTTAGGCCGCATCTGTCAATGGCCTGTAATTGTAGCAGCCATCCAACCGATGGTTGCAATAACCGTGCAAAGCCTCCGCGGACTATTATAATATAAGCAACTTGTTAATAATTATATATATATAGTAAACCTCCCCGACCATGCTACCCTCAAAAAACGGCCGTAATGCCCAATTCCATTCAAAAAAATGGATCAAATAAAAAAAATATAACCTTTGCAATTTCAAAAAATGCAACTGAACATAAATAATTAATACAATATATAATTGAAATACAATATATTTGATTCGATTGTCAACCAAGGTTACAACCCTTCAATAAGCCATTCTACTTTAGGTGACTTCTATTAATTGCCTCGAAGCGGCAAACTCTCAATAACGTTGCGGAAGTCGACGTCGCGACCGGATGGGAGCAACGTTTTTTTTCGACGTCGCGACCGGATGGGAGCAACGTTTTTTCCGAGCACAGAGAAAGTTCCACTTTCTATGCCGAGATGTAGCAACGTCTCGAAGAAACCCCGCATAAAAAGGGGTCGCGACCGAATGGGAGCAACCTCTTTCTTGGGGGTCGCGACCGAATGGGAGCAACCTCTTTCTTAGGGGTCGCGACCGAATGGGAGCAACCTCTTTCTTGGGGGTCGCGACCGAATGGGAGCAACCTCTTTTTGTGTGTGGGGTATATCAAGTAGATATAGCTCAGCGTGCCGGGGTGAAGAAAGTCCTGTGGACTTTCGATAGCTGAGCATCGCGAAAGCGGAGAAATCAACGCTCTCAAAATCTAATTTATAGAACCCATCATTAAAGAATGCCAAAAAAGCATGACACAATAATTGTGCAATTTGCCCGTTATTAAATACAAAATTGGATAATCGTTGTTGTTTCAATAAAAAATGAATCGTTGTTGTATGCGTCATTCACTACCTTTCCTACTGCTACTGCTGCTCCTACCCTCTACTCGGGTACATGCTCAGGTGGGTTCTCGCTGTCCTGTTGCCATCACGGTGGCGGACACGCTCTTTCTGCCCGGTGCCACACCCCAACAAGACTCTGTCCGATACCACCTGCAGGTCTCGCCATCCCCCGACAGCCTGTTCTGGTCGCCCGCGGCGTTGTTTGCCGATAGTACCGCTGCTGAGCAATGGCTCACTCTGGGATGTGGCGACACCGTGACCGTCCGTGCCACGGCCTGTTTTCACAACGTCAACCTCTTCCACTGGCAGCAGCCTGGCTTTGTCCGCACCCATACAGGTTACAACTACATCGACACCCCCGCCGATGGCGACCTCTGCCGTCCGCGCAGCATCACCATGAATCAGAATCCTCAGCAACTCTGTCCCGAGTTAACTACTGCCAACTACCAAAACGCCATGATCATCCGCACCGACACGCTGCGCTGCTATGGCGATTCGATTCCGGCCTTTTTCAATTACGACACCAACTACAGGAATGAAACCACCACCACTCTCTCTCAGCGCCTACGGCAAATACCTGACGACTCCGCCTACGCACCTTTCTATATCGACACCATCGTCATGTGGAACCCCCTTCGCAACCACACCTTCGTGCTCTACACCAACTACTACCGTTTTCTCGACAATGGCGACACCCTTGCCGCCCTACCCTCATTTGGCTTTGCCTGGACCATCGACGACACTGCCAGCATCCTCTTCTCTCCTGGCAACAGGCGGCGCATGTGCGACACCACCTTCTTCAACCCAGGCGGCATCGAGCTGCCCCGCGACGGTCTCCCTCCGTCGCTCAGCATGACGCGGAGCGATCATTTCACCTCCACCCCCCGCCCTCATGGCGTCGCCGTGTTTCGTTTCTATGAGACCCCCACCCCCTACTACAACACCGTTCCCTTCATCTGCATCAATCGGTTGGAGATGCTGGGCGACTGCTGGTCGGCCGACAGTCTCACGCTCGCTGGCCCGGGATGCGGCTGTCAGGTGCGCGACACCCTGTCGCGTTCCGTCTGCTCTTCCCAGCTGCCCTACCTCTGGCATGACATCACATTCACCCAACCGGGCACCGACTCCTTGCTCATTACTGCCCTCGCCTGCGACACCTTCCGCATCCTGCGGCTCTCCCTCTTGCCCGACGACACCCTTGCCTACTCCGACACCATTGTGCAGAATGACCTTCCTTGGGATTTTCATGGACACATCTATCAGGCTTCGGGCTCGGACACGCTGCTTCTTCCCGGCCTCCTGCCCGCCTGCGACACCCTCATGTACTACCAGCTCCATGTCATAGACAATGTCTTCGACACCACCTACACCTATATCTGTCCCGACCAGTTGCCCTACTACTTCAACGGCGCTCCCGCCCATGGCGACACCGTGGTCAACGTGCTGTTGCAAGGCAGCTATGGGCAGGACAGCACCGTTACCTGTTTTCTCTTCGTCAATGCAGCAAGCGACACTATCATATACGACAGCATCGTCGAAGAACAACTCCCGTGGCCATTCCTCGACAGCCTTTTCCACGACACCGTCAGCAACATGCCCTTCGTCCTCACCAACGAGGCGGGTTGCGACAGCATCATCCACTACAACCTCTACATCTTTTGGAATGGCGACCACTGCGACAGCCTGCTCACCTTTCCCAATTTCGTTACCCCCAATGGCGACGGCATCAACGACTGTTTTGTCATCGGTGGCTTGGTCGAAAACCAATGCTATCCTTACAACACCCTCGTCATCGTCGATCGAACCGGAAGGGTGGTTTACCGTGCCTCCAACATCAGCCGCAAGGACCAGTTTTGGGACCCTGCCACCCATCGTATGCCTGCGGGCACCTATTTTTATCGTTTTGTGGGACATGGCCTTGAACACAGCACACAACACCAAGGCTGCATAGAATTGCTGAAATGAAAACACTTGTCAATATCTTCGACCCTCAAGAGCCTTCGGCGGCATATCTTTTCCTGAAACAGTACTATCAGCCAGGCGACCGCCTTCTCTTTATCTCCACGCGCCAAGACCGCGACAATGTGGCCCCCTACGCCTCCCTTTTCCATATCCCCGAGGAGCAGATCACCATCATTTCTTTCCATCGTAGTCAGGACAGCTACATCTATGAGCGCATTTGTCGGCGTTTGCGGTCTCAGCTCTCCCAGGAGGTAGCGTACTGGGTTAACCTTGCTGGTGGCTCTCGCTATTCGGCCTTGGCCATCCAGCATGTGTTCGAACAATTCAACGCTCGGTTCTATTATGTCCAGACGCGTGAAAACCTCATCGTCAGCTCCGTCTTCGACGATAGCATCTACGACAATGACGACACCGTCGAGCCTATCACCTACCGCATGACCATTGGCGAGTATCTCCAGCTGCATGGCCTCACCCACGATTGCGACACCCGACCCCACACCCCCATCCGCAGCTACGCCGAGTCGTCCTATATTTTCGAGTGCTTCAAAGCGCGCCGACTCACCGAGAAGGCCTATGCCACCCTCGAGTTGCTCCGCTTGGTGTATAGGGGTTCCCGTCGCCCTGTGGAGATCGCCGCCATCCGCAATGGCTCTTCAGGTCGCCGCAAGCCTGCCCCCGCCATCGACGAGCTCCTCACCCAGCTGGCCTTTGTTCCAAAGAAAGCCGGTCAGCTCAGTCCCCAAGAACTCGACTACCTTACCGGAGGTTGGTTCGAAGAGTACGTCTACCATATCCTCTCCCGCCATGTTAAACCCCAGCAGATAGCCATAGGGGTTCGCATTGCCCGTCCGGGCAACCACCAGCACAACAACGAGCTCGACGTGGTCTTCATCAAAGCCAACACCCTTTTTGCCATCGAATGCAAAACAGGTGTGGCTACCGACCATCTCTTTAACGAGATAGTCTACAAGGCCGTGGCCCTCAAAGAGACCTTTTTGGGTCTCTCCTGCCGCTCCTATATCTTCACCCTCAAGAACGACTACGACCATCGCCTCTTCCAGGTGGCCGACATGATGGGCATCACCCTGTGTCCCAAAGGCACCCTCACCAACCCCGACAAGATGCAGCAAGTATTCGATGCCATCATCCGCCAGTCCCACGAGTTTTAACCCAAATCGGTCATTAGGGTTTATGGCAGATTAGTATTTGTCATGGAACATAAAAAAATGCTGATATGGCAAAAACAGACAAAAATGGAGAAAAGATATAAAGTCGGTCTAATGACCTATTTGGGTTAAATTACCCGCAGGGAAATCCCTCATAATTAGTCAAATTAATTAACAGCTTTCATCGCGAAAAAAATTTACCCCTAATTTACTCGTTAATTTACACCGTATTTCCTGAATTCGCCTTTAGGCGCAAAACACATGCTGCTAAAGCAGGAGAAAGAAAATTACCATAAATGCGGAGTAAATTTCAAGATTTGATGTCTCGCAGAAAACGCAGATTTTACTATCAACTCTAAACTTTAAACTCTAAACTTTCAATAACCAATAACCTATAACCAATAAACATTACAGTTTCAGCCAGCGGTTGACTTCTTTGATGCGTTCGCGGGCCTGTTGGCTGTACTCGTCGTTGGCAGCCAAGATAGGTGCCAGGTAGTTCTGCCACGCCTTCGACTGGAAGTATTCGCGCTGCCTCTCAATATAATCCTGCATCTTCACCCGCGTGCTGTCAAAGTCATAAATAAGCCAGCAAGAGTCCCTGTTGACGGTGGTGAGGCAATGCCTCCTCCACTCGCCAAACTGTTTCAGCTCAAAAACCTCCTTGCAGAAACCATCCTCCAGCACCCTGTCCACACACCGATATTCAAAATTGGTGTCCCAGCCGGCGTTGCCGCTGATGAAATAGTAAAGCCATTCGTCCGAGCCAATCTCGCCTATGCCGTCGCTTGGCACCGCCCAGGCCTCCTGCAGCAAAGCGTAGTAGTCGGGAGTGAAAAACCTCTCCGACCCAGACTTGATTCCATGGTCGGGTATAGCCATCAGCAGGTCCATGTTGCATTCCCTGTTAAAAGGGTAGGATTGTTCTTCCCAAGTGAGCGTGTCGTGCTCATCCGTTTTTGATTCCCTGTTGTTGCATGCAATAATCATCAGCATCATCAAAGCAGTGAGTAAGATGTAACAAAGTCTTTTCATGATTAGTTTTTATTATTGTTAGCGCCTGCAAAGTTACATGTTTTTTTCGAATCCTCAAGAATCGAAAAAACGAGTTTGCAAGATATGGTAAGGGTGACAAGGTGCCATTTGTAAAGAATGCCCGAAAATGGAGTGGTGTTGCCACTTTGCCTAAAAAATAGCTTATTTGTCATGTTTGCTTTTTCGGTTTTTTATAATGACCGATTTGGTTTAAAAATCATATTAGTTGTAGATATCTGAGGAAAAGTTTGTAACTTTGCAGGGTGGGCGTAGCGTAGGCCCATTGGTTTTACTGACTGAAAACGACAACATTATGTGCAAATTGAGATATGTAGCGACTGTTATATTCTTCACGCTGACCCTGGGTTGGGGGCTTGGTGCGCAGGAGGTGCAGCCCACCTGGGAGTCGATAAACGAGCGGGGCTACCCCGAGTGGTTCCGCGATGCTAAGTTGGGAATCTTTGTGCACTGGGGGCTTTATTCGGTGCCTGCCTATGGCGCGCCCGATGCTTACGGGGAGTGGTTCTACCGTGGCCTGATGACGGGCGACAGCATCAGGGTGAAGGAGATGAAGGACTTCAACCGCCGCTGGGGCTATCTGCTGGGCGACCAGTGGAGCGGCCGCCTGAGCAACGGCGACGGGGTGAAGCAGCGCATCAAGGTGACCGACCTCTACACCCTCTACGCCCAGTCGTGGCATGCCGAGCACTGGAGGCCGCAGGAGTGGGCGAACCTCTTTGCCCAGTCGGGAGCAAAATATGTGGTGCTGGTGACCAAACACCACGACGGCTACTGTCTTTGGAACAGCCGCTACCAGCCCAACTGGAACAGCGTGGTGACGGGGCCCCACATGAACATTGTCGACACGCTGACGCGCTGTGTGCGCAATGCGGGGATGAAGATGGGTTTCTACTATTCGCTGACCGAATGGACCAATAGGCTGCATGTGTGGATGCAGGACCCCGACAGCGCCATTGGAGACTATGTGGAGGATTATATGTTGCCCCAGTTTAAAGAGCTTGTTGCGAAGTACAAGCCCAGCCTGATTTTTGCCGACGGCGAGTGGCAGAACACCGCCGACCAGTTTCGTGCACCAGAGTTGATTGCGTGGTACTACAACACCGTGGGCCAGGAGGCTGTGGTCAACGACCGCTGGGGTGCTGGCACACAGCATGGTTTCAAAACCCCCGAGTATAAGGGTGCCATCAAGGACACCGTGCGCCCGTGGGCCGAATGCCGCGGCATGGGTCGTTCTTTCGGCCTGAACAAGAACGAGCCGTTGAGCAATTACCTTTCCAGCGACTCGCTGATACGTCATTTTGTGAAACTGGTGGCCGCAGGAGGCGGCATGACGCTGAATGTGGGTCCCGATGCCGACGGCACCATCCCCTTGTTGCAGCAGGAGCGCTTGCGCGACCTGGGCGACTGGCTGCGGGTGAATGGCGAGGCCATCTATGGTTCGCGTCCCTTTGCCAAGATGTGCGAGCGCGACAGCACGGTATACTATACCCGCAATGGGGGCAACCTCTATGTCATAGCCACTCATCTGGACCGCCACACGCTGGTGCTCACCAATATTCCGCGTCCGGGCCTTTTCTCGCAGGTGAGGCTGCTGGGCTGCGACAAGCCGATAGTGCACTACTATTTTGCCGGCAGCCTGTATATACGTCTCAACAACCTGACCTTTGAGGATATCAACAAGACCAAAGGAGCGTGGGTGTTCAGGGTTACGAATTACTTCTAGGCCATACGGTATGCGAGTCGCATCCCTTCGGGGGGATGCCCGAGTGTCACGGCACTGCCCCTACGGCTTGTACCGTGCCCATTAAAACCTAATGACCGATTTGGGTTAAAAAGTCTCACCTCTTTGAGGTGACGAATCGAAGTCTCCCCAACGCTGAACTCTCAACTAAAAAAAACATCCACTATCAACTTCGCTAAACATTAAACGCTGGACTTTCACCTATAAAAGAACGCGGAAATGTTAAAAAGTGGGGTTTTGTGGTGCGTTTTTTTGTGTGATTGAAATAATGGTTGTATTTTTGCTCAATTGAAAATGGATGGGCCGGCGGACGTGGGTTTGTTGTCGGCGACTTCTGTTTGACTGGATTATGAATTGTATTTGACATGGGTTTGCTATGGGCAAGTTGATAGATATGATTAGGCAGGATGTGCGCTTTGGCGATTCGCTGAAGGCATGTATGAACTGCGGTGTGTGCACAGCCATCTGTCCGGCTGCTGAGTTTTATGACTACGACCCGCGCCGTATCTGCGACACGGTGCAGCGGGGCGATGAGGATGAGATTGAGCGGCTGCTGACGAGTGACACCATCTGGTACTGCGGACAGTGTCTCTCGTGCAAGACGCGCTGTCCGCGTGGCAATGTGGCGGGTGAGCTGATTCAGGTGCTGCGGTCGGTGGCTCAGAAGATGGGCTATTATCGCAGTAGCGAGAAGGGCCGCCAGCAGGAGCAGCTGATGAAGGGCATCGGGCAGAATATTCTGGAGATAGGCTATTGTGTGCATCCCGACAGGGTGGACCCCGCCTACCATCCCGAGCAGGGCCCCGTGTGGGAATGGTATCACGACCATATAGCCGATGTGGCACCCCGGCTGGGGGCCAACTACCATGGCGATGGCGCGGGCGCATTGCGCAATATTGCCCAGGAGGATTTGGATGAAGTGCGTCGTATTTTTGAGGTGACTGGGGGCATGGAGCTGAGGAACTACGTGCTGCCAACGGAGGAGAAGGACAATGAATAAATATGGATTTCAAATATCAACCCCACGCTCCATAGACATGGACTCGGCCGATCTGACGGCTGCGGAGCGGCTGTTGGAGGCTGAGCCGTCGCTGAAGGCTTGCATTGGCTGTGGCGGGTGTACGGCCACTTGTAGTGCGGCAGAATTTGTCGACTTCAATGTCCGTCGGATGCACATGGCCTTTGTGAAGGGGCAGCAGGAGGGGCTGCGCACGCAGCTGAACCGCTGTATGCTGTGTGGCAAGTGTTTGCTGGTGTGCCCGCGTGGCGTGCACACCCGATCGGTCATCATGGCCATGCGCAAAGAGTTATCACCTGAAGAAAAGTAATCATGTTCTCTGTATTTGTAATACCGTTTTGTATAGGTGTTGTGGCCCTGCTGGTTGTCTCGGTGATGAAATATCGACGTTGGATAAGCCAGTTTGACAAGCGGCAGCAGATGTTGGTGCGAAAGGGCATCCTTTCGTGGAAGTTTGTGGGGGCTGCGTGGGAGGCATTCCGCGAGGGGTTGCTGCATTGGCGCATCACCAAGAGGCACCTGCTGCTGGGCTATATGCACCGCAGTTTGGCATTCGGTTGGTTTCTGCTCATCGTGGTGGGGGCCGTGCAGGCTGTCTTGGCGTACCCCAATGGGCATCCGCCCTACGTGGCGATTTTTTTTAACTATTTTGAACCCCGCAGCGAAAACATCGCCCATTTTGCCGAGGCTCGGTTTTATGCCAACCTGATGGATGGGCTGCTGCTGTATGTGCTGAGCGGACTGCTGCTGGCCATGTTGAAGAAAGTATGGTCGCGCCCGATGGGCATGCGCCGAACCACCCGGCACAACCTTACCGACCGCATAGCCAAGGCCGCGCTGTGGTGCATCTTTCCTTTGCGGTTGATGGCAGAGGCACACACCTCGGCCATTTATGGCAATGGTGGCTTTTTGGTGAGTGGGTTGGGCCGCGTGATTGACTGGGTGCGATTGGACCAACCGATATTGGAATACCAGTGGTGGGTGTGCTACTCGTTGGCGCTGGGCACTTTCTTCACCCTCATGCCCTTTACGCGCTATATGCACATTTTCACGGAGGTGTTTCTCATCTATTTCCGCCAGTTGGGGCTGCGTGAGACTACCGACCGGACAGGTTACACTAATTTTGAGTTGAGTGCCTGCTCGCGTTGTGGACTCTGCATCGATGGGTGTCCCATCAACAATCCGTTGGGCATCACCAATACGCAGGGCGTGTACCTGCTGCAAGCCGTCAGGAACAAAGACCTTTTCGGCCGTGCCGAGCGTTTGGCCGACCAATGCCTGGTGTGCCACCAATGCAGCAACGACTGTCCGGTGGGGATAGACTTAGAGGCCATTCGCAGGCAGGTGCGCATCAACAGCCGCAAGAAGACCGACGACAACAGTGGCTATGACTACCTGAAGGCCGTTCGTCCCTTCAATGCCCTTGGGCGCGTGGCCTATTTTGGTGGCTGCATGTCGCACCTCACGCCCAGCATCACCGAGGCAATGGAGCGTATTTTCCAGGCCAGCGGTACCCCTTACTGGTATATGGACAAAGAACGTTCGATATGCTGTGGCCGACCTTTGCTGCAACAGGGGTTTGAGAGTCAGGCCCGCGAGTTGCGCCGCAAGAACACCCAGTTGATTAAGGAGTCGGGAGCCACCATGTTGGTGACCTCATGTCCCATCTGCTACCAGTCTTTTACCAAGGAATATAACCTCCCCGTTAGGGTGATGCACCATACCGAGTTTATCGAGCAGCTTCTTCGCTCCGGGCAGCTCAAGCTGAAAGAGAAAAGTGCGCTGCGGGTTACCTATCACGACCCCTGCGAACTGGGGCGCGGCAGCGGCATTTACGACCCGCCTCGACAGGTGTTGGAGCAGGTGGTGCATCTGCTGCCCACCCAGCATGAGCGGGAGAGGAGCCTTTGTTGTGGTTTCAACTTGGGTAATACGGTGCTCAGTACCGAGCAGCAGACCGAGGTGCGCGAACGAGCTCGACAAAATCTGCTGGAGCCACACCCCGACATGATAGCAACGGCATGTCCGATGTGCAAGAAGGCCTTCGCGCGTGGCACCGACACAAAGGTGCACGACGTTGCCGAGATTGTTGCTGAAGGACTCTTGGAAACTGCTATGCAGCCTACCCATTCAACAAGGTAGTGCCTATCTTACTAACCCTATTAGCAAGCACGTTATGAAACGCTATTGGAACGAATATCAAAAAGAAATAGCCGACGACCATTTCTTTTACGAACGCAGCTGTATCCGACAGACTTTTTTTGCCGGATCGGAAACCACCTTCCTGCGCATCTTGCGCGAGGAGCTGGACAAAGACATCTGCGACAACCCCCACCAACACACCTGCACCGGCATAGGCTACCACTCGGACGTGGTGCCCTTTGAGACCACCATGACCGTGGTGGCACGTCTCTTCTCGCTCATGACGGAATGCGGTTACAAGAACTTTGTCCCCTCATGTGTCACCAGTTTCGGCGTTTTCACCGAGATGATGGCCAAGTGGGAAGAGAACCCGGCCCTGAAGGAGCAGGCACGGCAGTACCTGTGGGAGGCCTGCAAACGCGAGTTTGAGGTTCCGGAGAACATCGTGCACAGCAGCGACATCATCTTTAAGTTTCGCGAAGAATTGAAACCCAAGATGCGCTACCAGCTGGTCAACCGCTTTACCGGACGGCCCTTGCGCGTGGTGGAACATATCGGCTGCCACTATGCCAAGATTTTTCCTCACCATGGGGTGGGGAAGGCGGAGTTTCCCTATGTGCTGGCCGGCATGATAGAGTCGTGGGGCGGCGAGGTGGTGGACTACCCCGAGCGGCGCCATTGCTGTGGTTTTGGTTTCCGCCAATATCTTGTGCAGGAGAACCGTGGCTACAGCATTGCCAATACCAAGAAGAAATTTGAGTCGATGGAGCCTTACGAACCCGACTTCATCCTCACCAATTGTCCGGGTTGCGCCATGTTCTTGGACAAATGGCAGTATACCATTGCCGAGATGGAGCACAAGACCTATGACCAGGCAGGATATGGTATTCCGGTGCTGACCTATGAAGAGCTGACCGGACTGCTGCTGGGCTATGACCCATGGGAGATGGGTATGCAGCTGCATCAGGTGCAGGTGGATAGGCTACTGGACAAGATTGGTGTGGCCTACAAACCCGAAGAGAAATATTTAGGCGTTGGCGGGAAGTTGCTGCCCACGCCCCTTAAACCCGAAATACTGAAACAATGAAAAAAGTAGCCGTCATAGGTGCCGGCCCTGCCGGTATTGAGGCTGCCTCGCTGCTGGCAGCCCAGGGCCTTGAGGTGGCCCTTTTTGAGAAAGAGAGCCAGCCGCTGCACAACCTAACCGACAAAGCTTTTCTCTTTCCCAATTTTGCCGATGCCCGCCAGGTGTCGGAACGCTTGCTTGAGAAACTTCACACTCCAGGCATCGCGCTGCTGAAAGACACGCCGGTTGTTTCGCTGCTTGCACCCACGGCAGGCGGCTCTTGGCAAGTGAATGGACAGGGGTTTGATGCCGTGCTGCTCACCTCGGGCTACACCACCTTCGATGCCCGCCGCAAGGAAGAGCTGGGCTATGGCATCTACCCTGGCATACACACCTCGTTGGAGATGGAGCAGATGCTGCGCGAAGGAAAGATTGTGAACACCATAGGCGATATGCCGCGGCGGATAGCCTTCCTGCAATGTGTAGGGTCGCGAGACGAGAAGGTGGGCAACCACTATTGCTCCAAGCTTTGCTGCGTGACGGCCGTGAAGCAGGCTATTGAGGTGAAGAAACTCATACCACAATGCGAGGTGTATATCTTCTATATGGATCTGCGCATGTGGGGACAGCATTTTGAAGAATTGTACCGCGAGGCACAGACTGACTATAACATCAAGTTTATTCGTGGCCGAATATCGGAAGCAGGAGGCACCTTTGACCGCCGCGTGCAAATCAAGGCCGAAGACACCCTTATGGGCCGACCCATGAAGCTTACCGTCGACCTCTTTGTTCTGATGGTGGGTATGGAGGCCTCACAGGGCACCCGCAGTCTTGCAGCGCAGGCAGGCATAGCAGGCGAATATGGCTTTGCTCAGGCTTGCGACCCCCACACCTCAGACAACTGTACCGCTCATGACGGCCTCTTTGTTGCAGGCAGCTGCAAGCGTCCCATGACGCTCACCGACACGCTTGCCGATGCACGGTCGGCCGCATGGGAAGTGCTGCGTTACCTCCACTCTGGCCTTAAATAATCAACGCTCCACACAAATCATCATCCTACACTCATGCCTGTTTTTGAAGCCCAAGCAATCCATACCGTAGCCCTCCACCGCGTGGGCAATAAAGCTACAGAGGAGGGGTTTGTCCTCTCCAGCCAGCCGCTGAAACTCACCGAGCCGTTGCAGGACTTGCTCATCCGCTATTTTCTCACCCCCTTTAAAGTTGAGGAGTACTATCATTTTTATGATGACGACAACCTGGAGCTGAACGAAGTCTTTGGCAGTTGCCAGCAGATATTCCTCGACCCCGACAGCCTGATGGAGGAGTCGTGTAGGTTGGCTCGCCACCTTTACAATGCCTCTACCCATGCCAACATCAAGGGTGGAGAGCTGTTTGTGGTTTATTTCTCTGAGTGTATGCTCAATGGTGAGAAAATGGATGCCATAGGGCTTTTCAAATCGGAGAATAAAGAGTCGTTTCTGAAGGTGCAGCACGACGAGGAACGCTGGAGCACCCAGGCCGACGACCCCAGCGCTCAGGCACAATACCGCCTGGAGGTGGAGCGCGGCATTAATCCCAACAAGCTCGACAAAGGTGCCTTGATTTTCAACAGCGAGCGCGACAAGGGCTATATTGTGAGTGTGGTGGATGCCACCAATCGCAGCACCGATGCCCTCTACTGGAAGGACACTTTCCTGCAGGTGCGCCAACGCGAGGACGAGTATTACAATACCCACACCGAGATGCAAGCCTACAAAAAATTTGTCACCGACGAACTGCCACAGCAGTTTGAAGGGGTTAGCAAAGCCGACCAGGCCGACATGCTGAATCGGTGTAGTAACTATTTCAAGCAGAACGACAACTTCGACCTACAGACCTTTACCGATGAGGTGATTGCACAACCCGAGGTGATAGACAGTTTCCGCCAGTATCGGCAGCAATACCAGCAAGAGAACGAGATTGAGCTGCCCGACAGTTATGACATCAGCGAGAGTGCCGTCAAGAAACAGGCCCGCGCATACAAGAGTGTCATCAAGCTCGACAAGAATTTTCACATCTACGTCCACGGCAACCGCGAACTCATCGAGCAGGGCGAAGACGAAAAGGGTAAATACTACAAAGTCTATTACAACGAGGAGAGCTGAGCGCGGGTTATATTATCCTCAGTTCATATAGCGCATGGGCAATGCCCTCCTCATCTACCGAGGTGGTGACATAGTCGGCGTGAGGTTTTACGTCGTCGGTCGCATTGCCCATGGCCACTCCTATGCCGCAGTATCCCAGCATCTCTATATCGTTACTCCCATCCCCAAAACAGATGCACTCCTCTCGTTGGATACCCAATCGGCTGATGATACTCTCAATGCCGACGGCCTTGCTGTTGTTTTGGTTGATGAGGTCGCAGAATTGCGCATGCCAGCGGGGAAGTCGGCAATGGGGTAGGAGGGAGAGCACCTCTTCGTCGCATTCGGCTCCCATGATGGCAATGAATTGGTAGGCCTCACGGCCAAACATTTCATCGAGATGCAGCAGCGGGGGCATCTGGAACTTGACTTCCTCCTGAAGCGCCAGGGCTTGAGGGTCTGTGAGGGTGTTGACAAACATCTCATGGTCAGAGAACAGCATGGTGCAGAGGTTGTTCTCGCCCACATAGCGCAGCCATCTGTCGGCCTCTTCTTGGGGCAGCGGATTTTTGTAGGTCACCTGGTCGCCCATGAAGCAGTAGCCGCCGTTCATGGTCACATATCCGTCAAACGACAACGGCATCTGCGGAATAAGACATTCGGGCCTACCTGTGGAGATAAAGGTCTTGATGCCTTTTTTGTGCAACTGGTCAAAGGCACGCACGGTGCCTTGGGAAACTTTGTGGGTGTGGAAACTGACGAGTGTTCCATCAATATCGAAAAAAGCTGCTTTAATCATTTACAGTCTTGCAATCACACGTTCAAAAAGGGTTGTCATTTTATGGGCGGCCTTGTTGGCCTCCTTCACCACGTCGTCGCCGCTGTTGAGGCAGGTGTCGTTGAGGTCGTTGGATTGGTTGGTGATGATGCTCATGCCGAAGATTTCAAGGCCGCTGTGGCGTGCCACGATGACCTCTGGAATGGTGGACATGCCGGCTGCGTCGCCCCCGATGGCGTGGTAGAACTTATACTCGGCAGGGGTCTCATAGGTGGGGCCCGTTCCGCCCACATAGATGCCCTGTTGCAGGTGTTGGCCCATTTTGTCGGCCTCTTCGATGGCCAGCTGGCGGATGTGCTTGCTGTAGACGGTGGTCATGTCGGGGAAGCGGGGGCCGAACTCATCGATGTTGGGACCGATGAGGGGATTGGGCAGGAGGTTGATGTGGTCGGTAATGATCATCATGTCGCCCACGCGGTAGGTGGGGTTGACCGCACCTGCGGCATTGCTCACAAAGAGGGTCTTGACCCCCAGACGGGCCATGACGCGCACAGGGAAGGTGACTTCCTGCATGGTGTAGCCCTCATAGTAGTGGAAACGTCCCTGCATGGCCATCACGTTTTTGCCCCCCAGGGTGCCGAAAATCAGGTTGCCCTTATGGCCGATGGCGGTGGAGCGTACGAAATGGGGGATGCCGGCATAAGGTATCACCAGCTGCTCTGCTATGCGGTCGGCCATCAGGCCCAGGCCGCTGCCTAATATGATGGCAATTTCGGGCACCTCACGGTCGCCCAAGCATTGGCGTATGTAATGAGTGGTCTCGTCGATTTTGTGTATCATGACAATTCGGGTTATTAAAGTGATGTTATTTAGAGGATTTCTATTTATCAAGAATTAGAGAATTGAAGAATTTGTAAATTACATATTTTGAATATGATTAGAATTTGAGACTTTAATCGCATGCAATAAATAGAAGTAGCCTTTATTACTTTTCGAACACGAATCCAGCCTATTGCAAGCAGGGGCACAGATGAATCGCGTGGATAGAAATCCGCTTGAGCGATTATTCCTTGCCGCCCTTCAGCTGGTTGATTCGTTTCATTATTTCGGCTGCCTGCTCGTAGTCTTCATCCTGTTCGCATTGGTGCAGCTTGGCCTCCAACTCTTCGAGGGTCTCGGCTTGGGGTCGGCGTTTGTGTGGGAGGTTGTCCTCCAGGGCTCCGGGCTCCATTGAGGTTTCCTCCAGCACCTGCATGTTTATTAGGATATTGCTCTGTTGCAGCAGGGCCAGCACCACGGCATCGCTGGTGCGGCTGTCTATTTTCTTCTCGGTAAAGCCGTCGCTCACATAGAGGGTGGAATAGAAAACGCCCTCGTCGAAGCGGTCGATGGTCACCTGCTTGAGGGTGAGCATATATTCCTCCATGATGTTGCAGATGAGGTTGTGGGTGAGGGGACGGCGAGCATGGCGCTGCTCGATGGCCATGACGATGGCTTGCGCCTCGGCTTCCCCTATTAGCACTGGCACATGCTTGCCCATCTCTGGCGTGTCGAGCACCAGGATGTAGGAGTCGCTCATCGACATGGTCTGCGATATCTGCAGCGGATAGACAGGTGTATATTTCATTTTGTTTTACTTTTTTCCCCTTTCAGATAGGCTACCAGCTTGGCAACGGCAAGACCGCGGTGGCTGATTTGGTTCTTCACCTCCAAGGGCATCTCGGCAAAACTCACGGCAAAGCGGTCGGGCATGAAGACGGGGTCGTAGCCAAACCCCTCTTGGCCATAACGCTCGGTGAGGATCACTCCGTCCACACGACCTTCAAAATAGGTGGGTTCGCCCCCCTCCAGCAGGCAGATCACCGTGCGGAAATCGGCTCGACGGTCGGTCTTACCTTCCATGGTAGAGAGCAGTTTGTCAACGTTGTCGTCGAAATTGCATTGGGGCCCTGCGTAGCGGGCGCTGTAGATGCCGGGGGCACCGCCCAAGGCGTTCACCTCAAGTCCGGTGTCGTCGGCAAAGCAGTCGAGGTGGGTGCGTTGCCACACCCATTGGGCTTTCAGCAGGGCGTTGCCCTGCAGGGTGTCGGCAGTCTCGGGTATGTCGCCTGCCAGCCCCATCTCGTCAAGACTTTTTATCTCCACCACGCCGTCAAGCATTTCCCTGACTTCGTGAAGCTTGTGTTTGTTATTCGTGGCAAAAACCAATGTTCTCATACCTTGCAAATTTACATAAATATCCCGACATATTGACAATTGTTTAGAAAAAAAATATGATGGAACGCGAAATTTGACATTAACCCTAATGGCCAATTCACCCTATCGAAGCCCTAACTTCGCAGTAGGTTGTATGTGGTTGCTCTATTTATATTACAGGGGATTTCTATTTATCAAGAATCAGAGAATTTGAGAATTTGTAAATTGCATATTTGGAATTTGATAAGAATTAAAGGCTTTTATTGCAAGCAATAAATAGAAGTTGCCATAAATGTAATCTAAATAACGGATTGGCAAACAAGCAACATGGGGTTTACCCCCTCTCGGTTCATTGGGCCGACTGTCGAACCCCAATCGGTCATCAACCTTAAGGGCTGATTTGGAACAAATGTTGAGGATGGTTGTCACATTAACAATAATTAATTGCTTGTCTTGCACAATAACGATGCACAATTGTCGTTATAGGTTCATATGATTTTTATTTTTTATAATTGAACGCGAACGGCACGAACCCAATATCAATTATTTGAATCTTCGTGCGGACACGGAAACAAAAAAGAGAAGTCACGATAATTAGAAGAAAACAAAAAAGACACGAAATGAAGAAGCTCATCACTATCCTTTTGACCGCTCTGTTGGCCTCGTCGGCCTTGGCTGCCGAGAAACACCTCTCCGCCCTTTTCGGCTACAGCGTTTTCTATATTCCGGCAAACAACCAGCCCTACGTGGAGACCTACCTCGATTTCAGGGCGTGGACGCTCGAGTTTGCCAAAATTGATAACGACCTCTATCGCGCCACCGTCGAGGTGGCCATCGTGGTGCGTAGCGGCGACTCCATTGTCTACTTGAAGAAACGCGACCTGATGAGCCCCACCACCTCCAGCGACACCGCCACCAACTTCACCTTCATGGACCTCCACCGCTTTTCGCTGCCCAACGGCATATACGACCTGCAGCTTATCCTGCACGACAAGGCCTCGGGCGACCAGCCTTTCGTCTACAACGACAAGCTGGTAGTTTTCTTCGAGAAGAGCAAGCCCGCCATGTCGAACATACAGCTGATGAGCTCTGCCACTCCCACCGTGGAGGAGAACATGCTCTCGCGCAACGGCTACGACATGGTGCCCTATTTCGACGACTATGTGCCCGCCAAGGTCACCCAGTTGCATCCCTATTTCGAGATTTATAACCTTGACAAAGAGCTGGCTGGCCAGGCGTTGACCGTCAACCTGCACATTGAGCAATTGGAGACCCACCGCCGCCTTCCGGGTTTTAGCCACTCGGTGAGCCGTGCCAAGGCGGGTGCCAACACCCCCATCTACACCACCCTCGACATCGCCAAATTGCCTTCAGGCAACTACATCCTCGTTGCCGAGGTGTGCGACCCCCAAGGCCAGGTGCTGCTGAAGCGTGAGCTTACCTTTATGCGCTCCAATCCGGGTGTTGAATTCGACGACCAGGTGACCGAGGAGGAGGTTGCCGTCTCCTTTGTCGCCTTGCTCAAGGACAAGGAACAACTGAATTTCTATATCGATGCGCTCTATCCCATTGCCTCCAGTCAGGAAATTGCCATCAGCAAGGAGGTGATGCAGGACACCAGCTTGGCGGCCAAACAGACCTTCTTCTACTATTTCTGGCACCGTCGCAATTTCATCGACCCTGCAGGCGAGTGGGCCAACTACCGCCGCCGCCTTGACTATGTTACCGAACATTTCACCTATCCCAAGACCCCCGGCTACCGTACCGACTTTGGCCGCGTGTACCTGCAGTACGGTCCCCCCGACTTTATTCGCGATGAGAAGAACTTCATGGCTCCCTTCATCCGCAAGGGCAACTATCAGAAAGAATTAACCCCGCTCAACTATAGTGCTGGCGACGACAAGTCGCAGGGCACCATTCATTACCTGCCCTACCAGCTTTGGCGCTACAACCAGCTGCCCAATGATTACTCCAACCGTGTCTTCCTTTTCTGGGACGAGTTTCGTAGCGGCTACTACAAGCTCCTCAACTCCAGCGCTCGTGGCGAGGTGCGCACTGCTGGTTGGGAGCGTGACCTAAGCCAAAAACAATTGGAAGAGGACGTCATGGGCGAAGTGGGTGAACAATTTGAGCGTGGATTCTAACTGCCTGTGCCCTTGAAACTCCTTTCCGACATACTTTATATTATTGTATACTATTTGGTGCGCTACCGCCTGAAGGTGACGCGCACCAACTTGCGCAACGCCTACCCCGACCGCTCGCGTGCCCAGCTGCGTGAGCTCGAGAAGGCCTACTACCGCCATATCAGCGACCTCTTTATCGAGGGCATTCACAACCTCTATGCCTCGCCTCGCAGCATCCTGCGCCGCTACCATTTTGTCAATCGCGAGCTTGTCAACGACTACTACGAGAAAGGGCAGAGTGTCATCCTCCTTTCTTCTCATTACAACAACTGGGAGTATATGATTACCTCCCTCAACTTCCAGATAAGGCTGCATGCCGTCGGGGTTGGCAAACCCCTCAACGACCGCTTTGTGGCATCCTACATCACCCGTCGTCGCTCCCGTTTTGGCACCCAGATAGTTGACCAAACCGATGTGCGCAAGACCATGGCTTACTATCATCAGCACCACGTCCCCTGCGCCTACATGATGCTCAGCGACCAGTCGCCCAGCAACGAGCATAAATCCTATTGGACCACCTTCCTCCATCAGGAAACCCCATTCCTTTATGGTGCCGAATATTTTGCCCGCCTCTACGACCTGCCCGTCCTCTACTATGAGGTCACCAAGATTCGTCGTGGCCACTATCAGGTGCAGTTTAGTACCCTTTGCGAGCAACCCAGCCAGGTGCCACAGTACACCATCACTTCACGCTATGTGCAGCTCCTCACCGCCACCATCAATGCTGCCCCGCAGTACTGGCTCTGGTCGCACAAACGGTGGAAACGCCACCGTCCGGCCGACATGCCCCTAATGCCTAACCCCGTGGAAACTTCCCACACCAATACCAACGCTACCAACATTTTACACAACACCTCATGCCCCACACAGCAATCGTAATACTCAATTGGAACGGCCGTCACATGCTGGAGAAGTTTCTCCCTTCGGTCACCGCCAACACTACTGGCGATGCCGAAGTAATTATTGCCGACAATGGCTCTACCGACGACTCCATTGCGTTCCTTCATACCCATTACCCCGCTCTCCGCATTATCCAGTTTGACCAGAATTATGGTTTTGCCGAAGGATATAACCGCGCCCTTGCACAGGTCGAAGCCGACTACTACGTGCTCCTGAATGACGACGTGGAGGTCACCCCCCATTGGGTTGAGCCTGTCGTCGAGCAGATGGAGGGCAACCCGCTCACGGCCATTTGCCAACCCAAACTATTGATGTATGACCAGCGCGACACCTTTGAGTATGCCGGTGCCGCGGGTGGCTTCATCGACCGCTATGGCTATCCCTTCTGTCGTGGTCGCCTGTTTGACGTGGTGGAGAAGGACCACGGCCAGTATGACGACCCTTGTGAGATATTCTGGGCGTCGGGTGCCGCCATGTTTGTGCGTGCCGATGTTTGGCATCAGCTTGGTGGCCTTGACGGCGATTTCTTTGCCCACATGGAGGAGATAGACTTTTGCTGGCGTGCCAAGAACAAAGGCTACCGCGTGGAGTATTGCCCTAAGTCGACTATCTACCATGTTGGCGGCGGCACCCTTCCTAAGTCCAACCCCCGCAAGACCTACCTCAATTTCCGCAACAACCTCAGCATGCTCTACAAGAACCTGCCCGCCAGCCGTCGGTTTCGTGTCCTTGCCTTGCGATTGCTTCTCGACTATGTAGCGGCCCTCAAGTTTTTGCTGGAGCGTAAGCCCCAAGAGTTCAAGGCTGTATTTCGTGCCCACCGCCATTACCGCAAGCGCAAACCTACCCTCCGCCAAAAGCGTGCCGCGCTCAACCCCCATGAGGTCTCCTGCATCTACCAGGGTCACCTCCTCCTTGACTTCTATTTCCTGCGCAAAAAGCACTATTCCCACCTTAAGCAATAGCCTTTCCCTATTCATTCAACCTTTTGAAATAATAATAAATACGACATAACATGAGAAAAGTACGCGTTCGTTTCGCTCCCAGCCCTACCGGTCCCCTCCACATTGGTGGTGTCCGCACGGCTTTGTACAACTACCTCTTTGCTCGTCAGCATGGCGGCGACATGATTCTCCGCATTGAGGACACCGACCAAACCCGCTTTGTCCCCGGTGCCGAGGACTACATCATCGAGGCCCTCGATTGGTTGGGCATTAAGTTTGATGAGGGTGTCCACCTAGGCGGTCCCTTCGGTCCCTACCGTCAGAGCGACCGCAAGCCCCTCTACCGCCAGTATGCTGACCAGCTGCTTCGCGACGGTTGGGCTTACTATGCTTTCGACAAGCCCGAAGCCCTCGATGCCAAGCGCAAAGAGTATGAGGCTCAGAAGAAAACTTTCCAGTACGACTGTAACACGCGCCTCAGCATGGAGAACAGCCTTTCGCTGCCTGCCGACGAGGTGCAACGCCGTATTGAGAGCGGCGACCCCTATGTGGTGCGCTTTAAGTTTCCCGACGATATCGACATCACGGTTCACGACCTTATCCGTGGCGATGTTACCATGAACAGCCGTCTGCTTGACGATAAAGTGCTTTTTAAGTCTGACGGCATGCCCACCTACCATCTCGCCAATATCGTTGACGACCACCTTATGGAGATTTCCCACGTTATCCGTGGCGAGGAATGGCTCCCTTCAGCTCCCCTGCACGTCATGCTTTACAAAGCTTTTGGCTGGGAGGACACCATGCCCTTCTTCGCCCACCTGCCTCTATTGCTTAAGCCCGACGGCAATGGCAAGCTCAGCAAGCGCGACGGCGACCGCCTCGGTTTCCCCGTCTTCCCCCTTGACTGGAAGAACCCACAAACGGGCGAGATGAGCAGCGGCTACCGCGAGCAGGGCTACCTGCCCGAGGCCGTGGTCAACATGTTGGCCTTGCTTGGATGGAATCCCGGCAACGACCAGGAACTGATGTCTATGGACGAGCTCATCCGGCTTTTCAGCATCGAGCATATCAGCAAAAGCGGTGCCAAGTTCAATGTTGAGAAGGCCAAATGGTTCAACCACGAATACCTGCAACAATGCAGCAACGAGCGCTTGGCCGACATGTTCCAACCCCAGTTGCAGGAGCATGGCGTTAATGCTTCGCGCGACTATGTGGTCAAAGTGGTAGGCATGATGAAAGAGCGTCTCAACTTCCCGCAGGAGTTGTGGGATCAGACCCACTATTTCTTTGTCGCTCCCACACAGTACGACCCCAAAGCCGTCAGCAAGCGTTGGAAACCCGGCATGCCGAAGCACATCGCCCAAGCCATCCATATTCTCCAAACCGTTCCCTTTGAGTACGATGCCATCCATCAGGCCCTCCTTGAGGATTACATAAAAGGCAACGAGCTCAACATGGGACAAATAATGAATTCCATCCGTTTGGCTGTGGTGGGCACTACGGTGGGTCCTGACATGATTACCCTCATCCTCACCATAGGTAAAGAGGAAACCATCGCTCGCCTCCAACGTGCCATCGACACCCTCGGCGAAGTAGAACAATAAGATAGAGTTGAAAGTTTAGAGTTTATAGTTGAAAGTTGTAAGCAATTTTAAAATCGTGCAATAAACACATGCTCTAATCCTTTAATGCTTCATAAAACGTAATAATAAAATAAAATGAATCAATAATATATAATAGTTACCATGGAAACCAACCAAGAACTCAACACCCCCGTCGACGACACCCCCGTCGCCCCTGTCCAAAACGATACCGAAAACAATGGGCAACGTCCCGCCGAACCCCAGCACATGCAGGATCAGCCCTCTTATAGTGCCATGCCCACCCAGCCGGTCAGCCGTGGCAACAAAGGTCTGCTTGCATGCAACCTTGTGCTCCTCGTGGGTCTCATCCTCCTCTACATCTTCCATTTCACCGGCATCGGAGCCAAAAGTCCCAACAAAGTCAACCCCAACGCCTCCATGCCCGTCATTGCCGAGGATGGCCAGCTAAAGATAGCTTTCGTCGACAGCGACTCCCTCTTGGCTAAGTACGACTATGCCCGCGACCTTGAGGCCGAACTCAACGCCTTCAAGGAGGCTCAGGAGAAAAGCTACCAGCAGCAGATGACCAAATTTCAATCCGACTACCAGAACTACCTCAAGACCGGTGAGAACATGACCCTCACGCAACAGCAGGAAACCGAGGCCCAGCTTAAACAGCGTGCCGACAAGCTTGCCACCCTTGAGCAGGAACTCAGCGCCAAGATTCTTCAGAAACAGATGGACTCCAACATCGAACTTCTCAACCGCATCTTTGCCTACGTTCGCGAATACAATGCCGACAACCAGCAGTTCGACATCATCCTCCGCAAAACTTTCAACGACAGCCCCACGCTCTATATGAATCCCGCCATGGACATCACCAATGAGATCATCGACGGCCTCAATAAAGAGTACAAGACTGTCAAGTCCAAAAAGAAATAACGTTTCCCCTTCATGACCATCCAAGAATTCCAGCAGCTCATTGCCGACGGTCAGCCTCTCAACCGTCCCGACATTGTCGCCTTCATGCGCCAGCAAACCCTTGAGGCGCAGCGTATCACCTGCCTTTACAATACGGGGTTCCATGTACCTGCCGAGCGGCGTGAGATGCTCAGCAGCCTCTTTGGCTACGAGCTTGACGAGACCGTCATCATCAACCCGCCCTTCAGTACCGACTTCGGCCGCAATCTCCACATTGCCCCGCGGGTTTTCATCAATGCGGGTTGCCAGTTCCAAGACCAAGGGGGCATTTGGATAGGCGAGGGGTGCCTCATTGGTCCCCAGGTGGTCTTTGCCACCCTCAACCACGGCTTCCCAGCTGCCGACCGTCAGAGCCTTTACCACAAACCTATCCATGTGGGCAAGAATGTTTGGATTGGAGCCCATGCCACCATCCTTCAGGGGGTCACCATAGGCGACAACGCCGTCGTGGCTGCCGGGGCTGTGGTCAACAAGGATGTCCCCGCCAACACCATTGTAGGGGGTATTCCCGCCAAACCCATCAAGACAATTCCTGAGTAAACCTACCTGTCCATACCCCCTCTTCCCAAAGTATGTCGCTATCCAACCCAACTATCCACACGGTCAGTCACTTCAAGGCAGCTCTTTTCGACCTCGATGGCACCCTCCTCGACACCGAAAGTCTCTACACTCAATTCTGGGGTCGGGTGGGCAGGCGGTACTATCCCCAGTTGCCCGACTTTGCCCAGCGCATCAAAGGCACCACTTTGTTGGATATCCAGGCAAAATATTTCCCCGATGCTGATAAGTTTGAGCAGGTTGTGCAAAAACTTTACGAGTGGGAGTCCTCAATGCCATATCGTTTTTTCCCAGGAGCCCTTGCCCTTATGCGTGACCTGCGCGCGCACCACGTCAAGCTTGCCTTGGTCACCAGTTCTAATCAAGACAAGCTTCGCCATGTCAAAGAGCAGATGCCCCATTTTCCCCATCTGTTCGACCGCATCCTCACGGCAGAGGACTTTGCTGCCTCCAAACCCAATCCCGACTGCTATCTCAAAGCGGCCGAAACACTTGGTTGTCAGCCCATGGAGTGTGTGGTTTTTGAAGATGCCTTTTCAGGACTCGACGCAGGCATGGCGGCAGGCATTTTTACCTTTGGCATGGCAACCAGCAACGCGGCGGATGCCATCCGGTCGAGGTGTAGCTATGTGCTGGATGGATTTGAAGACCTTGACTATGCGAAAATTTGCCACATCATTGGGGCACAATAGCAGTTTGGCACTTTTTAATATGCTTGCTACCTTGAAAGTTAGTGATGCTACAGACTCAAAAAAAGCTCAGAAAGTATGATGGTTTGGAAAAAAATAGTATTTTTGCAAATTATTTGAGAACAATTCATCTTATTATTAATCACAAATAAAAATTACTGTACAATGAAAAAAAGAATTTCTTTTATGCTGATGGCCTTAGTGGCCATGTCCATGTTCTTTGGCGCTTGTAAGAAAGACAATGCCGACCTGATTCTGGGCACTTGGAATATCAACGGTGATAAAACCTATGTGATCGAGGCTTATGATGACATGGCTGATACCTCCTACTTAAGCGATGAACAAGGCGCTCTTGCATCCTTAACATTTTATGCCGATGGTAATGCAGTTGCCAAAACTACTGGTGAGAATGGTAATGAAGAGACGATGAGCTTTACCTACACTGTCAACGAAAACGCTCTCGTCTGGAACCTCGATGGCGAGGCAATGAGTTTCACCATCGATAAGCTCACCAAGAAAGAGCTCATTTTCGGTTACATTGAGCAACAAGAATTCGATGGTCATGTGATGAAGATGACCGTCCATTTCGAGATGTATAAATAACTGCTCAGCAGGTAGCAAAGAAAAAAGGAAGAGCCCTCGCAATGACGGGCTCTTCCTTTTCCTTTTTTCATTATCACTACCCCATTGAGGGCTATTTGGGGTGGTTGCTGAGATTTGTTGGTTGTTTTTGTCTTTTTGATAGATTTTTTTCGTATTTTTGCAATTTGTTTTGAACGATATGATGAAAGACATTGATAAGCTTATAGTTGTGGGAGACAGGGTTTTGATTAAGCCCAACGATGCCGTTGACCGTACCCACAGCGGTCTGTATCTGCCTGCGGGTTACAAGGATAAGGAGAATGTGCAGTCGGGCTACATCGTGAAATGTGGCCCCGGTTACCCTTTGCCCGACGTGGAGGAGGGGGAGTCGTGGAACCGCCAAGAGCGGGCTCCGCGCTACCTGCCGCTTCAGGTACAGCCGGGCGACTTGGCCCTGTTCTTACAAAAAAATGCTATAGAGATTAAGTACAACAACGAAAAATATTTTATCGTCCCCCAGAGTGCCATCCTGATGGTAGAGCGCGACGATTTTTAAAACATCATTTCAACAAAGTTATGACTTCTAACGAAATACGCAGTCAGTTCCTGCAGTTCTTCGAGGGCAAGAACCATCATGTAGTAGCCAGTGCCCCCATGGTCGTGAAGAACGACCCCACCCTTATGTTCACCAATGCTGGCATGAACCAGTTTAAAGACATCTTCTTGGGCAATGCCAATGCGCCTTATCCTCGTGCCTGCGACGCTCAGAAGTGTCTGCGTGTCAGCGGCAAGCACAACGACCTGGAGGAGGTCGGACACGATACCTACCATCACACCATGTTTGAGATGTTGGGCAACTGGTCGTTTGGCGACTACTTTAAGAAAGAGGCCATTGCCTATGCGTGGGAATTTCTCACCGAGGTGATGCATATTGACAAAAGCAATCTTTACGTAACCGTTTTTGGTGGTGACAAGGAGGAAGGTTTGGCAATGGATACAGAGGCTTACGACTTCTGGAAGGAGCATATTGCTGAAGACCGCATCTTGAAGGGTTCGAAGAAGGACAACTTCTGGGAAATGGGCGACCAAGGCCCTTGTGGCCCTTGCAGCGAGATTCATGTGGACCTGCGTGACGAGGCCGAGAAAGCCAAGGTGCCTGGTGCCGAGCTGGTGAATAAGGACAACCCCTTGGTGATTGAAATATGGAACTTGGTGTTTATGCAATTCAACCGCCTTGCCAACGGCACCCTGGAACCGCTGAAGGCTAAACATATCGATACCGGCATGGGCTTCGAACGCCTCTGCATGGTGATGCAGGGCAAACGCTCGAACTATGACACCGATGTCTTCCAACCCCTCATTCAGGAGATTGCCAAGAAAGCCGGCAGGACTTATGGCCAGCAAGAGGAGGCCGACGTGGCAATGCGCGTGATTGCCGACCACCTGCGTGCAGTTTCCTTCAGCATTGCCGACGGCCAGCTGCCCAGCAATGCCAAGGCCGGTTATGTCATCCGCCGCATTCTGCGTCGTGCGGTGCGCTACGGCTATACTTTCCTAGGTTTCCGTCAGCCCTTCATGCACGAGTTGGTGGACACCCTGGTGGACCAGATGGGGCACCAGTACAAAGAACTGTCTCAGCAGCGCGACCTGATACACCATATTATAAAGGAAGAAGAGCAGTCGTTCCTGAAAACGCTTGCCAATGGCATCAACCGTTTTGAGGATTATGTTGCCTCTCATGCCCAAGATGGCAAGCATGTGATTGACGGAGCCTTTGCTTTTGAATTGTTTGACACCTACGGTTTCCCCGTTGACCTCACCCAGCTGATGGCCGCCGAGAAGGGTTGGAAAGTGGATATGGAAGGTTTCAAGAAAGGGTTGGCCGAACAGAAAGAGCGTTCGCGCGCTGCCGCTGCCGTGGAAAACGATGACTGGGTGGAACTGCTGCCGGGCGTGAATCAGGAGTTTCTGGGTTACGACCAATTAGCAGCAGAGGTGAAAATCGTTCGTTACCGCCACGTGAAGGTGAAAGAGAAGGAGTTCTACCAGTTGGTTCTTGACCGCACTCCCTTCTATGGCGAGTCGGGCGGACAAGTGGGTGACAAAGGCGTGCTGACACATGTGTCGGGCGAAGAGGTGGCTGTGGTAGACACCAAAAAGGAAAACAACCTCATCGTGCATATAGTCAACCAACTGCCCGAGCACTTAGATTCCACCTATACCGCCAAGGTCAATGCCCAGCGTCGCACCGCCATCGAGTGCAACCACAGCGCCACCCACCTGCTGCACAAGGCGCTGAGAAAAGTCCTTGGCAATCATGTTGAGCAAAAGGGTTCGAGCGTTGACGACCAGCGCCTGCGTTTCGACTTCTCGCATTTTGCCAAACTGACCCATGAAGAACTGAGGCAGGTAGAGCATTTGGTGAATGAAGACATACGCAGCGCCATTGCCCTCGAGGAACACCGTGCCATGCCCATTGCCGAAGCTCAGCAATTGGGTGCCATGGCTCTCTTTGGCGAGAAATACGGCGAGCGGGTGCGTGTGGTAAAATTCGGCGACAGCATTGAGTTCTGTGGCGGCACCCATATATCGAACACCGGCCGCATAGGCATGTTGCGCATCGTCAGCGAGGGCGCCATTGCTGCCGGCATGCGTCGTATTGAGGCGGTGACAGGCGAGGCGGCTGAGCGATATGTCGACAGCATGCAGGATATGCTGGATGGCATCCGCGAGCTGTTCAGCAGCAAAGATTTGGTGGCTGCAGTAAGAAAATCTATCGACGACAACGCTGTGCTCCGTGCCCAAGTCGAGCAGTTCCACAAGGAGAAAATGCAGGAGCTGGGCAAAAAGGTTGCCGCTCAACTGAAAGAGAACCCCGTCATGGTGAAGCGTGTCGACTTTGAGCTCAACCAGCTTCGTGACGTGATGCTTTCGCTTCGCACACAGTTCCCCGACATGGCCGTGGTACTGGGCAGTACGTTTGGCGACAAGCCCTCTCTGCTGGTGGCGTTGGGTCAAAACCGTGTGGATGCTGGTAAGAATGCCGGCAACATTGTGCGCACTGCCGGCAAGGAAATGCAAGGCGGTGGCGGCGGTCAACCCGGATATGCCACGGCTGGTGGTAAAAACCTGGCAGGCCTGGACGCTGCCATGAAGGTGGCTGCAGAAATGGTCTAACGTTCTTTCTGATAATCCTAAAAAATAAGAAATCCCCGAGGAGTCTTTCTCGGGGATTTCTTTTATTAGGCATTTCTATTCAGGTGACATCTATTAATTGCCTCGAAGAGGCAAACTCTCAATAACAAGTGAACTTAGGTTCTATTTATCAAGAATTAGAGAATTTGAGAATTTGCAAATGTCCTTTATTGAATCCATAAAGATACTTGATAAATCCATCACCTCAAAAGCAAAACTGTGCCTTTCACACGGGTAGTAGAAACGCTGCCTGCGCGGGTATAGGTAATGACGTAGGGGTAGGCACCTGTGGGCAGGGCAGTCCCGTTGTGAGAGCCGTCCCACTGGAAATGCTGGTCGTCACTTTCATAAACGATGAGGCCGCGGCGGTTGTAAATGGCTATGTGGAAGCGATCCAGGGGGCTTGGGCAGATGACGAAGAACCGGTTGTTCTCGTTCTTGTTGGGCGTGAAAACATTGGGACGATAGAAACCGAAGGTGTCCACCTCAATCCAGAACGTGGTGTCGACATAGCAGCCCACGGAGTTGAAACTGCGCAAGGTGACCCAGTTGGAGCCGGGAACGTAGATGTCGAAATGGTGTGTGACCGTCTGGCCGGTGCTGGAACCTCCATCGCCAAAGAGCCACTGGGTGTGGTCGCGGTCTTGCGAGTTGTCGGAAAAGTTAACTACGGGTATTTCGGTGTCAATGTAATGGGGACTATACTCGAAGTCGAGGGTGGGGACGGAGACTTTCTGCACAAGAAAGTCGATGGCGGCAATGTCGCAGCTGTCGGCAGCATAGCCAATGAGGTAGTAGCGGGTGTCTTGGGTGGGCGAAACGGTGATGGTTTGGTTATGCTCCTGTCCGTTGAGCGAGGGGTCGGCTGGGACGGCATACCACAGATAGTACTGGGCACCACTGCCCGTCAGGGTGCAGGTGCTGTCGGGACAGATGCGGCCGTTGGCGGGGTGGGCTGTAATCTTGGAGGTGAGCAGGTGCACGTTCACGCTGTCCCAAACCACGCAGCCCGATGAGGCGATGACCTTCAGCCAGTAGGTGGTGTGGAGTTGGGTGGGACGTGCCGTGAGCACACTGCCTGTGCAAATGGGCGATTCGCCAGGCTGGTCGTGGTGGCGGTACCACTCAAAGCGGCATCCCGTCAAAGGGGTGGAAACGGTGATATGCGTTTCGTGGCCGTTGCATATGATGGTGTCGGGACTGTAAACAAGCTCGGGGTCATGGAAGAAATAAATGGTATCGTAGAGGGTGTCGCTGCATCCTGACTCATTGGTGGTGATAAGTATAAAGGGATTTTCAAATTCGGTGAAAACTTTACGAACCACGCTGGTCGAGGCGAGGCTGTTGCCCAACGAGTGGCTGTCGATGGTGTCGTCGGCAAACTCCCAGCGGCGGCTGACGATGTTTTCGGTCAGGTCGGTGATAGTAGCCGTGTCGCCCTCACAGAGGGTGCGTTTGTCAATGCTGATTTGGTTGTCAGGAGGCATCATGGGTTGGACGATGAAAGTCTTGGAAGTATAGCAGGTGGAGTCCTCGGTATACATGGAGAGTGTGACGGCATGGTTGCGGGTGTCGGAAAAAGTGAACCGTGCCGTGGAGCCGCGCACTACGCCAATGACGGGCGTTTCGTCGGAGCTGCCGTCGTGCACAGTCCATGTGGTGATGCTGTCAACAATAGTCGGGGCACCCTGTCCCTGGAAGGGAACGCGTCCCAATCCCTCGAAAGTGACGGTACTGTCGCAGTTGTCCGTAAAATGGGCATTAATGATGGGCTTGGTGTTGCTGACGGTGGCGTAGACCGTCGACTCAAATGGCATGTCGGGGTTCATGGCGGAGGTCATGATGCACTTATAGGTGGTAGTGCCCACCGTGTCGCCGGTATTGGTAATAAAGTCGTTGAGTCGCGAAACGTATATGTTGCTGGCACTGGTGGGGGAAACCAAGCGGAATGGCACATTGGCCATCACATCGGGATTGCTGGTGTTGCCGCTATAGCCGTTGTCGGCCACATACCATGTGTAGGAAATCAGGTCGGCCGGAGCGCGCAGGGTGTCAACGGCATCCGACTCGCCGCCAGGGCAGCCCGAGGTGGTGATGGACATAGGCTGGCAGTTGCCTGCTATGTAGGCATAGATGGGGTCAACGTTGTAAATACAGTCCGACGTGTACATTTCAACGCGCACCGAGTCGTAGATATAATCAATGAGACTGATGGCAACGCGGGTCCAATCCTTGTAGCAGTAGCCGCAATAGGTGGCACCCGACGCACCTCCCGGCCTGCCCTCAATCCACGGAGCGGGCAGGGCACCCGAGAAGGAGGGAGCGGGCACATTGTAGAAAAGGGCAGGGGTCAGGGGCTGGTTGTTCCACTGTCCGTTGGCGTTCTTACCCACCACACGGATAGAAAATTCGCCCGCCTGCTGTGGGGTGTGGGTATATTTGCGCGCCACGATAGCATAGTCGATAAAGAGCAGCGCGTTCTGCGAGTTGACGCGCATGGTGTAGTAGAGTGCCTCGGCACCCTTGTCGTTGCCATTGTCGTTGATGTTGTTCACACATTGTCCCGTCGAACGCATATCGCCCAGCCTGATACTGGTGCTGTGGTTGGGTGGGATGCGTTGCATGCCCTGGCCCGTAGAGTTGATGGTAAACTCGTCCAGGCCGGCATCGGCCGAGGTGTAGATGGTGAAGCGGTGGTCGTTGGCATCGGAGAACGTGTGGGCGCATCCGGTGCCCGGATAGGTACCGCAGGTGTACTGGCAATAGCCCGAATAGTAGGAGGGCGACAGAATGTTGGCACCCCTAATGGGGGTCTTGTTGGGTCTGGCACAGGTGCTCAGAATATTGTTGCCTGTGCTGCCACCCGAACCCGACACGCGGTCTCCCACACGTGCCGACCATGAGCCGGAACCGCCTGGTGTAGAATTGAAATTGGTGGGATTGTGCAATCCCGGACAGGCATTGTTGGGTTGGGCATGGATGGCTGTGAGTCCGAGGCCCAGCAGGATAAAGAATAGGACGCTCCGTTTCATATCTTTATGTTTTTATTTTTTTAATGTCATTATTTGTTTTGACACAATAATATATATTATGCTGCAATCACGACTATTATTTATGATTTTTTAACAGATATAGGTCGGTTTAGGAATCACCCTCACACCCTCCGTCCCAACTCGGGCAGGATGTCGGCCTTCCACTCCACAAAGTCGCCGGCCATGATGTGTTGGCGGGCCTGGCCCACCAGCCATAGGTAGAACGTGAGGTTGTGGATTGAGCAGATCTGCAGTCCCAAAATCTCTTCGGCGCGAATCAGGTGGTGCAGGTATGCCAAGCTATACACGCGGTCGCACTCAGCGTGGCTGTCGGGGTCGATAGGCTCAAAACAGCTCTCCCATTTTTTGTTCTTGATGTTGATGGTGCCGTGGGGTGTGAACAGCAGGCCGTTGCGGCCGTTGCGGGTAGGCATCACGCAGTCAAACATATCCACTCCGCGTTCGATGCCCTCGAGGAGGTTGGCAGGCGTGCCCACCCCCATCAGGTAGCGGGGCCTGTCCTTGGGCAGGATGGCGTTCACCACCTCTATCATCTCATACATCGTCTCGGTGGGTTCCCCCACAGCCAGCCCCCCTATGGCATTGCCGTCGGCCCCCTTGGCGGCGATATATTCGGCCGACTGGCGCCTGAGGTCGGCATATTTGCAGCCCTGCACGATGGGGAAGAGGCTCTGCTGGTAACCATAGAGGGGCTCCGTCTCGCCAAACCGTTGGCAGCAGCGGTCCAACCAGCGGTGGGTTAGCTCCATGGCCTTCTTGGCATAACGGTAGTCGCTCTCACCCGGGCAGCACTCGTCAAAAGCCATCATTATGTCGGCCCCAATCACGCGCTCAATGTCCATCACCCTTTCGGGCGTGAACAGGTGTTTCGAGCCGTCGATGTGCGAGCGGAAAGTGCATCCCTCCTCCTTAATCCTGCGGTTGTCGGCAAGCGAAAACACCTGGAACCCCCCGCTGTCGGTCAGCAGCGGCCGTTCCCAACCGCCCAGGCCGTGCAGGCCGCCGGCAGCCCTGAGGATATCAAGCCCCGGCCGCAGGTAGAGGTGGTAGGTGTTGCCCAGTATTATTTTCGCGTCGACATCCTCACGCAGCTCGCGCTGGTGCACCGCCTTCACGCTGCCCTGTGTGCCCACGGGCATGAAGATGGGTGTGGGTATATCGCCGTGGTCGGTATGGATGATACCCGCGCGCGCGTTCGTCCTCTTGTCGTAGCCTATAATGTCAAATTTCATAATTAGCAACCTCTCAGTGTGTCAGATATGATAGTTATCAACAGACGGTTAATATTTCAATGTGCAAAGATACAAAAAAAATCGAAAATATTATATATTTTTGCAACTTGGTTAATTCATCAACAAAATGGACTTTTCTCATATATTGACAGAGCCTTACATCCTTACGCTCACCATCCTCATGGCGGCAAGTCTCATCATCTTGTGCATTTATTATGCCATCTTCCATTTCCGTGTGGGCCGTTACAAAGGTCCCAAAAAGAAAAACACAGCCCCTGCCACCTCCAGCCCCTGCCCGCCCGTCTCCGTGGTGCTCACCTCCCAAAACGATGCCGAGTGGCTGAAAACCAACCTGGTCTACCTGCTCGAGCAGGACTACCCCGACTTCGAGGTGGTGGTGGTCGACTACATGTCCAAGGACGAGACCCAGTTTGTCCTCAAAATTCTTTCCGAAAACTACCCCAACCTCAAGGTCGTCTCCCTTGCTGGCAATGCCAACGGCTACCGTGGCAAAAAATACCCCATGTCCATCGGCATCAAGTCCGCCAAGAACGACATCCTGGTCTTTGCCGACCCCAACTGCCGCCCCATCGACCTCACCAACTTCAGCTGGCTGCGCCAGGTCGTCTCCGCCTATGCCGACCCCAAGACCGAGGCCGTCCTGGGCTACTGTGCCATCCAGCCCAAGCCCGGCCCCTTCAACTGGCTGCAGCAGTACGACAACCTGGCGCACAGCGTCGAGTACCTTGCCGCCGCCATCATGCGCCACCCCTTCACCGGCAACGGCCGCAACCTCAGCTACCGCCGCAGCCTCTTCATGCGCAAGCGTGGCTTCATCTATCACTACAGCATCCCCGACGGGGCCGACGACATGTTTGTCAATCAAAATTGCAACGGCAACAACACCCGCGTCGTCCTCACCCAAGACTCCTTCACCGTGGTCGAACCCATGAACAGTCTGGCCCAGTGGCACTCCTATCGCAAGCACCGCACCGTCACCCACAAGTACTACTCCCTTTGGCTCAAGCTCTCCCGTGCTCTGCCCTCCTGCTGCCTCGTGCTCTTCTATCTGGCCGGGGCCCTGCTCCTTGCCTCCACGGCCCTGCCCTGGCCCCTCCTCTTGGCAGCCCTGCTGGTCAAGCTGTCCTGGCAAATCGTTGCCACCTCGCGGGCCGCTGCCAGGCTGATGGTCAAACCCGTGGTTGCCTGGCTCTCGCCCCTGCTGGAAATTTATTTTCTATTTGCAAATACTATTTTGTCATTATCTCCGTTACCTAAAAAATAAAAGGTCACACGGAGCAAAAAGATGGAAACCCGACAACTTAGCGAAAAAGCCCAGCGCGACTATCAGTTAGTCCTTGCCGCCCGCGAAAAAGGCGACCAGCGCGCCTATGCCCACCTGATGAGCTATTATCGCGAACCCATCTACCTCATGCTGCTCCGCATGACCCACAATCCCACCGATGCCGACGACCTCACCATCGAAACCTTCGGCAAAGCCTTCTGCCAGCTCAACACCTTCACCCCCAACTACAGCTTCGCCACCTGGCTCTTCACCATAGCCAGCAACCGCGGGCTCGACTTCCTCCGCAGGCAGCACCTCCAAACCGTGTCGCTCAACTCCATGTCGGTCACCGGCGACGACCAGGCCTACGAATACCCCCTGCCCTCCCACGACGACAACCCCGAGGAGGCCCTCATTGGCAAGCAAAGAATCATGATCATCAGGCAGGTGGTGGAGCAACTGCCACCCCGCTACCGTCAAATCATCAAGATGCGCTACTATGAGGAAATGACCTACGAAGAGATAGCCCAGCAGCTGCACATCCCCCTAGGCACCATGAAAATCCAGCTCCGTCGTGCCCGCCAGCTCCTTGCGCAGATAGCCCAAAACCACATCCACAGCCTATGAAGCAGCCACTATCCCTTCTCCTCCTCGCCTTCCTGATTGTTGCCATGCCCCTGCAGGCCCAAAAGAAGCATGCCACCAGTCAGGCACCCCGCCTGTCCGGGCTCTACCTCACCGTCGATGCCGGCCTGCTGATACCCAACCCCAAACAGGCCGATTTCTATAGCGGCCGGCCCGAAAACTCCAACACCATCAACCGCGTGCTCAACAGCCAGATGTATGGCACCCAAATATGGAGCAGCCTGGTCGATGGCGGCTACATCTCCCCCAGTGCCATCGGCGACTACTCCCAGCTGCAGGTGGTGGAATACCCCCACATGCACTACCGCCTCACCTACCAACTGGGGGTCGGCTTCCGCTACGTGTATGAAAGCGGCTGGGGCTGGCTCCTGCGTTTCGACTACAGCCAGCTCACCGCTGCCGGACAGTTCAACCTCTCCAGCAACAACGGCACCGGCATCCTTGGCTCCAACCAATACGTCACCTGCGACATCTTCGGCATCGAACGGCGCACCCTCATCGACCTCGGCATCGCCAAGCGCATCCCCCTCACCAACCTCATCGACCTCGAGCTGTGCCTTGGCTTCAACCTCAACAGCACCCATGTCCTGCAAAACGACATCCGCGTGGTGGGCCGCACCTACAGCATCCTCGACGTGTGGGGCGGCTATCCCCCCTCATCCTACACAGGCACCTACGACTATTTCAACGAAGGCCGCCTGGGCATCGGCGGTTTCGGCTCGCTGGCGGTCAGCTACCTCTCGCGGGTAGGCAGCATCGACCTAGGCTACACCTGCTACTACATGCAAACCAAGTTCTCCAACTACAACGAGGCCGACAGCTATGCCCTCCAGCACACCGTCTTCCTCCGTTTCAACGTCAACAACTTCCATTTTTTCGACTAGCCCCAACCAATAAACAATAAACTTTCAATAAACAATAAACAATAAACTTTCAATAACCAATAACCAATAACCAATAAACAATAAACTTTCAATTCAATGATCCAGTTAACAGACCTTTCGCAATCCGATCACACCCATTTCGCCAAAGATCTATTCGAATCCGCCTTCCCCGACGAAGAACGACCTCCTTTCGGGGAGTTGAAGCATCGTAACACAGCACTATTTCATTTCATGGTCGCCACCAACCAAACCGACGATGGCGACGACCCCGTCGGAATCCTCACCTACTGGACCTTCGACGAGTTTGTCTACATCGAGCACTTCGCCATCGCCGAGGAGCTGCGCAACCAGGGCCTCGGCAAAGTCGTCTTCCTCAACTTCCTCTCGCAGCAAACACAACAAATCGTGCTCGAAGTGGAAAAACCCCACGACGAGGTGTCCGAAAACCGCATCGAGTTCTACAGCAGCATGGGCCTGATTACCAATCCCTTCGATTATCTGCAACCCTCCTACCATGGCGACCAAGTCACTGTGCCCATGATAATTATGACAAAATACGAAATCGACGACGAAGAATTTGAAGAAATTCGCGATATTTTGTACCGCCAAGTCTACAAAAGCAAGCCCTCACGTTTCTAAAAACAAAATTTTTTCGTCTTGCAAAACATAGTCTCAGAGCGTGTTGCAAAGATAGGAATAAAAAAACATAAAAAAAATTTGGCGTATATCGAAAAATGTTCGTATCTTTGCAATCGCTTTTGAGGGAGAGACCTCCACAAAACACCCCAATGGCTCCTTAGCTCAACTGAATAGAGCATTTGACTACGGATCAAAAGGTTGCAGGTTTGAATCCTGCAGGAGTCACCCCAGGCACACCGCTTCACGGTGTGCCTTTTTTTCTTTCCCCCTCATCCCCGCCCAGCAGGTGAAGCAACCATCCTCCGGATGGTCGCGACCGTATGGGAGCAACCTCTTTCTGTCGCGACCGTATGGGAGCAACCTCTTTTTGTTGCGACAGCCGGGCTGAGAAAGTGAAACAAGCATCCAGTGAATGCTTGCGATAGTCGGGCGGAGAACACACCCCCCGCGGCCCAGATGGCACCAAAAGTGCTATGCGGCCGATTCGGCCATGGCGCAAAGCGAGCGTCCGAGAATTTTATTCTCGAGACCGAGCCGTAGCCATGTCAACCACAGTTAATACGGCCGTCATTCTAAAAAAAAACAGAATCCGAAAATTCCTTAATGACACTTGACACTTGACACTTGACACTCAAAAAAAGAGGGCAGGTGTTCACCTACCCTCAGTAATAACTTCCCTTTTAGGGTTTTCATTTGCTTTTGTTTAAGCCTCTTCCGGTTCTTCTTCCCGAGATTCTCTCTTTCCTATCAATATACAATTCGTCAAATCAAAATACTTCTTCAACTCAGGCGAAGGCGAAAACGAAACTTTCAAGGATTTCACAGAATGCCTCCCCGCTTCTCTCTTGGTTTCAACACCGCATGAGCGGCATTTCAGTTGGAATTTTCCCAAGTAAGGTACTGAAACGGGATAGCCTCTTTCCAGTAGAGCTGTAACCACAGTGTTCAGCTTATAAAAAAACTGTTTCAGTTCCTCCCTATCGTCTCTTTTGTATACGGCCTTCCATTCCCTGTAAAATTGTGTGGGGGTTACGACACTGTTTTTGTCAAGTTCGGTCACAAACATCTTGTTTTTCACCAGCGGATTCTTGAATTTCTGCTTCTTTACGTTATAATACAACTTGACTTTTGGCATGTTCTTTACTTGATTTCGTCAGTATTTTCTGTTTTTTTGTATACGCAATTCTCAAGGTGAACAACAAGACCCTGTCTCTGCCAGTTCTTAAGCATTTGACGGACGCTGTTTCTTGATGTGTCAGCACCCTTACATGCCACTGCCTGTTGTGCTGCCTGGTCAAGGGTAAAGACGTTGGTCAGAGACGCGTAAATTGACTTATTCTTTCGTTAAAAGAAACTTAAAGGGCGCTGCCAATTGCAAATTTAGTATGATTTTTTCACCTGAGTTTGCATTTCTATATGAGAAAGGGTGGCGCTTCGTTTGAGTGTCAAGTGTCATGTGTCAAGTGTCATTAAGCAATTTTCGGGTCGGGGAACGTCTTTGATATAGATAAAAATAAATATATATATTTATATATAAAGTTACCCCCCCCGAAAATTGGAAAAACCTTAATGACATTTGACATTTGACATTTGACACTATTGGCTAATGAACCTAAACTTTTCCCCACTACAACACTTTATTAATGTTTTAAGAAACATTAATAAAATTAAAAATTCTTGTATCACAAAAAGTTATTATCTTTACAAGGCGAGATATATCTTCAAAATCAAATGCATTCCCACTGTAGCTTCGTTGTTAGTTCGTTATGTAATCGAAGTATGAACGAAGAAAGAACGCACCAACAGACAATTTACATATAATATATATATAATATAAAACAAGAGCAACATGGAAAATCTAACCCCCAACCTTAGAAGCGTCGGCAAGACCGAAATGGCACACCTGTATCATCCTTGTGACACCGTTAGCGATGAGGCTGCCCGCCGTTGGCTGAACCGCAAAATTCAACAAAACGAGCATCTTTTGACCCTCTTGGAGCGTAACGGCTACAACAAATACAGCCACACCTTCACACCCATTCAAGTAATGCTAATACTCAATGAGTTAGGAACACCGCTCAGCCTTATTAGCCGCAAGCTAATTGTTACAAAAAGTGACATTTTAGAGGTTTTTGGAAAAAAGTGATTACTTTTGCAGCGCCGATTTGGGAATAAAACACCCAATGAGGCGCCCACTCCACAACCCCCCGGGTAAGGTCCGGCGGAGTAGGCTAAAACAAAAGCGTTATGGCTATTCTTTCTGGTATTAACACTCGTTTGCGCGGTTCTGCTGGCGACTGGACGTTCTCCCGTCTCAACGGCCAGACCGTTGCCAAACAAAAAGTAGAGGCGAAGGAAAAACCCAAGCGCACTTTTGCGCAGATGATTCGCCGTGTTCAGTGGGCCAACCTCGTGGCTCTGTATCAAGCATTTGAGGGCAATCTGCACCCCTCTTTCGAGAACAAGGATGCTCGCGTGAGCGACTACAACGAGTTCATGAGCGCCAACCTCGGTGCTGCTCCCGTCTACCTGACCAAGGATCAGGCTCGTCAGGGTGGCTGCGTGGTGGCTGCCTATCAGGTGACTCGCGGTTCGCTGCCCTCCATCATCATGACCGAGGATGCATCCCATGTGGTTTCCACCGACATTGCTCTGGGTGGTCTCACCATCGGCGCAAGCACCGACATCAAGGCTTTCAGCGATGCCGTTGTGCAGAACAACCCCAACTATCGCTATGGCGATCAGATCACTTGCTTCATTGCCAATCAGACCATGGATGCCGCAACTGGTGTGCCTCGCGTCACCATTGAGGCGCTCGAAATCACCCTTGATGGTGTTGATGACGAGACCATGCTGTATGACATTGTGAATGCTCGCGGCTTCAGCACCGTTAGCGACAAGTTGGGCGCCAGTGCAGCTGTCACGGGCGCTATTGCCTGGATTCACAGCCGTCGGTCCTCTTCTGGCACCAAGGTCAGCACCCAGCGTTTCATGGTCAACAACTCCATCCTGTCTGGCTTCCAGACTGAGGATGCTCGCGACAAGGCCATCATTTCCTATGGTGGCACTCTGTCCGAAGAGTTCTTGACTCCTAACACCCCCGCTGCTCCTGTCGTAAACCCTTAGACGCGGTGACGCTCTCATTCAACGTGAGCCCCAATGGTTCGGTTACCGCCAACGGCAATCCTATCATAGACGAACAACAAGTCGAATATGAGCGCGGAACAATCGTCCACCTTCACGCAGAACCTGACCAAGGAGCATCCTTCGTAGGTTGGAACCAAGGAGAATGGTTTGAGGAAGATTGGGACATCACGGCAAATGAGGACGCTGTAATCACCGCAGAATTCACTCTGTAAGCTTTGTTTCATAACACGATTTTAGAAATTTGGTCTCTCGAAAGGGTTGCCGTTTACAGGGCAGCCCTTTTTAATTAAGAAAGGAAAACAATGGAAAATCTAACCCCAATCATTTTGGCAGCATTGGCTCTATTGGGCAACTGTGGTTGGTTCGTCAGCGCCAAAAAATACCGCCAAGAAATCAAGAAAGCGCGCATTGAGGCTAACCGCGAAGAGTTCAATCTCTCTTCGGAATACGTCAAGGAATTCAAGGAGCAGGTATACAACCCGCTTTCAAACGAACTCCAAAAGCTGAGGTCGGCAATTAACAAGGTAACTACCTGCAGGTATTACCCCGAATGCCCAGTTCTAAAGGATATGCACGAAACCACCAACAACAACTTGGAGCTGCCAGGCGACACCGAGGCTCCCGCTAAAAGAGGATAGTATGAGACGCTTGACAGAAATCATCGTGCATTGCACGGCCACACGCGAAGGCAAAAACTACACCGTTGAGGATGTCAGACGTTGGCATAAGGAACGCGGGTTTTTGGATATTGGCTACCATTATGTCATCTATTTGGACGGTTCTGTGCATGAGGGTAGGCCTATTGAAAAGGTGGGTGCCCATTGCGAAGGACACAACGCCAGTACAATAAGCATCGCCTATGTGGGTGGGTTGGATAAAGATGGCAACCCCAAAAACACGCTCACACCAAGGCAGGAAGAGAGTCTTTACAATCTCATTCTGGAACTCATGAATAAATACCCCTCGATTGTTTCGGTTAGTGGCCATCGTGCTTACGCCGCTAAGGCTTGCCCTTGCTTTGACGTGCCTCAGTGGTTCAATTTGAAAATGAAAATGCGCCAGGCGCGCACGTAGTTTTTGTTTGTTGTGTACTTTGTGGTGGGGGCATGTCCTTTATGGGCATGCCCCTTTTTGATGTCAAATGTCAAATTGGTCAAATTGGAATTTTCGGATTTCAGGTTTTTAATTTTCACACGAATTATCATGAATTAACCATGAATAGCTGGCGCGGGGTTATATTTCTGAGAGTTATTGTTTTTACGGATTGAAAATCCTTATAATAGTTTGCGTCAGATTGCAAATCTGCCGCAACGGGGGTAGCCCAAGAATATGATAAATCAGGCGCAGAGTGTCAAGTGTCAAATGTCAAGTGTCATTAAGGAATTTTCGGTTTCTGCTTTAGCTTGCACATTCGTGTTTTTCGATTTTTTCGATGTTCTATAATTGAGAGGTTATTGGTTATAGGTTATTGAGAGGTTTTTTGGGGGTTGTGATGGAGGTGTGGTGTTGGTGGCGGGGACAATAATTTGGTGGGGTTGGCGTTATTGTGGGTAAAAAAATGTTTGCTGCCATGAAAGTTGTTTTGACGTTTGTTTTGTTTGCCGTGCTGGCCTGCGGGCCGCTGTTTGCCCAGCAGGGCGGGAAGGGCACGGCCGTTGTGTTTGAGCGGATTGACCGCTGTTTGCGGAGCGGGCGTTATACCGATGCTTACCGCGTGGCCGACAGCCTGCGCACCGCGACGCTGCGCCGCGCGGGTGCCGCGGCCGACAACGCGGACCTCTCGCGCACGCTGCTCACCAGCACCTGGTGTATGGAACTGGCGGCCATCAACTACCAGGAGGATGTGGCGGACAGCAGTCGGGCCCGCTTCCGCGCCATCTTGCCACATCTGTGCACGGTGGACCGCTGTCTGTGCCATCTGTTTTTGGGCAATGTCGACTCGGCTTTGGCCGACACGGTTGCCCTGCGCGAGGTGCCGACGGGGCAGATTGCCGTTTTCTGCTCGGCTCCGCGGAATGTGCGTTTCAACACCACCCCGACCCTGTATGACCTGGTCATGCACTTGGCCATCGACCAGGTGCCGCTGAAACGGAAGGTGGCGCTTCAGAAACAGTTGGTGGCTTGGTATGGCCACAGGATGGCCAAAGAGGAAATAAACCTTTTGCTGTATAACGAGTTGCGGTTGCTGGACTTGTATGACCAAATGCCCAACGTGTCGAAGGCCTATCGCCTGGGATTGACGAGGGACTGCCTGAGGCGCTATGGCTGGACGGGGAACGAGCAGCTGGCCGAGTTGTACAATAGGTTGGCTGGTTTTTATGAGCAGGAGGGTGACTATGTGGCTGCGCTGGCTTATTGCGACAGCGCTACCCACCGCTGGCCCAAGAGCCGGGGCGGTGTGGATTGCGCCAACCGTAAAAGAACGATACAGCAGCCGAGTATCGACATGTCGATTAGTGATGTGTCGCCTGCCGGACGCGACATACTGATGAGGGTAGAAACACGCAATGTGCAGAACCTTTACTACCGTGTGATTAAATTTCCCGAATGGTATAAGGACTACTACAAAGGCGATTCGGAGAAAAGGTCGCGCCTGCTGAATGAGAAGGCGGTTAAATGGTGGGACCAGTCGTTTGCGCTGCCGAAGGATTATAAGCACTATAAGCATTACGGCTATATACCCGCCTTAGCCCCGGGGCACTACATTCTGCTGGCATCGCCCTCGAAGGACTTTGCGCGCGAGGGGTTCTGTCTGCAGGCGTTCAATGTGTCGGCGGCGGCTTTTGTGCTGATGTCGTCGCCCGAGGACAGCGTTTATGGCTATGTGGTTGATTATGCGACGGGCGAGCCGGTGGCGCGGCAGAAGGTGCAGCTGCAGCGAAGCAAGAACTACTACGACGCGAAATACAGCACGGTGGCCACCGCCATGACCGATGCGCAGGGCTTTTTTGCCTTGGGGGACAAGGAGGTGAAAAATTGGTATGATTATGAATGGCGCTTGCTGACACAGTATGAGGGGTTGGATGTGGAGAGCCGATGGGAATTGGGTTCCAACCGGATTGACACGGTGCGCGAGGTGGCCGAGCTGTTTCTTGACAGGCCTGTTTACCGGCCGGGCGACACGGTGCAGTTTATGCTGGTGAAAGGCCGTGTGGAGCATAACCGCAGGGGATATGCTGTCATGGGCAACCGACTGCAGCTGCTGCTGTTCGACGTCAACAACAAGGCGGTTGACACGCTTTATGGCACCACCGATGCGTATGGCAGCCTCAGCGGGAGTTTCGTCATTCCCGCCCATGCGCTGCCTGGGCAATTCTTCATTCGCGCTTACCGCGCCAATTTCGACAACCCAAACGGACGGGTTTGTGAGAAAACTTTTCCCGTCGAGGCCTACAAGCAGCCCAAGTTCACCGTCACCCTGAAAGGCACGGACCGCAAAGACGCCGAGGGGCGTTCGATTGCCCCGTCGATGGGCGACAGTCTGGCGGTGGAAGGGTTGGCGGCATCCTACACGCAGGTGCCTGTAAGCGGGGCCAAGGTGGTTTATTCCGTCACCCGCTCGTGGATACGTCCCTGGTGGCGCAGACATTATTGGGGCGATTGGCCGTACGGCGCTGCCACGCTGGTGTCGGATTCGCTGGTCACTGATGGCGAGGGCATGTTCCGCATTGCCTTTGTGGCCGAGCCGGACAGCAATATAGAGCTGTCGGCTCGGCCCTGTTTTAACTACGAGGTGCGAGTGGATGTGACCGATATCAACGGTGAGACGCACAGCCAGACCCTCTCGCTCGTTGCGGGGTATGAGAACAGCTATATTTCGCTGGCGCTGCAGGAGAAGGTTTCGGAGCTGAGCAGTTTGGAATACACCTATTGCGACTTGAACCGCACACCGTTGAAGGGACCGGTAGTCCTCAGTGTCGAAAGGTTGCGGCAGCCCGAGAGCCCTTGGCTTGAACGCATGCTGATACGCCCCGGTGTGCGACACACGATGAGCCGAGAAGAGTTTGCCAAGCGTTTCCCGCTGACTGCCTATGACTACGAGGAGCAGTCGATGGCGAACTGGCCAGTGGAGAGCCGGGTTTATTACACGCGCCTGATGTGCGAGGGGTTGACCACCAACAAGGTGCCGCTGCCTGTGTTGGAGCCGGGTGTGTATAGGGTGTGTGTGGCCTTGGACGAGAAGGGGAAGGAGAGCGTGTCGGACACGGCGGTGGTGATTTACACCCCCAAGGGGTGCAAAAGGGTGTATGACATGGATTTGATTTGTTCGGACATCAGTGCCCGAGAGGCTTTGGTGGGCGACACCGTGGTGCTGCGTGTCGGCTCACAGCACAGGGACGTGTGTGTGGAATACGAGATGATGTGCGGCAACAGGACAGTGGAACGCCGCCTGCTGCGTGTGGACAATGGGATCATGTCGTTGCGTATCCCCGTGAGCGAGGATTTGCTGGGTGGCTTTAATATCAGCCTGTGCGCTGTGAAAGACGGGTACAACGAGAAAAAGGACTACCGCGTGGAGGTGCCTTTCGAGCACAAGAAATTGGATGTGCAGATAGTGACGTTCCGCGACAAGCTCACGCCGGGCGAGAAGGAACGCTGGACCCTCAAGGTGTCGCCCAAACAGGCGGGTGACGCCCTTGCCGCACCCGCCGCGTTGCTGCTGGGCATGTACGATGCGGCTCTGGACAGCTACGGCTATGGCGGCAATGAGTTCTCGTGGTTTCCGTGGATGAACAACCCGTTCCGTAACCCTGCTGGTTTTTCGTTGTATATCAATTGGAAATATCGCAGTGGCGACGACTTGCTGGTGCCTTTTGGCCAGTATCAAGTTTATAAAGGTAAGAGTCCAAGTGGATGGGATTTCACCGCCCTCAACCACAGGGACTGGCGGTGGAAGAGGAGCCTGGCGATGCAGGGCACCTTGGTGAATAGCATTGTGGCCTCGGTGGGAGGCGTTGGCTACAGCGACGGCTCCTCCACTGCCCGAGGAGAGAGCGGCATGGTGACGATGCAGGGCGCTGTGCGCAAGCGCGCGGGGGTTAAGAATGCCGCTGTAGGGGAAGAGGCGGCGACGGACTTGGCCGTTGTGGAGGATGTTATGGTGATGGAGGAAGCAGCGGTTATGTATGCTGTTGAGCCTTCGGCAAAAACAGGAAGTGCTGCGGAGGAGAAGCCCTACGTGCGCACCCATCTCAGTACGCTGGCGTTCTTCGAACCCACCCTTAGAACCGACAAGGACGGCACGGTGAGCTACAGCTTCACCGCCCCCGACCTGCTGACGCAGTGGAACGTGAAAGGGCTGGCGTGGACACAGGAACTGGCCACAGGCTCGCTGGAGCGGCAACTCGTCACCCGCAAGGAGTTGATGATACAGCCCAATATGCCCCGCTTCCTGCGGGAGGGCGACACCGCCACCCTGATGGCCAAGGTGATGAACCTGACGGACAGCGCCTTTGCGGTGAAGGTGGAATTCTCTTTCGACATTCCTGGTCGGACGCTTGTAAGTGATAGCCTGCAGGTGGTGATTCTTGCACGGGGTACGGTGCCGGTGCAGTTTAAGGTCATTGTCCCCGAGGGCGGCACAGTGGCTACCTATAAGTTCGTCGCCAAGGCGGCAAGGCATAGCGACGGCGAGCAAGGTCCGTTGCCGCTGCTGACCAACCGCCAGGCGGTGACACAGTCGGTGAGCATGTATATGAACGGGAAGGGTACGAAGCAGTATGCTATGAGCCTCCCCGTTTCGACGACGGCACAGCCCGTAAGCTTCACGGTGGAGTATACGGGCAATCCCATTTGGCTGGCCATCCAGTCGCTGCCTTTTATGAAAGAGTGTAGCAACCCGTCGAATATCTATCTTTTCAACAGCTATTATGTCAACACGATAGGCAAGACCATCGCCGAGCAGTTCCCGCAGCTGAAACACTGCGCCGACAACGCCACGGAGGAGGACAGCCCGCTGGTGCGCAACGCCGACATCAAGCAGACGCTGCTGGACGAGACCCCGTGGCTGAGGTCGGGTGCCAGCGAGGTGGAACGGCTGAAGGACATAGCCCGTTTCTACGACAACGAGGCGTTGCAGCGGCTGAGCTCCGAGATTTTTGGGAAATTGCAGAAAGAGCAACGCTACGACGGCGGCTGGTCGTGGATGCCCGGCGGCAGGTACAGCAGCACCTATGTGACACAGCACATCCTCAAGGGCTTCGGGATGATGGCCAGGCAGATTTCCCGCGGCAACACCGCGATGGAGAACCGCGCCTTGGCCTATGTGGACAAGGAGGCATACAAGGATTATCTGGAATGGATGAAGTATCTGAAGAAACACCCCAACAGCCAGTGCAAGCCCATTATGCTGGACTATCTCTATACGAGAAGCTACTACGCTGACCGCAAGTTCAGTTCCAACCACAAAGAGGCTTTCGACTACTTCTATGGCAACGCCAAGAAGCGCTACAGCGACTACACCTCGCTCTATGACCAGGCACTGCTGGCCCTCGTGTTTCAGCGCCACGGCGATACCAAGCTGGCGCGCGAGATGGTGGAGCGCATACGGCAGAAAGCTCTTTACAGCGACGAGATGGGCATGTACTGGCGCGACAACAAGGCGGGGTGGTTCTTCTACCAGCGCCCGGTGGAGACGCAGGCACTGCTCATCGAGACTTTCCGCGAGGTGGTGCCTCAGGACACCCTCTCCGTCGCTCAGATGCAGCAGTGGTTGCTCAAGCAGAAACAGACCACTTGCTGGAGCTCGGACATCGCCACGCTGAGGGCCATCCAGGCGCTGATGCCTGTCGGCGGCAAAGAGAAATGGGTTTCGTCCAAGGGCTCGGACAAAATAGTCGTGCAGGGCAAGGCTTTGGCGGATACGCTGAAAGTGGATGTGGCAGACGGCTCGGCAGGGTATCTGCGCCATACGTACCGAGGCGACAGCCTTGCCTCGTTTACGCGTGGAAACAGTGTTTCCACCACCATTAGGCGGGATGCGAAGGGCATCAGCTGGGGTGCGCTGTATTACCAATATACCGAGCAGATGGACAAGATTCCTGCCTCCGAGACGGGTATCACCCTGACGCGGACGCTCTATAAGGTCGAGGCCGACGGGTCGCTTAGCGAGCTGAAGAAGGGTGGGGGAGTGGCTGTGGGCGACCGACTGCGGGTGCGGCTGAATGTGCAGTGCGACCGCAATCTGGAGTATGTGGAGCTGAAAGAGTTCCGCGCTGCCTGTCTGGAGCCAGTCAGCACCGCCTCCGGCTGGGTGTGGACAAGCGGATTGAGCTACTATGTGGCAGTCAACAACAGCCACAACGCCGTTTATATCGACCGCCTGGAGAAAGGCAAATACATCATCGATGCCGACTACTATGTCACCAACCCCGGTTCCTTCACGCTGGCGCCATCGGTGCTGCAGTGCCTCTATGCACCGGAGTTCCGCGCCACAAGCCCCGGACAGAGGATAATGGTGAGATAGATTTGATAGATTTGATAGATGTGATAGATTTGATAGATATAAATAATAGAAACTAAAACTACTATGCAAGAAGAAATAAACCACCACTACCTCCGCAAGCAGGCTCGCTGGGAAAACCTTTGGTTCTACCAGAAGACGGTGACGCTCTACGATATGACAGTGGTGTTCTGTAGGCGGTTCCTCCCTGCCTGTGGCGACCGCACGGTTGACCAGATGGTGCAAGCAGCCCGCAGCGGCAAGCAGAATATAGTAGAGGGGTCAGCCGATGGGGTTACTTCTACCGAGATGGAGGCGAAGCTGCTGAATGTGGCGCGAGCCAGCATCAGGGAGTTGAAGGAGGACTATCTCGACTATCTCCGTAGCCACAAGCTCACGCTGTGGGACGAATCCCATCCCCGCTATACTGCCATGCAGCGTTTCTGCCAGAAGCATAACAAGGTAGAGGAATATGAGCCATACTTTGACCGCTGGACAGACGAGGAGATGGCAAATGCTGCGGTGACATTATGTTGCATGGTGGACACTATGATGCAGACCTACCAGAAGAAGAAAGAAAAGGAATTTGTCACCGAAGGAGGCATTAAAGAAAGGATGACAGCAGCAAGGCTGGGCTTTCGTTCTGACAAGAAAGAAGAACTGGAGGCGGCCTACCGCGAAATAAACACCCTCCGCACCCGCCTTCACCAGTTGGAGCAAGAGAATGCCCGCCTCCACCAGTTGGAGCAAGAGAATGTCCGCCTCCATCAGTTGGAGCAAGAGAATGCCCGCCTACGTCAACAATTGGATGAACTATAAGAGAAATCCATTAGATAGGGGGTGGTTGTTTGGAGCAGGGCAAGTGTGAAAAAGGTTGGTTCTTTGTGTCGTTTTTCTTGTTATTTCAAAAAATAAGCGTATATTTGTACGTTTAAAACGCTGTTTGTTTTTAAATATAATATTAATAATCAATAACATAAAACTAATTAGTATGCAACCAAAAGGCAACAAGTACGGCACTCACCGTGTCATTGAACCCAAGGGCGTTCTTCCCCAGCCCGCAAACAAACTGGACAACAACATGGATGTTCTCTATGACAACGAAATCCTCATTGATGTCCAGACTCTGAATATCGACTCCGCTTCTTTCACCGACATCCACAACTATGCCAAACAGCAGGCCGGTGAAGGTGCCAGCGAGGCCAAGATCATGGAAGAGGTGAAGAAGGAAATGCTCCTGAATGTGGAACTCCAGGGCAAACACCGCAACCGTCGCACTGGTTCGGGCGGTATGCTCCTCGGCAAGGTGGAGAAGATTGGCGACGCCCTGAAAGGCAAAATCGACCTCAAAGAGGGCGACCGTATCGCCACCCTCGTCAGCCTTTCGCTGACCCCCCTCCGCATTGATGAGATCCTCGCCATCCGTCCCGATGTGGACCAGGTTGACATCAAGGGTAAGGCCATCCTCTTCGAGAGCGGCATCTATGCCAAGATTCCTACCGACATGCCCGAGAAACTCGCCCTCAGCGCCCTCGACGTTGCCGGTGCTCCTGCTCAGACCGCCAAGCTCTGCCAGTATGGTCAGAACGTGGTTATCCTCGGTGCCGGTGGCAAGAGCGGTATGCTCTGCTGCTACGAGGCTAAGAAACGCGTAGGCGTTACCGGTAAGGTTATCGGCCTCACCAACAGCCAGCGTTCCACCCAGCGCATTAAGGACCTCGGTTTCTGCGATGTTGTGGAGAGCGTTGCCGGCATGACCCCTGTTCAGGTCTACGAACTGGTTGAGAAACTCACCAATGGTAAGATGGCCGACGTTACCATCAACTGCGTCAACGTGCCCGACCAGGAGATGACCGCCGTGCTTTGCACCCACGACGATGGCACCGTTTATTTCTTCAGCATGGCCACCAGCTTCACCAAGGCCAGCCTTGGTGCTGAAGGCATTGGCAGCGACGTGAACATGATCATGGGCAACGGCTACACCAAGGGCCACGCCGAGTTCACCCTGCAGGAACTCCGCGAGAGTCCCGAACTGCGCAAGATTTTCGAAGAGCTCTACGCTTAAGCATACCCAATTTTAGGAATGCCTCCCAGTGGTGTTCTGAACGATAAAAGGCTGTTGGAAGTAATCACTTCTGACAGTCTTTTTTTTTGTATACATAGTGTTTATTAATAAAAATGCATTCAAGAGAGTCGGGTATTCAAAAAAAATACGTATATTTGCAAGTTCGATATTGGCTGCTCCTTGTCGGTTAGAGTGGGCGCAGCTGATTGATAAATAGTGAAATAAACACATAATACAATTGTCTATATGAAAGTAAATCGCAGAAAAGAGTTGTTCCCCAACGTCACCGACGAACAGTGGAATGACTGGAAATGGCAGGTGAAGAACCGTATTGAGACCTACGAGCAATTGAGCCAGTACTTCACTTTCGAGCCCGAAGAGGCCGAGGGTATCAAGAAGGCATTGGCTAAATTCCGTATGGCTATCACCCCTTATTACCTCAGTCTTATCGACCCCAACGACCCTTACGATCCCATCCGCCGTCAGGCCATCCCTCAGGGAGCTGAGTGCAACATAGCACCCGCCGACTTGAACGACCCGCTGCATGAGGACGAGGATTCGCCCGCTCCCGGTCTTACCCACCGTTATCCCGACCGCGTGCTGTTTCTCATCACCGACATGTGCTCGATGTACTGCCGCCATTGCACCCGCCGTCGTTTTGCCGGCCAGAAGGACGACGAGAGTCCCAGCGAGCGCATTGAGAAGTGCCTGGCTTACATCGAGAAGACCCCCCAAGTGCGCGACGTGCTCCTGAGCGGTGGCGATGCCCTGATGGTGAGCGACAAAAAACTTGAGTATATCATTCAGCGTCTCCGTGCCATTCCGCATGTGGAGATAGTGCGTATTGGCAGCCGCACTCCCGTGGTGTGCCCGCAGCGCATCACTCCCGAGCTCTGCGAGATGCTCAAGAAGTACCACCCCATCTGGCTCAACACCCACTTCAACCACCCCAACGAGTTCACTCCTGAGGCCGAGGCCGCTCTTGCCCGTCTCGCCAATGCCGGTATTCCGCTGGGCAACCAGACTGTGCTGCTTCGCGGCGTGAACGACTGTGTGCACGTGATGAAGAAACTCATGCACGAGCTGGTGCGCAACCGTGTGCGTCCTTACTACATCTACCAGTGCGACCTCTCCATGGGTCTTGAGCATTTCCGCACGCCCGTCAGCAAGGGTATCGAAATTATCGAAAACCTCCGAGGACACACCAGTGGCTATGCCGTTCCCACCTTTGTGGTGGATGCTCCTGGTGGCGGTGGCAAGACCCCCGTCATGCCCACCTACGTCATCTCACAGAGCCCCAACAAGGTTATCCTCCGCAACTTTGAGGGTGTCATCACCACCTACACCGAGCCTCGCGAGTACCACGAGGATTGCCACTGCGAGGCCTGCGAGGCCAAGCGTCGTGTTGATGAGGGTGTGGCCTCCCTGCTGGAGACCGACCGCATGGCTCTTGAGCCCAGCCACCTCATGCGTCACGAGCGTAACAAGAAGAATAATTGATTCTTTTCATATTGTCATACGGCGGGCTGTGGCCCGCCGTTATGGTTTTAGTCCCATGAAGCAAATCTTCGTCCTCCTCCTGTTCCTCTTCTCCCTCTCGGTAACCCATGCTCAGATTGCCGGACTTGCCTCCTATTCTGTGCTCGACATGCCCTCAACCGCCCGTGTTGCAGGCCTTGGGTTCGACTACCTCTCGCTCTACGACGACGATGTTGCCCTCACTCTCGACAATCCTTCCCTCATTTCTCCCCGCGTTGGCAATCAGCTCTCTGTGGGGTTTGTCAACCTTTTTTCAGGCTCCAATTTCGGCTCCTTGGCTTTTAGCCATTCCTTCAAGCATCTGGGAGCTTTCACTTTTGGCTTGCAGTATGACAGCTATGGCCAATTCCAAGGGTATGACGAATACGAGCAGCCCATGGGGGCCTTCACGGCAGCCGACTATGTCATGTCTATCGGCTGGGGTCGTGCGGTAGATGACAATGTGGCCATCGGAGCCACGTTCAAGCCCATTCTTTCGCACTATGAGAGCTACACCGCCTTTGCTTTCGGCATCGACTTGGCTGCCAGCTATTTCTCCTCCGACCGTTCTTTTGCTTTCACCGTAATGGGCCGCAATATCGGTGCTCAAGTTTTCACTTTCGACGGTCTCACCGAGCGGCTCCCCTTCGAGCTCTCTGTGGCGGGTTCCTATAAACTCAAGGATGCGCCTTTCCGCCTCCATTTCGCCCTCAACGAGTTGCAAACCTGGAACCTTACCTATGAGGATGAACTCAATCCCACCACCACAACAGATCCTTTTACGGGTGAGGTTATCGCCAAATCAGCCCTCGCTACCTTTGCCGACAAGGCCTTCCGACACTTGGGTGTGGGCATCGAGCTCAACATCCGCAAGGCTTTCTTTGCCACAGTAGGCTACAACTACCGTCAGATGATGGAGATGCGTGCCGCCGAGACTTTCAACCTCTCCGGCTTCTCCTTTGGCTTCGGCATCAACCTCAAGGGCATCAAAATCTGCTATTCCCGCAACAACTACCACCTCACGCAGGCGCCCAACTTCATCTCCGTTACCACATCCCTCGACCGTTTTTTCCGTTAACACAGAATCCCATCCCCTTTATGCCCCGCTTTCTCTTGAGCACCCAGACCAACCCTTACCTCAACATTGCCGTTGAGCAGTATCTCCTTGCCCAGCCCTCCGATGGCGACCTCACCTTCTACCTCTGGGCAAACCGTCGCACCGTGGTCATCGGGCAGCACCAGAATCCCTACGCCGAGTGCCACGTCTCCCTCCTCGAGGATGACGGTGGCTTCCTCATGCGTCGCCGCACAGGTGGTGGGGCCGTATTCCATGATTTAGGCAATCTCAATTTCTCCTTTGTGGTTCCTTATGACCTTTACGACACTACGCGACAGTTTTCTGTGCTCCAGCAAGCTGTGGCCGACTATGGTCTGCAGACCGAACTTTCTGGCCGCAACGACCTCCTCTGCAACGGCCGTAAATTTTCGGGCAACGCCTTCTCCAAAGGTCAGCATCAACGGCTCCATCATGGCACCATCCTCATCCGCACCGATGTCGATGTGCTTCAAAAATACCTCAAGGTCAAGCCCGCCAAACTCCAACGTCATGGTGTCGAATCCCATGCCTCCCGAGTCGTCAACCTCTCCGAGCTGAACCCTGCCATTACCGCTCAGGACATCGTTCCGCACCTGCTCAATGCCTTTGAAAAAGAATATGGCAGCCCCGTCACCCAACTCGATTTCGGCCATCTGGCAGCACTCCCCGAGGTGCAAACTATCCGCGATGGCTTTGCATCTCCCGATTGGAAATATGGACGCTGGCAGCAGTTCCAAGCCCAACGGTCTGCACAGTTTGCATGGGGTGGTGTGGAAATTTCCCTCACGGTCGATGAGCCCACCTACACCATCACCTCCATCTGTATTGCTTCCGACTGTCTCCAGCCCGATGCCATCGACTTTGCCCAACAGCTCCTTACCGGAGCCAGCACGCTCCAACCTCCAGCCCTCCCAAGCAGTTCCCCTTTCGACCCCACTTACCTTCCCATCCTCAACGACATCTTCACCCTCCTTTATTGATATTTATCCCCATGATACACACCCGTTATAACCATCCATTTCCCACCCATCTTGGCCTTACCCTCCTCCTGATGGGACTTTTCCTCCTTCCTTTGCCGTCCAAGGCGCAAAACGGCCTCATCCCTGTCTCCGCCCCAGCCGACTCCCATGCCGCCGCGGCCCTCTTCGTCAAAAAGAGCAAGCAAATCATCCCTTATTACAGTGCCCCCAATCATTTTACCATCATCGACGCTGCCCAGTATAAAGATAGGCACCGAGTAAACCTTACACTCCGTGTCGATGCCGACCAGTTCATCGAGCCTCAGAAAGATTTTTATATCGACTTCATCGCCACACCCAACCTGCCCCTCGACATCCCCCTCTTGGTTCAGAGTGGCTACGACCTCTGCATGTTGGTTCAATCCGACAAGACCATCAACAACATCAATGGCTATGGTGGCCTCATGGTCTCCATCAGCAACCAAGAGCTCCGCAAGGCTTTGGAGGGCCCACAAAGTGCCCCAAGCCAAGCCGACATGATGCAGATGGGCCGAGACTATCTGATTAAGTATGCCAGAACCATCACACCTCACCTACCTATGAGAATGGGCAAAGGAGAGCGGTTCGTCCAATGCTACTATAGTGACAGCCTCCTCACCATGACCCTCGAATATGAGGACTCCGTTTGGCCCGACATCAGACAGTTCCTTTTGAACAATATGGACGATGTCCGTGTCTCTCGGGCCCAAACGATGGTGGAGGACACCAACAATGCCATTGCCATTTCTGCTTTGGTCTCAGGCTCTTCCGTCCGCCACATCTATCGCAACCGAGCCCACACCGATTCGGTCGACTTTTTGGTCACTCCATGGATGTTGGAATATGTCTATAACAAATCGCTCAGGGTGGATCATGAGGCGCAGGCTTTGCCTTCCGACTACCTTCTGGCTCTGGCACAGGAAATGGACCGTCGTGCTCCGATACAGGTCGACGATGATACCCGTATGGTCAATTGTACCTACGACTCCGTCACCCGTATGATGACCTACGTCTATGAAATCTCTGATGCGGCCATGCTGCAAATCGAAAAGGAACCAGGTGTCAAGGAAATGCTACGCCAAAGAATAGTGCGTTATTTCCAATCCGATGACGCTGAGGTGAAAGCCTTAGTGGACAATCTCATCGCTGCCGAAGCCACCATCAGCTACGTTTACCGTTCACAACACTCCACCAATCCCGTCGTTTTTACCTTCGCCGCTCCCGAGATAGCACATGCCCGCAGGAAGTAGTCGTTCTTCTTGGCTGCCAATTCTTGTTGGTGATATGGTGAAACCTAAAAAATGAGAAAGAATCATTAGCGTCTCTTAATTATTATAAAAACATTTTACAAATTGTTCATGCACATAGATTTGTCCAAAAAAACTTGTGTCTGACATTGAAACGTGTATACACCAGAGTCTTTTAATTGTTGTTAATTGGTTTTGTATTGTTCGTTCATTAGTGTCCCGTTAAAGTTAGGAGAGTTTTCTACAACTTATTAATTACTAATAAACTATACTAATATTTATAGTGAACGGATTTGAGATGAAATAACAACTTCATATCTTAGACAGATTGAAAAACAACTAATAATTTCAAATAGTTAGGAGTTTCACGAACGCTTTTCTTAATCGTATGCAATTATAATGGGACATTAGTGTTGTTCGTTATATTAAGGCCACTTCTATTAATTGCATGCAGTTAAAGTTTCAAATTCTAATCATACTCAAAATAGGCAATTTACAAATTCTCCAATTCTCTGATTCTCTATAAATAGAAATCCCCTTAATTATTATATTAATAATGTTGTGTCACACATTTGAAATGAGTATATTTATGAGGGTGTCTCAAAACATATTATTCCCCAACGAGAATCGCTTATTTGACACAACACCCAAACTTACTGGCTTAATTGAAAGAGGGTCTCCTTGACTTTTGAGACACTCTCAAGTTATACATATGGGACACTACATTTTCACACAGATTATACTATTTCTGCCCTAGCGACAGTTTTGCAGAATACTTGATAAATATGACGACCGGACATTTGGATGAAGCTTTATTCATCGGAATCAACTGTTGGTGCTTATGTTCAGACAGTTTCTAGGATGCGGGAGCCTATGGGAACTTACAGATATTGCAACATCTCATTTAAAAAGATCTTATAACCTTGGATTCGGTGCATCTGCAGTTGTCAGGAATACACTTGCCAAGGCCAATATGCCACGAGAGCAACGAGTCTTCGAAGAGTTTGCCTTCTATAATGAGTCTCTTGCACAGGGAAGGCGAATCACAAAGAAATTTGAACTTAACGGACATTTCTATGCAGTCGATCCCACTACTATCGACCTCTGCATGTCCATCTTCCGCTGGACACACTTTTGCAGCACAAAGTCTGGCATCAAAGTCCATACCCAGATTGACATCATCACTGAGATACCTATATTCTACATAATCACAAATGCCAAAGTCGGCGACTACAAGGCTATGGACTAGATTGAATATGAATCCAATGCCTTGCATCTTCAACAGGGGGTATTTTGACCTCGCAAGACTTTTCAGAATACATCTCAGTGGAGCATTCTTTGTCATCAGGGATAAGGTAAAAGCGAAGATTGAAATTGTTGACGGAGAGGATATGCTTGACGAGGAGGACAGTGTGCTCCTCGACTAGACTAACCTGTGGCATGCCGACTAATTGGGCAAAGTCCGAAGTACTTAGTGGAGTCTGCTCAATAAGTCGTCCATCTGCACACAACTACTTTCCGTATTAGTATAATACTTGGAATAGATTTTTTTAGATACTATTTTGAAATGCTTCCTGTGTAGCAGATATTGCCATGTGGCAACATTTGCTACATCGTTATTGACTCTTTGGTTGTATTTTTGCAATCACAAAATTTTTAATAATCATTAATGACAAACGATATGGAAAATTTCAAATTAACTAACCTGCGAGAACTTTCCACGGAGGAACAACTTCAATTGAATGGTGGGGTCTATTCTACAGGATGTAATTGCAATGTTACTTGTAAATGTGAGGATGATACGCCGAAATCAACAGTGAACGACAATGCAAAGTCTGTTGGTAAAAAACTGTCTGAATCCTTAAGTTAATAAATCATTAGTAATATGGAAAGTTTTAAATTAAACAACCTGCGCAATCTTTCTACTGAAGAGCAGATGCGCTTGAAAGGGGGCTCAATGCCAGAAAATTGTAGTGCAAATTGTGGAACTTGCAGCTGCTATTGCAAATGTGATAACCAGAATCCCAGCAAGTCTGTTGGTGAAAGCAGTGCAGATTCGGGGTCAAAATCACAATCACAGAGAAAACAGGCTCAGGAAATGCAAAAAATGTAATTCATTTGCGTATGAAATCATTTATTTAGTCTTACCACTGACGCAATCTCTCCACCATGGAGCAGATGTGCCTGAAAGGTGGTAGTGGTGGTCTCTGAGAGAGTGTGTCCTGTTCATGTGGCGGATGCTCCGGTATGTGTGACAATCTTCTCAATCCTTCTGGATGCACGAATATCAATCTTGACAAAGTGATAATCGAATCCAAATATCAGCAGAAGTATCATGAGACAAAAAGGTACAGAGAGGATATGTTGGAACTGGTACTTCGATAGCGAAAGTTGTAAATAAATGCACCACTTCCATGCCATCTATCAGCGTGAGCAGGAAGACTGTGGCGCAGCCTGTCTTGCTATGATTACACGCTTCTATGGCTTCCATACATCAATGGAAGCCATAAAGGCATATTGTGGCAGTGCTAAGAACGGAATGTCTTTGTACAGACTTAACCGCGCGGCAGAACGAATCGGTTATTCAACACAAGCTGTACGGCTGAATGAAGAAGAATTATTGACACTTCCGGCTGAAGAATTCCCAATCATTGCACACTGGAAACAAAATCATTTTATTGTAGTCAGAAAGGCTACACCTCATCATATTTATGTGGCAGACCCTGCCATGGGCAAAATTCGTTATACCCACAATGAATTTTTCGAAGGTTTTCTGTCTTCTGACAGCTTCGACGGCTTTGCTTTGCTGCTGAAGCCGGAGAATATCGATACCAACCTGACTGCACCGAAAAAAATCACGAATTACCCCTGCAGAAGTATCTCAATCCCCGAAGGAAACAAATACTATATGCAGCATTCATACTTGCTCTTCTCTCGGGCATTGGTCTCGTTTCCCCTTTTCTCACCAAAGCCATAGTTGACAATGGTATAGCAGAAAAGAATGTCAGCCTTTTGGCTGTCATCCTCTGTGCCACTTTGTCTTTGGCTGTTGGACGGTCTTTTTTCAGTTTTCTGCAATCCAAGATTACGCTTGTCGCGGGATCTCTTATCGACATCGATTTGGCCAATGACCTGTTACGCAAATTTTCGGCATTGTCGATGAGCTTCTTTTCGGCTCATAAAGTGGGTGATATGATTCAACGTGTTTCCGATGTTTCTCGTGTGGGCGATTATTTCTCTTCAAGCTTGTCCGAAAGTGTATTGTCGTTCGTGATGTTTTGCATCTATGCAGGAATTTTATTGCACCTATACCCATTGCTTTTCGGTGTCTTTATGTGTGGAGCCGTCCTGTATGTGCTGTATGTGCTGCTTTTTATGCGCCGACGAAAGATATTGGACTACGAGTTTTTCAATATCGCTTCGAAATTACAGGAGGAGTTGATGCAATTCCTTCGCGGAATGACAGAGCTGAAACTGGCAGGTGCAACCGATTCCCGCCTCGGAATATGGCGAAACGTTCGGCATGACATGTTGGACGTAAGTCGCAGAAGCCTAATGCTATCGCAAAAACAAGAACTGGGCAGCGTCTTTATCTTCCAAGTTGTTGATGCCGTCTCAGTGTTTCTCATGGCAAAAGCCGTCATTGAAGGGTACACCACTATAGGTTCCATGATGGCTGTTCAATACATTATCGGCAGTATGGAAAGCCCGCTTCATATTGTCACAGGGTTTATACGAGAAACACAGAGTATGAGAATTGCACTTTCCCGCATCAACTATATTGCATCAGCCGAGCCAGAACGAGAAGGTGGTAAGGCAATGTCTACCGAGAACATAGTGCCTGCCATTCAAATTAGCAATGTGACATTCACATACGATTTTGATTCAGTGCGACCAGCTTTGCAAGGCCTAAACGCCATTATTCCTGCGGGTAAAACTACAGCTTTAGTTGGCATGAGCGGTAGTGGCAAAACAACCCTTATCAAACTATTGTTGGGCTTCTACACTCCTGACACGGGAGATATACAAATCAATGGGACCTCATTGTCCGAACTGGATCTGTCCGAGTGGCGAAAAATAATTGGCTCTGTAATGCAGGACGGATATATTTTTTCAGACACAATTATCAACAATATAGCTTTGGGAGACGACAAACCATCTATTGAACGCGCAAAAAACGCTCTGCGTGTTGCATGTGCCGATTTTGTATTCAAGTTACCTTTAGGGATGCGTACCATTATCGGTGCAGAAGGTATGTCTTTGAGTTCGGGTCAGCGGCAACGTATACTATTGGCACGAGCCATTTACAAACGGCCAGTAGTGTTTTTCTTGGACGAGGCCACAAATGCTCTGGATGCTATCAATGAACGAAGGATTTACGACAATCTCCATGCCGAACTGCGAGGGAAAACGGTGGTGGTTGCCGCTCACCGCTTGAGTACCATCAGCAACGCTGACCAAATATTAGTGTTCGACAACGGAAGGATTGTGGAAAGAGGCACTCATAATGAACTTATAAAAAGGAATGGAAAATATTCAGAATTGGTACACAACCAGCGATTCAATTAACAACAAACAAATACATCAAATATGATAACCGAACAAAACATACTATCTTTTTTCAGAGAAAACTATCCCTTAGTCAAGATAATAGACTATGACACTGAGAGCAAATTATTTTACGATGCACGATCCAATATGGTTTTTGTAGTTGATAACAATGATTTGCCTGTTGTGGCAGAATATTTGAAAAGTCATGACAAAATATGCCTGCATAGTCAGTTCCTCAATTTGCCGGACATTGACGGAGTAATAGAGCGTATCGATAGTCTACAGAACAAAGGCGTATTGCTGCCAGGTCCTGTAGATAGGCTTATAAGCACTGAGCCGAAAGATGTTCAAGATCGCATTGACTACTATATGGAGAACATCCTAATGCGTAAATATGTTCTTGAAACCACCCAACAGTGCAACTTCAGGTGCCACTATTGCCACAATACACTCGAACCATTTTTTCGGCATCACACGAAGAAACAGATGACCTTCCCTGTGGCAAAAGCAGCCGTTGATTTTTACAAGAAACTGTATCTAAGATTCTTTAGGAAGCTTCCTGATGATAAAAAGGCACTGCTGCTCAAACATTATCAGCCTTTTATCGGTTTCTATGGCGGAGAACCCTCCCTTAACTGGAAATTAGTGGAAGATACAGTGAATTACTATCTCGCCCTTGATTGGGCTGACGATGGAATCAGTCGTGATTTGCTGTCGTTCTCGGTGAACACGAATCTTTATATTCTCAATGACGAGATGATGTCGTTCATCATGAAATATAGACCAATGTTGTTCATATCATTGGACGGACCAAAAGAAGACAACGACCGCAACCGCGTGACTGCCGACGGCAAAGGAACCTTTGATCGCGTTTTTGCCAACATCAACAGGATAAAATATGCTGACCCCGATTATTTCAAAGAAAAGGTTCTTCTGCTTTGTGTCGAGGCCGAGGGCAACAATACTGCGGCTGTACATAGGTTGCTTGATTCCTTCGGTTGTCCTGTGGATTATATGAGTGAGCAGCCTTACGGATGCTTGGTGCGGGACCCTGAAGGTGAGATACGTTGGTACGACGAGCACGAAGTTGAGATGATTGATAAGAAGCTGGCTAATTATAAGAGGCGGCTTGCCGAGAACGACAAAGATGCAATGGACGAGTTCTCCTCACTGTATTTCCTTGACGGCGTTGTGTCCGACACCCCATTCATGAAAAAAACGCTATCTGTCAACCTGACCTGCCCATTGGGTGTGGACAACATCATGATTGATGTTGATGGAGGAATGCACATATGCCACAAAACCGACGGATCACTTCCTCTCGGAAACGTGTGTAATGGTAGTTATGACATGCAAAAGATGTTCGAAGCTTACAAAAGCTATGGGGAGACAACCAACTGCAAGGAATGCAGAAACTGCTGGGCAATGAATATGTGCAGTTATTGCGCAGCTCTTCGACTTGTCGGTGGCAAGTGGAAGAACCCGAGGGTGTCGGAGTGCGACTTGCAGCGCCGCCGTGCAGAGTATCAACTCAAACTGTTTGTGGCGCTATACAAACTCGACCCCGATTTCATGCCAAAACTAATGGGCCGGAAACACAATTTAGAACATTACAAATCCATCGTTGATTATAACGAGTTTGTCCAATATGTTGAAAAATAATGTTATTTATATGAAAAGATTTATCCTATCATTGTTTTTTTGCTTTGCATCAGTAGTATTTGTCTCTGCACAGGAACATGATTCTTGGGTAGGAGAGTGGACATCGGAGGCATATTCAGATATTGATTGGGAAGCCTCACGCGCTACAGAAGAGGTTGTTAAAGCTTATTATCGAATTATTATTCGTATCACAAAGAACGGAGACCAATACAGCGTTAGGGGGAAAACAATAAAGCTTAGCGACCCTAATTATACGAATTATCATACTCGATATACTATTACCAAAATAGATAATAACACCATGTGGTTGCAGCAATACTTGTCAAAACAGCCATTCTATGTGAATGGTGAAATTGACGAATACAGCGATATTACAAAGTATTCCAAACTGACAATTGAGAATGGGGGATTGCATTATGTTTTTTATAGTATCCACTCCGTAAATTATGATAGAAATATGAGATACAGGAGTACGGACGATTTTGATTACTCAAATGAAGACCATATGTTGTATAATGACAATTGGTAATATAATTCTGTAGATAATCCGAGAAAGAATATATAAGTTGGCCTAATGACCGATTGGGGTTAAATAGCTACATGACAGAAACTATTACTTTATGTTTATACCCATCCCGTGCTATCATGGCGGCAGAATATTTGTCACCAAAAAATGATGCCTGTTCATACCAATGATAGGCTTTTCTTGGATTTCGGATACAACCTTTACCATCTCGGTAGTTGTCAGCTAGTTTTGTCATGGCTAATACGTTCCCTATCTCAGCGGCTTTTTGATATAGTTTGTTTGCTTTTCGATATTTGTGTTGGAACTCGAGTTCCTTCGCTTTACGGAAAATCTCCATGGAATTCTCTTCTGGTTCTTCTACATAATCAAAACTTTTTAATCGAAAAGAAGCGTCTTTACCTGTGCAGAAACATCCAATAATAGCTTTCGTACCATATCCATTATCCACACGAAACACAAAGTAGTTGTTTTCTTTAGGTAATCTTATGACCAGTGCATATTCAAAATCGCTTACCCTGTAATTGGAACGCATAGGTGTATTAAAGAAATCGTCAGAAATGTTTGTAGGATATGTTTCAAATGAATCTTTCATAAAGGTGATTGTACGTCCAGGGCCAACTGGCAACTCTATATAAAGAGTAACGCTGTCTTGGGCAAAGATGTTAGGTGTTATAGAGAAAAATGATAAGGTTATTGCTAGTGTTGTTAATAATTTCTTCATTTTTTAAAGGTTTGATTATGGAATCTTATTGTCAACTATTATTATGAAATAATATTATAATTGATTTCTAAGTGACTTACAGAAGGTGATATAATAGCGAAATCATAGTTATACAGTAGTACACTTGTTTTCATTTAGATTGTTTATTGAATTTAATGGCTCTTTACCAGTCGCTGGCATTTTTATATAATGTAAAGCTCTCGATACCATACCTATGGGTGTATAGTTCCTTTCCTTGTTTATTAAATTCCTTTTGAATATAATAAGTACTAGCCTGCAATACTCCATGGTTGTAAACTAGTGTGCAGTAATATTCAATTACGGTTATAATACCTTCGTATTCATATCTATTAATTTCAGAATGCCACTTAAGAGCATTTTCGTCACATTGAGTTACTGTACATTCCCAATAGTTATATTCGTTTTCACAGGGGTATTGCTTCTTTACACGCACGTTTGTATATCCATCTACTGTCTCTATTCTATATACATCTTTTCCAGTACCTCTACTCACAGATGTTGTGTAATCTTGAGGTGCGCACACTCCATTGTAGTTATGATACCAGTCTCCATCATATTGATTTATATTAACTTGTGCAACTGCTGTTGAGATGCATATAAGAAGTAGGTGTCCAATTATGATTATTTCTTTCATTGCCTTGTTTTGCAAATAAGTTGACATAGTTATCGGCTACATTATTTGAATTGATCTGATTTCAATTTGAAAAAGTTTTAATATGCAATTATCAATTGCCAGGATGCACATAAATCTCACCCCTTTTTTGCAAATCCATCTACTGCGTCATGCTCACTATCGATTTGTGCCATAGCTAAATTCTCAATTAGTGTTTTTTCATCTATTTGTTGCTTATTTGTTGAATAATAAATATTCAAAACATCCAACCAATACGGGCACCAAAGGAGTGCCCTTTTAAAACACTGGGTTGATTTGAGAACACTTGAGATTCAAACATCCAATTTATAAATGATATCATATAATTGTTTGTGTGATTGAATTCATAGTAGCCATTAATAAAGAGGTTGTTACCCAAGAAACATGTTAATCCTGCATTGAGACTTCCTGTAATATAGTATGTGTCGCTATAGTTTTTTAGTTTGGTGAATTTCATAGCATCCCATCCACAACTAACTTCGATATGGTCGGATAATGGAATGTGCCATTGTGCTGCTGATAGAGAAATAAGCATGAAAGGAAGCAATGCAGGATTACCACCTTCTCCACGCATGGTTTCGATGAAGATACCGGGAGCAAATAAAAAAATACCGCAGGGACTGAATGAAAAGTAGTCGGAACCCATAGTAACCCCGATTCTTGAACCAAAAAAACTATACAGTATTTCTGCATGTATAGAAGCAACATGGTATGTTCCTGTTGGATGTTGTAGTTGTTGATAACCTCCGAAGATATAGAAGTCATTATAGGAGTCGTGATATGTCGGCCTATCATACTGCCCCATTGTGGGAATGGTGACAAATAATAGTCCTATTGTCAGAATGATTTTTGTTAAACTTTTCATGGTTAAAGTAATTTTCTGAACAGTAGGTATACTACTATAGTTGATTATTTATTTTTATCATTTTTTTTGAAGCCCACTTTATCGGTTTCTCCAGTTTGTTAGTTTCTGCAAAGGTTATTAGCATTGTTAATTCCGGTTGCTAATCTCCTATTTTTTCTTATTGTTCTCGATGGCCTCTCTAGCGGCTTGGTCAAGAAGAACCTGTTTTTTTCTCTCTTCTTCTATTACTTTTTGTGCCTTTTCTTGTAAAGCAACTCCTCGGGCAATATGCGCAGCACCAGCAGCCTTAGCATTATCATCCATCATTTCTTTGCCCATTCTTATAATATCTTCGGCTTTGAATAATTCATCTTGAGCAGCCTTAATAGCAGCTTTGATTTCAGCTGACTGTCGTTCATAAATGGATTTTTGTAAAGGTGTTAGTTTGGCTAATTCGCTGGGGCTCAATTGAGCCATCGCTGAATAGAAGCCTAAAAACAAAGCGATAATGAGCAATGTAAACTTTTTCATTTTATATTTATTTAGTGTTTTTGATATAATTCAATGCAAAAGTAGTTTTTTTGTTCCAATTGAAAAGTAGCGTACTGTGCTACGTAGCAATGTCTGCTACATAGAGAGCATATCCGAATAGTACCTAAAGAGGTCTTTCCCAAGTATTTTGCTGATGCGGAAGAGTTGCTGCGTGTCAATGGATGACTTATTGAACAGGCGTTGCAAAGTGCTTCTATCTATGCTCATTTGGTCAGCAAGCCATTGATTTGTTCGTCCTTGACGACGTAATTCGTCGCGAATAATGTAACCTATGTGTAACTGCATAGTGGTTGATGTTATTTGTAGATTCAAAAGGCAATAAAAAGCCGTGAACTATTTCTGTTCAGTACTGAGGTTCTCGACTACCTATTCCTACGAACAAGAAAGCTCACGGTATCGTGAGCGTTTCTCTCTTCTTGTGCAGGAATAGTTGAAATTGTCGAGATTTCAGTACTACCAAAGAAAAGCGAATACGCCTTAATATGTATTTTTATATTCTATCTTTTTACATAAATCTGTTTATTTTAGATTATTTTGCAAAGTTACGAATAATATCTGAAATAGCAGATAATAAATTGCAATAATAGTGCAACCTGATGTTATTCAGGTTATAAAATTAATATCAACTTGCTGTGTATGGCGGAATAATAATCATCTTCCATGCTCAATGTAGGGCATGGGAGAGTAGCGGAGGACTTTCTGTTCAAAAAAGTGGGTGATAATAACTTCACCATAGGGTCAGCATGACAAGTCAGGCCGTATGGCATGATTGGAACAACAGGAACTGCAGCGCTTGGTGTGACTTTTTCCTGGTTTTGGTTGACAGGGGTGCGGTTGATTGCTTTTTGTCCTTGGGGCCATAAACTATCGCTTGCCCTCAACGGTATATTCCAATATCGTAAAGACGTTCCAGCCGCCTTTCCCGTTGGTCTCGCCAATCTCCAATCGAATGAATCTCTGTTTGGCTGTGGGCTTGAAGGTAGTGGTGTATCGGTTGCCTTCTTGCTTCCATTCGGTCTGGGGCTGGGAGAAAGGACGGTAGTTTGCATCGGTGGTTTCCACCACGATGCGGTAGCTTTTGCCAATTTGTAGTGTGCGGCTGAGGGGGAACTCCAACAGCTTCATCTTGCCCAACGCCTGCTGGGGCACGTCATAGCTTTTGGGCATCTTGGCACCTTTGTGGGCAAGGCAGTAGGCCAGGGTGCTGTCGGCATTCAGTCCCCATTCTCCCATTGAGGGCCAAAAGATGGGAAGCCGTTGGTATTGCTCCTGGCTGATAGGGGAGGGGAGTAGCTGGTCGTCAGCTTCTTTTGGAAAATGGGTGAAGATGTTCCATTTCGGGTCGATGTCAAACCAAAACGACCGGTACTGGTGCTTGTATTGTTTTGTGCCTTTCTGTCCGGTGATTACCTCACCTGAGCCCCAGGTTGCATCCAGCAGAATCCATCCCTTCTCGGTCTTCACCTTCACCCAGGCGTGCGGACCTGTACCATTGGCAAAACTGAGGGTCTTGGCCATGCCGTTAATTTCTTCTGCCTGTAGGCCACAGCCTTGGGCCAGCTTGATGTAGAGCTGACAGTAGCCGCTGCAGATGCCGCGTCGTTGACTCCAGCAGGTATTGGCATCGCCGATGTCTTTCCCCATATCGTAGGCAATGTTCTGGCACACCCAGTCGTAGATGGCGCGAGCCTTCTGGTAGTCGGTGTTGCAGCCCTCAACAATGGGTGCGACACGTACCTTCCATAGGGCTGCCTCTTCATCGTTTTGATGGGTGGGACCTTGGGAGGACAGGTCTTTGGATGTCTGTGAGGCCGTCGGCTGGGTGTGACTCTTTTGGACCTTGGAGGTCTTGGATTGTCGGGGTTGACCTTTTGACGTTTGAGGATGGGACGACTGGGCCATCGTACTCACCGAGAGCAACAAGCTCACGGTCAGTAATGGCATTAGCAGTAAAGCACTTCGACGTTTCATGCCCTTATAACGGAAAAATGGTCAGGATAGTATAGCACGTTTAATATTTGACCACGCATTGGATTATCTGCTGTCAGCTGTCTTTGGAGTTTCAGGTCTGTCTAATCAGCAAGAAACGAGGGGCGTGAGAGGAAGGAGGATGTTGTTGAGGGTGGCGTAGTGTTAAATTTTGGAAATTATGTTGTTTATTTTGAAAAAAGGTGTATCTTTGCAAAATGTTTCGACTAGGGTCGATACAGGTACATATTAAAGATTTTTTAAATACTATTCAACATGAAAAGCATCGCAATACTTTGTGGCGGCGGTCCCGCTCCTGGAATGAACACTGTGATAGCCTCTGTGGCTAAGACTTTTTTGCGCGACGGTTATCGCGTCATTGGTCTGCATGGCGGCTATAGTTCGCTTTTTACCGAGAATCCCCGTATGCAGGATTTGGACTTCATAGTGGCTGACGAAATCTTCAACCGTGGCGGCAGCCTGCTGAAGATGAGCCGTTTTAAACCCACCGACGAGGACTTTGAAAAACGTTTCAACCTATCCCTTTTCACCGACAACGGCATCAAGCTGTTAGTGACAGTGGGAGGCGACGACACCGCCTCGACGGCCAACCGCATCGCCAAGTTCTTGGAGAGCAAGCATTATCCCATCGCCAACATTCACGTTCCGAAGACTATCGACAACGACCTGCCGTTGCCCAACAGCTCGCCCACCTTTGGCTATAACAGTGCCAAGTCGCAGGGCTCGGTGATATGCAGCGCGGTGATGGAAGATGCCCGCACTTCTGAAAACTGGTTTGTGGTCTCCGCCATGGGCCGAAGCGCTGGACATCTGGCTTTGGGCATTGCCGGAGCCTGCCATTATCCAATGGTCATCATCCCCGAGTTTTTCAACAAGACCGAGATTACCGTTGATAAAATCATCAACATGGTGGTTTCCTGTATTGTCAAACGTAAGATAATGGGCATCAACTATGGTGCTGCCATGATTTCCGAAGGGGTGTTCCACAGCCTCTCTGATGAGGAAATCAAAAACAGCGGCGTCCATTTCAGCTATGACGAGCACGGCCATCCCGAATTGGGCAAAGTCTCCAAAGCCCATATCTTCAACGATATGCTCGACCGGAAGATGAGCCAACTAAAACTGAAAGTGAAATCGCGTCCTGTGGAGGTGGGTTATGAAATTCGCTGCCATGCGCCTATCGCCTTCGACCTCACCTACTGCTCGCTGATGGGCATGGGCGTTCACACCCTCTTTGGGCAGGGCTGCACGGGCTGCATGGTCTATGTGGACCAGCAGGGCAATGTGTCGCCTCTCTATCTGAAAGACTTGCAAGATCCCGCCACGGGCAAAATTCCACCCAGACTGGTGAACGTCAACTCCAACAAGGTGATGTCGTATGTGAACGATATCATGGACTATATCACGCCCGCCGACTACGAGGCCGCTCGCAAGTATCTGCCCAACCCCGAGGAGTACGACTTCAAGAAAATCCTCAATTGGGATTAAAGACCGACGATGCACCCCGCTTGCGTCGGACTGCGTTTTTGCTGAAAAAGAACCAAGCTGCCGCACAACGATGTGGCAGCTTTTGGATAAGGGAAGGTGGCATTTCGACGTTCAGGGCAGGCAAAACGTTTTTTATTGACTCTGAATGAATAGGAATATGAAAAGAGCATTTCTTCTACTCATTGCCTTGTTGATGGCGGTGGGCTTGTGGGCCCAGCAGCCAGGCAACGTGGTGATTCTGTTTGAAAACGATGTGCATTGTGCCATAGAGGGTTACCCCGTCTTGGCAGGACTGCGCGACAGCCTTCAGAAGAAGGGCTGCGCGGTGGCTGTTGTCTCGGCAGGCGACTTCTCTTTTGGCGGTCCCATCGGAGCCGCCTCGAAGGGCGAATATGTGGTGCGGATGATGAACGCCGTGGGCTATGATGCCGCCACCTTGGGCAACCATGAGTTTGACTACGGCATGGGGCAGCTGCGTGAGCTGGAGAAACAGCTCAAGGCTCCCATGCTTTGCTGCAATTTACGACAGCATGCGCTGCCCGAGGCGTTTAATTTCCTTCCCTTTGTCATCCGCGACTACAATGGCGTTCGGGTGGCCTTTGTGGGCGTGACCACCCCCACGACGCTCTACACCTCGTTGCCCACTGCATTCCAGGATGCAAAGGGCCAGTACTTATACCATTTCTGTGCTACAAATCTGGCAGCCTGCGTGCAGCAGTCGGTCGACATGGTGCGGGCTGCAGGTGCCCAAGCGGTAGTGCTGCTGTCTCATCTGGGCGATAGCGACGGTGAGCCCACCTCGGTGGAGGTGATGAAGCAGGTACGGGGCGTTGACCTGGTGCTGGACGGTCATGACCATCATGTCATCCCGCAGCGCACAATAGTGGACAAGGATGGCGACAAGCTGCTCTTGGCCTCGACAGGAACCCAGTTCCAGTATATCGGTATGGCGGTGCTTTCTGACGAAATCAGCACCCGATTGGTGCCGGTGGACAGTCTGCTTAAGGTGGGTTGCATCAATGCCGCCGTGGCCGACACCCTACGTGTGGTGAAAGAGAGCTTTGAGGCCCTGGGCAGCCGCGTGATTGGTAGCACCCGTCACGACCTGATTGCCGAAGAGGGCGACATCCGTGTGGTGCGTCTGCGCGAGACCAACTTGGGCGACTTGGTGGCCGATGCCTTCCGCCATGCCATGAACACCGATGTCGGCTGGGCCAACGGCGGCGGCGTGAGGGCCAACATCCCTATGGGCGAGATAACGCACAACCAGCTCTTTGCCGTCTGTCCCTACGTCAACCACATTGTGGCCATCCGCACCACAGGGCAGGATCTGCTCAATGCGTTGGAGACTGCCGTGCGCGAATATCCCAAAGCCGAAGGCTGCTTTGCGCAGGTGAGCGGTGTCTCGTTCGACATCGACCCCACTATCCCTTCGGGCGTGATGCTGGACCAGAATGGCCGGTTCCTACGCGTGGAGGGAGCCTACCGCGTGAGCAACGTGCGAGTGGGCGGCAAGCCGCTGGAGCTCGAAGACAGCTACACCATTGCCGGCAGCGAGTATGCCTTAATCAATGGTGGCGATGCCATCTATTTCCCCCACAAAGAGGTGTTGGGCAGGGCCGATGGGACCGACTTGGAACTGGTGGAGCAGTTTATCTCCCAGCAATTGGGGGGCGTGGTGACGGCTCCCTACGACAAGCCACAAGGTAGAATAAACTTCAAGTAAGCCCCTACAAACTGCACGTTGAGGCTAATGGGCCGAAACATTAACGTTGCAAAGTCGAGCGCAGAGCCGAACTCGTTCGAGCTATGCCGAGACGCAGCAACGTCTCGAAGAAACCCCACACAAGCTACGCAGTGTGGGGTCAACGAAAACCCCACTACTCAGCGTCCCGGAGGGACGCGACAATGAGAAAGGTTGGAAAAAGCAGTCATACTTTATACTAGAGCTAAAACAATCCGAAATAATAACGTTGCAAAGTCGAGCGCAGAGCCGAACTCGTTCGAGCTATGCCGAGACGCAGCAACGTCTCGAAGAAACGACCAAGCGGCTAATCGGGCTCTCCGCAACGTCGTTGAAAAAAAAAGTTATTTTTGAGCCTTACGAACAACAAAACAATCAATGAAAATGAAAAAGATTGCAACTCTTCTTCTCATGGCTGTAATTGGCTTTGGTGCCATGGCCGACAATTTTAGATTGCTGGAAGACGAAGATGGCGACAGTCCCTCTTTTGTCGAACGTTCAACCCTGTCGTTCTATTGGGGATTCAACAGCTGGGGCAGCACCCCGTTTAGCGGTTTGATGGGCGAAGATCTGGCCGGCAACAGCGTCCGCACTTCTTTCTCAAGCTATCAGCTGAACTTTTCTTACAACATTATTGATGTCAAACAGTTCAATGCGGGTATCGGACTGGGATATGAGTCGGATATCTATAAGTTTAAGAATCCTTATGTCAATTTCTTAGATAATACATTCCAGGTGGCTACACCTGCCACCGAGGGCGACTGGAGCTCTCGTTTTGTCACCCGTTATGTGCAGGTCCCCATTCATTTGGGTTGGGCCTCGAAGAATGGCAACTACGAGGTGGTTCTTTCTGCCATCCCTGCCATTGGCTACACCAACAACCATACCGGCCTCAAGCACGAGTTGAAACTGAAAGGACCCAACGAATTGGAACAAACCAACCTCAAGAACCAGTTGCTGCCCTACAAGCTCGACGTGCGGCTTGAGTTCAGAGTCTATGGCTTTGGCATCTTCATGCAGGTTTCCACCTTCAAGGTCATGAAGGATGGCTATACCGACTTGTTCCCAATTAAGTTCGGCTTCAGAATCTGATAGGTTATCCCTATATTGGTTGCTATAGAGCGTCCTTGATAAAAATGAGGACGCTCTTTTTGCTTCTATTTGGGTTGATAGAGGCCTTCTTTACTTATTAACACCAATCGTTGGATATTTTTTTTGATGACGGGTAGATTGGGGAGGAAAATAGTTGTACTTTTGCAGAACGAAATAATGTATCTATATGTATAATACTTTCCGACATGGCATATTAACAAGGTTGAGCGCTATCTGCTTGATAATGTTTCTTATGGCGGCTCCTGCCCAAGCGCAGACCAAGAAGCAGCTGGAGCGTGACAAGGCAAAAATTGAGCGCGAAATAGCACGCCTCTCTACCCAGCTGAACAATGCCAAGAAGTCAACCAAGGCCTCGGCCAACCAGATAAACCTCATTAAAAAGCGCATCAACGAGCGCAACAACCTCATTAATAACATCAACAAACAAATGGGGATGTTAGACCGTCAAATTACTAAAACGGAGGATTCGTTGCGTGTGGTGAGGGGTCAGATCGACAGCATGAAAAATGAATATGCCAAAGTGGTGCGTACCCTTTATGGCTTGCGTCAGAACCTTAACTCCACCACGTTGGTATTAGACAATGAGGCCTATAATTATAGTTACCTAAAGTTGAAATACTTCAACGAGTATTCCCGTTACCGCAAGCACCAAGCAACGGCCATTCGTCGCAGGGAGGTGCAGTTCCAGGACATGAGTCTCGACCTGCAGCGCCAACGAAAAGAAAAGTCCTCGTTGCTTAGTCAGGAGAAAAAACAGAAAGATGCCCTCGCGCGCGAGCAGAACCAACAACAGCAAAAACTCCAGAAGAGTCAGCAGGATGAGAAAAGCCTGAAGCAACAGATTGCCAAAAAAGAAAAACAAAAACAGCAGTTGCAGAACCAAATACAGCAACTCATCAATGCCGAGGTTTCCAAGACAGCCAGCGCATCCACAGGCAGCTCCTCATCCGGCAAGGGCAGCACCAAGACCAGCACCACCGAGAAAAGTGGCGGCAAAGTCTATAGCGATGCGGCTTCGGCCGATTTCGTGCAGAACAAAGGACGCCTTGCATGGCCTGTCTATTACCGCTCCGTTTCGAGGGAATATGGTTTGTACACACATTCTTCGGGTGGACAAAACCGCAACTATGGCATCGACTTGAACTGTGCTGCAGGAGCCACGGTGAGTGCCGTCTTCAACGGCACCGTGGCCCGCGTCTTCACGGCACCCAACGGCAGCAAGGGCGTTATTATTCGTCACGGTTCCTACATGACCGTCTATGCTGGCTTGGGCACCGTTTCGGTGAGTCAGGGCACAAAGGTCACCACCCGTCAGGCCATTGGCACGGTCTACAGTAGCGGCGAAGAAACCTCCGAGTTTAGTTTCCAAGTGTGGTGCGGCCACGATTCTCTCAACCCACGCCACTGGCTCAAGTGAAATTTGTGATAGTTGAAAGTTGATAGTTTAGAGTTGATAGTTTAGAGTTGATAGTTTAGAGTTAAAAGTTGATAGTTTAGAGTTATTAATTGTTATTATTTTTTTGATTGAATATGATGAAAAAGTCCACGCTATTATTGATGGTTTTGTTGTTGCTAGGCACTCTGTGCCAGGGACAGGTACACGGCATGAAGAAATCCTTGCGCAAGGTCAAGAATACCCCCGCCATGGCAAAGAAAAACTATCATGCCCGCCTGGGTACCCTCTGGGTGGACTCCGTTATGAAGGACATGTCCTTGAGCCAGAAAGTGGCCCAGCTGATGGTGATACGCGTGCCGTTGAACCTCAGTGGCAAGGAACAGCGCGACTTCGAACAAATCATTCGCGAGACAGAGGTGGGCGGTGTGTGCTTTTTCGTGGGTACGGCCGCAAAAACACTCCCGCTCATTAAACGATTCCAATATGTCAGCAAGGTGCCCCTGCTGGTCTGCATCGATGCCGAATGGGGACTGGGCATGCGTTTACAGGACTGCTATGCTTTCCCCAAGAATATCGAATTTGGCATGCTGCCCCACGAAATGGACACTCTGCTCTTTGACATGGGTAGGGAAATCGGGTTGCAATGCAAGAGGATGGGCATCCATGTCAATTTTGCCCCCGTAGTGGATGTCAACAGTAATCCCGACAATCCTGTCATAGGTCCCCGATCCTTTAGTGCCGACCCCAAACGGGTGGCACAATTGGGCATCCAGTATATGAAAGGCTTGCAAAGTGTGGGCGTGATGGCCGTGGCAAAACATTTCCCCGGCCATGGCGACACCAAGACCGACAGCCATTTCGATTTGCCCATCATCAACCACACCCGCCAGTATATGGACACCGTAGACCTCTATCCCTTTCAACAGCTGATTGATGCTGGTGTGGAGGGCGTGATGACTGCCCATCTGCAGGTGAATGCCTACGAAAAAGAGCCCAACCACCCCTCTTCACTCTCCATCCATCTGGTTAGCGAACTGCTGCGTAAGCGCATGAAGTTCAACGGTATGGTTATTACCGATGGTTTGGATATGAAAGGTGTGACCAAATATTATAAAGACGGAGAAGGCGAGTTGGCCGCTTTGCTGGCAGGCAGCGACATCCTGCTACTGCCTCCCGACGTGCCCCAAGCCATTCGTCGTATCTGCGAGGCGGCGGAGACCGACGCTGATTTGCGACAACTGATAGAGATGCGTTGCCGTCGAGTGCTGAGAGAGAAATATGAGCATGGCTGTGCCAATCTGCAACCTGACAGTTGGCGTGTGCCTAACGATGAGGATAATGCCCGCTGTGAGGCCATCGTGCGTTCGCTGCAACTTGCCACAGAGGGTGTGATTGATAGCATTGCCAATGACGGCATTGTCAAGGGTGCCTACCCCGGCTGTCAGGTGCTGGCCATGAAGGATGGCAAGATGCTGTATAGAAAAGCCTATGGCCACTTGACCTACGACCCCAATTCGCCTCAAGTGACCATGAATACCGTTTATGACCTTGCCTCCGTAACCAAAATGATGGCCACCACCCTGGCCATGATGAAGTTGGTGGAGACGGGCAAGGTGCATTTAGACGACCCCTTGAGCAAGTACCTCCCTTATCTCAAACACACCGACAAGTCCAAGATTACCATCCGACAGACCATGAGCCACATGGCCCGTCTCAAATCTTTTGACCTCTTTTGGAAGACTGCTAAGGATGCCGATGACCCGCGCGAGCATGTCATGCAGCAGGTGGTGGCTTCGCCTTTAAATAGCACCTCCGAGTATGTCTATAGCGACCTGGGTTTCATCCTCTTGGGCGACCTGGTGCAGAACGTATCCGGTCAACGGTTAGACATCTTCGTACACACCCATTTCTATTCTCCCATGGGACTCTGTCACACCTTCTTTAACCCCACAGAGCACGGAATCGACAGCCTCCTTATCGCACCTACCGAATTCGACACCCATTACCGAAACAAGCTGGTGCAGGGTGTTGTGCACGACGAGAATGCTTATGCCATGGGGGGTGTATCTGGGCATGCTGGACTTTTCAGTACTGCCGACGACCTGGCCAGAATCTTGCAGATGCTGCTCAACGGTGGCACTTATGATGGCCGTCGATATCTCAAGGCTGAGACCATTGACCTCTTTAACACAAGATACTACCAAAAACAGGGCTGTCGGCGGGCACTCGGCTTCGACAAACCGCTTTTGAAAGGCACCGGAGGAAGTGCCTGCGATGAAGCCCCGCAGCAGAGCTACGGCCACACAGGTTTCACCGGTACCATGGTGTGGGTCGACCCCGAGAACAACATGTTTTATATATTCCTCTCCAACCGTGTCTATCCTAACCCCAAAACCAACAAGCTGGCCAGCATGAATATACGCACCCAGATTCAGAGTGAGCTTTATCATGCCGTGTCGGAGAAAAGCCAAGAAAAAAGAGCTGGTGTGGCTGGGTTTGGCAACTGATTGGCATAAAGTGTGTCGGTTAAAATAAGAAAGTATAGGTGTCAATGAATTTGTATCTCCTCATATATAAGACCCTTTTCCCAACCCGCTACTGCGATTATTTGCAGCGGGCTGGGGGCAACCATGATAAACTCAAAGAGACCCTGCTCCACAAAACCTATTATGAGGAATATGACCGCTATGATTTTATCCACAAAGATGATGCCGAGCGGCGCGCCTATATTACTGACCATTATCGCAATAAAGTCTGCAAGCGCATCAACAACGACAAAGAGCAGGCTTTGATTATGAATAAGTATCGCACGGCCCTCTTGTTGAAAGATTATTACGGCCGACAATTTATGCAGGTGAATGCCGAACAAGACCGAGCCGCCTTTGTCTCCTTCGGACTCAACGAGGGTGCGCTGGTTGCCAAGCCTGTCAGCGATTGCGGTGGCAGGGGAGTGCGACTCCTAACGGCTGAGGATGACGAGCATTGGGGGCTCCTCTTTAATGAACTCTTAGCCCATGGAAGACCTTTTATTGTTGAGCAGCGCATCCAGCAACACCCTTTTATGTCACGCTACAACTCCTCTTCGGTTAACACCATTCGCATCAACACTTTCCAACATAAAGGCACCGTACACCGATTCACCTCCATCATCAAGACAGGACGTTCAGGCTCCTTTGTCGACAATGGAGCTCAGGGAGGCGTGATGGCGCTTGTCGACTCCGACACGGGTGTCATCGTCACAGATGCCATCGACGACATGGGTCATGCCTTCACCCATCATCCCGACAGCGGCATACTTTTCCGTGGAGAGCAGGTACCCCGTTGGGACGAGCTGATACAGGTAACCACAGCCATGGCCCTCCTGTTGCCAAAACTCACCTTTGTGGGATGGGACATGGCCCTGACCCCGCAGGGCTGGGTAGTTGTAGAAGGCAACAAAGGCGAATTCTTTGCCGAACAAATCGTGCTGAAGCGAGGATTAAAAAAAGAGTTCGACCAATACTGCTTTCCATCCTCGCCATGGCAACAACCAAAAATATATTATTAATCATATAAAGATAAAATGTATTCATTATATTCAGACTTTAAAAGACAGCTCTAAACTTTAAACTGACAATCAACTCTAAACTTTATTCTAAAAACTATCAACCATGAAAGCCTTATACTATACCCTCTGCTATATCCTCTATCCCTTCTCGTTCCTCTTCGTTAGGAATAAACGCAAATATGCCTTTGGCAGTTTTGCTGGAGCATTTAACGACAATGCCAAGTACTTGTTCATTTACACCTGCCAGCATTGTCCTGACATTAATGTTGCCTGGATAAGCAGCTCCAAAGCCACCGTCCGGCTGGTCAGGAGCCATGGGTTCAAAGCCTATCACCTCCTCTCCCCTCAGGGCATGTGGCACGCCCTCACCGCCAAGTATTGGTTCTTCAACTCCTACACTTCCGATATCTTCTACAGCTTCTCCGGTGGGGCTGTATGCATTAATCTTTGGCACGGCATCGGGCTCAAGCGCATCGAGTATAATATCCTTAGTGGCCCCCTCGGTCAACGATACCAGAAAACCAGTTTCAAAGAAGTCTACTATCACCCGCAGGCTTTCCGTGCGCCTGACTACCTCGTCACCTCCACCCCCTTTCAAACCCATCTTTTCTCCACCGCCTTTCGCATCCCTGCTGAGCGTTGTCTTGAGTTCGGCTATCCGCGTAACGAAATCCTCACTTGTAATGAGCCCCAACGAATCGACTTCATCCGTCGTTATGAGCCCAAAGAAACCTTGGAGTTGGTTGAACGTTTGAAACAGTATCAGCGAGTACTCATCTACATGCCCACCTGGCGCGACTCCCAGCGGCATCTATTCACCCAAAGCATGGATTTGGCCGCATTAAACGAAGTGCTGCAACGGCACAACGAACTCCTCATTCTCAAACCCCATGCCAACGTGGTGATTCAAGAGGCCATGCAAACCTACTCCCATATCCTTTTCTTCCCCGGTCATTTGGATGTATACCCTATCTTGCCTTACACTCACGCCCTTATCACCGACTATTCCTCCATGCTTTACGACTACATCCTCATGGAACATAAAGACGTGATTCTCTATCTCTATGACTATAAGGAATACCTCAGCGAACGCGACCTCTTCTACCCCTTCGATGAAAACGTTGTCGGCAAGCGTGTCCACACCTTCAGTCAGCTGCTTCAAACCCTCGACAACCACGACTACCAAATCAATCAACAAGAACGTGACCAAATCATCCAGCGCTTCTGGGGTCAAACCATCCATTTCAATTCAAACCAAAAAGTGCTCGACTTCGTGAAGGAAATATAGTATCCGTGATTTTTACATTCATTCTTTTTGCATTTGGCCGATATTCTTCCCGCTTGTTATGAGATATAACGAAGTTGCTATTAGTACACTTGTCGTCGGCCAAGCGACAAGTTTGATTTTTTGAGGTTGCCATAGTAAAAAGAAGTGCTGTCCTTTTTGGGGCAGCACTTTTGGTAAAGTTTGTCATTTGATTGTTTCATCCTTTGAGCAGGCCGCGGGTGACGTTGGCCCTGAAGGCGACGAGTTTGTTGCCTTTGGCAAACTGGCCTTTGAGGGCAAAGGAGAGCCAAAGGACGAGGGTGCCACCCCATTTGATGCATTCTTTCCACAGGCGGTTGAGGTATTTCTTTTGGGAGATTTGCCGGGTGCGGTAGCGCTCGCTGACTCCTATGCTGTAGGTGAGCCTACGAAAGTAGTCGTTGGTGAGTTTTTTTTCGGGGATGATGTGGTAGAGGATGGCGTTGGGAAGGTAGTAGAACTTCATGCCACGGGTGGTCATCTTGTCGAAGAGGTCTTTTTCTTCGGCTCCTATAAGGCTATTGCCTTTGCGACCTAACTCGACGTTGAAGAGGCCGACGCTGTCGAAGACGCTTTTGCGGTAGCAGGCGTTGCCGCCACCGGGGAAGGCACCGTGGGGAAATTCTTTCTCTTTGTCGCCCAGATAGAGTTTGCCGGTGATGAGTTGGCGCGTGTAATGGGACATCCAGTCGGGCTCTTGGGTTTCGTAGACGGGCAGGATGGGACCGCCGGCAGCCACGGCGAGGGGGTCGGCAGGGCTGTGGCTGGGGGTACCGTCGGGGTGTTGTTCGCACCCAGCCTTGCGGGCGAAGAAGTCGGCATAGGTGCGCAGGTACTGCGTGTTGACGGTGGCATCATCGTCGACATACACCAACAAGTCGCCTTGGGCGTGGCGGATGCCGCAGTTGCGGGCATGGGAGAGACCTTGGTTGGTCTCGACATAGTAGTGGAACTGCACGTCGGGGTAGTCGGCTTGGAACCGTTGGCACTCGTCCTGGGTGCGGTCGGTGCTGTTGTTGTTGACCAGCACTATCTCGTACAGGTTGCGCGGGTAGTCGTTGAGTGCGATGCTCTGGAGGACATTGTAGATGTATTTGTCGCGATTGTAGGTGCAGACGATGGCGGATATCATGGTATCTTAAAGTTGATAGTTTAAAGTTGATAGTAAATAGTCTGTTTAAAGTTTAAAGAATAAAACGTGCAAACAGCGAACTCCGTGCAAACAGCGAAAACAGCGGTGACCTAAAAGTAAGCTGAGGCTTTCCCATTTGCGTTTTTCGTGTTTTTCGATGTTCTATTAAAATATAGCTGGTAGTAAGGTTTTATTAGTTTGTTTTCCTATCGTTTTCCTCGTTTTTGGAGGCAGTAGGGCGTCGGCGGTAGTAGAGGAAGAGGGTGACAGCGATGACTAAGAGCGTGAAGATAGAGCAGAGGAGGGTGATGGTGTCGAGGCGGTGCATGGTGGGCGACTCGTTGCGGAACTCGATAGTGTGGTCGCCGGCAGGGATGAGCATGGCGCGCAGGATGTAGTTGGCCCTTTGATAGGAGACGGGTTGACCGTCGATGTAAGCCTTCCAGTCGGGGTGGTAGTAGACCTCGCTGAATACGGCATACTGGTCGGTGGCGCTATGGCTATGATAGGTGAGGCAGTTGAGGTTGGTGGGTTGGCTGTGCTGCATGACGATGGTGGCGGTACTGTCGAAGGCGGTAAGGGTCGGCACCTGGAATTGCGACTGGTCGACAATGGCTGTGGTGGCGGGGTTGAAGTTGTTGAGGGCCAAAATCTCCTCATTGGCATCCTTCACCGGCTTCACTTCGCGGACAAACCATGCGTTGCCCAAGGCATCGGGATTGCGTTGGACTTGTCCGTTCTGGATGACGATGTAACGGGTGTTGAGCATGTTGAGCACATTGGGGTTGATGCGATAGGAGATATAGAAGTCGATGAGGTCTTGATAGCGGCGCAGCTTGGCAGCGCTGTAACCACCCACCTGGTTGTGGAAGGCGGAGGGCTTGGAATCGTTGAAGGTGTTGACGGCAAGGTTGAGAACACGATAGTCTTGGTCGCCTGTTTGGGCGGCAATGGCATCGATGTCGAGGTCATACTGTGCCGGTTGCATCTCAAGTTGACGTGCATTGCGGACGTAGTTGTCGCTGTTGAGGTAACGACTATTGACGTTCTGAAGGTCAACAAAAATGAGGATGGCCAAGATGGCGGTGATGGCCAAAGAAGCTCTTTTCTTGTTGCTGAGGAATTTGATGTAGACGAAGAGGGTGGCAGCAGCCAGCAGGATGAAAAGGATGCTGCGCCAGGAGTCGCTGGAGAAGAGTGCCTTACGGTCTTGGATAAAGATGTTCTGCAGCGTAGGCCATTGGTTGCCATACTGTGCGGCCATCTCTGTGTCGGAACTGCCGCTAAAGCTGAGGTTGCCAGAGAAGAGGAGACCCAGCAATATCACGCCGACGGTGGCACCGGCAGAGATGTAAAGGGCGCGGAGGGCACGTTTGGTGTTGAGGTTCTGGCCGAACACTTGACGCAAGCCCAATACAGCCATGATAACCGTCAGCACATTGGCTAACACCAGGCTCATAGAGGGGGTGCGGAATTTGTTGTAGAGGGGAAGGTGGTTGAAAATCCACTCGTTGAAACCCATGAAGTTTTTGCCCCAGCTGAGCAGGATGGCCAGGATGGTGGCGATGAAAATCCACCAGCGTTCGGGACCTTTGACCATGATCATGCCAAAGACAAAGAGGAAGATAATAATGGCACCAAAGTAGACAGGGCCGGAGGTGAAAGGCTGATCGCCCCAATAGAGCGGCATCTTGTCCTGATGGAAGTTGTTCCAGCTGGCACTCTTGTGGCTGACGGGCTCGATGCTGCCACCACCACGGGCACCGGGCACGAGGAGGGTGTAGGTCTCGCCGATGCCATAGCTCCAGCTGAAAGCGTAGTTGATGTCTAAGCCATTTTCGTTAGAGTTGTTGTTGCGGGGATATTCGGGCCCATAGAGGTCCTGCGGGGTGACGGTGATTTCGCTGCCGCCACGCATGGTGTAGGCCATATACTCCTGATTGACCATCAGATGGCGCGTGTTGCAGGCGATGGCCAGAAGGGCTCCAAGCAGCAGTATGCCCACGGAGAGGAGGAAGCGCATGAAGTACTTATCTTTGAAAGAGTAAATCAGATAGATGATGCCCATCACCACGCCGGCAATGGCGGTGTAGAAGGTGATTTGGATGTGGTTGAGGGCAATCTGCAGCCCCAAGGCCAAAGTGAAGAGGATTCCGCCCCACACGAGGCGGGAGGTGGCACGGCGTTTGTCCTCGCGATAGATAGAAGCTCCTTTGAAGCAGAGCAACATGCCGGCCAGGACGGGAGCCATCATGGCCATGGCCCATGCTTTGGTGATGTGACCGGCCTCGATAATGATGATGTTGTAGCTGCCTAATCCGAAAGCCAATCCGCCAAGAAGTGCAAGCCAAGGACTGACCCCTAATGCCACCAGGGCGATGTAGAATCCAAGTAGGTATAGGAATAAAACACCCATGTCGTTCTGACGGTTGAAGATTTGAAGTGTGAGGAGGTTCTTGGCAGGGGTGAACATGGAGTGCTGAGGGCTGTTGGTGATTTGGTAGCCCGGCATGCCGCTGAACATGCTGGGGCACCATGTGGAGTAGTCGCCTGTTGCGTTGTGATAGTCTTTTTGTGCTTTGGCCATGCCTTCATACTTCTGTAGGTCTCCCTGGGGCAGGGCTTTGCCTTGGAGGATGGGCATGAAATAGATTGCCGAGATGGCAAGCAGGATGAGGATGATTCCTGCATGGGTGAGGATGTTTTTTTTCATTTTATATGATTGTTTATTAATTTCGGTAGGTATTTTGGGTTCAACGAAGGATGGTGATGGTGCCCACGATGGGCTTGGGGTTGAGCAGACAGGGGGTTTTGTATTGGATGAGATAGACGTAGGTGCCTTGTTTGCAGGGGATGCCCGCCTGGGTGCCGTCCCATCCTTGTGTGAGGCCGTCGAAGGTGCATATCCATTCGCCCCATCGTTGGTAGATGTTCACTTCCATCTGGGTGATGTTCTCGTGGGGGATGCGAAAGAGGCTGTTGCTCTCATGCGAAGGGGTGAAGACATTGGGAATCCAAAGGTGGTGGATGCAGGTGGTGTCTTGGTAGGGCATGACGGTGACGTGGAGGATGCTGTCGCATCCCATGGTGGTTAGCAGGGTGTCTTCGTATTCTTGACCCACCAGATGCTGTTGCCCTTGGTGGTCGGTATAGGTGTCGTTTGCCCAGATATAGACCGTGTCGAACAGCTTGTAATGGGGGAGGGCAGTTAGGGTTAGATGCAGCATGCTGTCGCATCCTGCTGCCGACTGATAGTGGAGTGTGTGGGTTCCGGGCACAGAGAGCAGGGTGTCGCCCCATAGGATGGTGTCGTGGCAGGCGGCCCAGTTGAGGGTGTCGGAGTAGCTGGGGTAGGTGGAGAGGTTGATGGTGAAGAGGCTGTCGCATCCGTTGGAGGTGTTGGTGGAGAGCCATTGGGTGGTGGAGGGTGCCACCAAAAGGGTGTCGCGCCACCAGAGCGATCCGCTGCAGTTGCCGGTGTCGATGGTGATGTCAACCCGGCCTGTCGCCGTGAGCTGGATGCCCGGGTCGGTGCCGCCTAGAGACATGGCGTAGGCCTCCCAATTCTCGCCCAGGCCGTAGGTGTAGGCCGAGAAGCCCGACCCTGTGGTGGTGAGGGTGTGGGCACCATGGTTGATGCTTTTGCGCACATAGCTGTAAGGGGTGCCAAGGATGGGGAGGAAACCGGACACTGGGCTGCTGCCGTCTAAGCGCAGCAGCGCAATCTCGTCTGTGGGTACCAGAATGTTGACATAGTATTTGGAGCTATAGGGGTTACGATTCCTGACTTGGAAGCAGGGGAAGGTGCAGGATTGGGTGGTTTGATGGATGGTGTTGGGTGCGAACATGGCCACGTCGCCCCAGTCCGACCCGGTTCCGCTGCTGTGTCGGCTGTCGAGATATTGATACAAAGCCACCGGCTGGGAGGTGACAATATGGGCAGGAGCGTTCAGTTTGAACTGGTAGGATTGATGGCTGTCGATAGTGGCAAGGAGGGTGCTGTTGCGATAAATCTGGCAGTTGTTGTAGGGGGAAGTGATGCGCACATAGTCGCTGGTGTCGTGCCAGGCCGAGGGGGTCAGCAGCCATTCGGTGCCCAAGGCTCCTATTGGCAGGTTCTGCTGGTAGGTAAGGTCGGCTGAAGTGGTGTTGCTGAAAGGCATGTTGGTGGAGGAGGCTCCCGAGAAAACGGCTATTTTCTTACAGTTGCGGGCTCTCACGCTGGTGCCGCTGAAGTCGCCACTTTGGCGCGGCCCTTGCACTTGAAACACTTGGCCGGCATGGAGGGTGCGGGTGAGGGTGGTGCCAGCTGGTATATCGGTTGAAGTGGGACTGCTGAGCACGATGTCGACCGTGGTGCTGTCCTCGATGGCTAGGACGCTGAACTGCGCACGAGACTCGCTGGTGTGACTGTTGGACACATCGGTGGTTTGCACGATGTAGTCGGAGCCCAAAACGGTGGTGGGCAATAGGTGGGTAGCGTCGCATGAGGCGGGTGACTGGCTGATGATGTCTACCCATAGTTGCACGCTGTCGGTGGAGGTGACGTGCAGCCCCATATTGTTCACTACGCACGACCCAGCCTGCCAGCTATGGGCGTTGGGCAGCTGATAGGTGGTGATGCCTCCAGCGGATAGGGCAAAAGTGTGGGACCAACCTGTGTTGGGATTCGCTATGGTGATATTGCAGCTGCGGGGACCGGAGGCCGAAAGGTAGTAGCTGTCCACATCGTTGTCTAACCAGCAGGGCATGATTGCCACCCAGAAGTCGGTGCCCATGGAGGTGAGGACTTGGGCCGGCAGCATGGTGGGGAAAAACATCACACACACAAAGAGTAACGGCAGGAGGTGTCTGGCGCTACGATGGGGTGTCCTTTGGGTGGTGATGGAGTTATGGATCATGTCCTGCTGTCGGTTAATGGATAGGTTAATGGATAATTGTGATGGTGCCCACGATGGGCTTGGGGTTGAGCAGACAGGGGGTTTTGTATCGGATGAGGTAGACGTAGGTGTTTTCCTGACAGGGTTTGCCGTTCTTGGTTCCATCCCATCCCTGGGTGAGGCCGTCGAAAGTGCATACCCAGTCGCCCCAACGCTGATAGATGCTGACGGTCATCTCTGTGACGTTGCTGCTGGCAACTCGGAATTGGTTGTTGTTACTTTGGAGGGGGGTGAATGCGTTGGGTGCCCATATCTTGGGAGTGCAACCGGAGTTGATGAGGCTCACGTGGATGATACTGTCGCAACCATGCTTTGTTTGCAGCATGATGTCGTAGCTGTCGCCTGGGTGGTAGGTTTGCCCATCGGGTCCTACCTGCTCTTCGTCTTCTTCGAGCAGGATGGTTTCGTAGCGATGGTGGCTGGGGTATTGCTCAAGGACCAGACGGAGGGTGCTGTCGCATCCGTTGGCAGCGGCATAGATGATATCATATTCGCCCGGCACGTCATATAGGCTGTCTTGCCATGGAAACTGTTCGTCGCACGCTCCGGTGTCTATGAGGGTTAAGGGATTATCCAGTAGGGTGATGTTGAGATGGAGAAGGCTGTCGCATCCATTTGCATCGGAATAGGTGAGTGTGTGGGAACCTGGGACAGAAAGGAGGGTGTCGCCCCAGAGGAGAACGCTATGGCACGAAGATGTGTCGAGGGCTTCGGAATAATAACCGCTGGAGAGATTGAGGTGTACCACACTGTCGCAGCCATTGGAGGCCGTATAGATGAAAGTGTAATATCCAGGAGCGGTCAGCAGGGTGTCGTCCCATGGCACGGTTTGTGAGCAGGCGGAGGAGTCGATGGTGTTCTCGTAGTGGTCAAGTTGGGAGAGGTTGATGTGGAGCAGGCTGTCGCAACCTTTCAAGGTCAGGTTGTTGAATGTGTATGACCCGGGAACGTCCAGCGGTGTGATGCCCCAGAGCATTGTATTGCCACAAAGGGCGGTATCCAAGGTGTCGAAGTAGGAGGGATAGACGGTAAGCCGGATATTGTAAATGCTGTCGCATCCTACCACGGGACTTGGCGTGGTCCATTGGGTGAAGGAGGGGGCGGTCAGCAGGGTGTCGCGCCACCAGAGCGCTCCTGTGCATGACCCGGTGTCGACGTCGGTGACAATTTCTCCATTCAAAGGCAGCTGAATGCCGGGGTCGGTGCCGCCCAGCGACATGGCGTAGGCTTCCCAATTCTCGCCTAGGCCGTAGGTGTAGGCCGAGAAGCCCGACCCTGTGGTGGTGAGGATGTGGGCGGAATTGGTGATGCTTTTGCGCACATAGCTGTAGTTGGTGCCAGGGATGGGGGCAAAGCCTGTAACGCTGTTGTAGTCGAACCGCAGCAGCGAGGTTTCGGCTGTGGGTACCACCAAGTTGACATAGTACTTGGAGCTATAGGAACTGCGGTTCCTAACGTCGTAGCAGGGAAAAATGCAGGATTTGGTAGTCTGATGGATGGTGTTGGGCGCAAACATGGCCACGTCGCCCCAGTCCGACCCGGTGCCGCTGCTGTGGCGGCTGTCTAAATATTGGTATAATGCCACAGGTTGCGAGGTGACGATATGGGATGGAGAACTTAGTTGGAATAGGAAGGACTGATGGCTGCCTATGGTGGTCAGGAGGGTCCCGTCACGATAGATTTGGCAGTTGTCGAAGAGGGAGGTGATGATCACATAGTCGCTGTTGTCGTGCCATGCCGAGGGGGTCAGCAGCCATTCGGTGCCAAAGGCCGTGGTGGGCAGGTTCTGCTGGTAAGTCATATCGCATGAAATGGTGTTGCTGAAAGGCATATTGGTAGAGGAGGCTCCCGAGAAAACGGCAATTTTCTTACAGTTGCGGGCTCTCACGCTGGTGCCGCTGAAGTCGCCACTCAGGCGGGGCCCTTGCACTTGAAACACTTGGCCGGCATTGAGAGTGCGGGTTACAGTGGTGCCAGCTGGTATATCGGTTGAAGTGGGGCTGGTGAGCACGATGTCGACCGTGGTGCTGTCCTCGATGGCTAGGACGCTGAACTGTGCACGCGATTCGTAGGCGTGGCTGTTGGACACATCGGTGGTTTGCACGATGTAGTCGGAGCCTAAAGCGGTGGTGGGCAATAGGTGGGAAGCGTCGCATGCCGAGGGTGACTGGCTGATGATGTCTACCCATAGTTGCACGCTGTCGGTGGAGGTGACGTGCAGTCCCATATTGTTCACTACGCACGACCCAGCCTGCCAGCTATGGGCGTTGGGCAGCATATAGGTGGTGAAGCCTCCAGCGGCTATGGCAAAGGTGTGGGACCAACCGGTGTTGGGATTCTGTACGGTGATATTGCAGCTGCGTGGACCGGAGGCCGAAAGGTAGTAGTGGTCCACATCGTCGTCTAACCAGCAGGGCATGATTGCCACCCAGAAGTCGGTGCCCATGGAAGTGAGGACTTGGGCCGGCAGCGGTTTCATGCTGAGTGTCAGCATGACGAGCAGAAGGAGTGCTCGGCTTATTTGGCATTTCTTGTGTTGCCAATAGGAGTTTTTCCTGTGGATGGTTGATTTCATCTTCGTGATTATTTATGGGGTGACAGACCGGTACCTGTGGATGGGAGGTGCTATTTTGTGACGGGGTAGGAGATGCGGGCATGATAGATGCTCATCATCTTTGACTTGAGTATCTTGCGGATGCGGTCGATGTCGCCGAAGGTGAGGTTGCAGTTGCGGAACTGGTTGTTGCCGATTTTGTCGTCGATGATTTGGTCCACCTTTTTGTCGATGGAGTCTTTGTCGTGCTCCTTCATGCTGCGGCAGGCGGCCTCCACGCTGTCTACTATCATCACCACGGCCGTCTCGCGCGAGAAAGGTGTGGGCCCGTTGTAGCGGAAATCGTTTGCATCAATGGTCTCGCCTGGGTGGGCCTCCTTGTATTTGGTGTAGAAATAGCCTGTATAGGTGGTGCCGTGATGGGTGCGGATGAACTGCTGAACCTCGTTGGGCAGGTGATATTTGTGGGCTAGGTCCAAGCCGTCGGTCACGTGACGGATGATGATGGAGGCACTCTCACGGTAGTCCAGCTCGTCGTGCGGGTTGAATCCGCTGTTCTGGTTCTCGGTGAAGAAGAGGGGGGCACGGATTTTGCCGATATCGTGGTAGAGCGCTCCCACCTTGGCCAAGATGGCGTTGCCGCCAATCTCGTTGATGAGGTCTTCGCTGATATTAGACACTTGGATGGAATGCTGGAAGGTGCCAGGGGCGTTGCGCGATAGTTCCCGCAGGGCGGGAGTGTTGGTGGAGGATAGTTCCATCAAGGTCAGGTTGGTGGTGAAGCCAAACAGTTTCTCAAAGAGGTAGATGAGAGGGTAGGCCAGCAGGGTTAGCAAAGCATTGAGGAAGAAGACGATGTAGCGATCTAAGGTGATGCCCTGCAGACTGCTTTCCTGACTCAGCACGCCGAAGGTGTAGATGAGCGAGTAGGTGGCAAAGATGGCTATGCATACCACGAAGAACTTGCTTCGACTCTCCAAGTTGCGTACTGCCACGATGGACATCATTCCGGCAATTAGCTGGTAGAAAATAAATTCGTAGGAGTTGGGCACCACGTTGGCCAAAATGATGATGGTGGTAATCTGCACATACAGGGCTACTCGCATGTCGAAGAAGACACGCATCATCACAGGCACGATGCAGAGCGGCACCAGCAGCACCCACTCGGGATTGGTATAGACAACTGCGGCCGTCACGGCCGACATAAGCAGGATGAGCACCAGCACAAAGAGCACCTTACGGTCGTCCTCGAGCAAGGGATGGCGTGTGTTCTGCAAGAAAAAGAAGAGTGCTACAAAGGAGATGATGCATAACCCGAAGAGGCCGAAATATCGCCCTAATGGATTGTAGTCGGCCTGGAAATGCTTGTCGTTTTCACGCTCCAACGAGCTGATAATCTGTGCTTGTTCTATCGACACACGCTGTCCTTCTGAGATAATCAGCTCGCCTTGTCGCACCATCTGCGTGGTGGTGCCCAGCTGCGACAGGCGGGAGTCCAACTCCAGCTGGGTGCGGTTGGCATCATAGGCTATGTCGGGCACTAGGATGCTGTCGCGCAGCAGGGTGTCGCGGATGTCCAATGGGGTGATGTATTGCGCCATGTTGCGCTCAGACCCGATGTTGCCGTCCAAGAGTATCAGGCGGTGGCTCTCAAAGTCGGGCATGCTGTCGGGTATGCCCAGATAGCCTATCATGTAGATGCTGTCCAGCGTCTTGCGCAACTGACGTTTGTTGGCGAGCGGATGACGACGCGCCACGGCATCCAGGTTCTCCACAGCTTTTCTGTGGGCCAGGTTGTCGTAGTGGTAGTAGAGAATGGTGCTGCTCTTGGCCTTGGCAATCTCTTGTTCGATGTCGCTTTGCGACTTTTGGATGACAAAGTCGTAGGGAGCCACCAGGTTGTTGCTGCGCCAAATGCCGCCGACGGCATAGTCGTAGTGGATGCCGTGGCCGTTGTTAGGGAACATCAGGGGTATCAGGGCAGCTGCCACCAGCATCATCGCTAGCTTGGTCAGAATGGGCAGCCGTTTGATAGTGTTAGGGATAATATTTTTTATCTGCATTTTTAATCTTTTCTTTAAAATGCAAAAATACAAAAAAAATCTTTTATACTAAGAATATTTATAAATAGAATGGCTTTTTGTCGTCGATTACTTTTTGCCAACGCGCTTCAAGAGCCTTTTAACCGTAATCGGTTAATAGGGTTTAGGCAGGATTGACGAGTAGTCCTAACGTGAAGAAAGGATTGTCTATACAATGTCGTCGCACAGGTGCCATTGGATGATGTCGAAGGTGGTCTCCAAGAATTTGTGCAGGCGGTTGAGAAAAGTTGCCGTGGCCTTGGGCATGTTCTCGGCAGGACCAGTATAGAGCGAGGTGGAGGTGCCACGGCGCTGGCTGAACCCGAAGCTGTCGATGCCGAAGATGCCTTGATTGAAATTGTTGGACAATACCCAGCGGCGATGTTCCAGCAGGTCGGCCGAGCTGGGTTCAGGCCCCCGTTGGTGCATACCATCTAGGAGCTTTTGTTGGAAATCCCACGAGTCCCTTCCACGCACCAGGAGCAACTTGTCATAGTAGTCGAAAACACGGTCAGGGGTGCCTACTTTCGAGCGTTCTATCATCACGTATGCCATGTGGCTGTAGTCGTCGTTGTAGCTGAAGCAGGGGTATTCTGCCTCGTTCAACACGATGTCTTCCACTCGCGAAAGGGCAAGGGTATGGGCCTTGTTGAACTCCAGGACAAACTGGTAGTTCAGGTAGCTGGTGCGGAACATCAGCACCGCCGTGTCTTCAAAGCTGAAGGTGGCATCGGGTAGGAAGGGTGACTGTTTCTTGCGTGGCATCTTGTGTGTATTGGGGTCGGTTCTTAGTTGGTGGATTGGGTAAGTCCAACATTCATCTCAAAGGCTTGCTGTTGTGTGAAGTCGGGTCGGAAACTTTGCTGTGCACTCAGTTCTTGCACCCAGCCGCGGTGGAGGCCGATGGCATAGAAATGGTCGGTCACCCGGGCATATTCCTCCTCTGTGAGGGTGCGTCCAAGCTGGTCGGGAAGCCCTTCGGTGGGCGGAAAATATTGTGCCATCAGGGCCACATGTAGGTTGGGGGAGAGGTCGGCAATCTCGTCCAGCACGGCGAGGGAGTTCTCCACCTGTCCAGGCAGGACTAAGTGACGAACAATGATGCCGCGGTAGGCCAAGCCGTCGTCGTCGGTGGGTAGGGCCGAGCCTTTCTGGTTGTACATCTCTTTCAACGCTTTCAGGGCCACGGTGGGATAGTCTTGGGCATGTGAGTAGCGGAGGGCCAGCTGTGGGTCCATGTATTTGAAGTCGGGAAGGTAGATGTCGATGTAGGGTGCCAACATTTGTAGGGTATTGATGCTCTCGTATCCGCCGGTGTTGTAAACTGTTATGGGGGAAAGCCCTCGCTGGTGAAGACCTTCAACGATGGCGGGAATGTGATTGGCATAGTGGGTGGGTGTGACAAAGCCTACAATGTTCTCGGTCCGCTTCAAGGTTTGCGCGATACCCTCCACAATGGCATCAACTCCGCGGTAGCGGATGAGGGCCGATGTGGGGTCGGAAAGGGTGCTGATGTCGCCATTCTGACAATAGATACATTGTAGGTTGCAATGTGCAAAAAAGACATTGCAGATGCCTTTTTTACCGCAAATGGGTGGTTCTTCGCCTTGGTGCACGCAGATAGTGGACACCTCCGGTTCTGCGGAAGCTCCACAAAACCCGACTGTTACGGCGCGGTCGGCCTTACAGGCTTTTGGGCAAAGTTCGCATTTCATCCCTGCAAAATTACTATTTTTCCCGCAGACCTAAATCGTCAAACCCCACTTCTTTTAAACAGGCCAAAGTTGAAATCTCAGTATCTCCAAACCATGGTCCTTGGTTGCTCCACTTCATCCTCGCCATCTTCTTGCTAACTTTTCGCTCTTTTATTTCTCAACAAACAAGAACTAACCATGCATCTGCCAAGTTCTTAACAGCTTGAACTCGCCTCTGGCTACAACCTTCCCCTATGGAATCGATGAGGGTGGTTTTTAGAGGTTACCTATACTTTATTTTATTGTTTTTTTTCGCAAATTAACTATTAATTCAAATAATATTTGTATCTTCGCAGATAGTATAGCAAATCATTAAATATAATAATATTATGAATATTAAAGATTTAGAACCTAAAGAACTGTGGGGTAATTTTTATAAACTTACCCGTTGCCCCCGTCCATCCAAACATGAGGAGGTCGTCCGCGAATTTCTCGTGAAATGGGCTAAAGATCATAAAATTGACTGCCGTGTTGATAAGGTGGGCAATATCATCATGTCCAAACCTGCTACCAAGGGTATGGAGAACCGTTGCCCCGTGGTGCTGCAGGCTCACATGGATATGGTTCCTCAGGCTCGTGCCGGCAAGGTGCACGATTTCTTGAAAGACCCCATCGAGACTAAGATTGTTGACGGTTGGGTTTATGCATGCGATACCACCCTCGGTGCCGACGACGGTCTGGGTGTGGCAGCTGCCATGGCTGTGCTGGAAAGCAAAACCATCAAGCATGGTCCGCTGGAGGTTCTGATTACCACCGACGAGGAGACCGGCATGACGGGCGCTTTTGGTCTGAAAAAGGGTGAGTTGAAGGGCAAATACCTCCTCAACCTCGACAGCGAGACCGAGGGCGAACTGTATGTGGGTTGCGCCGGCGGCGTGGATGCCACCATGACGATTCCTTATTCCACCGAACTGGCTCCCAAGAGCTATTGCGCCATGCGCTTAACCATTGGTGGACTCAAGGGCGGTCACAGCGGTATGGAGATTAACTCTGGCCGCGCCAACGCCAACAAGATTATGTTCCGCATGCTCCGCTGGGTGGCCGATTGCGGCATCCGCCTTATCAATGTTGAGGGCGGCAGCCTCCGCAACGCCATCCCTCGCGACGCTACCTGTGTTTTCGCAATGCCTAAGGAGCACATGGAGTGCATCATGGCCGAGTTTGAAAAGGTGGCTGGCTGGGTGAAGAAGGAGATTGCTACCGTTGACCCCGATTTCTTCGCAAAATGGGAGAAAGTGCGCATCTCGCCTAAGGTGATGACCGAGGCCGACACACAGAAGATTATCAACTTGGTGATGGTTGCCCCCAACGGTGTCCAGCGCATGAGCACCGACATGGAAGACCTCGTGGAGACTTCGCTCAACCTGGCCAAGATGCATACCAACGGCAAGAATTTCTACATCCAGGCTCTGCTCCGCAGCTCTGTCGACAGCGCCAAGGATGCGTTGGCCGAACGTCTGGTCTGCTTGGCCGAACTGGCCGGCGGCAAATGCCAGCTGACGGGTGCCTATCCTGGCTGGAAGCCCAACATGCAGAGCGGTCTGCTCAAGAGCATGAAGGCTACCTATAAAAAACTCTATAAGAAAGAGCCTAAGGTGGTGGCTATCCATGCCGGTTTGGAATGCGGATTGCTGGGCGGCAAGTATCCCGACATGGAGATGATCTCCTTCGGTCCGACCCTCAACAGCCCTCACAGCCCCGATGAGCGCGCCAATATCGATAGCAGCAAGAAGTTCTTCGATTATCTCGTTGCTGCCCTCGAATCCATGCCCGAAAACAAATAAATTCGGATGATGTGATTTCCTTTTTAATACCAAAACAATAAAAAGATATGATTTGTAAAGAATTACTGAACCCCCGCAGCATCGTCATTTGTGGTGCTTCCAGCGATATTCACAAACCTGGTGGAAAGGCCCTGAAGAACCTCCTCGAGAGCAACTTCAAGGGCGCTGTCTACGCCGTTAACCCCAAAGAGTCCGAGGTGCAGGGTGTGAAATGCTACACCAAAGCTGAGGACCTGCCTCAGGTCGACTGCGCCATCCTCTGCATCGCTGCTAAGTTCTGCGCCGCCACGGTCGACGTGCTCACCCAGCAGAAGGGTACCAAGGGCTTTATCATCATCAGCGCTGGTTTCTCCGAGGAGAACGCTGAGGGTGCAGCCATCGAGAAACATATCGTCGACAGCATCAATGCTGTGGGCGGCAGCCTCATCGGCCCCAACTGCACCGGTTTCCTCAATACCAACTATGCCGGCTGCTTCGACACGCCTATTCCTCGTCTCGACCCCCATGGTGTTGATTTCATCACCGGTAGCGGTGCTACGGCCGTCTTTATCAAGGAGTATGGCATCAGCAACGGTTTGACTTTCAACAGCGTTTGGGCTGTTGGTAATAGCGCCCAGTTGGGTATTGAAGATGTGCTGGAACATCTCGATGAGACTTTCGACCCCGAGAAGTCCAGCCGCGTCATCATGCTTTATATGGAAAAAGTGGGCGACCCCCAGCGTCTGCTCAAACACAGCCGCAGCCTAATCAACAAGGGTTGCCATATCGCCGCCATCAAGTCGGGCGGTAGCGCAGCAGGCAGCCGTGCCGCCTCCAGCCACACCGGAGCTTTGGCCACCAACGATGCCGCCGTCGACGCTCTTTTCCGCAAGGCCGGTATTGTCCGTTGCCAGAACCGTCAGGAGCTGACCACCGTGTGCGCTGTCTTCATGTATCCCGAAATCAAGGGCAAACGTTGTGCCGTCATCACCCACGCCGGTGGTCCTGCTGTTATGCTCACCGACGTGCTGTCCAATGGTGGCATGGAAGTCCCCAGCTTGAAGGAGCATCCCGCCAGCCCCGCCCTGCTCGAAAAACTGTTTGCAGGATCTTCGGTAGGCAACCCCATCGATTTTCTGGCTACTGGTACGGCCGAGCAGTTGGGCTACATCATCGATGCTGTTGAGAATGACTACACCGACATCGATTTCAGCGTGGTCATCTTTGGTTCTCCCGGACTTTTCTCCAACCGCGAGGTGTACAAGCTCCTGGCCGAGAAGATGAAGACCTGCAAGAAACCCATCTTCCCCGTGCTGCCTTCCATCATCAATGTCAAGGACGAGATTCAGGAGTTCATCGACATGGGCAACATCAATTTCCCCGAGGAGTGTGTTCTTGGTAATGCCATCTGCAAGGTATACAATACCCCCAAGCCTCAGCCAGAGCATGTCGACCTGCCCGCAATCGACGTGGCCCGCATCCGCAAGACCATCGACCGTTGTAAGGACGGCTGGATGGAGATTAGCGACTACAACGAGCTTTTCGATGCTGCTGGCATCAGCCGCAAGAAATCTGTTGAGGTCTCCAAGAAGGAGGATGCTCTCGCCTTCGCCAAGGAGGTGGGCTGCAGCAAAGATATGCCTTTAGTGATGAAGGTCGTCGGTCCGCTGCATAAGAGTGATGTGGGTGGTGTCACCTTGGGCGTGAAAGACCTCGACACCGTTGCCAAGGAGTTCGACCGCCTGATTGTCATTCCCGAGACCTACGCTGTGGAGATGTATCCTATGCTGGACGGTACCGATGTCTACATCGGCGCTATCCGCGACCCGAAGTTCGGTCATCAGATTTTCTTCGGCCTTGGTGGTATCTTCATCGAGGTGCTGAAGGATGTCCAGAGCGCTCTCGCTCCCATCACGGCTGCCGAAGCCAAGGAGATGCTCACCCATCTGCGTGGCTATAAGATTCTGCAGGGTGTGCGCGGACAAGAGCCCGTCAACATCGACCTCTATGCCGACCAGGTGGCCCGCGTCAGCGCCCTCGTGCAGGCTGCTCCCGAAATTGCCGAGATTGACCTCAACCCCCTGCTTGGCAATCCTCGCTACGTCACCGCAGTTGATGCCCGTATCCGTCTGGAGAAATAGTTTTCTCCTTGATACTATAACAATAAAGGCGGTCCAAGTGGCCGCCTTTACTATTTTACTATAGGGGATTTCTATTTATTGCTTGCAATAAAAGCCTCTGATTCTTATCAAATTCGAGATGAGAGAATGACAATTTCTCCTATTCTCAAATTCTTGATAAATATTACTATATAAGGCAACTTCTATTAGTCACCTCAAAGAGGTGAGACTACTAATTACCCGGTACAAGCCGAAGACGCTGTGCCGTGACACTCAGACAAAAGAACCTGCCATAACAATAAAGGCGGCTCATGTGGCCGCCTTTATTATTGTGTTAATACTATATTAATAGATTAATCATCAACGTGGGTTACATTGCCCTTGAGGTCGAATTGTATTTCCAATCCATTGGTGAGGGTGACCTCATAGCCGCCACGCATTTTCTCGCAGTCGATGATGAGCTGCTTAGGGTAGCGGTTGACAATATAGCGGGTGATATAGACGGGCACCAGCGTGACGGGTAGGCCTTCGGTGCATTTCATCTCTTTCCAAACACCTTTGGAATCAAACTGGATGATGGTACCGTCGGTAAGCAAGGCTTCGTATTCCTTGCCTTTGACATAGGCAAAGTCGATGGCGCAGGAGGGCCAATGCTTTTGAATCAGCTCATTGGCGGCCTTGGGCAGATTTTCAGGGTCGATGGTTCTCTTTTTGCTCTGGGCATTGGCGCTGCCGGCAAGGAGGACGATGGCAAATAATGCGAGGATGATTTTTTTCATAGTCTATTTTTTTTATTTTGATTCTTTATTTCAGTTCTTCGGGCGCAATGGTCACAACGGCTTCTTTGCCGCTTGAGGTGCCCGTGTAGAAGTAGCGTAAGCCACGGTTGGTGGCTTTGAGGGTCTCCATCATCTTGACGAAGGATGGGTCGGTACTCGAGGTGAGCATCTCCACCATGGCCTCATGGTTTTCGTCGATGCTTTGCTGCATCTCGTTCAGGTCCAGTTGGTCTTCATCGCAGTCGATGTAGTAGGTGTAGTACATCGAGTCTAAGTCGATGTTGGTGCACACCATGCCGTCGCCATAGCCGTAGGTGATGGGCAGCTGCATGCGGGCCGACGCAACGGCCGACTGGAGGTAGCTTTCGGGGTCACCGTTGGCTTCGGGCATATTGGCTTTGAGCTCTTCGCAGGTGAATTGGAGCGTAAAGGATTCGCCATTTTCAATGCTGAAGACCACATCCAGGCCTGCATCGGCCTCGACGATGGCCTCAAGCAGTTGCCGGAAAGACTCATCGGAGTTGTTGCGATAGTTGTCCAGCATGAATTGGTGGAAAGCTTCCTGGTTGTTCTTGAAGTTGTTGAGGTTGTCTAATCCCACGATGGTGTAGTAGAAAGTAACCTTGTCGCTCTTATAATCGGCCTTGTCCATCTGTCCGATGGACCCAAGCGGGATAGGACATTCGGTATTCAACTGGGCAATTAATTTCTTCAGCTCGCTTTTTTCGTTGTTGCAGCTGGCGAGGCCCAACAGAATTAGGCAGAAAAGGGTGAGGAGGGAAAGTGTTTTCTTCATTTGTCGAATTGCAATTGCATGGCTGTGCTTTGTCCGGCAGGCATACCGTTGAGGAATACCTGCTTAATACGCGTATGGAAGATTTGGCCCTCCAGCGGGCTCCAGCCACATTTATAATAAAGGTTTTCTTTTGTCACGTGTGTCTCACCCGGCTCTACGATGGTGATGTCGGCCATGTATCCTGCACGCAGGAAGCCACGTTTCTGGATGCCGAAGATGGTGGCGGGATTGTGGCACATCTTGGCCACGATGAGGGGCAACCACTCGTTCAGCACCTCGGCATGGTCGTCGCGCTGGGTGGCGGCAGGGTTGAAAAAGCCTTCCAGCATCAGCTGTAGCGAATGTTGGATGCTGGGAATGCCGCCGGGAGCCTCAAAATAGCGTTTCTGCTTGCTCTCCCAGGTGTGGGGGGCATGGTCGGTGGCGATGGTGTCGATGAGGCCGTCCACCAGTCCGCCCCAAAGGCCGATGCGGTCGTCGCTGCTCTTGATGGCGGGATTGCATTTGATGAGATTGCCATACTGGGCGTAGTCGCGGTCGTCAAACCACAGGTGGTTGGGCGTAACCTCGGCGGTGATGTTTTTTTCGCTGAGCTCCTGATTGCTGAAGAGCGAAAGTTCGGTGGCCGTGCTCACATGTGCCACATGCAGTCGGGTGCCATATTTGCGGGCGCGCTCAACAGCTTTGTATGTCGACACAAAGCAGGCCTCGGTGTTGCGTATCTTGGGGTGGAGGTCGGCCGTTTCCTTATCGGTGCCGGCAAACTCCATCTTGTAGTTGCGCAGGTTGGCTTGGATGATGTCCTCGCTCTCGCAATGTGCCACAATCAGTTTCTTGCTCTCTTTGAAAAGCAGGTCGAGGGCTTGCGGGTTGTTCACCAGCATGTTGCCCGTACTGCTGCCCAAAAAGAGCTTGATGGCTGCATAGCGGTCGGTGGGTATCTCCAAGAGGTCGCGGATGTTGTCGTTGGTGGCACCCAGCATAAAACCGTAGTTGACAAGGCTTTTGCGCTCGGCTATCTGCTCTTTGGCCTGCAGGGTTTCCAACGAAGTGGTCTGGGGGTTGGTGTTGGGCATGTCGATGACCGAAGTTACACCCCCTGCCAAGGCAGCACGACTCTCGGTGGCAAAATCGGCCTTCTCTGGGAACCCCGGGTCACGAAAATGGACGTGGGTGTCGATGATGCCTGGCATCACATAACACCCCTTGGCATCGAAATACTGAGGATTCCTCAGGCTTGCGCCCTCCTCCACCAGCTTGCCGTCGTGGATATAGAGGTCGCGCTGTTCCAGTTTCCCCTCGTTGACAACGGTGCCGTTCTTGATGATATAGTTCATGTTAGAATTTCTTCTTGTTGCCCCAGTTGCGTGCAGCAATATAGGCATCAGCCGAGTTGTTGTAGATGGGTTTTACCACAAACTGTCCCGTGTGGTCGATACAGCCCCAACGGCCTTCCTGTTTGGCAGGAGCCACACGGTTGTTCCATCGGTTGATGAAGGGTTTGGCATCCTCCAGGCGTGGCAGGATGACCCACTCGCCCTCAAAGTCAACATAGCCCCAGTGGCCGGTGCCTTCTTCCTGTATGGGCCATAGCCAGTGGCCAAGTTCGGCCTCCTCAATACCCTTCTCGTTGTCGTCCCACTCTTTGCCGGCCTTGGCAGCCTCGCTCGAGAGGATAAAGACAGGTTTGCTCAGCAGTCTGCCGTCCTCGTGTATGCTTGCCCAAAGGCCATTCTCGCATTTTGCTGTGGCAAAGAGTCCGGTGTCGTTGGGGAAGTTGGAGACCTCCAGATAGATGGGCTGGATGGCCCAGCTGCCGTCGGGCTTCACCCAGCCCCACAGGTTGGTGTCGGTACGCATCTCGGGAATGCGCCAGGCATCCATGTCGCGCCCATGCTCAATCTGCGAGAGTGCGTAAACGCAGTCGCTCTCCTTGCTGAAGATGAAGTCGCTGATGACGTTGCCGTTACGGTCGATGTTGCCCCAACGGCCACCCTTGAGCGCTTGGGTGTAGATATAGTTGTGTTCGCCGGGGAACTGTCTGATCATTGAGTATTGGGGCTGGACAACCCAGCGGCCCAAGTAGTTCACAATGCCCCATTGGTTCTCGTTCTTGGGATTGGTGACGGAGATACGCCAAGTGTCGTAGTGGCGACCCACTATCCATTGGTGGCCGGCCTCCTGTGCATCGCTCATGCTCTCAAAGATATTGTTGATAATCAGGATGCCTTTGGCATCGATGCAGCCCCAGCGGCCCTCCAGCTTCACGGGGGCGAAGCTTATGGGGTCGGTGCCGTAGTATTTGCCGGCACCCTCGTATTCGGGTTCATATTTCCACTGACCGTAGTAGTTGACGAAACCCCATTTGTGGGTGGCTGGGTTCTCGGCAGGATAAATCCACTTACCGGGCTCTTCGGCGCTGTACCAATGGTCGCCGGCCTCCTGTGCCTCTTCCTGCGTGAGGAAGATGTTGCGCACAATCATGTTGCCACGGTCGTCAATGCAGCCCCAGCGGCCGTCGTATTTCACCACTGCAAATTTTCTTTCTTGATGTTGGAAAGCAAAGGCCACCTGGTATTTGGGAGCTATCTGCCAGATGCCGTTACTGTTTTTGTAGCCATAGAGCATGTTGATGTCGTCGAAGGCCAACGTTTGTGCTAATGCGTTGCCAGTCAGCATGCAAAGGGTTGCGAGCAAAAAGATGTATTTCTTCATAGTACAATAATTTCGAATTTGCAAAGATACAACTTTTTTTTGACTTTATATATATTTTTATTGTGGGTTGATTGGACTGGGTGGTGAGCTCCTGTTTTTTCCCTTTCAGGTTTTCTACAACTTAGTACATGCTTTGTTAAATTTATTGCACACGGCCCTCTAAAACTATTTTGTCGCCCTCAGCCAATGCCGTTTTCATCATGTTGGAAACTATACAGTTGAATAATGTACTTTGTTAAAAGTGCAGTTGTTTTTCCACTTTTTCCAAAAAATACAGTATCTTTGCAAACTAAAACATACTACACATTTAGATTATGATTATCAAAGTCTGCGTGGGCAGTTCCTGCCATCTGAAAGGTTCCTACGATGTGGTCGAGACCTTCAAATCTCTTTTGAAAAAATACAATGTCGAAGATAAAATAGAGCTTCAGGCCAGTTTTTGTCTGGGCAACTGCCTGCAGGGTGTCTCGGTTGCCGTTGAGGATTTTGGCGATGCACAAGTGCAGGAGAGTGAGCAGGTGAAGCGCACCGACCAAGGTCTGCTTCTTAGCTACATGAATGGCCAGAATACCGAAAAAGTTTTTGTCGATACGATCCTCCCTTTGCTTAAATAAAGAGGAATCAAGATGTCATACTTGGAATTGAAGAAGGTGCAGTGCAAAGACTGTTACCTTTGTCTTCGTGAGTGCCCGGTAAAAGCCATCAGTTTTGCCGACCACCGTTCACAGATTATTGAAGATCGTTGTATACTTTGTGGCCGCTGCATGCATGTGTGTCCACAAGATGCCAAACTTGTTCATAGTGACCTCTCCAAGGTCCAGTCGATGCTTGCTTCTGGCAAGAAGTTGATTGCCAGTGTTGCCCCATCGTTTGTTTCGAACCTTGGATTGAGCAGTTTCGAGCCTTTGCGTCAGGCGCTGAAGGAGATTGGCTTCTACCATGCCGAGGAGACCGCCCGCGGTGCCGAATGGGTCACCCACGAATATGCGCGGATTTTGGAGTCGGGCACGATGAGAAATTTCATCACCACAGCCTGCCCCTCTGCCTGCCGACTTGTGCAGGAGTATTTCCCCGAGGCGTTGCCTTATCTTGCCCCTGTGGCTTCTCCCATGGTGGCGCATGCACGCATTCTGCTGCATGAAAATCCCGATGCTGAAATTGTCTTCATAGGTCCCTGTCTTGCCAAACATCGCGAAGCTGCTGAGTCCGGTGTGGTTTCGGCTGTCCTTTCTTTTGACGAGATTGCCAGGATTATCAACCTGAAAGAGAATCAAAACGAGGAGGTTCAGCCCGTCTTCGCCCTCAACCATGGCATTTCGATGGGCGCCCCTGCCGATGTGGCCTGCAGGGCCAAGGGCTATCCGGTGACCGACGGCATCATCCATTCCTTCGGCCAGTTGCCCAAGGGCTATCATTACATGTCTGTTGATGGCCCCAAGCGTGCCATGGAGGTGTTGGAGAATATAGACAACTACGAGGGTGTCTTCATCGAGATTAATATCTGTCCCAATGGCTGCATCAACGGTCCTTTCAGTTTGTTGCCCAAGGGCGGCACCACCAAGGCTAAGCTGGAGATGCAGCAATATCTCATGCAGGGCGGGCGCAGCTATGCCCCCATCCAGCCAGGAGAAGACTCGCCGGTGGACCTCTCGTATGAGTTCCCGCGGGTGCTCAATCGCAGTCGCAAAGCTACTGACAAAGAAATAGAAGAGGTGTTGCGTCGCACTGGAAAGGTCTCGCCCGAGGACGAATTGAATTGTGGCTCCTGTGGCTATCGCAGCTGCCGTGCCAAGGCATGGGCAGTCCTGAATGGTTATGCCGACATTGAGATGTGCTTGCCTTATATGCGCAAAAAGGCCGAGTCGATGGCTTTCGACATCGTTCACAACAGTCCCGAGGGTATACTGTTGGTGGATGGCGACCTCAATGTGGTGGATGCTAATGCCACCGCCATGGAGATGCTCGACATGCCGGGCGACACCATGAATTTCCAGCCTCGTCCACTCAAAGACTTCATGCCCCCATTAGATTTCTATCTTGCCTACAGCCAGCAGAAGAACATGGAGGTGCATAAGCAGTTCATCATGAGCACCAAGCGCTATGTCGACATCACCATCTGCTATATGAAGGACCAGAATCTACTTTTTGGTCAGATGAAGGATGTGACCGATGAGGTGAGCTATGAGAAGAAACTCGACCGTATGCGCAATGAAACCATCGATACTACCGACCAGGTGATTATGAAGCAGATGCGTGTGGCTCAGGAGATTGCATCCCTTTTGGGTGAGACAACGGCCGAGACCAAGGTGGCTTTGCTCAACCTTAAAAAGATTCTGCGTCAGGAAGAAGAGAAAAAGGAGGAATAGATGGAACTGTGTCTTGAAACGGGCTACACCTCACTCAACCATATTGGGGAGGAACTGTGCGGCGACCATGTCGAGAGTAGCGTCAATGGACAGTACACCACATTGGTGCTGGCCGACGGTTTGGGCAGCGGTGTGAAGGCAAGCATCCTTTCCACCCTTACCTCCAAGATTCTTTGCACGATGGTCTCCAACGAGATAGACATCAACGAATGTGTTGCCACCATCATCAAGACCCTTCCGGTATGCAAGGAACGCGGGGTGGCCTATTCCACCTTCTCCGTCATTCATGTCAACAGGCAGGGGCACGGTTATCTGTTCGAGTTCGACAATCCCGAGGCCATCTACTATCACCATGGCAAGGCCATGGACTTTGAGCGCGAAGAGTTGGATGTATGCGGCAATGCGGTCTTTAAAAGCGAGTTGAACTTGGAGGACGGTGATATTGTGATGGTGATGAGCGATGGCACCGTGCATGCCGGCATCGGCATGATTCTTAATTTTGGTTGGCCCAGACAGAAAATCATGGAGTATCTTGACCATCATCTCGACGACCAGATGTCGGCGCGAGCGGCAGCCTGTGTGTTGGCATCGGCCTGCAACGAGATTTACGAAGGTCAGCCCAGCGATGACACCACCGTGGCGGCCGTGCGTATACGTCAACGGTTGGACGTGAATGTGATGGTGGGCCCGCCGGTCAACAAAGAGCAAGACCAGGAGCATGTGGAGCGTTTCCTCGAGGGTTCGGGATTGAAGGTGGTTTGCGGCGGAACCAGTTCTAATATTGTGGCCCGCTATCTTCACAAACGCCTGAAACCTTCGCTGGAATACCCCGACCACGCAATCCCCCCCATTGCCTATATCGACGGTATCGACTTGGTTACAGAAGGTGTGATTACCTTGCGCAGACTTCTGGAACTGTCCGACAAATATGTCTCTATCTCCGACCTGACCCCCAAGTACTATGTGAAAGAAGATGGTGCCTCGCTGTTGGCAGAGATATTGTTTGAACGTTCCACCCATGTGCATTTCTTTGTAGGACAGAACGTCAACACTGCCCATACCGGACTCGAAATCGACACCACCATGAAGCTGAAACTGGTGGAACGTCTCGCAGCCAACCTCCGCCTGATGGGCAAAGAGGTGACCCTGCTCTACGATTAGACCCGGCGTCACCTGATGAGGGTGACGGTGCCTTTGAGGTTTTTCCAGCCGTTGACGGAGGTGTCGCGGTAGCGGATGTAGTAGATGTAGGAGCCTTGAGGGAGGGGGATGCCGTCGTGGGTGCCGTCCCAGTCTCCGGTGAGGCCGTCGAACTCGGCCACTTTCTCGCCCCTGCGGTCGAAGAGGTTGACTTGGGCTTCGAGGATGAACTTGTTAGCCACTATCTTGAACCGATTGTTGGTTTCTTGGCCGGGGGTGAAGATGTTGGGCACGAGGATGAAGGTGCTGTCAAGTGGCGGTACGCCCCAATTTTTGATAACCACGAGGGTGTAGAAGATGATGCTGTCGCAGGTGTCGTTGATGGAGATGTAGATAGGGTAGTCGGTCACTTCGCTGCCAAAAGAAATGCCGCCCCAGCGGTGGGGCATGTCGGCGGTGCTGACGGTGTCGTTGACATAGTGGCAGTGGGGACAGGTGACGAGGTCGATGGTCCAGAGGGTGTCGCAACCCGAAGGGGTCCAGTAGGTGGTTTGATAGAAAGTGTCGGTGTAGGCGTATTCCTCGTCGCGGAAGTAGTAGCTGCCCTCGCACTGGCGGACGATGATGGTGGAGTCGAAGTGGTTGCGTATGTTGATGTGGACCGACATGGTGTCGGGGGTGCGGGTGAAGGCACTGCGACCACCTAGGCAGGGTTCGGTGCTCTCGTCGCGCCAGGTGATGATGCGGCGCATAAGGAAGTTTCCATTAGTATTGTAGGTGTAGTCAACTTGTTGGCCGTCGTCGTAGGCATAGCGTTGGACAGTGCCGTCGCCGAAGTCCCAGATGATGCTGTCGGCGGGTCGTTCGCTCCATGCGTGAAAATGGATGGGGTCGTACATGCACCAGATGCTGTCGTAGGGCAACTGCTGGGCAGGAATTCCGTTGACCCGCAGGTAGCACCCGCCGGGCTGTATGTGAGATTGGACATATTGAGGGTTGGTAGCACCTACTTGGGTCATTGTCGCAATAAAAAAGCCTGGATGTGTGCACTCGATGTCGTGGGTGCCCGGAGAGTTGTATCTGCCGCCAATTTTGGCATAGCTGTATGGGGTGCCACTGATGCTATGGAAAAGGCTGGATATGTCCCAGCCGTCTATCTTCATGTAAGGAACGTCCTCGGTGCGGGTAAAAATTTGGCTGGAGAAACCTGTTCCATAGCGATTGCCGTTCCTGTCATGCCAGAAGGGGGTGTGGTTGTGGATGGGGTTGGTGTTCCACCACTCGATAGGAATGATGGGTAGAACTCCGCTTTGGGAACAGTATTCTTTGAGAATGACTGGTTGGGTGGAGGTGACGTAGTAGGGGCCGTCTGCCGAGGTACGCTCGAACCAGTCGGTCTGGTAGGCATCTAGGTGCAGGGTGCGGGTGCGGTCCGATGGTCTGGAGGCATCGGTGATGGTGATGGTCGTGCTGTCTACCAGTCCTGTAAAGCGCAGGTAGCCCTCTGTTTTCGGCACGATGAATTCTTTTCCTGCATAGCGGATAGGGATGGATTGGCTGAAAAGTACTCTGGTGTCGTGGTTGACATATTCTGGGATGACACAGGATGAGTTGCCTTCGAAGACGGCAATGCGTTTGCAGTCGCGGGCAATGATATGTGTGCCGCTGATGTCGCTGATGTCTGTGTTTATTGTCGTTGGCATGGGCGTGAAGGCATGGGTGGAGTCGAGCTGTAGGTTTCTGGTGGTGGGCTTGAAGGCTTGCAGGTGATACATCTGCCCCCGATGCAGGGTGACGGTAAGGGTGTCGCCTGCCGCATGGCCCATCCAGTCGGGGCAGCTGAGTATGATGTCCACCGTGGTGCTGTCCTCGGTGGCCACGATGTTGCAGAAGGAGGGGCCGGTGAAGGCGGGTTTTGCTTTGCCGGTCAATTCGCCAGGATAGGACTGAACTACGTATTCGTCGCGCAGCATTTCTGTGGGCAGAATGTTCATGGCCATTTGTGTGACAGGTGGGTAAAAGATGGTTTTGATGAAGAAGAGGGCAATGGTGTCGGTGCTGGTGACATGCAGGCCATAATTCTGCGGGCCGAAGGCGGGTTGGTCGTCAACTGTCAGATCCCCAGGAAACAGGGTGTCGACATAGCGGCAGAGGTTTTCGGGCAGGTCGTTGAAGTTTAGGGTGTCCAGCCTGTTGCTGATGGTGTAGTGGCTCTTGACATGGAAGGTGTGGTGCAGGTCGAGCCTTTCGTTGGAAATGGTGACGTCGCAGTCGCGTTCGGCCACCACGCACATGGTTCTATAGCGTGTGCCCCACCATACCTGGCTCCACCGTGGCAGGGTCACCCAGAAGTCGGTGCCATGGGTGGCAAACTGCGCACTGCGGTGGTCTCCAAGGTCTTGAGCGGAAATTCCTATGGCAATGAATAGGAGAAGGAGTAGTATGGGCCAGCGGCGGTACATAGCATGTCTGGATTATAATGAAATGCAAAGGTATGATTTTTTTTAATAATAGCGGCTTTTTTTAGTAATTTTTTTTTGATGGAATTCCTCATCGGTAGTTGACACTCATATATTATAAAGAAAGAGGATGCCCGAAAGCATCCTCTCAAAAGGGTTAAAGTATGGCCCTGATAAAGGGCTATAGACTTTATTTGTCGCGATATTCGGCAATGATGCCGGCCACCTGGTTGGGGGTGAGACGTCCGTAGACCTTCTCGCCAATCATGGCCACAGGAGCAAGGCTGCAGGCACCCACACAGCGCAGGGTGCTGAGGGAGAAGAGCCCGTCTTCGGTGGTTTGACCTTCGCCGATGCCGAGTTGGCGACGGAACTCCTCGAGGAGCTTGTCGCTGCCGCGGACGTGGCAGGCGGTACCCAGGCAAACGTCGATGGGATATTTGCCCTTGGGGGTCATGGTGAAGAAGGAGTAGAAAGAGACGATTCCATAGACCTTGGAAACAGGTATGTTGAGCTGTTTGGCGATGAACTCCTGGACCTCAGCGGGGAGATAGCCCAGTTTGCCCTGTACACCATGCAGCACATGGATAACGTTGCCGGCAGAATTGCCATTGGCCTTGCAGACATCGATGATGATCTGCTTGTTAGTATCGTTCAGTTCAAATTTACACATAGCTTTCTCTTTTTTTAAAGTCCATAATTCTTTTTTGACTTGTCAAAGTAATGGGTGTGCAGCAGGTGGTGAGCCTTTTCGCCACAGGGTTCGCCCAGATATTCTTTGTAAAGCTGTTTGATGTAGGGGTTCTCGTGCGATTTGCGGATGGGCATGCTGGAGTCCTCTTCGTAGATGGCGTTGAGACGTTTCTCGACCTTGGAGAAGTCGCCATGGTGGTAGGGCTGACCGGCACCACCCACGCAGCCGCCGGGGCAGGCCATGATTTCGATGGCGTGGAAGAATTCCTCGCCCTTGCGCACCTTGTCGAGCAGTTTGCGGGCGTTGCCCAAGCCATGTGCGATGCCGATGCGGATGGGAGTGCCGTCGAAGTCGACGGTGGCTTCGCGCACGCCGGTAAGGCCACGCAACTGTTGGAAGTCGACCTTGCCGAGGGCTTTCTTGGTGTAAAGTTCGTAGGCGGTGCGGGTGGCAGCCTCGATGACACCGCCGGTGGCACCGAAGATGGCGGCAGCACCAGTACTCTCACCGAGAGGACGGTCGAACTCGCCATTGGGAAGCTGGTCGAACTTGATGCCGAGGTAGCGGATCATATCGGCCAACTCGCGGGTGGTGAGCGAGATGTCCACGTCGGGGTTGCCGTTCACCTGGAACTCGTCGCGCTTGCACTCGTACTTCTTGGCCACGCAGGGCATGATGGCAACGACCACCAGGTCTTCGCGGCTGATGCCCAGCTTTTCGGCCCAGTAGTTCTTGGCGATGGCGCCGAACATCATCATGGGGCTCTTGGCGGTGGAGGGCACATCGAGCATCTCGGGGTAGTAGGTCTCGAAGAAGTTGACCCAACCGGGGCAGCAGGAGGTCATGATGGGCAGGCGGACCGACTTGTCGCCAGCCTGGTAGCGGGCGATGCGGTCGAGCATTTCGGTGCCTTCCTCCATGATGGTGAGGTCGGCAGCGAAGTCGGTGTCGAACACATAGTTGAAACCGAGCTGACGCAGGGCGGTAACCATCTTGCCGGTGACGCGGGAGCCAGGCTCCATGCCGAACTCTTCGCCCAGGGCGACGCGGACAGCGGGAGCGGTCTGCACGATGACGGTTTTCTTGGGGTTGTTGAGGGCCTTCATCACGTCGCGGGTGTTGTCGACTTCGCTGAGGGCGCCGACGGGGCAGGCCTGGACGCACTGGCCGCACATGACGCAGGTGCTGTCCTCGAGTTTCTGCTCGAAGGCGGTGCCCACCACAGCCTCGAAGCCGCGGTTGATGGCGGAGAGTGCGCCGACGGTCTGCATTTGGTTGCAGACGGTCTCGCAGCGGCGGCACATGATGCACTTGTTCATGTCGCGGATGATGGCGGCAGAGATATCTTTCTTATATACGGACTTGGAACCGCTGTAGGTGATTTCGCGGAGACCGAGGTCCAGAGCCAGTTTCTGCAGCTCGCACTTACCGGCCTGAGGGCAGACCAAGCAGTCTGACGGGTGGTCGGAGAGGAGCAGGTCGACCACGGTGCGGCGGGCCATGATGACGCGCAGGGTGTGTGTGTGGATGACCATGCCCTCTTTGCACTCGGTGTAGCAGGAGGGGACGAGGTTTTTGCTGCCCTCAACCTCTACAACGCAGACACGGCAGGAGCCGGGTTTGTTTTCGATGCCCTGACCTTCCAGCTTGTAATGGCAGAGCGTGGGGATTGCTATACCGATGCTTTTGGCAGCCTCCAAAATGGTGGTACCTTTGGGGACTTGCAGAAAATGGCCATCGATTGTTAAGGCTATCATTGTTTCCATTACTTATCTTATTTAATTTGAATAGCGTTAAACTTACATTTAGTGACACAGGTGCCGCACTTGATACAGGTTTCTTGGTCGATGAAGTGAGGCATTTTGCGTTCGCCGGAGATGGCTTCGACGGGGCAGTTGCGTGCGCAGGCACCACAGCCGATGCAGACAGCCTTGTTGATTTCGTAGTGAATCAGGTCCTTGCAGACACCGGCACGGCATTTCTTGTCGACCACGTGCTCCACATACTCGTCCCAGAAGTTGTCGAGGGTGGAGAGGATGGGGTTGGGGGAGGACTGGCCAAGGCCGCAGAGTGCTGTGTCTTTGATATTAATGGAAAGGTTACGCAGTTTTTCCAGGTCTTCCATGGTACCCTTGCCCTTGGTAATCTTGTCGAGCATCTCGGCAAGACGTTTGTTGCCGATGCGGCAGGGGTTGCACTTGCCGCAGGACTCGGGAACGGTGAAGTCGAGGTAGAACTTGGCGATGGAGACCATGCAGGAGGTCTCGTCCATGATAACCATACCGCCAGATCCCATCATGGAGCCGGCAGCGGTGAGGGATTTGTAGTCGATGGGGATGTCGAGATGCTTCTCGGTGAGGCAGCCGCCAGAAGGACCGCCGGTCTGCACGGCTTTGAATTTCTTGTTGTCCTTGATGCCGCCACCAATCTCGTAGATAATCTCGCGCAGGGTGGTGCCCATGGGAACCTCAATGAGGCCCACATTGTTCACCTGACCAGCCAGAGCAAACACCTTGGTGCCTTTGGAGTTGGCCGTTCCGATGCTGCTGAACCACTCGGCACCCTTGCGGATGATGATGGGGATGTTGGCATAGGTCTCGACGTTGTTGACGTTGGTGGGCTTCATGTTGTAGCCCTTCTCGGAGGTTCGTGGGGGTTTGAAGGTGGGCTCGCCACGTTTGCCCTCCATGGAGTGGATGAGGGCAGTGGCCTCGCCGCAGACGAAGGCACCTGCACCGTAGCGGAGCTCGATGTCGAAGTTGAAGCCGGTGCCCAGGATGTTCTCGCCGAGGAGACCGTACTCCTTGGCCTGATCGATGGCCACGTGGAGGCGATGGACGGCCATGGGGTATTCGGCACGGATGTAGATGAGACCTTTGTCAGCACCCACGGCGTAGCCGCCAATGGCCATAGCCTCGAGGACAGAGTGGGGGTCGCCCTCCAAGATGGAGCGGTCCATGAAGGCACCCGGGTCGCCCTCGTCGGCGTTGCAGACCATGTATTTCTGGTCGCCTTTGGCACGAGCGGTGGCAGCCCATTTCTTACCTGTGGGGAAACCAGCACCGCCACGGCCGCCAAGGCCGGACTCGGTGACGATTTCGACAACCTTCTCGGGGGTGTACTCGGTGAGGCACTTGGCTAGGGCCAGATAGCCCTCGCAAGCGATGTATTCCTCGATGTTCTCGGCATCTATCACGCCGCAGTTGCGGAGCGCGATGCGCATCTGTTTTTTGTAGAAGCCGATGTTCTCTGACTCTTCGATGGTCTCTTCGGTGTCTGGGTCGGTGTAGAGGAGGTGCTCGACACGATTGCCGTTGATGATGTGGGTCTCGATGATGTCCTCAACATCTTCAGCAGCCACTTCGGTGTAGAAGGTGTTGTCGGGCATGATCTTGACGATGGGACCTCTCTCGCAGAAGCCGAAGCAGCCGGTGCGGACAACTTTGACTTTGTCCTGAAGGCCGTGGGCTTCGATGGACTTGCGTAAGTTCTCAATGATAGGGACGCTGCCAGAGGCGGCACAACCTGTATCACCACAGACTAAGATGGTTTTGGTGCCGGAGGGACGCTTGGGACCCTTACGGTCGGCCATGATTGGCTGGGAAGCCTCGTAAAGGGCTTGCAAATCGGCCAATGATTTTAGTTTTGCCATGTTGTCTTTGTGTTTTTATGAAGGATTAATAATATACATATACATTGCAACGTCTTTGTGCATAATGGCTTACACATAACGCGCAATCTTTCGTCATAACGCACAAAAATACAAAAAAATTAGATATTTACAATCTTTTGGCTATATTTTTTGTGAAAAATAAGTTTCTAAGTTGGGATTTTGAGAGCGCGTGTCTCCGACACGCTGAGTTATATCTACTTATGTGCCCCACACAAAAAGAGGGTTCTCCCATTCAGTCGCGCACTCTTTTTATGCGGGGATATTGAGAGTAAGGCCCCCCGAGCCTTTTTTCGTTTTACCTTATTTTTTGTCGTTACTTAAGGGCGCTTGACTATAGTTTTCCACAAATGAGGAAGTCTTTCATCAGGTTTAAATACCAGTCGGAGCGGGTGTGGTCGCTGTTGCGCATGCAGAAGACTTCATCTTGCGGTTGGCTGACAATGCCTTTTTTTAGGATTAAGACATGCCGTTTGGGACCTTTTTGGGGGTTTGTTTTGATGATATAGTTGTGTTGGATGGAGAAACCTGTTTGGCGGCTGATAGTCAGGAAGTCCTGGAGCACTTCGGGCGGGATGCATACGGAGAATAGTCCGTCTTCTTCCAGTAGCCCGTATGCCCCTTGGATGAGGATGGTGAAAGGGAGACTGGAGGTGTGGCGCGCACGGGTGCGTGCGGGATTGGGGCACTCCAGACTTCGGTGGAAATAGGGCGGATTGCAGACAATACAGTCGAAGGACGGCTCGGGATGGGCAATAAGGTAGTCTTGCAATGATATGTGCTGCAGTTTGATGCGGTGGCTCCATTTCGATTGGGCGAAGTTCAGCTGGGCATCCTTCACAGCATTTTCATCAATCTCGATGGCTGTGATTTGGGCCTCGGGATATCGTTGTGCCAGCATGAGGGCGAGGACTCCAGTTCCGGTGCCGATGTCCAAAATTCGGTTGCCTCCCGCGCACAAAGCACCCAGCAGGTCGCTGTCGGTGCCTACTTTCATGGCGGCATGGTCTTGATGGATGTCGAATTGCTGGAAATGGAAAGGCATGGGTTTCTATTGGGTTGTTTCGACGATAGGAACTAATTGGTTGAAGTGGTCGATGATGTAGTTGGGGGTGGAGGCGAGGAGTTGGTGGCGAGAGTGGTTGCCATAAGTGACGGCGACTGTGGGGCAATGGGCTTTGCGACCCATCTCGATGTCGAAGATGGTGTCGCCCACTACTAAGGTCTCATTGGCGCGTGTTCCCATGCGTTCCATGAGCACCAAGGCCATGTCGGGTGCCGGCTTGGGTCTCAACGGGTGGGTGTCGGCCGTGATGATGGTTTCGAAATAGTGCTGCAAATGATGTCGTTGCAAGATGCTGTCTAACGAGAATTTATTGCGACTGGTGCAGATGGCCATTCGGACTTTCTTCTTATTGAGTAGGGCCAGCGTCTCGGGCACTTGGGGAAAGATGCCGATGTGGCCTATCTCGTAAATGGGGAAGAGCCGCCGGTAGGTCTCTGCCCCCGCGAGCGCTTCGGAATCGTTGAAATTGCCAAGGATTTGCACGCAGTCTTTTAATGGAAGTCCGATGGTTTGCCGCACAGCCTCTTCGGTTGGGATGTCTTTGCCCAAGGCTTCAAATGTTTTCTGCATGGTCAGCACGATGCCTGGGGCGGTGTCGGCCAAGGTTCCGTCAAAGTCGAATAGTATTGCTTTAATCATTGCTTATTGGCAGTTGGCACTTTTGCTTGGTGAGTTTTGAAAATGAGAGGATTATCATTTCGGCTCATCGTTTCCTTCTTTTGCAAAGATACGATTTTATGGCAATTACACAAAAAACTCCACGCAAAGCGAAGTTAGCGATTTGGCGAAGCCGTATGGCTGGCGGCTGGCTGTTTCTTGCAGTTGGGCCATTCTTTTTTTATAGAATTATACTTTCTATATCATAAAAATTACGTATATTTGCAAATCTAAAATTTAATAATATTTAATACATATATTTGATATGCAAAGAGATACTCAAATTTTCGACCTCATCCAGAAGGAGAGAGAACGTCAGACCAAAGGCATTGAACTCATTGCCTCTGAGAATTTCGTAAGTGACCAGGTGATGGAAGCCATGGGTTCCGTCATGACCAACAAATATGCCGAGGGCTATCCCGGAAAACGTTACTATGGCGGTTGCCAGGTAGTGGACCAGAGCGAGACCATCGCTATCGAACGTGCCAAGAAGCTCTATGGTGCTGAATGGGCTAACGTGCAGCCCCACAGCGGTGCTCAGGCCAACATGGCTGTCTTTATGGCATGCCTCAAGGCTGGCGACACTTTCATGGGTATGAACCTCGACCACGGTGGCCACCTCAGCCACGGCAGCCCTGTCAACTTCAGCGGCTTGATGTTCAACGTTGTTGACTACGGCGTGAAGGAAGACACCGGCACCATCGACTACGACCAGATGGAACAGCGTGCCATGGAGCACAAGCCCAAACTGATCATCGGTGGCGGTTCTGCTTACAGCCGCGACATCGACTGGGAGCGCATGCGTGCCATCGCCGATAAGTGCGGTGCCATCCTCATGGGCGACATCAGCCATCCCAGCGGTCTTATCGCCAAGGGCCACCTCACCAACGCCGTGAAGTATTGCCACATCGTCACCACCACCACCCACAAGACCCTCCGCGGACCTCGCGGCGGTATGATCCTCCTTGGTAAGGATTTTGAGAATCCTTGGGGGAAGACCACTCCTAAGGGCCAGATTAAGATGATGAGCGCTCTGCTGGACAGCGCCGTCTTCCCCGGCACCCAGGGCGGTCCTCTCGAGCACGTGATTGCCGCTAAGGCTGTTGCTTTCGGTGAGGCTCTGACCGACGATTACGACCGCTACATCATCCAGGTGATGAAGAACGCAAAGGCTATGGCAGAATGCTTTGTTGAGAAGGGCTATAAGGTCATCTCCGGCGGTACCGACAACCACCTCATGCTCATCGACCTTCGCACCAAGTTCCCCGATATGACTGGTAAGGAAGCTGAGAACGCTCTGGTTGCTGCCGACATCACCATCAACAAGAACATGGTTCCCTTCGACAGCCGTAGCGCTTTCAAGACCTCCGGTCTGCGTGTCGGCACCCCCGCCATCACCACTCGTGGCTTGAAGGAAGGCGATATGAAGGGTATCGTCGAACTGATCGACAACGTCCTCAACCACCACACCGATGAGAAGGTTATTGCTGAAACTCGCGGCATTGTCAACGAGATGATGCAGAACCGTCCTCTCTTCGCTTGGTAGTAGATTACCCGCATATAGGAAGCTGTTTGAATTTAATTCAATGTTTTTCTTAAAGCACATATACGGCATCTTTTTCTCCTTGTTTCGGTTACAATGGAACCCCATTGCGCCCTCAAAAAGGAGTAATATCTGCTCGCCTATCTGCATAATAAAATTCATCAATCAAATTTAAACAGCTTCTTAAAGGGGTCGCTGCGCAAAGTGACCCCTTTCTTATATTCCCAAATAGAATGACCCGAGAGTACGAGGACAATAAACGCAATCAGGATGACTTTTGGTCGTCTCCCAGCGGTAGGCTGCTGCTTGCTGTTATTAAAACGGTGGTGATTATTGGCTGCTTTCTGTCCCTGCTGATAGCCATTTTTGGTCGTTTTATGTAGGAAGGTTTAACAAATGAAAAACAACAACAAATGAATATTCTTGTAACGGGAGGAGCCGGCTTCATCGGTTCCCACACCTTGATAGAACTCTATGCCGCAGGGCATACCGCCGTGGTGGTTGACAACCTCAGCAATTCCAATCCCGAGTCGCTCCGTCGGGTGGCTAAGATTGTTGGTGTCGACAACATACCTTTCTTCAAACTGGATATCCGCGACCGAGAGGGATTGAACGGTCTGATGGCTCAACAGCGTTTTGATGCCTGCATCCATTTTGCCGGACTCAAGGCCGTTGGTGAGAGTGTGGAAAAGCCTTGGGAGTATTATGAGAATAACATCAGCGGCACACTCACCTTGGTGGATGTGATGCGCAAGCATGGTTGCAAGAACATCATCTTCTCTTCCAGCGCCACGGTTTACGGCGACCCTGTCGAGATTCCCATCACCGAACAATGTCCCAAGGGACAATGCACCAATCCTTACGGTTGGACCAAGAGCATGCTCGAGCAGGTGCTGATGGACATGCAGAAGGCCGACCCCGAATGGAATGTGGTCCTCCTGCGCTATTTCAACCCTGTTGGAGCCCACCCCAGTGGCTTGATTGGCGAAAATCCCAACGGTATCCCCAATAACCTCATGCCCTATATCACCCAGGTGGCTGTGGGCAAACGTCCCGAGCTGGGCGTTTTTGGCAACGATTACGACACCCCCGACGGTACGGGTGTGCGCGACTACATCCATGTTGTCGACCTTGCCAAGGGCCATGTCTGTGCCCTCAAGGCCATCGGTCGCAAGTGTGGCCTTGCTGTTTACAACCTGGGTACCGGTCACGGCTACAGTGTGCTCGACATGGTGAATGCCTTTGTCAAAGTGAATGGGGTGAAGGTGCCTTACAGCATCAAGCCCCGTCGTGCTGGCGATATAGCCACCTGCTACAGCAATCCTGCCAAAGCCGAGAAGGAGCTGGGGTGGAAAGCCCAGTACGGCATCGAAGAGATGGTTCGCGATTCGTGGAATTGGCAGAAACTCAACCCCGAAGGTTTTTAATGACCATTCCTACTAATCATAAAGCCACCATCAGGGTGGCTTTTATTATATAGTTCCAATTATAATATAATAAAGGTGAAGAAATATCTTGTTGCAATACTGAAGATTTATCTCTGTTTCTTGTTGGTGTTTGTCCTGCAGAAACTGTTGTTCTTGGCAATCAATAGCTCTTATGCTGAAGGATTTGTGTTTGGCGATGCTTTTTTGGTACTGTGGCATGGTTTGCGTCTCGACGCTGTTGCCAGCTCCTACTTGCTGATTGTCCCTGTGGTTTTGATGGCTGTGGCCATGTATCTCAAGAAGGTCAATCTGCGCAACCTGCTCACCTGGTGGTATATCCCGGCCAGCTTGTTGGTCACCGTGGCTTTCCTTTCCGATGCGATGCTGTATCATTTTTGGGGTTCCAAGCTCGATGCGGCCGATTTTATCTATGCGCAGAATCCCAAGGACCTTTTTGCCAGCCTCTCTTTCTGGCTCATCTTGTTGGCTTTCTTTGCAATAGTCTTTTTCACCTTTTTGCAGGTGTGGCTGTTGCGTTGGGCTACGCCCAAGACCATGCCACAGCTGAGGTTCAAGTGGTTGGGAACCATTATGCTGGTGCTATTGTTAGGGGTCAATTTCATCGGCATGCGGGGTGGCTTGCAAGAGTCTACTGCCAATCCCAGCTATGCCTATTTCTCTTCTAAGCAGTTCCTCAACCATGCTGCCCTCAACCCCGCCTTCAATATTCTACACTCCATGTCCAAGAGCCAAGATCTTACCCACGAGTTTGATTTCTACACACCCGAAGAGATGGACGATTTGACAAGTGGAGTCTATGAAAGCCATTCCGATATTGCCGACACGTTGTTAAACACGCAGCGACCCAATATCATCCTGATAATATGGGAAGGCGGAGGCGATCTGATGACAGCCAACGACACCATTGCACCCTATTTCAATCAGTTGAAAGGGGAGGGGGTCTATTTCTCCAATTGCTATGCCAATAATTTCCGCACCGACCGAGGTCTAGTCTCTATCCTGAATGGTTGGCCAGGGCTGCCCACCACGTCGGTCATGAAGATGAGTGGCCGCTGCCGGCAATTGCCCTCCATTGCCAAGCATCTGGGGGCGGAGGGCTATCATTCCACTTTCTATTATGGTGGCGATATCGACTTCACCAATATGCGTGGCTATCTTTTCGAAACGGGCTATGAAAAGGTACTCGGTGGCGAAAACTATTCTTGGGCTCCTAACCAGAGCAAATGGGGTGCCGACGACGAATATCTGCTTGCGCTAACCCCCAACCCGTTGCCCGCCGCACCTTTCTTTGCCACCTACCTCACCCTTAGCAGCCATGAGCCCTGGGTGGTGCCCTACCGCAGGCTGCAGGACAATAAGGCCAATGCCTTTGCCTATACCGACTCCTGCATCTACACCTTCGTCCGGCAATTAAAACAAAGTGGCCTTTGGAACAACTTGCTGCTGATAGTTATTCCGGACCATGGTGTCGACTATGGTCAGTACCATACATATAGTGTTCAAACCTCGCGCATTCCTATTTTGTGGTTGGGTGGTGCCGTCCGTTCGGCCCGAGTAGTCGACCAGCTGATGAACCAAAGCGACTTGGCCGCGACGCTCATGGCTCAATTGGGTGTGAAGGCCAACGACTTTATTTTCAGCCGCAATGTCCTCAGCCCCCACTATCGTCCCACCTGCATGATGCACGCCTATAAAAATGGTGTCAACCTCATTGATACCACAGGCAGCTCTCGGTTCGACCTCGTGGACGGTCAGGTCATCCCAGCAGAAGAGCCCCATCAATCCCAAGCCACCCATACGGTCAAAGCCCTTCTTCAAAAGGTCTATTCTGCCACAGCTCGGTTGTGATGGTCTCTTTGTAATAGGCGACCTTCTCTGTAGGGCTTTCTTCAAGAGATTGCCATTCCTATCCGGCAAAGATAAGTAGCCCATCAGGCTCCATCGGCATGGTTGCTGTGAGCAAGGCAACGTGTACGCTGACGCTACAACAATAAAAAAAGGACACGCCTTTATGATACGTGTCCTTTTCTTTATCAAAAGAATTAAAGGGAATGTCCGATTAATTGTGGGGGAAGATAATGGTACCTGTGTGGTCACCTTCTTCTGGGATGGTGCGACCGAAATGGGTAGTCAGCTCAATCCATGTTCCACCAGTATTGTCACCAGTATGGTTCTGGAAGATGTGCCAGTGGGGACGGCCAGCGTGGGTGCAACCGTTCAAACCACAGTTACCATCGGCAAAATAATGGGAGTGATAGTGACCGGGAAGCACATCAACGTGACATAAAGGGCAGGGGAAACTGGCATCCTTGCCATCCACACCAGCGTAAAGAACTGCTTCGTCTGCCTGAGAGTACTCGACATCATCCTTATTGCAGGAAGTGAGGCTCATGGTGGCAAAAAGTGCAAAACATGTCACAGCACTCATCAAGAGAAATCTCATTTTTTTCATTTTAAAAATGTATTTTAATGTTATTATTATTATTTTTAGTTTGCTTGTGTACTTACTTATATGTTTATCTTTGTGAGGATTATACGTATCAACTGCTTCTATTCTCCCCACCAATAGATATTACAAAGATACGACTTTTTTTTAATTTGCAAATATTTTTTTGTTTCTTTTATTTTTTGAGAGCCCCTGCTGACCTACCTTTCGGCAACGACATATTTCTTTCCCAGCATATTCAGCTGTAGGCAGAGACCCAGGTTCAAGTATTTGAAGTCTATCAAACTGGCCTGTATCAGCACATGTTGCCACAGCAGGGCATCTGCTCCAATCAGAAACTCGTTACCCATGTATTCCACAATGGCACGTCCCTGAGGAAAGAAGGCAGGCCTAAAGGATAGTCCCCCCACCAGTCCGCTCCATTTGTCGTTGTAATTGCGAAAATAGTGTCGGTAGGCTAAGTTCACCCCCAGTTCGTTGCCCCCGAAGCCAAAGTGCTTGGTGGCAGCAACGTAGATGTTGGTGAAATAGAGTTGTACATCAGTCCTTTCTTTGTTGAAGGCGGTGGTGCCCACGTCGTTGAAACCGATGGCTACGGCTGGATGGTATCTGCCCTCTCGGAGTGGTCTGATTTTGATGGAGGCGTAGCGGTCCTTGCGCCAAAAGCCAACCTCACCAGTCACCGCGCGGGTGTCTTTTCTTCGGGTGGAGGTGAAGCTCAGCTCTATCCATTCGAATGGGGTGATGCCCAGATAGAAGTCGTAGGTGTTGTATTTCTCGCCTTGAAAGAGAAAACCTGTGTCGGGCAGGAGGGCTTTGTTCAGGTAGTGGACACCCATGCGGGCATCGCCCTCGTGACTCATTTCGGCCGATGGGATGTGTAGAAAACCTGAAGTGCCGTTGTATTGTTGGGCGTGGCTTAAACTTGGCAGCAGCACCATGGCGGCCAGTAGGATGTAGCTTATTTTTATGCGTTTCATTCTGTTTCCTCCTTTCCTTTGTAGATGAAGTCGGGTTCCATCGTGTGGCTGCCCCATTTTAGCAAGTCGCGGCTGAACCAGCCGTCGCGCATATTTTCCTCAGGGTCGGTGTAGTAGAGCTGGTTGGCATCGCGGTATTGGGCCATGCCCCTCACCAGATAGGTAAGGCTATAATGGGAGGCCGGCCGGAAATTGACCGTACGGTGGGTCCGCTTGTAGGGTGGCAGCATGATGGTCACCTTAAAGCCACCGTCCATGCCCTTTGCCAGCGATTGCGTCAGGGACACACCCTCCTGACCCAGCTGTCCGGCAATGTTGTTCCATTTGGCGTAGAGCCCCACCGTCGCATGGTTGAAATGGCGCATGGCCTCGGCCTGGAATCCCCAGTCGGTGTAGACATATTTGCCCACAACGCCCCGCAGCTGGGTGTTCCAGCGCGAAAGGTAGATGTCGCCGCCCACCGTGCCGGTGAAACGGCCCATCGGACTCATGCCCCAGCCTCCGGCCATGGTGAGTAGGCCGGTGAGCCCTGCCTGGGCCTCAAAGGCCAGCCATGGGGTTACAGGCAGGAAGGCTTTCAGGTCAAATCCGTAGCGGGAATTGCTGAAAGCTCCCACACTCCCTTTCAGGTAGACCGGACCTGCCTTCAGCTCCTTGCTCAGCACCAGCATGCTGGGGTAAAAGCGACGCACATCGTTGCTCAGCTGGTTGATGACGGTCAGTCGGGCTTGACCTGCCAATTGCCAGTGGTTGCCCATATTCCATTTAAAACCCGGGGTGAGGTTGAACACCACGTTGTACTTTTGGTAGAAGTAAAAGTCATACAACCCCACCTCAAAACCTGAAAAGAAGTCGATGCTGGGCTTCTCACTTTGTCCCCACGACCGCTGGGGCCCCGACATCAGCAGCACCGCCAGCACGATGCCCATCAGGCAATTTCGACGAAAGATTGAATAGTTGTGTTTCACAGGAGTGTCCTTTTTTTGTGCACCCAGCTCCAGCCAGCTGTTGACCAAGGACCGGATGCATTGTTGTTTTTGGGTAATATGTAGTATATTTGTCGTTTTTATTTGTCTTTTTATTTCTATAACGCAAAAAACACTTTTTTATTGCCATTCCCAATGGAAGAGTGTTTATTTGATAATGTTTAGAGTTATATGTAAATCCGTGTGACATATAAAGCAAGCTTCTGCTTGACTATTGCTGTCATCTGCTGGATAGGAGCTTCGCATTGGGTTTGAGACAATGTACGGCTGACAAAATGTCTTGAGTTGCTTTGTTTTGAGACTCTCCGGCTGACAATTTGTCTATTGGGCCGTGCTGGTGTATTTGTTGATAGATGGATGTTCAATAAAAAAACTATTGCATTATGAACTTGAACAATTTTACCATTAAGGCTCAGGAGGCCGTGCAGAAGGCACAGGAGATAGCCATAGGGAATCAGAACCAGGCTATCGAGACCTGCCACCTGCTGAAGGGCATCCTGACAGAGGATGAGAACGTTACGCCTTATCTTCTCAAGAAGATGGAGGTGAACACGGCACGCCTCTCGCAGCAGGTGGATGCCTTCATTGGCAGGCTGCCCAGGGTGAGTGGCGGTGACCAGTATTTGAGCAGCGACGCCAATCAGGCTTTGGTGAAGGCCGCCCAGACGGCCCAGAAGATGGGCGATGAATTTGTGTCGATAGAGCATCTGTTGATTGGCTTACTGTCGGGCCGTGATGCCATTGCCCAGTTGATGAAGGATGCCGGCGTGAGCGAGAAGTCGCTTTTGGCAGCTATTGCCGACCTGCGTAAGGGCAGCAAGGTGGCCAGCCAGAGTGCCGAGGACAACTACAATAGCCTGAACAAGTACGCCAAAAACCTCAACCAGTTGGCTCAGAACGGCAAACTGGATCCCGTTATCGGCCGTGACGAGGAGATACGCCGTGTGCTGCAAATCCTTTCGCGCCGCACAAAGAACAACCCCATTCTGATTGGCGAACCCGGCGTGGGCAAGACGGCCATAGCAGAAGGGTTGGCAAGGCGTATCATTTCGGGCGATGTGCCTGAGAATTTGAAAAACAAGACTATCTATAGTTTGGATATGGGTGCCTTGGTGGCCGGTGCTAAGTATAAGGGCGAGTTTGAGGAACGACTAAAAAGCGTTATCCAAGAGGTGGAGAAGAGCGACGGCAACATTGTCCTCTTTATCGATGAGATACACACCCTGGTGGGTGCCGGCGGCGGTGAGGGCGCCATGGATGCGGCCAATATCTTGAAGCCCGCCTTGGCACGTGGCGAGCTGAGGGCCATTGGTGCTACCACGCTGGCCGAGTATCAGAAGTATTTTGAGAAAGACAAGGCTTTGGAACGCCGTTTCCAGAGTGTGCTTATCGACGAGCCGAGTGTGGAAGACACCATCAGTATTCTGCGTGGCTTGAAGGAACGTTATGAGGTGCACCACAAGGTGCGTATCAAGGACGATGCCCTGATTGCGGCTGCCGAGCTGAGCAACCGCTATATAAGCAATAGGTTTCTGCCGGACAAGGCTATCGACCTGATTGATGAGGCGGCCGCCAAGCTGCGTATAGAGATTGACTCGGTGCCCGAAGAGCTGGATGAGATTGAACACCGCATCCGTCAGCTGGAGATTGAACGCGAGGCCATCAAGCGCGAGAATGACCAGGACAAGCTGTCGCAACTGAACAAGGAGCTGGGCGAACTGGGCGAGCAACGCGACCAGATGAAGGCCCGCTGGCAGAACGAGAAGAGTGTGGTGGAGGCTATCCAGACAGAGGTGAAGAACATCGAGTCGTACAAGTTGGAAGCCGAGCAGGCCGAACGTGCCGGCGACTATGGCAAGGTGGCAGAGCTGCGCTACGGCCGCATCAAGGAGGCCGAGAAGAAGGTTTCAGACTTGAAGATTCAGCTGAAGCAACTGCAGGCAGACAATGCCATGATTAACGAGGAGGTTGATTCGGACCAGGTGGCCGAGGTGGTCTCGCGTTGGACGGGCATTCCCGTAACGCGCATGATGCAGAGCGAGCGCGAGCGTTTGCTCCACCTCGAAGAGGAGTTGCATAAGCGCGTGGTGGGTCAGGATGAAGCTATCAGCACGATTGCCAATGCCATCCGTCGTAGCCGGACAGGACTAAGTGACGGTCGCCGTCCTATAGGCAGTTTCATCTTCTTGGGTACCACCGGCGTAGGTAAGACCGAACTGGCCAAGGCCCTGGCAGAGGTGATGTTTGACGATGAGGATATGATGGTGCGTATAGATATGAGTGAGTATCAGGAGCGCCACAGCGTGTCGCGACTCATTGGTGCGCCTCCGGGATATGTGGGTTATGACGAGAGCGGTCAGCTTACTGAGGCCGTGCGCCGCAAGCCCTACAGTATCGTGCTGTTTGATGAGATTGAAAAGGCGCATCCCGATGTGTTTAACATCCTGCTGCAGGTGCTGGAAGATGGCCGACTGACCGACAACAAGGGACGTGTGGCCGACTTTAAGAACACCATCATTATCATGACCTCTAATATGGGTAGCGAGCTTATCCGCGAACGCTTGGAGGGTAATGAGAGCTTCACCGAGTATGAGCTCGAGGAAACTAAGAATGCTGTGATGGAGTTGCTGAAGCAGAAGCTGCGTCCTGAGTTTCTGAACCGTATCGACGAGACCATCATGTTCCGCCCGCTCACCAAGTCGCAGATTCGTGAGGTGGTGAAGATTCAGCTGAACAATGTGAGCAAGATGCTGGAGAAAAACGATATCCTGATTAGTGCTACCGACGAGGCTGTCGACCACTTGGCCGACATTGGGTATGACCCCGCAATGGGTGCCCGTCCGGTGAAACGTGTCATCCAGCGCGAAATCCTCAACGAGCTTTCGCGGCAGATTCTTGAAGAACGGATCAAGACCAGCGACACGATTATCATTGATGTGATAGACAATCAGTTTGTGTTCTACAACCCTAAAGCCAATTAACGGTTAAGGCTTTGAGAGAACCATGAAGGCTGGCGCGACAAGGGAATGATTATTCCTGTAGTTGCGCCGGCCTTTTTTTGCTTTTATGGCAGGTTGTTATTTGGCTTTTTACGGGAGGGGGGGAGAAGGAATAGAGTTGATAGGGGGATAGGGGGGAAGAGTAGAAGGGTGATAACTGTGGGATTTACTATTGCCAGGAACAGAGCTGGAGGTGGCCGTTGGAGTAGACGGCGTAGTCGCGATGGTCGAGCCAGTCGCCCACGTTGACGTAGGTGGCTCGGTTGCCGTTGTGGGATGTAATTTCGCGCGAGAGGGCGGTGTGGCGATGGCCGAAGACACAATAGTCGAGGGGCTCTAAGGATAAACGCTCTTTGCAATAGAGCACGATGCCTTCGCGGTCGTCGCCTTGGTATTGGAAGATATTAGGGTTCTTCTTGATATGCCCTTTGCGGCTTCTGCCACTCCAGCCTAATGCCACCCCGAAGGTCATCCATTGGGGCAGAAAGGAGAAGAGCCGCTGGTTGAGCCGAGAGCGGAAAATGTGGCGGAGGCAGTCGTAGCGCTTGTCGAGATGACCGAGTCCGTCGCCATGACCTACGAGAAATTTCTTGCCGTCGAAGAGAAGGATGGCAGGGTCGTCGTGCATGGTGATGGGCATCTGGCTGCTTAGATAGTCGAAAAGCCACATGTCGTGGTTGCCGATGAAAAAATGGAGCTTGATGCCGGCATCGGCCAGCTCGGCCATGCGTCCCAGCAGTCGTATGTGGCCCCGCGGAACCACATAGCGATAGGTGAACCAGAAGTCGAACATGTCGCCTAAGAATACCACCATGGCGGCATCCTGCTTCATCTGGTCGAGGAGGGCGCAGAGCTGTTGCTCGCGCTCCATGGTGTCGGGACCTGCACCAAGATGGGCATCGGTGACAAAATATAGTTTATTGCCGGGCATACTGGAATCGGGTACGTTCGACTTGGTTCTTGAAGCTGAGCGTATGGGGATTGTCGGGCAGATAGGCCTCAAGACCTTCGAGCACACCCTCGTAAATCTCGAAGCTGTCTTCGGGGTTGATGAGTTGGCGACCGTTGAAGGGTTTATACAGGGCGATGAGGGTTGACAATGAGCCAAGGTTGTCCTCGATGAAACGGACCACGTATTGCTGTTGTTCGGAGAAGGTGGCCAGGTAGACAGAGTCGGTGTTGGCATGCGCGATGTCGAATTCGCGTTGCGATATTTCACCCCTGTCGAGGAGGTCGGCATTGTGGCGGTCGGTGGCAACGAGTTGACGCAGGGTGCGGGTGCCGCTGTTGGTGTAGTCCTGCAACTGCCAGAGCAGCTGGGAGTCGTCGTTGCCCTGAATGCGGTAGGTGAGGGAGAGGGAGTCGTAGCTGCCAGTCATGGTGATGAGTGAACCCTCGTCGGGGAGAAGCACCACGTAGTCGTCATTGGAGACATGCACATTGTAGAAGGTTTTGTAGGGCATGTCGTAGGTGAACTTGAAATGACCTTTTTTGTCTAAGGTGATGGAGTCGAGGAATATGCGTGCGTCGGGACTCATCTCTTCGATAAAGATGGTTTTGCCGGCTCCATCAGCAAGGGTGCCTTCGATGGTGATTTGGCTCTTGCTGCCACAAGAGACAAAGAGCAGGAGTAGCGTCAGGGCCGATAAAAGGAGGGTTGGTTTGAGTTGGGTCATAAAGCGAAAGGGATGATGGGTGTTGGAATGAATGATTGGGGATGGGGGTGGAGGATTAATGCAGGGGGATAAGGTCGGCAAGGGTCAAGGCTGCCATGGACTCTACGATGACCGGAAGGCGTGTGATATGGTCGTGATCGTGACGGCCTTGGGGTGCCACGGTTTTTAAATCGCCGGAGTCAAGGCGGCAAAGCATGCCGTCGGGCTGGGTGACAGGGGAATGGAAGCTCACATGGAACACAACAGGCATGCCGTTGCTGATGCCTCCTTGAATGCCTCCACAATGGTTGGTGAGGGTGAGTTTGTCACCTGAGCCAAGCGTATTCCATTGGTCGGGGAATTCGTGCTGGGGTAGTTGCCAACTGCCGTAGGGGTCGCCTACGGCGAAGGACATGGCGGAGGGAATGGAGAGCATGGCAGCGCCCAGCCGTGCGCCCAGCCGGTCGAAGATGGGCTGGCCCACCCCTGCGGGTATTCCTAAGATAGTGCAGCTGATGGTGCGGTCGGAAAGGGTGGAGGAGAAGGAGATGCCTTGTGTGCGTAAGAGTTGTTTGGCTATTGCACCCGCGATGACTCGGGCAACGGTTTCGCGTCCTGAGGCACGTCCGCCGCCACGAGGGTCGCGGCGACCATATTTTTCTTGGTAAGTATAGTCGGCGTGACCAGGACGGCAACAGTCGTGTAGTTGTTGATAATCTTCGGAACGGCAGTCGCGGTTGCGCACCATAAAGGCTATGGGGGTGCCGAGTGTGCATCCCTGGTAGAGTCCGCTTAGCCACTCAACCTCGTCGGGCTCCTGACGGGTTGTGATGTGGGAGGAGGGGGTGTCGCCTTGGCGCCGCCGTTGCAGCTCTTGGCGGATGAAAGCAAGGTCGAGCACCACTCCGGCTGGACAACCGTCGAGCACCCCACCCACAGCGGGGCCGTGGGATTCGCCGAAGGTGGTCAGCCGGAAGGTGTTGCCGATGCTATTCATAATGTGCGTTTCCTAGATTCGATGATGGAAAAATTAGAGAATCTTCAACAGCTCAACCTCGAAGATGAGGGTGGATCCTGGAGGAATGATGCCGGCAGGCTGGTCGCCATAGCCGAGGTTGTAGGGGATGTAGAGGATGTACTTAGACCCTTCGTCCATGAGTTGCAGACCTTCGGTCCAGCCGGGGATGACGGCGTTGAGAGGGAATTCCATGGGTTCGCCACGGTCGATGCTGCTGTCGAATTTGGTGCCGTCGATGAGGGTGCCGGTGTAGTGGACGCGCACTTTGTCGGTGGCTTTTGGTTTTTTGCCGTTGCCTTTTTTGACAATTTTATATTGGAGGCCGCTCTTGGTTGTGTAGATAGATTTGTTGAGGGCGTTCTCCGTTAAGAACTTCTTGCCTGCAGCAATGTTGTCGTCCTTGCTGGCCATCATTTTGTCCTGTTCGGCACGCTGGCGTTTCTCAAATTCCTGTTGGAAGCGGGAGAGCAAGGGACGCATCATCTCGTTTGTCCAGGTGTTCTGACCTTTGTAGCAATCTATCATCGACTGACCGGCGGCTTGGCCGTTGATGCCGAGGTTTTGCTGGAGCCAGCTTTGGTAGATGTCCTTGCCGATGGCATAGGAGGCAGAGTCGTTGAAGTCTTTGAGCACGATGGGCTTGTACAAGTTGTCCATGCTTTGCTGTTTTTGATAGGCTTCGAGGGTTTCGTTGAGTGCTTTGAGGGTTGCTTCGTAGGCATCAGCTTTCTGTTTGAGCATGTTGTAGTCGGCTTCGGACATGGTGACCTTGCCGCGTTTGATTTTCACGTCCTGGGACATGGCCGTTAAGCCAAAGACCAAAAGGGCCGCAATAATGAGCGTTTTTTTCATGGTATTTTAAAGTTATTTTGGATTATCTGTTGAGTGTATAAAGAGGGGTTTATTGCAAATAGTCGCCACAATTGGGTGATTGCGGCGACTATTCATATTGTGAATCCCTAAATGGGGGAAATTATTTGTACTCTTTGGGAGTGGCACCATCGAGGATTTCCTTGCCGCAGATGGCAAGAGCGAGCATCTCGTTTTCGCCCTTGTAAATCTTGACAGGAGCAATCCAGTCGACACGCTCGGTGATTTGCTGCATCCAGGGCTTGCTGTAGCTGATGCCGCCGGTGAGGAGGATGGCATCGACCTTGCCTTTGACGACAGCGGCCAGACGGCTGATTTCCAAAGAAACCTGATAGCAGAAAGCGTCGACCAAGAGCTGGCATTTGGGGTCGCCGGCAATGGCTTTCTTCTCCACTTCGTAGGCATCGTTGGTGCCCAGGTAGGCAACGAAACCGCCTTCGCTGGTGACCATCTTCTTGAGCTGGGCCTCGCTGTATTTGCCCGAGGTGGCCACCTCAATCAGTTTGCTGGCGTTGATGCTGCCGCAACGGGTGGGGGAGAAGGCACCGAGACCGCAAAGAGCACGGTTGACTTCGACGCAACGGCCGTGCACGTGGATGCCCACGCTGACGCCACCGCCCATGTGGGCGATGATAAGGTTGAGGTCCTCGTATTTCTTGCCCAGTTCACGAGCATAGAGTTTGGCGGTCATTTTCTGGTTCAGGCAATGCCAGATGACTCCCTCGCGGGTGGTATCGAGGTCGAAGACGGGATGGCCGGAAATCTTGGCGAAATCGGGGCGTTCGTCGACGATGCCAGGATCGGAAATATAGGCGCATTCGAGACCAATCTCCTTGGCGATGGAGTCGCCGATAAGGGCACCGAGGTTGCAGGCATGTTTGCCCTGGATGCCTTCGTGGCATTCCTGTTTCATCAGTTCGTTGACACGGTAGGTGCCGCTCTCACACGGACGGGTGAGACCGCCACGACCCATGACGATGGCAATCTCGTCGGTGCCGATGCCATGACGTTTGATCATTTCAAGAATGGCACCTTTGCGGTAGTCGAACTGGTCGGCCACTTCGGCAAATTTCTTTATTTCCTCGATGGGGTGTGATAGGTTCTCGGTGAATACTTCGGTTTCGCCCTCATAGATGGCAGCCTTGGTGGAGGTTGCACCGGGGTTGATAACTAAGGTATACTTTTTGTTGCTCATTTGTATTATTAGGAATAATGTTTGTAAATATCAATAATTTTTTGAGATTGCAAAGATAGTAAAAAATATTGAATTATATTGTATATTATTTGCATTTGCCGAAAAAAAAATCAACAACAATTGTTAGTTGTGTGATAATGAGAACGAAAAAGTGTCGTTTTTTTAATGTTTTTTTAGGAAAAGGAAGCTGCGAGTGCAGCTGTTATGAACACTGAGTAGGGACAGAGTGGGAGTTGCTGGTAGGGTTGCGGGGAGCTTGAGTTGACCATTATTGGTGGCGGCTGCGTTTGAGCAGATAGGGAAGCATCACTTGGTCGAAGCCTTGGGCGATGTCGACAGGCTGATAATCAATTCTGTATCGGATGGCATGCTGCTTGATGTCGGCAGTTTGGTGGGCCATCTTTTCCCGATACTTGTCGGCTACTTCAGCGGGATTGACTTTCAGTTGGCGGCCTGTTTCGAGGTCGATGAATTCGGTGGGACGGTTGGGAAAGGTGAACTGGACCTCTTGTGCAAGGTGGAGGGTGTGGAAAAGGATAACCTCGTGTTTGCAATGGCGTAGGTGACGTAGGGCATCCATGAGAGGGTCCTGGTCGCTGGGTTTGACAAGGGCATCGGTGAAGATGACCACAAGAGAACGCTTGTGCAGTTGCTCGGCAATGAGGTGCAGGGCCTCGCTAATTTGGGTGTCTTTCAGTTGTGTTTTGTCACCAGCTTTGTCGGGTGTGTGTTGTAGCAACTCCTTCTCTAACAGGCTCAGCAGATATTGTTGGTGTACACGGTTGCTGCGGCAGTCGGTTTGTAGGTCTATGCCGTTGCTGATGAGTGAAAGGCCGAAGGCGTCGCGCTGGCGAACCAACAATTCGGAGAGGACGGCGGTAGCATAGCAGGCAAAGGTCAGTTTGTTGGGGTTCTGGAGGTTGCCATGGCGTTCGGTGGGGAAGAGCATTGAGCCGCTGTGGTCTATTACCAACTGACAACGGAGGTTGGTTTCTTCCTCGAAACGTTTGACAAAGAGTTTGTTGGTTCGGCCATAGAGTTTCCAGTCGATATTGCGTGTCGACTCGCCTGTGGTGTATTGGCGGTGCTCTGCAAACTCGACAGAAAAACCATGAAAAGGACTTCTATGTAGGCCTGTGAGGTACCCCTCAACAATCTGGCGGGCATAGAAGTCCAGCGATTTGTATTTTTCTAAATCTTCAAACAAAACCTATCATTTTCTACCTAAGGCTGCTGGTTGAAAAAGAAAGGGAAGCAGGACGAAAGGTAGTAGGTATATATGGGTTAGAGTAAGGCGTTGATTTTGTCGGTAAGAGTGGATTTCTGCACGAGTCCTACGCTCTTGTCCTTGAGTTCGCCATTTTTGAAGAAAAGGACGGTAGGAACATTGCGGATGCGGTAGCGGGCAGCGATGGCAGGGCATTCCTCCACATCGGCTTTTCCGACGGCGCAACGACCCTCATACTCGGTTGCTACTTCTTCAACGATGGGTGCAAGGGCTTTGCAAGGGCCGCACCAGGTGGCACTAAAATCGACCATAACGACGGGATTGGCATTCAGGACCTCGTCGAAGTTTTGTTCTGTGATGTTGATTTCCATGTTTTATAGTATTATTCTGTTGTTATTTTTCTGCCTGCAAAAATACAAAAAAAAATAGTATTAGTTGGTATTATTCTAAAATAAAAATGTTTTCACCAGCGGTGGGTGCGTAAATCTTTTGGCATCAGGCGGTTGTGCATTGCTTCAAAAAAAAGTTGATAACTCTATCGCCATAACATTTTGCCATAAGGGATTTTTTGTGTATTTTTGCACTCTCATTAGGATGAAAAGTCTGCCCTCCGATAGGACTTATATCTTTGTGTGAGTGAGTATGTACGCCAAGCCCCGATTGAATTGCTGGAGATTACAACAGTATTTGTTGGAGACGGTTTTTGGGTTTTGCAGGATTGTCGTTGGGGGAGTAGGCGTTAATTAAGTATAATACATTATGAAACGTTTTTGCTATATTGTACTCTTTTTTCTGCTTATCGGCCCAATAACCTGCCCTGAGGTCAAAGCCCAGTTTATTCCCACTAATCCCGAGGCTGCAGATTTGGCCGACCAGTATGTGTCTAATTACGACAGCCTCCTCAACAGCTTTATCTTGAGTCGGTATGTGGCCACTTCCCGTCGCCACAGAGCCAATATCAACACCGATTACGCTTTCGATCAGATACACGACACGGTAATTGCCAATAGGTTGAAGTCGCTCCATACGGTAATACCGATGACCTACAACAGCGAGGTCCGTTCGTATATCCGCATGTATTTAAATCGCATGAAGACCCGCTTGGATGTGATGCTGACTTTGTCGGAGTTCTATTTCCCTATTTTCGAGCAGTCTTTGGCCAAATACAATGTGCCCGAAGAGCTTAAATACCTTACCATTGTCGAGTCGGCCATGAATCCTCAGGCCACTTCGCGTGTGGGTGCTGCAGGCTTATGGCAGTTTATGTACACCACGGGTAAAAACTATGGATTGGAGGTCAACTCTATTATCGATGAGCGTCGAGACACCTATAAGTCCTCCGATGCCGCTGCCCACTATATCCATGACCTCTACCGCATTTTTGGCGACTGGCAGTTGGCCATCGCCGCTTATAACTGTGGTCCTGGCAATATCAACAAGGCCATCGCCCGCTCGGGTGGTAAGCATGATTTCTGGCAGATCTATTCTTATCTTCCCAGAGAGACCCGCGGCTACATTCCCGCTTTTATCGCTGCCACCTACATCATGAATTTCTATCCCGAGCATGGTCTTCATCCTAAGCGTGTGTCCATTCCTTTGCGTACCGACACCGTTATGGTTGAGCGCAATATGATGTTTCATTTTGTGAACAAATATATTGGTGTGTCCATAGAAGAACTACGTTCGCTGAACCCCCAATATCGTGCCGACTATATTCCAGGCGAAGGAGGCTCATACCCGCTATGCTTACCAACCGAAAAAATGAACGAGCTCATCATGTGGGCCGACTCTATCTTTGTCGCCTCGGAGGATTCTATCAGTCGTCGCACCCTCATTACTCCTACTGTTACCGAGAGTGCACCTCCTGCTTCCTCCCGCAGCACCGTTTCGAGTTCCAGAAAAGCTGCCAAACCAACTTCCTATCATAAGGTTCGTCGTGGTGAGACGCTCACCTCTATCGCCGCCGCCCATGGCACTACGGTGAAGAAAATCAAGAAACTCAACGGCCTGAAGTCTGACAAAATTCGCTACGGTCAGCGTCTTAAGGTACGGTAGCGGGAGATGGGCTCCACATAGTTTTTTTGGCGGAGCTACCATTTCAATAGAACAAATGTAAGTAAGCACAATATGAAGACTTTTTTACTCAAATTCTGGAAAATCATAAAGAACAAATATGTGGCTGCCACGCTGATTTTCCTACTTATCTTCCTCTTTTTGGGAGAGAATAACGTGCGTGTTATTCATCGGCTAAGGCGTGAGCTTAATGACCTCAACAAGGAAGCCCGACTTATTGAGAAGGACATCAAGCAGGACAGCTTGGAAGCCGAGAATCTTTTTGGAAGCAAGGAGGCGTTGGAGGCCTATGGCCGCGAGCATTATTATATGAAGCGCGACAATGAGGATATCTTTATCGTCAAAAACAACAATGAGTAGTCCTTTTGAAAGACAAAAGTACCAATTGAAGTTTCCTAAAAGTATGGCTATTCTATGAAAAAGAAGCTTTCTATTCTTTGCCTCCTCATGGTGGGAGTGTGGTTCTTTACCTCTTGCGATACGGTAAAGCGATTTTTGTCAACAGACTTGGAAGAGGAGGATTATTCTTTAGGTGAACTTTATGTTGACGAATATGTCAAGGAGGTGCCCTTTGTGCCCACACCTTCGGAAGAGGCTAAGGCTGAAGGTCGTGTGAATTCTTTGGGTATAGAACGTGAGGAGGGAGACAATGAGGCGCTATACGATGCCATCCAGTCTTGGATAGGAACACCCTATCGTTATGGCGGCACCACAAAGGCCGGCATTGACTGTTCTGGCTTTGTGGGCAATATCTATCAGGAGGTCTACAATAAGAAACTCCAGCGTGTGGCAAACGACATGCAGCAGGATTGTACCTTAATCTCTCGGAGCGAACTCAAGGAAGGCGATTTGGTCTTTTTTACCAACAGCAAGGGTAGGGTGTCGCATGTGGGTATCTATCTGAAAAATGATATCTTTGCACATTCTTCCACATCCAGAGGTGTCATTATTAGCCGTTTGGGAGATAGCTATTGGTCAAAGCATTTTTATAAGGGTGGTCGCGTCAATTGAGCGATAATTGCAATTGAAATGTTGTAAATTGCAATAGGAAACTCCCCACAGCTTTATGGTGCAATAGGGCTGACTGTTGATAAGATTTTTTTTACTTTACGGGGTAACCCATTTCTTTGAGTAAGACAGACAAACGGTCACGAAAGTCGCCTTGAATGATGATTTGGCCGTCTTTTATGCTGCCGCCAACACCACATTTGCTTTTAAGGGTACGTCCAAGGTCGCTGAGATCTTCTTCAGTACCCACAAAATTATCGACAATAGTGACGGTTTTTCCTCCTCTCCCGCTACGTTCCATGCGGAGATGCAGTTTCTGTTGCTGGGGAGGCAACGTTTCCATCACATCGTTGTCTCCCTCGTACTCGTATTGGTAGTCGGGATTAGTGGAATAAACCACACCCACTTTGTTCTTGTTTTTGGACATGCTGGTTAATTGTAAAGCAAGGGTTCTCTTTATCTCTTTTTGGGCATTAGTTGGTCGTGGACCATCTGTAGTTGGTCTTGTACAAGTTGGAACGCCTCAGCGGGATTTTGTGACCGAAGGGGCTTTTTCATGTCGCGTTTCAAGATTTTGAGACTCTGTTTGTGGTTGACAAAATGGAGGTTTTCGCCCACATTCTCTCCTTCGCCGTCGATGTTCACCCATTTGTCCACATTACCGCTCACCCACACCTCGTTGGCTTTGAACATCTCCACGTGTTGGCTGAGCTCGAAATGATTGGCATACACCAGAGGGCCTGTAATGGGCACATGTTCAATGGGAATCTTGTCGACGATGCTGATGTCGATAAGGCCATCGTCCAGTTTGGCTTGAGGGGCAATGGCGGCATTATAACCGAACTGGTTGCTGTTGGCAAAAGTTGTGAACCAAGCCTTGCGTTTGATTTCCTTTCCGTCAATCACCAGGGTGTAGTCTTTTTCTTTATAAGAGGGGTATTCGCGAAGAATGAGATTCAGATAAGCCGAAAAGCCGCGCAGTTTGGCTGCCTGCATCAGTCGGGCGATATAAGCATCGAAACCCACACCGGCGATGCTTGCAATATAGTATTTGTCGTTTAAAGTGATGGTGTCTATCAACCCTTGGTTGTCCTGATTGAGCACACGGATGGCCAAGGCCGGAGATAAGGGGATTTTCATACAGCGGGCCAAACCGTTGCCAGAACCGCATGGAATGATGCCCAGCGTGGCATCGCTTCCGTGGATGCCTGCAATCACATCGTTAACACTTCCATCTCCACCCACAGCCACTATCACGTCAAACCCCTCGTCGGCACCCTTGCGTGCTATCTCGGTGCCATGGTGGATTCGTTCGGTATAACGAATCTCGTAGTCATAGAGGTCTTGGTTGAGGTTGTTGGGTAACAGTCGCTCAATCTTTTTCTGTCTGCCAACGCCCGAAATAGGGTTGACTATCACCAGCATTTTCTTTTTCATATTTCTGTTTGTTTGGAGGTTCTTGCTTGTGTGCGATTACCTTAGCTCATCATTGATGAGGCGGTGGTTGTATTGTTGCACAATGGACTTGAGCAATTCGATGTTGCCATCTCCTTCCTCTTTTTCCTGACCCAATACGGCCACTTTGCCGTCGCTTGTCTCCAGTTGGTAGTAGCCGTTGCCGAAAGCAATCTGCCATCCGTTCTTGGGGTTGCGGAAAGCGCTGGTGCCAAAACAAACAGTCTGGGCCTGAATGCCTAAGTAGTCGAGGAGGGTGGGCATGATATCTATCTGCTGCATGAGGCGGGGATAAACTTTGTGGGTACTCCATCCCTCGCCAAATTGGGGCACGAAGAATTCTTCATGCAATGGGATGTAGAACATCATGGGGATGCGATACCAGCCATTGTAGTCGTTATATTCGCGTTGCAAGCCTTGGCCGCTGTGGTCGGCTGTGATGACGAAGATGGTGTTCTCGTACCAAGCGGTCTTACGGGCAGCATCAAAGAATTTCCTTAATGCGTTGTCGCTGTACATCACCACTTTACAAATGGGGTGGGGACCATCGTTGAAGTCGTTCTCATGCCCCGGCTGCATGGTGTAGGGATGGTGGGAAGAGAGGGTGAAGACACCGGCCATGAAAGGCTGTTGGAAAGTACTGAGTTTGCGCACCATATACTGCAGATAGTATTCGTCGAAGATACCCCAGCAACCATCGAAATCGCTCTTCTTGGCATAGCGGTCAGCCATGTATTCATTCTGCCCGTAATATTCCTGGAAGCCTAATTTCTGGCATAGCTTATCGAAATTCATCACGCCATTGTAGCTACCATGGAAGAATGCTGTATGGTAGCCGTTGTGGCTGAGAATATTGGGTAATGCGTTGAGGCTGTCACCCGCATAGTCGCTCATCATCAGCGGGAATGTCATCAGCGTGGGTACCGAGCTGAAGACAGCTGGAATACCCTCAATGGATTTCTTGCCGTTGGCTCGGCCTTGGTAGACGACGCTGTGTTGGTACAGCGAGTCGAGGAATGGAGTGAACGAAGGCATCGTGCCCTTGTTGTAGCAACCCATATATTCCTGCGAGAAGCTTTCCAATACAATGACAACCACGTTTTTGCGACTAAGCGTCATTTCTGTGCTCCTACGTCCTAATGAGTCAGGTGCATTGGATTGAAGCCATTGTCCAGCCTTGGGTGCCCAGCCTTCGAAGGCTGAATTGGTATAATTGGTGATATTGGTGTCGGGTGCGAAAACTGGATTGTAGAGGGCTGTAGCCTTGGCAGGTTCCATGTACTCCACTTCATTCAAAGTGCCACCATTGAAAGTGCGAACAATATTATAGCCGCTGTTGGTTACCAAAGCGCAATTCTTGGCTTGACAATACTTGGTGGTGTCGTGCCACTCGATATTCTTGCCAAAACCACCACGGATAAGGAACAACACGCAGGCTGCGCCCAACACCAAACCCACCAAGTCGTTGGCACGATGGTTGCGATAGCGGTTGCGGGGAAGCAGTTTCATGTTTCCCCCCACCCAGAAAAGGATAATGGTGATGATGATGGCAAAAACCGTGGAATGCCAGTAGTCGACAACAAAGTGAGGCCACAGGGCTCCCATGTTGCCGCTGATGCCAAGATAACGGAATATTTCGCCACTAAGGCGGCGGTAGGTATACTGGTAGTAGGCCGAGTCGCAGATGTCCGCAATCAGCATGGCCATGATGGGCAGATAGTAGAACCCAATCTCGGTTATGCGATGGTAATGTTTGTTCCAGCGGAAGTTAAAAGGGATGAGGTTGAGGGCGTAATAGGCCATTAGCATGCAGCCAATGGTGGCTATGCCAAAAATGATGTTGCCCCAAAGGATGCCCATCCATTCGCTAAAGTCGGCCACATTGAAAATGCGGGTATTGTCAAGATAAAAGAATACTTGTGCTGCCAGCAATACAAAGAATGCTAACAATGACTTATATAATAAGTATATATATATATTATTGGTCCTTAACCAAGGACGACTTTTTCTACTCATTTAGGACGGTAGTTAGATTTTGATAGGATTTTTTGTGCATCGGTCTCCTCAAAGAGTTCATCCATGGAGACTCCGGTATTCTCTACATATCGGCTCACTATCTTCCATCCGATATAATAGGGGGTGCGGGGCGACGAGTCGCGGAAGGCGTTGGTCTTGGGAGCGTCGTCAATAAGGTTGTGGAAACGCATGTAGTCGTTGTCATACAGCACCTTTTTCTGCAACAGATAGCTCCACACGTTGGTTTCGTTCTTCTGCATCCATTCCATTTGCGGTTTGCTGTAGCGCATAAGGATGCTGTCGGGGGTGCCCGGGAGGGTCTGCTCGGCAAAATAAATTGCCTTGCCCTCTGCCACCATATAGTCCAGCAGCGACATCTCTTTGTCCTGTGGTATGGCGATATGCTGGCGGCCGATGGCCTCCATACAGTCGGTTACCAGATACTGGCGGCGGCTCTGCTGCACCAGGAACAGGGGACTATTGAAGTAGTTGAATTTTTCGGTGTAAGGCAGGATGTACTGGTCGAGGCTGATAACCAGTTCGTGACTGTTGCAACCCACTCGCATGTCATAGTCGAACATGCCGGAGACAAAAGTGTAAACTTTGTCATAACGCAGGGTAGGGGAGAGCTCTTGGGCGCGTTTGAGTGCCTTGCCCAACTCCTCCGACTCCTCCTGCATGTCCCCGAACACGCTGTCCACCAGTCGGTAAACCTCACGCATGGTGGGATCTTGTACAAAACCCGACAGCATCTGCATGAAATCTGGATTGTTGGGTTGTATGTTCAGCAATTCGGTGGAATATTCGCCCGACACGGATTGCAGTTTGCCTTGCAACTGTTCCATGGGGGTATCAAACAACACCCTTTCGAAGCGGTGCAATTGCACCGCTTCGTCAGATGTATAATGGCAGGCGGACACGAGAACCATGCCCGCCCAGGCCAGAAAAAATATGAAAAACCTTTTCGTGATCTTTCTGTTTTTAAGTGATTACTATATCTTTTAGGGTCATCGCCTTACTCAGCAGTCTCGTTCTCGATGTCTGCTGGTGGCTGTTTCTGTTTCAGACGGGCTCCCAGCAGGGCAATCTCCTGACGGGTGGCTTCCATCTTCTGCTCCATTTCTTCCTTCAGCAGGTCGGCCTGCTTGCTGTTGGCCAGGAAACCGATGTTGTTTTCCCACAGTTTCAGGTCGGCTTTCAGTTTCTCAATTCTGTTGGCGATTTCCTGCTCCTCGTTGTCGCTGGACCTTCTGCTGGTAGGTGCCATGCTGCGTGGACGGCTGTGGAACATGGCGTCGTCAGCCTCGCGGGCTGAAATCTTCAGTTTCTCAAAAACTCCGTCCAGTAGGCCACGGAACTCTTTCATGATGCGGTCCTTGTCTCTCATAGGCACATGACCGATTTCGGCCCAACGGCGCTGGAAGTCCTTGATGGCGTTGAGGTTCTCCTCTTTGTCCTCACCAAAGGTGAAGTTCTTCAGCTCTTCGATGATGGCTTTTTTCATTCTCAAGTTTTCGCCCTCGGTGCTGCGAAGCTCCTTGTAGTAAAGGCCCTTCTTGGAGAAGAACTCGTCGCAGGCACCACGGAAACGATGCCAGATTTTGTCGCTCACCTTGCGGTTGGTGGGTCCGATGGCTTTCCATTCGGCCTGCAGCTGCAGTAGGTCTGCCGTAGCGTTCTTCCAGTCCTCGCGGCGGGCAATGGCTTCGGCCTTGAGGCATAGGTCTAACTTCTTGTTGTAGTTTTCGGTCTGCTCGTCGCGAACTTGGCTGAAATGCTCTTTCTTGTCGGCATAGTGCTTGTCGATGATGCCTTTGAACTTCTCCCAAACCTCTTCGTTGTTCTCTCTCGGCACGGGACCGATGCTCTTCCATAGTTTCAGCAGCTCGTCGAGGGCCTCGGTGGTGTCGTTCCACTCCTTGGTGGTTTGGGGCGTCTCCTTCGTGGCCTCCTCGGCTTTGGCTATGAGGGCCTTTTTTGCCAGCAGGTTCTGATCCATCTCTTCCTTGCGCTGGTCGTAGTATTCGCGGCGGCGTTCGTCAATCTGGTCGGCAGCACGGTTGAAGCGTTGCCAGATTTCGTCGCTCTGCTCCGTAGGCACGGGGCCGATTTCTTTCCATTGTGAACGAAGGTCTTGCAGTACTTTGAAAGCCTTCACCACAGAGGTCTCCACAATTAGTTCTTCAGCGCGTTCGCAGAGCTGTATCTTTTGTTCCAAGTTGCGTTTCAGGTCAAGCATACGCAACTCTTTGCTAATCTTAACTTTATTGAAAAACTGTTCAATCAGGAAATGATAGTTCTGCCAGAGGTCGTTCATCTCCTCGCGGGGCACGTCGCCGATGCCTTTCCATTTGTCCTGAATGGCGTTGAACTCGTCGTAGGTTTGCTTCAGGGTCTCTTCGTCTTTGTCTATCAACGAGCGCAACTCCTCCAAAATCTGACGTTTGGCTTCGAGGTTGTGTTGCTTCTGGGCCTCGATTTCTTCTTGCATTTTCTGACGGCGAGCACGATAGTTGTCGCAGACTTTGTAGAACTCTTGAGCAATCTCGTCGTTCTCAAATTTGAAATCCTCCTTGTCGCCACCGGCATCTTCAAAAGCTTTGAGAGCCTGTTGTTCAACCTCTTTGTTCAGGAAGTTGAAACGTTCGCGGATGGCTCTGACGCGATTGCGAATTTTGGATACATCTTCCTGCATCAGTTCGTTGAAGGCGGCCAGAAGTTCTTCGCGTCCCATCTGCGAGTAGTCCACTTCGGGCTCCTCTTCGGTAGCGGTGTTGGCCTCATTTGCCGTGTTGTTCTCAGTCTCGGCGTTGTTGGTTTCGGCTGCAGGAGCGGCCTCCTCATGTGCAGCGGATGGGGTTTCCGGAGTGCTCTCTGGGGTTTGGGGTACAGCCTCTGAGATGGGCTCGGGGTTCACATTTGAGTTAGAGTCATTGTCATTAGCGGTAGCCTCGACAACATGTTGCAGTTCCTCGTTCTGTACGGTTTCCTGCTTTTCGTTCAGTTCTTCCATAATTGGGTTTTTACTTTTTAGAATTAGTTCTGTAACACAAAGTTGCAGACGTTTATTCGGGTTTACTCTGCCTTTTGGCGAATTGCAAAGATACATAAAAAATAATAATCTAACAAAAATGTATTAATATATTTTTTATTTGGCTACTTTTCACTTATTCTATCGTGTCGGCATTTCATCCCTAAAAAGCAACGCATAGTTGCAAGGAACGATTCCCTGCTCGCTGCTTTTTCCGTCGGTTCGGCCATGCTTTCAAGTAAATACAACGCAGCGTGCCGTAGGGCACGCACTTTCAAAAAGTACCTATCTTATTGGAATTAGGCGAAGTGAAGGAGAAGTTGCAACGAAGTTGCTTGAAAAATCTATTCTAAAAATGTCTTTTTATTAAAAAAAAATGTATATTTGCAATTTCCCTATCTTAACGGAAAGTAACGTAATAGGCTATTGCACAAAGGTTAACTGAAGAGAATAATGGATTACAACTTCAATGAAATTGAGCCCAAGTGGCAGAATTATTGGCGCGAGCATCATACTTATCGTTGCTCCAACAACTCCAACAAACCTCATTTTTATGTCCTTGACATGTTCCCCTATCCTTCGGGAGCAGGTCTTCACGTAGGCCACCCGCTGGGCTACATCGCCTCCGACATCTTCTCGCGCTACAAGCGTCTCCGCGGTTTCAACGTCCTTCACCCCATGGGCTACGATGCCTACGGACTTCCCGCCGAGCAGTATGCAATCCAAACAGGCCAGCATCCCGCCATCACCACCGAACGCAACATTGCCCGCTATCGCGAGCAGTTAGACAAAATCGGTTTCTCATTCGACTGGGAACGTGAGGTGCGCACCTGCGACCCCGATTATTACCATTGGACTCAATGGACTTTTGTGCAGCTCTTTAATCATTATTATGACAAGGAACTCGATAAGGCCATGCCCATCAGCCATCTGGTGGAGCAACTGGAAAATGGTACGGTTGAGGTCTGTGGCGACAAGTCTTGGAAAGATATGACCGAGGAGGAGCGTCAGGACTACCTGATGAACTTCCGTCTGGCCTATCTTGCCGACATCCCCGTCAACTGGTGTCCCGAGCTGGGCACCGTGCTGGCCAACGATGAGGTGGTCAACGGGTTGAGTGTGCGTGGCGGCTACCCTGTCGAGCGCAAACTCATGCGCCAATGGAGCCTTCGCATCACCGCCTATGCCCAACGGCTTATCGATGGCCTCGAGGAGGTCGACTGGACCGACTCGCTCAAGGAAATCCAGCGCAACTGGATTGGCCGTTCAGAGGGTGCCTCGGTTTGGTTTCCCTTGGCCGTGAACCAAAAGGATGGCCTTTTGCCCGGCTCGCAGGCTTATATGGGTCAAGGCCTGCCTATTCCCGAAAGCTCATTCGAGATTTTTACCACCCGTCCCGATACCATCTATGGCGTCACCTTCATGGTGCTCTGCCCTGAGCATGAAATGATTGACCAAATTACCACTCCCGAGCAACGTGCCGAGGTGGAGGCTTATGTCACTTGGGCCAAGAACCGCTCGGAGCGTGAGCGTCAGGCCGAGGTGAAAAAGGTTTCGGGCGTTTTCACAGGTGCTTTTGCCGTCAATCCCCTTACAGGTGAGCAGATACCCATTTGGGTTTCCGAATATGTGTTGGCCGGTTACGGCACCGGTGCCATCATGGCCGTTCCTGCCCATGACAGCCGCGACTTTGCTTTTGCCCGTCATTTCAATCTGCCTATCCGTCAGGTGGTTGCCCCTGACCTCAACCCCGCGCATCTCACCGACCCCAGCACTTGGCAGGAGAGCATCGACAGTAAGGAGGGCTACTCCGTCAATAGCGGTCCTGTGAGTGGCATGAAGGTCAAAGATGCCATGAAAGCGGTAATCAACAAAGTAGAGGAAATGGGCATCGGCAGCCGCATGGTCAATTTCCGACTTCGCGATGCCATCTTCAGCCGCCAGCGCTACTGGGGTGAGCCTTTCCCTGTTTACTATAAGAATAATCGTCCTTATATGTTGCCCCTCGAGTGCCTGCCCCTCGAGTTGCCCGAAGTCAAGGATTTCAAACCCACCTCCACGGGCGAGCCTCCGCTGGGTCACGCTCAGGTGTGGGCTTGGGATGAGAAGAACCGCAAGGTGGTCGACAAAAACCTTATTGATAATGCCACCGTCTTCCCCCTCGAACTCAGCACGATGCCCGGTTTTGCTGGTTCCAGCGGTTACTATCTCCGTTATATGGACCCCCACAACAACCAAGCCTATTTTAGCTCCGAGGCGGTCAACTACTGGCAGAATGTCGACCTCTATGTTGGTGGCGCCGAACATGGCACAGGTCACCTCATCTATGCCCGTTTCTGGAATAAATTTCTTTTCGACATCGGCCTTGCCGTCAAGCAGGAGCCTTTCCACAAACTGGTCAACCAGGGCATGATTCAGGGCCGTTCAAATTTTGTATATCGTAGCAAGACTGACAACAATCTGTTCATTTCCAAGAATATTCCTGGCTGTGCAGAGAATACTGTCCCCATCCATGTCGACATCAATATCGTCAATAACGACATTCTCGACATTGAGAAGTTCCGCCAATGGCGCCCCGAATTTGCCGAGGCCCGCTTCGAGCTTGAGGATGGCAAGTATGTTTGCGGCTGGGAGATTGAGAAGATGTCCAAGTCGATGTTCAACGTGCAAAATCCCGACGACCTGGTGGCCCGTTATGGTGCCGACACGCTGCGTCTCTACGAGATGTTCCTGGGTCCTGTGGAGCAGGCCAAGCCTTGGGACACCAATGGCATTGAGGGTGTGTTCCGTTTCCTGAAGAAATTCTGGAAACTCTTTGAGACCAGCTCCAATACCCCCGCCACCAAGCCCCAGCTCAAGATTTTGCACCAAACCATTAAGAAGATTACCGAGGATATCGAACGCTTCTCTTTCAATACCTCCGTCTCCACCTTCATGATCTGTGTCAACGACCTTTCCTCACTTGATGTTGTTTCTCATGAGGTGATCGAAAAACTGGCCATCCTTCTTGCCCCCTTCGCTCCCCATATTGCCGAGGAGGTTTATAACCAGCTGGGCCACGATACCTCGGTTTGCGATGCCCAATGGCCCGAGTACGACCCAGCCATGTTGGTGCAGGACTCTTTCACATATCCTGTGTCGTTCAACGGCAAGATGCGTCTCACCCTCGAGCTCCCCAATGGCATCAGCCAGCAGGAGGCCGTTGCTGCCGTCATGGCCGATAAGTTGGCCCAGAAATGGCTCGATGGCAAAGAACCCAAGCGGGTGGTTTTTGTCCCCAACAAGATTATTAATATTGTATTATAATATTCTCGTACCTCGTTATTAACTAACCAACTCTTTTTTCAATGCTTAGTCGTCATTTTCTCCGTTCCAAAGTCCTGCAGTCACTCTATGCTGCAAAAACCGACCCCGTAGAGCTCAACGTCGTCGAGAAGAATTACAAACACATGATTTCCCGTCTCAACGACTTGGGCACCATCCAGTTGGCCGCTTTGGTCCATTTTGCCGAGTTTTCGGGTGCTATCATGGATGAAGGCCAGCGCAAGTATTTGCCCACCGACGAGGAGCGCAACCCCGTTCGCCGCATTCCTGAGAACCTGTTCATCTGCCGTCTTGCCGACAATTTCGACCTGCGTCGACACAGCGAGGCCGCCAATGTCAACTGGGGCGGTGTCGACTACGACCAGATTTTCCGTCAGGCTTATGCGGGTTTGGTCAAGATGCCTGAGTATAAGGAATACCTTGACACTAAGCCCACTTTCGATAATGATCAGAAATTTGCCCTCAACCTCTTCAAATATCTGATGAATTACGAGCCATTTCGTGACTTCCTTTATCCTCAGAATTTGCTTTGGGAGGACGATTTCGACCAGATTGCCCAGTATAACTTTATGATGCTGAAAGCTCTCGACGATACCACCGATGAGGCTACCCCCATCCCCCTCATGCACGATATCCGCTTCGAGAAGGACAACGATGCCTTTGAGTTTTCACGCAACCTGCTGCTGGCTTCCATGCGCCATTTTGCTGATGTGGAGAAGATGATTCGCGACCATCTCAATGGATGGGAGTACGACCGTGTTGCCCTGATGGATATCCTTATGCTTAACATGGCTGTGGCCGAGCTCACCGAGTTTCCCAGCATCCCCGAGCGCGTGACGGTCGACGAGTATATCGAGCTCTCCAAGGAGTTTTCTACCGAGCGCAGCAAACTCTTTATCAATGGCATCCTCGACAAGTTCATCCTCGAACTTCGTTCCGCTGGCCGCATTAAGAAAGCGGGTCGCGGCCTGCTCGACCCCTCGCTCTTCGACTCCGATGAGCCAGACACTTCCGATTTCTCCGACCCCAATGTTGCCAACATCCATTCCCGCAACAATAACTAATCACTCAAAAGCCCTATAATAGCTCCAAATGAAAAAACTACTTCCTCTTTTCGCCTTGTTGCTTTGTCTTTCATGCAACCATTCGGGTTCCAACTCCTCCGACTTCGATGTCGACCTCATCCAGAACCCCAATTCAGCTGGAGGCTACAATCAGTCGGTGGGGCTTCCCTCCATTGTCTTTGATGCCGACCTCCATGATTTCGGTCGCATCTCCGAGGGAGAGAGTATCTCCTACAGCTTTCATTTCACCAATAAAGGCGATGGCGACCTCGTCATCTCTGGCTGTCATGCCAGCTGTGGCTGCACCGTTGCCGACTATCCCAAAGGACGCATCGCGCCGGGCGGCGAAGGTTACGTTACCGTCACCTTCAACTCCCGCGGCAAGGTGGGTCAGCAATACCAGGAGGTTGTTGTCTCCTCCAATTCCCAACCTTCGCGCAAAGTGCTTAAGATAACCGCTCAAATAGCTAATTAATAAAGTATTAATAAAATAAAGTAATCTACAATGAACACCCCATTATTCATCCTCCTCCAATCAGCAGCCGGTGGTCAAGGCGGCAGCAGCATGCTCATTTGGCTCATCCTTATCTTTGTGGTCATGTGGCTCCTCATGATTCGCCCGCAGCAAAAACAGGCCAAGAAAGAACGCGAGTTCCGCGAGAACCTCAAGAAAGGCGACCGTGTGAGCTTTAGTGGCGGCATCTATGGTAAGGTACACGAAATTGCTGAGCACACCATCGATGTGGAGATTGCCAACGGCGTTATAGTCACCGTTGAAAAATCCATGGTACAACCCCTCCCCGAGCAGTCAAATCAGCAGGCAAAGAAGTAGCACTCATCGGATTTGCCCTTATGTTGTTCTTCGTTCAGCAGTTTTTGTTTTCAAATAACATAAGGACATAAGTCTTTTTCATAATGCGGCGTGCTGATGCACGCCGCTTATTATCGATACCCTTACATCGAATGAAACATCGCCACTTCTGGATTATTCTTATCATCACCACTATCGTCTGGTTTGTGGTCACTATGTCCGAACATAGCGACTACCCTATCGATGTGCGTGTCGAGTGGAGTGGCATCGACACCTCCCGCTTTATTGTCACCCAAGCCGACACAGTTCTTCCTGTTGTGGTCAACTCCAACTGCTTCAATGCCATTGACCGCTATCTTGCTTTGCGCGACAAACGGTTCGTCATCCAGGTAACCGGCGACACCGTGGTTAAGGTTGGCAATGCTCTTTTCGATGAAATCAGCAGGCAGTTTGGCTTTTCTGGCACACATGGGGTCTCCAGCAGTCTTGAGGAGTTGCGGCTCTCTACCAAAGAAAGGCGCAGTCGTGCCTATGTGCCGCAACTACGCGATGTCGACTTCGTCTTTGCTGACCAAATGGGCCTTTCGGGTGACCCCACCATAGAGCCCGACACGATCTGGCTCTATGGCGACTCAGCTTCGTTGTGTCGTATACCCGAAATCTATACGGCTCCTGCCGCTGTGGCCAATATCTCCGACAGCGGTTATTATATGCTGGCCTTAGAGCCCGTATGGAAGAAATATCGCGATGTAAGAGCTTCTGCCGACAGCGTCCGCATTTTCGTGCCTGCCTGTCATTATGTTGAGACAACCCTCTCCGTACCTGTCGAGTTCAAGAGCGATGCCGCCAACCGTCAGGTGCGCCTATATCCCGACCATGTCAGCGTCTCCCTCTGGGTTTCGGTAGAAGAGTACCAGCATCTTTCCGAAAATCAGTTTGAGGCCGTAGTCAATTACGACCCCTCATCCTCCCTTACCGAACTCCCCGTATACATCACTCGTTTTCCATCTCGGTTGCGCATCAAATCCGTAACCCCCGCCACCATCAGTTACGTCATTATTCAGTAAGAAAGTTGAGAGATTAAAGTTTATTGGTTATTGGTTATTGTTTATTGAAAGTTGAGAGTTGAAAGTTGATAGTTTAGAGTAGTTGAGAGTTGATAGTTGAAAGTTTATAGTTTATAGTTTATTGTTTATTGAAAGTTGAGAGATTAAAGTTGATAGTAAACTCAGCGTTTTCTGCGATTTCTGCGAGACATCAACCCCGCGCCAGCCATTAATGGTTAATTCATGATTAATTCGTGATAATTCGTGTTTTAAAAAAACAAGCTTTAGCTTGCATTTTCGTGTTTTTCGTTTCTTTCGATGTTCTATTATTGAAAGTTTATTGTTTATTGTTTATTGGTTATTGAAAGTTTAGAGTTGAGAGTTTAGAGTAGTTGATAGTTTTAAGTTGATAGAAAATCTGCGTTTTCTGCGAGAGTTTTCCCAAGCTTTAGCTTGCCAAATCCGTGTAATACTCGTGATACGTGGCCTGGTAAAGTTGATAGTTTAAAGTTTAAAGTTTAGAGTAGTTGATAGTTTAAAAGTTTAGAGTAGTTGAAAGTTGAAAACAGATTCGTGTAATACTCGTGAAGCGTGGCCCGGTAAAGTTGATAGTTTATAGTTTAGAGTAGTTGTTAGTTGAAAGTTTAGAGTAGTTGAAAGTTGAAAACAGATTCGTGTAATACTCGTGAAGCGTGACCCGATGTTCAAAAATAATATAGTATATAGGCAACTTCTATTTATTGCTTGCAATAAAAGCCTTTAATTCTTATCAAATTCAAAATACGCAATTTACAAATTCTCCAATTCTCTAATTCTTGATAAATAGAAATTCCCTATAGTTTATAAATTCGTCAAACCTATGAGTTCCAAACCTATGCTTGTTGCCCTTACAGGAGGAATTGGCTGTGGCAAAACAACCGTCCTCAACGCTTTTCGCAGTCTTGGCATTCCCTGTTTTGTCGCCGATGAGGTGGCAGGTTCCTACTACAACGACCCTGCATTTCTCGAGCAGGTGAGGACACTCTTGGGTCCTTCCGTCATTGCTCTAGATGGCTCAGCCAATAAGCAGGCCATCGCCGCCATCGTCTTCAATAATCCTGAGGCCCTCAAGCAGCTCAACGCCCTCATCCATCCCCGTGTGTGGCAGGATTTTCTCTCTTTTGCCAACCGTCATCAGTCGGCTCCCTACGTCATTTTCGAGAGTGCCATCACCTACGAGTATGGCTTCGACCGCCTTGTCGACAAGGTTATCTGTGTCTATCTCGAACAAGAAGAGCGACTTCGCCGCCTCGAACTGCGCGACCATTCCACGCGCGAGCAGCTCCTGTCCCGTATGCGAAACCAGCTCCCAGCTGAAGAAAAGATGATGCGTGCCGACTATGTGATTCTCAACTATGAGGGTAACCCTCGCCAGCGTCAGGTCAGGCAGGTCCACCAGAGCCTGATTCGGTGCACAAAATAGTTATCGCCCAATACGCAAACTCAAAATCAAAAAGAGCTTACTTCTCGTACCGTCGCAAATAGTTGTAGATTCTGAAACGTTCTCCTTCGTCATAACCCAAGGCCTCGGTAATATTGCGGAGGAAGACGCTCTTGTCCATTTCGGCGGCTGTCAAAGCCCTTTCTAAATTACCCATCTGCATCATCAGTCTGAACACCCAGAGTGCGTTGCTTTGGCAGCTCAGCAATTCGTCCTCATTGATAGTGTCCAGCCGTGCCATCAATTCTTCGTGCAGCGGGTCGTCCGATTGTTGTGCTATTGGGGACTTACCTTCTATGCCCAGCATCATAGTGGACTCTTTGTGCTGAGTGGAGGAAGACTCGGGCTGCTGCTGTGGTGATTGTTCACCCAGATTTTGGTGCAGCCATCCCGCCATGTCGGGCCGTTCCGCCACCATTTTGCGCAGCAATTGTTTCCACATCCCTGTGGTCATGGTGGTTTTCATAATCATCTCCAGCACCTGTTCCCTCATTTCATCATTACCTGATTGCTCAGTGTTGTTATTCAAAGCATAATTTTCATTCATACATACAATTACGCAAAAATCAATAATTTATTACATCAACCTTAAAAAAAATGTGAAGCAACCATCCGGTGGATGTGAAGCAACCATCCAGTGGATGGTTGCGATAGTGCAACGGAGAACACAACCCCCGCGGTTGTGATGGCGCTTATGGCACCATAACAACCGCGGGGGGTTGTGATGGCGCCACAAGCGCCATTCGGCCCGATTCGGCCATGGCGCAAAGCGAGCGTCCGAGAATTTTATTCTCGAGACCGAGCCGAAGCCATGTCAACCACAGTTAACACGGGCCGTCATTCTAAAAGCAGAAACCCGAAAATTCCTTAATGACACTTGACACTTGACACTCAAAAAAAGAGGGCAGGCCGTCGCCTACCCTCAGTAATAATTTCCCCTTAGGGGTTTTCATTTGCTTTTGTTTAAGCCTCTTCCGCTTCTTCTTCCTGAGATTCCCTCTTCTCAACTAATATACAGTTCTTCAAATCGAAATACTTCTTTAACTCAGGTGAAGGCGAGAACGAAACTTTCAAGGATTTCACAGAATACCTTCCCGCTTCTCTTTTGGTTTCAACACCGCATGAGCGGCATCCCGTCGCAGCGGATGTTCCAGTTTGTGGTTCGTTGCGGCAGATTTGTAATCTGACGCAAAATATTATAAGGATTTTCAATCCGAATACAATAATCCTTATTTAATTACCCGCAGGGAAATCCCTCATAATTAGTCAAATCAACCATCTGCTTTCACCGCACAAAAATTTACTCCTAATTTACTCGTTAATTTACTCCGTATTTACTCAATTCGCCTTAAGGCGCAAAACATCATGCTGCTAAAGCAGAAGAAAGTAAATTACCATAAATGCGGAGTAAATTTCAAGTAAATTAAAAATGTTTCAATTTTATTCAATATCCATGCACGGTGTGCCGCAATCTCAGTTGCGGCAGATTTGTAATCTGACGCAAAATATTATAAGGATTTTCAATCCGAATACAATAATCCTTATTTAATTACCCGCAGGAAATCACTCAAAATCATTCAAATCAACCATCTGCTTTCACCGCACAAAAATTTACTCCTAATTTACTCGTTAATTTACTCCGTATTTACTCAATTCGCCTTTAGGCGCAAAACATCATGCTGCTAAAGCAGAAGAAAGTAAATTACCATAAATGCGGAGTAAATTTCAAGTA
>JAEEGG010000332.1_pt1 | contig 184083 bp, 138 predicted proteins | sample 9134161 | NCBI WGS metagenome assembly JAEEGG01 (sample SAMN16246543, study PRJNA631951) | gut metagenome | biome: gut microbiome; feature: rumen; material: CR-attached | host: Bos | place: Iran: Karaj | collected 2018-10 | reverse complement strand
CGTCGGAAAGGATAAAAAACTTACGGCCTAACTAGGGCGCAAATTTTTCCTAGTGCACGAGGAATATCGAGCCACAAAAAGCCTAAATAATCCAGTACCGGCATATTAAAATATTTTAACAAAAGTAATAACATTCGAGTCCTATTTAATTATGGCATTGAAAGTAAAAGCAGTTGAAAGACTGGTAAAATTTAGTAAGGAAGACGCAGGCGTATGGCGTTACGTGATGTCTCCTGAGTTGTACATCGCTCTGGCACAGGACAAGGTGATCCGTGAGGCAGCCCTCCGCAGCGGCGTGAGCAAGGGTGTGATGAAGGCCTGCTGGGATGCGGCCGGTGAGGTGATCAAGGCTTGGGCGACCGAGGGTCACAGCGTGGCTCTGCCCGGTCTGGGAACGATGCGCTTCGGCCTGCGCGCCAAGAGCGTTGAGGACGTGAACGACGTGAAGACCTCGCTCATCAAGAGCCGCCGTATCATCTTCACCCCGGCGCAGGAGCTGAAGGACGAGCTGGCCGACACGGCAATCCAGATCACGTGCTACGACCGCACGGGCAAGGAGGTGAAGCGTGTGACCTCGGCTGACGCCGGCACCGTGGAGGATCCTGAGAACACCGAGAACACGGAGAATCAGGGTAGCAACGACAACCCCGGCAGCACCGACAATCCAGGTTCGAATGATAATCCAGGCAGCGACGACAATCCTTAATGCGCTGGGGCAAATTTCAAATTTCAAACTTCAATCTTCAAATTATGAAGAAGCAAAGGATTATTGAGCTGGCGGTGAAGATGATAGTAGCTGCGCTCACGGCCTTCCTGACGGCCATTACGACCACGAGTTGTATGGGGTACGGACCTTTTTAAAGGTAAAAAGTAAAGAGCGGCAGACTCCGACTGATGGGAGGCCTGCCGCTCTTTTGCTTTATTTCTAGGATAACCTTAACGGTCTTCGCCGTCGATGGTGTCTTCCCAATAGAACGTATCTGATCAAGTATCATCTACGACTCGTTCGAGCGTCATCTATAGGGGGATAGATGACGCTCGGACAAGTCGTATCAGATATCGGAACAAGCCGTAACTGACGTCGGAACAACTGAAAAAGCCCTATATGGGGAATCAGCGGACGCCGAAAGCGCGGTCGAGGTCTTCGGCGGTGATCTCTGTGAGCTCGCGCTGGCTGAGGCCGGAGGACTTCGAGAGACGGTTGGCCTGTGCCTGGATGGCCTTCTCGAAGATGTTGCGCACGTAGCGGGCGTTACCGAAGTTGCGATCCTTGTTCTCCACAGCCGTCTCGAGCCGTTCCTTCAGCAGTTCATTGGCATCGGCGGCGATGGTGTACTCGTTCTTCTTCATGTACATGTGGAAGATTCTGACGAGCTCCTCAGCCGTGTAGTCGGGGAAGTTGATGTAGCGGTTGAAGCGCGACTGGAGACCAGGATTGGAGTCGATGAAGCGCTTCATCTCCTTGTTGTAGCCGGCGATGATGACGACGAGCTTGTCGCGGTCGTCCTCCATACGCTTCAGCAGGGTGGAGATGGCTTCCTGTCCGTAGTCGGAGCCAGCATGTTCGGGCACAAGGGCGTAGGCCTCATCGATGAACAGCACGCCGTTGAGGGCCGAGTCGACGATGGCGTTGGTCTTCTGAGCCGTCTGTCCGACATATTCAGCCACGAGTCCGGAGCGGTCAGTCTCGACGGTGTGACCTTTCTTCAGGATGCCGAGATCCTTGTAGATGCGGGCGACGATGCGGGCGACGGTGGTCTTACCCGTTCCCGGAGAACCTGTGAAGACGAGGTGGTAGGAGAGCTTGGGCGTCTTGAGTCCCTTCTCCTGACGCTGCTTCTGGATCTTCACGAAATTGGCGAGTGAGCGAACCTCGGTCTTCACGGCATCGAGGCCGATCAGTTCGTCGAGTTCCTTGTAGGGGTCGCCCTCAAGGGGTTCGTTCACGATGACGCTGTCTTTCTTCTCTTCCTGGTTGACGGAGTCGACTTGCTCCTCCTTATCACCGTCGGATGTCACCGTTGTACTCCCTTCGTCGTCGATAACCATCGTCATGATGGCCATTGCGACGAAAACGACGGCAATGGCGACGACGATAATGGTCAGTTGTTTACCTGTGAGTTTCATATCATTTGAGTTTTATAAGTTTGTATGCAAGTGAGATATACGAGATATGGCAGTGCGTAGGCGAGGGCATCAAGCCAGTCGGCTGTTCCCGGCAGCAGCCCCAGCGCCTGCATGGCCTCGGAGACCAGTCCGACGGCAGGGATCAGCGAGGCGACCGTCAGCCGCTGCGAGAGCGGGCCGCCCGACGTGACGGCATCGGCGGTGAGGATATAGGCCGCAGACCAGAGGGCATTGGGCAGGCAGAAGACGCTCCACTCGGGCAGCACTACGCCCTCGACAGCTGCGCGCCAGCGGCCGATGGCATCGGAGAACCCCAGCCAGTCGGCCACGTGCGACATCACGAGCCGCTGAGGCCGCCACAGCAGGTAGACTGCCCCGCCGACGGCCAGCATGGCCACAGCCAACGTGATATGGACGAAAGCCTTCCTCATATCAGTCCTAACTTCTTCACCCTGCGCTCGAAACTCTCGCGGCTGTCGGTGGCGCCGTTCTTGATGCGCGCACGGTAATTATATATGGTGTTGACCGAGTAGTGCAGGAACTCGGCTATCTTCGACGAGTCCTCGATGCCCAGACGGATGAGGGCGAAGATGCGGAGCTCGGTGGTCAGACGGCTATCCTCCTTCGGACGAATCTGCATCTCGGGCTGGAGGAGGGCATTGAACTCCTCGACGAAATCGGGGAAGAGGTGGAGGAAGACGGAGTCGAAGTTTTGCAGCAGCTCCTCGAGCTCGTGTTCCTTCAATTCGGTGGATTTCGAGATGCGGAACAGCTCGTCGAGCTCCTTGTTCTTCATCTTCTTGTTCACCATCTTGCGGTAATTGTCGAGTTTGTCGATATACTGCGAGCAGAGGCTCATGAAGCGTCCGATGTATTCCTCCTTCACGCGGTTGCTCTCAGTTAATTGACCATTGACCATCGACAATTGACCATTCAATGCTGCAAGTTCCTCCGTTTGGGTGGCCAACTGACGGTTGGCTCCTGCCAGTTCTTCGTTGGAGATCTTCAGGTCGTTTCGTGCCGTATCAAGCTGACGGTTCCTGCGGTGGAGGAAGAATAGTACGCCCAACAAAAGCAGGGCAAGAATGCTCACCACGATGATGGACATGCGGAGCACCTTGGTGTTATGTTCGACGGCTCCCTGATAGTTGCGCTCGATGACGTTCAGGATAGGCGTGATCTGCCAGGAACGCATGCGGGTGTTGAAGCGGTTGTTGCAGTCCCACGTGAAGCGGATATAGTGGTAGCTGCGGTCAAGGTCGCCGTCGGCATTGAGAAGGTCGGCCAGCGAGAGCAGCGAGGCCTGGTCCATCACGGCATGACGCACGTCGCTGAGTGCCGACTGGGCAATCCAGTAGCGCATCTCGTCAGGATCGTCGCTCACCAGCCAGCGGTAATAGCAGGCGATGGCAAATTCTCGGCTCTCAGGATCGACACGCTTCACCCACTGGTCGCTGACCTTCCGCCCCTCGTCGAGCTGCTGGCGGCCTTTCAACTCCTGGATCCTGTACATCAGATAGTCGGGGGCCTGATGGTCGACCAGTGCGAAGAGCGAGTCGCGGTAGGTGGTCTGCTGCCTGAAGTACTGTTCCTTCATTGGAGGGATGATGGAGTAATAGCCCAGTTCGCCATAGACATGCATCTGCGACTGGTAGTAATTGCGCAGTCCGATGCTGTCGAGCTGCTGTTTGTCGATGCTTTTCAGGAAGGCGAGAGCCTCGTTGTAATAGCCCACGGTGGAGCACTGGAAGGCCTTCAGTGCCAGACAATTGCCCACACGTGCCATATTCCCCTGATGCTCAGCACAGTGCATGGCCTCGCTGAGATAGTAGAGGGCTGAGTCGTTCATAAACGACTTGTAGCGGTCGTAGAGTTTGAAGGCCAGCTGGTATTTCTCTTCGGGCTCTCCTGCCCGCTGGTATTGCTGGCGGATCTCCTCCGTCTGCTGCTCATAGCGGGCGACGATGGAGGGTGACTGCTCAATGGCCTCGTCGATTTCCAGAAGAAGCGATTGGAAGTCTTTTTCTTCGGCAAATGTGGCACTGGTGACAGCCATCAATAGCCAGGTAAGTAGTAGTCTTATCTTCATATAGTCAGTTCTTGATGGGGCAAAGGTACAAAATAATCGGAAATAAAACAAACTTATGAGCGTTTTTCTACATTAAAAAGGACGTATGCTCCCGCACACGCCCTTCTTCGTTAACCTAAGAAAACTAACTTTTAACTACATTACTAACTAAACTAACTACTGAAGTACAAATGATACTACCTGTGAAATTTTGTCTGACGAAGTACCGACAAGGGCCTCGAAGGTGCCTGGTTCTGCCACCCAGGAGCTGCTGGCCTCATTGTAGAAGCTGAGTGCCGAGCGGTCGATGGAGAGAGAGACATTCTGCGTCTCGCCCGGCTGGAGGAATACCTTGCGGAAGGCTTTCAGCTCCTTGACGGGACGGTCGACGCTGGCCTCCACGTCGCTGATATAGAGCTGGACGGTCTCTGCGCCTGCACGGCTGCCGGTGTTCGTGACGGGAAGGGTAAAGGTGATCTGCTCGTCGGCTGTCATCTGCTGCTTGTCGGCAGTGAGCTTGCCGAGCTTGAAGGTGGTGTAGCTCAGTCCGTGGCCGAAGGCGAAGAGGGGCTTCTGCTTCTGGCGGTCTGTCCAGCGATAGCCCACGTAGATGCCTTCCTTGTACTCTTCGTCGATGATCTTGTGATCGGGGCGCCAAGTGCCGGGATAGGTGTTGAGCGCATGGGCACCGCACTGGTGGAGCGAGGCATACCAGGTGAAGGGCAGCTTGCCGGAGGGGTTCACCTCGCCACAAAGCACAGAGGCAATCGCCTCACCGGCCTCTGAGCCAACAAACCAAGCCTGAACGACTGCCGGCGCTTTCTGAAGCCAAGGCATAGCGACACCGTTGCCTGAGATATTGACAAACACCAGGTTCTCATTAACAGCCAACAGAGCTTCAACGAGCGCATCCTGACCATAGGGCAGACCATACGCCTGACGATCGTGCCCCTCGCTGTCCTGGTGACCGCTCTTGTTGAGTCCGCCGAAGAAGATGACGACATCGGCTTCGCGGGCTTTCTCAACGGCCTCGGCAGTAAGCTCAGCCTGTGAACGGGTCTCGTAGAGCTTGCGCCCTACGGTAACTCCATCGAAACTCTGAATCGTGTCGCCCACATAGCCACGGGCGTAATCCAACTGACAATTTACGGATTTACGATTCAGGATCTGTAGCAGTCCGTCGAGGGGGAGGATTTCGCGCTGCACCTTCAGCGAGGAGGAACCACCGCCGACAGTCATCATCTTGATGGCATTCTCGCCCACGACGAGGATGCGCTTCGTCTTCGACAGATCCAAAGGAAGCAAGGGCGCAGATGACTTCTCACCTTTCGCTTTTACTTTCTCATTTTTCAGCAGCACGATTCCCTCCTGGGCTATCTTCAGGGCTGCCTCGTAATGGCTCTCAGAACAAAGGAATCCGAAAGGCTTCTCGCGCTGCATCGTTGTACGATAGAACAAGCGAAGCACACGACGTACTTTCTCATCGAGTTCCTTCGTGGAGTACTTACCCGACAGGATGGCCTGCTTGTAGGCAACAGCCATGTGGTAGCAGTCGTAAGCATTCGTGCGCCCCATCGTCAGACCGTCGGTCCACGTGCCGAACTCCAGGTCGAGGCCGTTCCTCACCGCCTCATCCGTATCGTGACAGCCACCCCAGTCGCTGATGACGACACCGTCGAAGCCCCAGTCCTGCTTCAGGATCTTATTAAGCAATATGGCATTATGGCAGTTGTGTTGGTTCTTGTAGAGATTGTAGGCGCCCATGATGCTCCAGGCCTTTCCCTCAGTCACTGCTGCCTTGAAAGCAGGCAGATAGATCTCGTGAAGGGCGCGGTCGCTGATCACCACGTTCACCTGATGACGGTATTCCTCGTCGTTGTTGAGCGCATAGTGCTTCACGCAGGCAGCTACACCCTTCGACTGGAGTCCCTGAACATAAGGCACCACCATCCGTGAGACAAGCAGCGGGTCCTCTCCCATATACTCGAAATTACGTCCTCCGAGCGGTGTACGATAGATATTGACACCAGGGCCAAGAATCACGCTCTTCTTGCGATAGAGAGCCTCCTCGCCCAGACTCTCACCATAGAGGCGTGACATCTGGGGATTCCAGGTAGCAGCCAGGCAGGTGAGTGCAGGGAATGCCACACAAGAGTCGTTGGTCTGTCCGGCCTGTACCCACTCATCCCAGAGCACATCAGGGCGCACACCGTGGGGACCGTCATCCGTCCACAGGTCTGGAAATCCGAGACGCTTCACACCAGGACTGGAGAATTTCGACTGCGCGTGGATCACGGCAATCTTCTCGTCGAGCGTCATACGGGCCAGCGCATCGTCGATACGCTGCTCCACAGGCTTGCTCTCGTCGAGGTAAAGCGGGGTCTGCGCCTGTAGCTGGGCTTGGCACAGCCAGCCCGCTACAGCTATCATCATCAGTTGTTTCATAAATTATTTTTTTTGGAATATTCTGATATAATCTACTTCCATCGTTACGGGAAGCGCATTGTCGTCGACACCGTTCATGCCGCCCCAGTCGCCTCCCCAGGCGAGATTGAAGATGGGATAGAAGGCATAGTGGAAGGGCCACTGGGTGTGACCGCTGCCAAGGGCAGCTTTCGTCACATGGAGCTGTTCCTTGCCGTCTACGTAGGTCGTAATCTCATCGGCCGTCCACAACAAAGCATACGTATGGAACTCACCCTCGGCCTTCGAGATGGTCATGGCATGGGTCTTCTGTGTATTCTTGGTGTGGTTGTAGTCCTGCGTGTGGATAGACGATGACACCTCGTTGGGCACGACACCCACTTCCTCCATGATATCAATTTCGCCACACATCGGCCAGGGGTTGGTGCTCCAGTCATTGCCTACAGGCATCATCCAGAAGGCAGGCCATGTGCCCTTACCCTTCGGCAGGTTGATGCGGGCCTCGAAATAGCCGTACTGCCAACCGCTGTTCATTTGGGCATAGACGCGGCCTGAATAAACCTTACCATCTTCCTTGAAGCAATGGATGAGAAGCGAACCGCCGCTGATCTCAGTCACCAGATTTCCCTTGGGTGACTTGTGGTCGACGTAGTTCTGCAACTCATTGTTCACCCAATGGTCTTTCTGCACCTCATGCGTCCAGTCGGCCTTATTCAGCTCCGTACCCTCATTGAACTCATCCTGCCACACCAGCGTATAGCCCTCTGGCGCATCGTAGGCAGCCTTCTCGGCAGCCGCCTGGGTGACAGTGACGGTCTTGCGGGCAGTACCCGACATCACCGTAACAGCGCCAGAGCGGGCCTCAGCCACAGGATTAGCAGGAACCGTGATGGTCAGCGTACCCGCCTGGGCTGCCGTGTTCTGGGACTTTACCGTGAAGAAATTCTCGCTCATAGCCGTTCCCCACTCCTTGCCCGTCGTCGAAACGTTAACGGTGTAGGTTCCACCCTCAGCCGATGCACTGATGGTCTCTGGAGAAACGGTCAGGACAACCTCAATAGGTTTCGGATCGTCCTCGCCCGCACCGCAGCCCATCAGGGCTACGGCGAGAGAGAATATCATACTATTTAGCATGAATCGTTTCACTTTAAGCTTCCTTTAAGACAATCTTGCTGATCTTCACATGCGTGCCAGCAGGCGAGCCTCCAAAGTCGAAGAACAGACGGATGGCCGTGGCATCGGTGCCTTCCTTCAACGTTGCACCCTTCAGCTTGAATACGTAGGGCTCGCCGCTGGGAATGTCGTGACGACCTTCACAGAAGAAGTTGGTATCGCCAGCATCGGTCAGTTTGATAGTCACACCGGGCATATCCTGATCAGCCTCCATCACAAACTGGAAGTAATATTTCTTGGCAGCACTGGCGGTCAGGCTGGTATCGATATGGAACTGTCCCTGCCACTGCGAGCCACCCAGGCCTTCGGGAAGTGTCAGTTCGTAGACATCACCCTTATGGGTGGCCTCCGTGTAAGCGATGGGGCTCCAGTTGTTGTCGGCGAAGTAGTAGCCCATGCCAGTGAGGGCAGAGCCGCTGTCGACAGCCTTCCAGAGGTTATCGGCATCGTCGTAGTTCATCGGGACAGCCTCTTCGAAACAGATCTTGCTGATTTTCACATGGGTGCCAGCGGGAGAGCCGCCGAAGTCGAAGAACAGGCGGATGGCCGTAGCATCGGTGCCTTCCTTAAGGGTGACGCCCTCACGCTTCAGGACGAATGGCGTGCCAGCCTGTACATTGTTGCGCTCCTCGATGAAGAAGTTGGTATCGCCAGCGTCGGTGAGTTTGAAGGTGACACCAGGCATGTCCTGGTCGGCCTCCATCACCATATAGAAGTTATAGGCCTTGGCAGCACTGGCAGTCAGCTTGCTGTCGATATGGAACTGTCCCTGCCACTGCGAGCCGCCCAGTCCTTCGGGAAGTGTCAGTTCGTAGGCATCACCATTATGGGTAGCCTCAGTGTAAGTGATGGGGCTCCAGTTGTTGTCGGCAAAGTAGTAGCCCATGCCTGTGAGGGCAGATCCGTTGTCGACAGCCTTCCACAGGTTGGCATCAGCATTGTAGTCCCAGTCTACCTTGGCTTCGGGCTGAGGATTGTCGCCCTCTTCCTTGCTGGTGAACAGGAAGCGCCAAGTGATACCGTCGCCCTCATACAGCAGGAGCATCTCTGTATTGGTGAGTTTCGATACCGTGAACACAGGGTTGGCAAATTGGGCGTCGCTGGAGATATAGGGGAACTGGGTGTTGGCTCCGAGTTTCAGGACAACCTTCTCGCCATCCACGTCGAAAGCGTAGTTGGCAGTCTGGGGATCCACGTTGGCCATGAAATCCTGACCGTCATTAGTGTTATACTCAGAGAAGATGGAACAGCCTGTGTTGACGTACATCGTGCCGCCCTCACCCGGATTATAGTTGTAGGTGCCATCATTAGTGAAGGTGATGCGGTCGTCGTACACGCCCCAGTCGGCCTTGTCGTTAGGACCTGCGCTCCACCAATTGCTGCCGTCGGAACCGGGCTCTCCGCATCCCATGTGGCCGGACTCAGAGTAATTGATGCGCCAGGTGCGTGAGATACGGTTGATATAAGGCGTGAAATCTACCTTTGACTTCTCGAAAGTGAAGGTCTCACTGATGCTCGACTGGCTGAAGCCGTTCTTGTTGCCCAGTCGAAGCTCAACATCGTAAGTGCCTGCCTTGGCATTCGACCACGACAGTGTAGAGAGCGTAGAATACAAACTGCCATTAACGGTCCAGATGGGATAAGTGCCCTTCGGCATATTGCCCACACTGAAGGTTGCCTGATTGACATCCTGGTCAATCGTCTTGACGATGGTCACGCCTGATACTGACGGCAAGCCATTCTGATCAGGACCGTCGAATGATTCAGGAGAACATGACGTAAACAAAGGTAAAAGGGTAATAAGGTAAAAAGGTAAAACCTTTACCAGTCCTTTGGCCTTTTTGAATATCATTGTTTTCATATTTTATACTTTTTTACTATTATACTTTTTTACCTATTAATAGCTTCCGTTCTGGGTCAGTGTTCCCTGGGCAGCATCAATGTTGTCCTGTGGTATCGGGAGATAGCGTACGGCCTCAGTCCATGCCTTTGTGCGATAGCCGCCACTGTCGTTGGCTGGTGTCAGTACAGAGGCTGCACGGCCTGTGCGGACGAGGTCGAAGTAGCGCTTGCCCTCACCCATGAATTCATGACGGCGCTCATTGAGAATGTCATCCTCCGACACACTGGAAAGTGCGTTCAGACCTGCACGTGTGCGCACTTCGCTGACGTACCGGGCTGCGTCGGTAGCACTTGAACTGCCACCGGTCTTCAGCAACAGCTCGGCGGCATTGAGCAGTACCTCGGAATAACGATAGACGCGGAGATTATTGTTGAAGCCAAGGTCGGCATCGGCCTTCTGATCCTTGTTGTTGCCCTTGCGGCACATATACTTATAGAGGCAGTAGCCGGTGTTCATCCAACCGGGATCGTCGGAAGAGCCGTGGGCATTCAGGTCGAAGGCAGAGAAGTCCTTACGGATGTCACCCTCCTCGAAGCTGGCCACAGAGTGCAGGGGAATAGCACTGAAGCCCCAGCCCGCATCGACATCCTCGTAGGGATCGCCAGCAAAGGCCTTGAAGCTGCGCGGACCGTGCAGACGGGGGAATACGCAACCACCGGCTCCAAGGGGATTGCCCCAACCACGTGTGGAATTGTCGTCGTAATAGTTGATCTCCCAAATGGACTCTGCGTTCCACTCGCCGCTCTCGTCCCAGATATCCTGGAATCTGGGTGTAAGCTGGTAGCGGCCACTGCTGATCAGTTCATTCATAAAGCCGAGCGCCTTGGTATAACGGCTGTTGTCGTTCTGGATCATGACCATCTCAGCATAGATCATATAGGCCAGAGGCTTGGTGACGTGTCCCTTTTCCTCGGCAGGATAGTCATCCTTCAGTTGTCCGCCAGCGATGATGTCCTCAAGTTCGGCTATCACTTTGGCATAAACCTCATCGGCTGTCAGCTGTTCGGAGATATAGGGCGCACTCAGATTCTCGAAGTAGCAGGGCACATTGCCGTAGAACTTCCAAAGCTGGAGATAATAGAACACGCGAAGCAGACGGGCCTGTGCCTCATAGTCGGCACGCTGGGAGGCACTGATGTTTCCTGCCTGTTCCACCCATTCGCAATACTGGAGCACGTCGTTCGAGCGCTTCACACCAGAATAACTGTCGCTCCATACACCTGTCAGACAGACAACGGGCGTGCAGGAATAGTTGAACATCAGCTGCAGCATAGGCTGGTCGGTGTTACTGCTGCCATTGGGATACATGTCATCGCTCATGAACTCAGAGATGAAATTCAGGGCATTATACTGGTAGGTTGAACCATAGTCATACCAGTGCAGTGGTGCGTATGCAGCCACCAGTGCCTCGTCGAGCGACGTCTTGGTGGTATAGTATTCCTCGATGAAGGTGTCGGTAGGGCTGGTCACCTCCAGGAAATCGTCCTTACAGCTGGTGAGTGCCAGTGCTACGAGCATTCCGAATAATATCTTATTAGTTTTCATTTTTTCTTAACTCTTAATTCTTAATTCTTAACTCTTAATTAAAAGGTGAGGTTAAATCCTACACGGAGCGTGCGAGGCTGAGGATAGACACCGAAGTCAACACCACAAGATGTAGCTGCAGAAGAGATTTCGGGATCGAATCCCCAGTACTTGGTGAAGGTCAGCAGGTTCTCTGCAGCCACATAGAGGCGCAGACGACTGATGAAAGCCTTCTTTGTGAGATATTCGGGGATGGTATAGCCCAACTCGATATTCTTCAGACGGATATAGCTGCCGTCGTGGATATAGAGGTCGGAAGCCTGCCAGTTGGTGGCATCGCCCTGAATATAGATGGGATACTTGTCGGAAGTGCCCTCGCCCGTCCAGCGTCCGAGGAACCATGAGGGAAGGTTGATGGCGGGCAGGTCGAGACGACGGGTGGCATCGAAGATATCGTTGCCGTAAGTGCCCTGCCAGAACATCATGAAGTCGAAGCCTTTCCAGGCAGCGTTGAAAGTGGCGCCGAAGGTCCAGTCGGGCGTACCCTTACCGATTTTCGTACGATCGGAGTCGTTGATGGTTCCATCACCGTTCACGTCGACGAAGCGGACGTAGCCGGGGCGTGCATCAGGCTGAATCAGGTTGCCGTCTTTGGTATAGGCATTCACCTCGTCCCAATTCTGGAAGATGCCGTCAGTCTTGTATCCCCAGAAGTAGGGGAAGGGCTCGCCAGCCTCGGCGCGCGAGATGTTTCCAAGGTTGGACACATTATCATAGGTGTCGAAACCGGCTGCATTGCCGAGCTTGATCAGCTTGTTCTTCATATAGGATGCGTTGGCCTTGATCTGGAACTTGGCATCAGAGACATTGAACTTATAGCCGAGTTCGAACTCCACACCGGTGTTTTCCATATCACCGACGTTTCCGATAGGCTTTGACTCGCCGACGTACGACGGGATGTTCATATCCTTCAGCATGCCGTTAGTCTTTTTCTTAAACCAGTCGACGGTGAAGGTCAGCTTATTGTTCAGGAATCCGAAATCGACTCCGAGGTCGTACTGCTCACTCTCCTCCCATTTCAGGTCGGGATTAGCCAGTCCGCTGGCCTTCGAGCTGGTCTGCTCCTTCTCGCCGCCGGCCATGCCGAAGCCGTAGTTGTTGCCGCCCTGTGTCAGCACGGTATAGCGGAAGTCACCGATATTGTCGTTACCGTTCTTACCCCAGCTGAAGCGGATCTTGAAGTTGTTCATCCAGTCGTTGGTGCTCTTCATGAACTTCTCGTTCATCACGTTCCATCCCAGTGATACCGAGGGGAAGGTACCATATTTGTTATTGGTTCCGAAGCGGCTCGAACCGTCACGGCGGATCGTACCCTGGAACATGTAGCGCTCGTCGTAGTTGTAGCTCAGACGGGCGAAGAGCGAAGACATCGTGTGATTCACGCCAGGACCGCCCCAGCCGTCGCGGTCACCGTCGGCAGCAAGGCCTGTGGCAGCGTTGATATAGGGCTTCTCGTAGTCTTTCAGGTGGTTGCGCGAGGCTCCCAGCGTCCAGCCGGAATTCTCGAAGGCCGACTGTCCCAGCACCACATTCACCGTGTGAGCACCGATCGTCTTGTCGTACGACAGCACGTTCTCCAGCTGCCAGACGGTACCCCGGTCGCTCTCCATCGAAGCCGAAGAGTAGTTGCGATGCTTGGTGGGCGAGATCCAATAGGGAACCGCATGGCTCTCGTTGCCCCAGAACGACATGTCGGTCGAGTAGCTGACACGGTACTTCAGGCCGTCCCAGATACCGAGCGTTGCCGAGAAGTTGCTGATGAACTTATGGCTCCAGTAGTGGGTGGCAGGCAGCTGGAACGATGCCAGCGGGTTGGCCATCTCGTTAAAGCCGGCGCCGGGAATATTCAGCAGCTCGCCGTTCTCGCCATACATGGGCACATACTCATCGGGATAGGTCGAAGAATAATAGTCGATCTGGTCCTGGGCGTCCTGCCCCGTTACGTACGGTGCGATTACAGGCGGCAGGGCAAGGGCTGAACCGATCTCGTTACCCCACTGGGAGTTCACGTCGAGACCCACATTCTTCACACGAGCATAGGAGAGGTTCACCTGAACGTCGAGCTTATTGAGCCAATTGCGCTCCTTGGTGACGTCGAACACGTTGAAGTTGAAGTTTCCGCGAAGCGTCAGGCGGTTATAGTTCGAATGGTCGTAGTTACCGCCGACGATACCCTCCTGATCGTAGTAGCCGAGCGAGAAGTAGTAGTTCACCTTCTCCGAGGCGCCGCTGAGCGTCAGCTCGTGGTTCTGCACAGGGGCATTGTCGTTGAAGAGGAGGCTCTGCCAGTCGGTATCGGTGGTCACATGATAAGGATCGGCATAGCGCGGAGCCTGTCCGGCATTTACCAGTCCCTCGTTCTGCATGATCATATATTCCGTAGCATTGAGTACGTCGCGGTGCTTCCACGCCGTCTGCCAGCCCTGCGAGAAGTTGTAGTTCACCGTCACCTTGCCCATCTTTCCCTTCTTGGTTGTGACGAGGATGACGCCGTTAGCAGCCCGCGCACCGTAAATGGCACCCGAGGCAGCATCCTTCAGCACCTCGATACTCTCGATGTCACTCGGGTTGATGTAATCCAGACCGCCCTCAATCGGCATGCCGTCGACGATGTAGAGAGGATTGCTGTCATTCACCGAACCGATACCGCGAACGCGGATACGGGCTGCAGCACCCGGCTGACCTGATGAGGAAGTGACATTGACACCGGCGGCCAGACCCTTCAGCGCATTGTCCATACGCACGGGAGCCGTTCCGTCGAGGTCGTCCGACGAGACCTTTGCAATGGAGGCCGTCACCACGCTCTTCTTCTGGACACCGTAGCCGATCACCACCACATCCTGCAGTGTCTGAGCGTCTTCACGCATGGTGACAGTCATGCCGCTGCTGGCTTTCACCTCCTGTGACGTGTAGCCAATATAAGAAATAATAATAGGTGTACCCTCGCTGACCTTCAGCGTGAACTGACCATCGACATTAGTGATGGTACCGTTCTGAGGATTACCTTTCTCGACAACCGAGGCGCCAATGACTGGCTCCCCGTGATCGTCAATCACAGTACCCAGGATTCCCTGAGCGTAAGATGCCACTGACACCAAAAGTGCCAACAACATCATCATTAACCTGCTTTTTTTCATACTTTGTTTGTTAATTGTTAATTATAAGTTAGAATTAATCTCTGATTTGGAATTCTGCTGCAAAGGTAGTGAAAATAGCAAGCGGATTGGCGCCGATTAACCGAAAAAGTGGATATATCGGCACTATTAGGAAACGTAACTAGTTGGAAAACAAGTAAATAAAAAGTCCACTCCTGCTTAAAAGAGTGGACAGAATATAGAGGTGTAAAACTTACATTTGTTGTGATTTCTCCTGAATATCAGTCCTGGAAGTAGACACGCTTCACGCGGTTGGAGATGCTGGTGAGCACCTCATAGGGGATAGTGCCGAGTTGGTCGCTGAGCTGGGTGACGGGCAGATGCTCACCGAAGATTTCCACCTGGTCACCCTCTTGGCAGGGAATGTCGGTGACATCAATCATTGCCACGTCCATACAGATATTGCCGACGTACGCAGCCTTCTGGCCATGAACGAGGCAATAGCTCTGACGGTTGCCCAGATGACGGTTCAAACCGTCGGCGTATCCGATGGGGATGGCAGCAATCATGCTGTCGCGTTCTATCACCCCCTTGCGGCTGTAGCCTACGGTCTCTCCCTTTGGCACATGGCGCAACTGAAGGATGGTAGTCTTCAGCGTGCTGACGGTGTGGAGAATGTGATTGTCTCTTGGATCGACACCGTAGAGCCCGATGCCGAGTCGGCACATGTCCATCTGGCGCTCGGGGAAGTGCTCGATGCCGGCAGAGTTGTCCATGTGGCGCAGAATCTTGTGGGAGAAGGCCGACTGGAGTTTCTGACTGCCCTCCTCGAAGAGTGCGAACTGGCGTGCAGAGAAATCGTCGAAGCCGTCGCTGTCAGAACCGACGAAGTGGCTGAAAACGGAGCGAGGGATGATGGCCTGCTGGTGGCGCAGCCGGTCGATGACCTCATCGATGTCACCAACTGGATCGAACCCGAGGCGGTGCATGCCTGTATCGAATTTGATGTGGACGGGCCAGCCGGTAATGCCTTCCTTACGGGCGGCGCGGATGAGTGCTTCCATCAGGCGGAAGGAATAGACTTCAGGCTCGAGGTCGTAGTCGAACATAGTCTTGAAGGCGGTCATCTCAGGATTCATAATCATGATATTCGCCGTGATGCCAGCCTTGCGAAGTGTGACTCCCTCATCAGCGACGGCTACAGCGAGATAGTCCACACGATGGTCCTGTAGCGTCTTGGCAATCTCCACCGCCCCAGCCCCGTAGCCGTCGGCCTTGACCATACAGACCATTTTCGTCTCGGGCTTCAGGAACGAGCGGAAGTAGTTCAGGTTGTCCACGACTGCATTGAGGTTCACCTCGAGGATGGTCTCGTGTACCTTCTGTTCGAGCTGCTCGGTGATCTGGTCGAAGCCGAAGGGGCGGGCGCCCTTCAGCAGTATCAGTTCGTTGCGAAGGCCGGCAAATGCGTCGCTGGAGAGGAAGTGGGGCACGTCGAGGAAGAATTGTTTGTCGGCAATCTGAATCTTGTCGGCCTGAGCTGTAAGTTCAGGGCCGATACCGATGAACCTGCCTACGTCGCGCTTCACGGCCAGTTCGCTCACCTGGGTATAGAGCTGGTCGGGCGAAGTGCCGGTCTGGAAGATGTCGCTGAGGATGAGGGTTTTGTTTAGGGGTGAGGGGTGAGGGGTGAGGGGTGAGAACTGACGGCGGTTCATAAAGTCGAGGGCGATGTCGAGGGAATTGACGTCGCTGTTGTATGAGTCGTTGATGAGTACACAGCCGCGCTGGCCCTGTTTCACCTCCAGTCGCATGGCCACGGGCTCCAGGTGGGGCATGCGGTCGGCCAGCTGGCCCGGTGTGAGTCCCATGTACAAGGCAACAGCCGCACAGGTGATGGAGTTCTCGATCGAAGCCTCGTCGATGAAGGGGATAGAGAAGCAGTTCTCCTCCTGCCGCCAGATATAGGTGATTTGAGAGGTTATGGGTTGAGTGTTGAGAGTTTTGATTTCCTTAACGAAGAAGGCGGCCTGCTCATCGCACTGCGACCAGGCAATCTTCTCGCCCTGATAGTGCATGCGCCGGATACAGCGGCTGACGATGTCGTTGTCCGAGCAATAGACCATCGCCTCCGTGTCGTGCATCAGCTCCAGCTTCTCCATACATTTTTCCTCCATCGAACGGAAGTTCTCCTGATGGGCCGCTCCCAAGGAGGTGAGCACGCCGATTGTCGGCTGGATGATATCGCGAAGGGCCATCATCTCACCGGGCTGGCTGATGCCTGCCTCGAAAATTCCCACCTCGGTCTGCTCGTTCAGCAGCCAGACGGAGAGCGGTACGCCAATCTGCGAATTATAGCTGCGGGGCGAGCGGACGATCTTCTGCGAGGGCAGCAAGAGCTGGTAGAGCCACTCCTTGACCATCGTCTTGCCGTTGGAACCGGTGATGCCCACGATAGGCAGGTCGAACTCATCGCGATGGCGCTCGGCCAGCCGCTGCAAGGCTGCCAGAGTATGTGGCACCCGAAGAAAATTAGCCTCTGGGTAGACCGTCTCAACATGTTCGGGCATCTTTTCCACGACGAAATGACGAACACCGCGACGGTAGAGATCGCCGATATAGCGATGGCCGTCGTTGCGTGGTGTCTTCAGGGTGAAGAAAAGTGTCTCTTCAGGAAAACAAAGGGAGCGGCTGTCAGTCAGCAGCCAACGGATCTCTCCCTCATGATGTCCATATCGGCGCGCTCCTATCAGCGTCGTCACCTTCTCAATCGAATATTTCATCTTCAATTATCAATTATGAATTATCTAAAGTTCAAAGTTCGGGTATTTTGTTTGTAACTCCGAGACTTTTAACATCGTTTTATCCATAAAAGCCTTGTATTCCTCTGAATCGGGATCGAAGGGCTTATGATGGAGTGCAGTCTTCAGCGGCGCCCATTCGCGAATGAAAGCCTTTGCTTCATCACTCAGGCAGGTCTCGGACAGTCGCTGCCAGATGTACTCCACGGCCTGATCGGAGGGGTGAAGCATGTCTTCCTTATAGAAACGGTAATCGCGCAACTCGTCGTTCACGATTTCGTATGCCGGGAAGTAAGTCGCTCTCTCCACCTGGCGGGTAGCCAACAACAAAGTGGCCTTGGAAAGCTGGGAACCGTGATAGCCGTACTTCCGGTAACGGATCGGGCTAACAGTGAGAACGACTCTCACCTCGGGATTGCGCTGATAAAGGACATCAATCGCCTGCTGCAAATAACCTGCACACTCATCGACTGTCAGCTCCTCTTCGTCGAAGAGCGACGCAGGACGTTTCTGGCAGTTATCCACAATTTCTCCCGTCTCCTTTAGCCGATAGACGTGGTTCGTGCCGAGCGTCAGGAAAGCGGTCTGACACCTTCTGCCCCACCTGACGATGGAATGGCAGATGCTGGCAGGGTTATACATCACGCCAAAGGGATTGACGGCGGCACGGAACTTCTCTTCCTGAAAACGACGGCCGATACTGTCGGCAAAACAGGAGCCCACGAAGAGCATCTCCTCGCAAGGACCGATCCTAAACGGCGGCTCAGGTATATCTACCAACGTCCTAAACTCCATGACAAACCTCTAACCTTTAATCATTAAGCTTTAAGCTTTAACTCCTGGAGACCTGCAGGCCCTTCGTCGATAGTGACATCTCCACAAAGCGCGCATTCTGATGATATCGGTGCTCATGGAGTATCTGCTTGATTCGGGCAGCTGCTTCCGGATCTTTCGCGATCATATAGAGGTAACCTCCTCCACCGGCACCTGGCAGCTTATAGCCCAGGCAAAGATCGTCGATCAGATCGGTAATGGCTGACACCACCGGCGGGTTCGTGCCACTGTCGAGCTGCTGGTTCTGCTGCCACGTCTTCCGCACCAGCCGCCCCATGGCCTCGAAGTCGTTGCCCAGGATGGCCTCATACATCTCCATCGTATGACTCTTCATGTCGCGCAACAGACGGAGCTCGCCACCATGGTTCAGGAACATGCGGCGTACTATCTCGGCAAGGATCTGCTTGGCGGTCCGGGTAATGCCCGTATAATATAGCAGGTGACAGGGCTTGTATTCCGGCTGGAGCCACAGATCGCCCGGCAGCCATCTCACTTTCGGGCTCTGGTCGAATCCCCTGCCCGTCTGCAGCAGTTTGACCCCGCCAAGCACACCACCGAACTGGTCCTGCCAGCCTCCGCCGGTGGTCAGCATCTGCTCGAGGACCAGGGTGCGACGGCCTATCTCGCTCTTATCCCAGCCCAGGCCGCAGAAGTCGTTCAAGGCTCCGAGCACCGTGGAGGCAAGAATACTTGAGGTGCCAAGCCCGCTGCCTGCAGGGATGGCAGAGAGCAGGGTGAGCTCGATTCCGCAGCCGAAGGCCTTGAGCTGAGAGGTGAGCGGGCGAGCGGGCGAGGGGCCGGGGAGACTGCCGAAGCCGGCTAACAGGAGGGCTGCCTTAGGAATGGCGAACGGGGACCCCACGCGCACGAAGTCGGCCAGCTGGCCGGAGGTCTCGACGACCTCCATTGCGCCAAGGTCGATGCTCCGGAGCACGATACGATACTCGCTTGAGGGGCGGATATAGGCCTGGAGGGGCGGCTGGCCGTTGAGCTCGATAGCAAAGTTAATGACGCTGCCGCCTTCTATCAGACAATATGGCGGCGTGTCCGTCCATCCGCCTGCGATATCAATACGGACTGGCGAACGCCCCCACACGATCTGATCGTCATAGACCGACTTTATGGGGGTAGCCTTTGTCCGGTCGTTCCCTATAAAACCGTTACGGAGCAAAGAGAAGGCCTTTTCGCTATCACCACGGAACATGGCATCATGGATGTGGGTCATCAGCGGTGCATCGTCGGAGATGGCCGGCGGCAGGGGAATCTGCTCCTTCCTGAACTGTTCGGCGGCATCAGCGAGGTCAAGCTGGTAGAACACGCTGTGGCTCCAGTTACGAGCCAGCGCACTCCAGTTTTGCTTACGGAACTCCCTGCGCTGATTGAAGAGCCGCTTCAAATCGGCACGCTCCGCTAACTCATTGCTGTCAACAGGTTCGTCAATCCGGTAACGGCGTACTTCATAGCCGTCCTTGCCGACGGGTGTCACGTTGATACACTCACCTGGCTCCAGCGTAATATCCCAGTCGTTTTCAGGTACTCCGGTAATCACATGGTCATGCGTCAGCTTCCATTTGGGACCGATATAGCTGTTCTCTATCCAGATATTCGAATTCTCCTCCGTGAACGGATACTTTGTGACAGTATTCTGCACGAAGATCGATGGATGAGGTTTGCGGTCCAGATGCATGATCTCACGCTGATCGTTGACCAGATTCTGCAACCTCAACGTGGACGAGATCATCTCCCTCGACGTTCCGAAGTGGTAGAACTCCCCGCCAGCCAAAGGAACGATGGCCACTTTCAACCCGCGTAATTCCTCATCAACGATGGTCGGGTCGGTACCCAGGCAACAGCCGAACTCACCATACAGGTCATACTCCTTCAGCCCGTCCTCACTCCCCGATTTCCTGACCAGCAGCTTCACGGCCTTGTCACTGAGCAGCCATACGCCGATATCAGTCAGATAGAAATGATCCTTCTGCAATTCGCCCAGTGTCTGCAAGGACGGCTTCTGGAGCATCTGTTTCAATACGGATGGTGTCTGACGGCTGCTGACGAAAACGCCGTGGTTCTTAGCCACAGAGGCATCGAGCCAGAGTCCGTAGCACACGACATCTGCCTCGGGGACAGGCTGTAAGGGCTGCGTGGCACGGATCAGGACATCGCCGCTGACCACCATCGTATGGATCGAATCAAGGGCCATCCCCAGAATCTTCTCATATAGCGGCAGCTGCAAGCTCAAAAGGTTCTGTGACAATTTCTGTCCCCTTTCCCAACGGAACACAGGCACAGGCATCAGCACCTTCCCTGAGACAGCATAGCTGGGCAGACGCTTGCTCTGTCCTCCCGCATGTATCAGGATGCGCTTCTCTGCCGAGAGCCATGTATCGAAGTCCTCCGAAGCTTCAGCCCGGAAACACTCCTGCAATAACCAGGTCGTACCTCCGCCACTGCCGAGACGATGACCTGGCGGGTCACACGTGCAATAATACGACTCTGGACTCAACCCCGATATGTCATAAAAACGATCCACCACGTTAGGCGGCAAAGAAATCAGCTTTTTCATCATCTGCGCTTTATGCATGTTGCTGTGTCACAGCAACTTTACCTTTTTTCATTTTTACCTTTTTAAAAACCGCCCCAACGACCACTAAGATGAGGATGACGTAGGCGATATAGGCGATGGTCTCCGTGGTATGAACCGACTTGGGGAAGAACGAGAGTTCCACCTGATGCCTGCCTGGCTGTATATTCAGCGCACGGAGGATATAGTCGACACGTCCTAGCTCTGCAGGCTGGCCATCCACGGTTGCAGTCCATCCAGGATAATAGATCTCTGAGAAGACGACGACACCGCCTTTACCAGAATTCACCTCATATTTCAAACGGTTCGGCTCGTATTCCTGAATGGTAACGACACTGGCCGTGTCCTGTACGACGGCCTCACCCATACACTCTCTGAATTTGGCATCTGCCACAGCCTGATGACGCAGGTCGAGCTGGCCGACTGCAGCAATCTCTTCGTTGGCATTGTTCACATAGTCAAGCTTGTCAACAAACCAGGCATTGCCGTAGACATACGGATTCTGGATGGGGACCGTCTGTCCGCCCTGCAGGGGGAAGATAAAATAGCGGGTATTCAGCATGTTCAGCACCGGGCAGATACTGTCACCATTCACCTGCGTCATGTCACCGCCAGCCTCCGATACTGCCTGGAAGAGCGCCTGCATCTCAGGATTGATATACTGTTCAATCATCTCCTGATACCTGCGCAACTTGGCTGCGTGGTAGCCGCCGATGCTCTTATGGTAGTAGGAAGTCTCATTCTCATTAAACGTGTTCGAGGCGAGATTCAGCACGCGGTAGTCGAGCGTCTGGTCGCGCAGGATCAGCTCGTCCGTCTGACTTTTCTGCTGTGGTGCCTCACGCTCGCTTTTCGGAACAAACATACTGTCGTTCAAATAGCGCTTGTTCACCGTCCATAGGTCTACGAGACAGAGTACGAGGATGATACCCACGCCATATTCCTTCTTCAGCTTCCCAAAGACTACAGACAGCAGAATGCCCGTACCAACCAGAATTATATAGAACGAACGCAGGCAGTCGGCTGTAAACACCGCCTGACGCATCTCCGTCAGATTGGCCACCAACGGCTGTATATACTCTGAGGGGAGACTCTGGATGGCCCGCATCTCACCCGAAGAGATAAAACTGTCGAAGAACACCGATGGCATCAATGAGAAAAGCAAGGCAACACCCCCCGTCAACACGAACGCGATGACGATTGATTTGAGAATTGTTGATGCATGTTGCTGTGTCACAGCAACTTTACATTTTTTCATTTTTACATTTTCCATCACCTCCTTCAGTGCCAACATCGCCAACAAAGGAATAGTAAACTCTGCTATCACCAGTATCGAGGCCACCGTGCGGAACTTCGCATACATCGGCACATAGTCCAGGAAGAAATCCGTAAAGCCCATGAAATTACGTCCCCACGACAACAAGATTGACAGGATTGTTGCTGCCAGCAATGCCCACTTCACTGGACCTTTCACGATCAGGAGTCCAAGAATGAAGAGCGTCAAGACAAAGGCCCCCACATATACAGGCCCCGATGTACCAGGCTGTTCACCCCAGTACTGCCCCATCTGCTGATAAATGGGCAGAAAGTCATTTTGCGCTTTCTCCATCGCCTTTTCACTCTCGCTTAAGGGCATCGATGCACCGCCCTTCGTATTCGGAATCAGGAGCGTCCACGTCTCGTCAATGCCGTAGCTCCACTGTGTGATATAGTCACGCTCCAGTCCGCTACTTGTCTGATTGCCCGAGTCGCGCTTCACCAGCTCGCTCTTGCCGCGCATCGACTCCTGGCTATACTGCCACGTATGATAAAGGTTCGAGAGATTGATGCACAGGCCTATGGCAGCTCCCACAAGACAGACGACCGTAGCCTTCACAAACCGGGCGAGCTCTCGCTCGCGTATCGCCTCGACCAGCCATCCTATGACGAGGAAAAGGATGATGAAGAGATAGTAATAGGTCATCTGCACGTGATTGGCATTGATCTCGAATGCCGTGAAGACAGCTGTCAACAGCAGTCCCCACAGATATTTCCCCCGATAGGCGAGCACAATACCGGCGATCATCGGCGGCAGATAGGCCAATGCCCATACCTTCCAGATATGGCCGGCGGCAATAATGATGAGGAAATAAGTCGAGAAAGCCCAGATAATAGAGCCCAAGGCAGCCAGATGCTGATGGAAATCAAAAGCCCTCAACAGGATATAGAAGCCCAAGAGGTAGACGAACACGTACCATACGTTCTCAGGCAGCCAGAGGTGATAGGCGTTTACCACCTTTGTCAACAAGTCCGTAGAACCATACGACGGCGACATCTGGTATGTAGGCATACCACCGAAGAGGGCATTCGTCCAGCGGCTCCGTTCCCCCGTCTTCTGGAGATACTCGATTCCCTCCTGTCCGGCACCGCGCCCCGCTGACGCATCATGACGATAGAGGATTCTCCCCTCGATGTCAGCAGGGAAGAAATAAGCGAATGCCAGTACGGCAAATAACAACACTGCCAACAGGTCAGGCAGGCACTTTTTCAGACTTTGAATATTCATCATGGAGCATTAATCTTTATAATTTGGTGCAAAGGTACAAAAATATTGTGAATTGTGAATTGTGAATTGTGAATTATTTTGTACCTTTGCAGCAAAATATGGAAGAAAACATCATCACAAGCGTCCAGAACGCCAGAATTAAGCACGTCGTGGCACTCCAGCAGAAGTCTTCTTTGCGTCGCGAGGAGGGTCTTTTCGTTGTTGAGGGACAGCGTGAGATGGAGCATTGCATCGCCTGCGGATACGAGATTCAGGAGCTCTTCGTCTGTGAACGATTAAACAATAGTAACGGTTCTTGTGTCCCTTCGGTCGTCTCCCCACAAGTATACGAGAAGATGGCCTATCGAGGGAGCACTGAGGGCATTATTGCCGTCGTCAAAGCCAAGACGCACTCTCTCTCAATTCTGAAATTGAAGAAGAATCCATTGATTATTGTCCTTGAGAGCGTGGAGAAACCTGGCAACCTCGGAGCCATCCTGCGCACAGCGGAAGCCGCCAACGTGGATGCTGTCATCGTCTGCGACCCTTTGACAGACCTCTATAACCCCAATCTTATCCGCGCCAGCATCGGAGGCGTGTTCAGCGTACCTGTGGCCGTATGTACATCTCAGGAGTGCATCGCCTTCCTCAAAGAGCACAGGATAAGTATTCTCACCGCCCAATTACAGGACTCGTACGAGTATTACGACTACGACATGACCCAAGCCACAGCCATCGTCATGGGCACAGAGTCTACAGGACTCTCCCAACTCTGGCGCGAGGCTGCCGATGCCCATATCCGCATCCCGATGTTGGGACGTCTCGACTCTCTGAATGTCAGTGTCTCTGCCGCCATCCTCATGTACGAAGCCGTCAGACAAAGAAAGGTAACAAAGTAAAATTAAGGAATATATGAAAATTGGAATGATTGTGGCAATGGACAAAGAGCTCCAACAGCTCCGTCCATTATTCCCCGAAGACAAAGTAATTCTGCAGAAAAGCGGTATCGGCAAGGTAAATGCTGCCATCCAGACGATGGAAATGATCCGCCAGTACAAACCCGACGTCATCATCTCCTCTGGCTGTGCCGGCGGCAATGGTGACGATATCAGTGTACAAGATGTCGTCGTCAGCACCGAACTCGCCTACCACGATGTCTATTGTGGCACCGCTATCGACAACTCAACGCAGTATGGCCAGGTACAGGGTCTCCCTCCACGTTTCAAGGCCGATCCGCGTCTCTTGGATATTGCAAGCAATCTCTCTCCCGTATCCTCCGATGCCCCTGTAACTCCGAAAATCGTCCCAGGTCTTATCGTGACTGGCGACTGGTTTGTGGACTCGAAAGAGAAGATGCACGAGATTATCGGACATTTTCCCGAGGCAAAGGCCGTCGACATGGAGAGTGCCGCCATTGCTCATACGTGTTATCTGCAAAAGGTACCATTCATCTCCTTCCGCGTCATCAGCGACATCCCCCTGCGCGATACCGATGCCTCACAGTACCACGATTTCTGGAGCACTATCGCCGACAATTCTTTCCGCGTCACAAAGACTTTCATAGAAAGCTTGTAATAAAACAAAACCAACAATATGAAGAAATTAACTATCTTTTTGCAGCTATTCATTGGGTGGACTGTCACCGCTTTTGCGCAGTCAGCCATCTGTCATGAAGACGGAACCGTAACCTTCCAGTACAAGAACGACCAGGCCAAAGAGGTAATGGTAGATGTACAGTTTGCCGGACGCAACGCGATGCAGCGCGATGCCCAGGGTCTGTGGACAGTGACGCTCGGTCCTGCCGCCCCCGACATGTATCCCTATTGCTTCATCGTCGACGGTGTGAGTGTGATGGATCCTGAGAATCCTCAGTATTTCCCTAACGAGGGTTTCAAGAACAGCCTGCTGGAGATTCCAGCCCGCTCAGGTCAACTGGCTCACGACATTCTCGACGTGCCGCATGGTAAGTTGGAGTATATCCATTATTATTCGAAGAGTCTGGGTGCCACAAACCAGGCTGTGGTCTATTTGCCGCCAAAGTACAAGGAGAATCCTGAGAAGAAGTATCCTGTCTTCTACCTCATCAGCGGTACGACTGATACCGAGGAGGTTTACTACAAGGTAGGTCGTGTGAACTATATCCTCGACAACCTCCTGGCAGAGGGTAAGGCAGAGGAGATGATTGTGGTGCTGCCATACGGTAATCCCTACAAGTTGCTGCCTGCTCCGCCAAGTATGGGTTTGGGAGGCATGCCTCAGACCGTGTTCGGCAAGGATGTGTTCAGTCTTGACCTTACCGACGACCTGATGCCATATATCGAGGGTCACTATCGTACCATCAACGATGCAGACCATCGCGCCATCGGCGGTTTCTCACGTGGAGGAAACCAGGGCCTTTCAAATGGTCTCCGTAATCTCGACAAGTTCTCCTATCTGTGCAGCTATAGTTCGTTTACTTCTACCGACATCCCGGGTGTCTATGACAATGCGGCAGATACCAACAGCAAGATCCGCTTATTCTGGCTTGGTGTGGGAACCGACGATTTCCTCTATGGTAATGCCCGCGACTATATGGAGTTCCTCGATAAGCACGGCATCCGCAGCGTGAAGGAATTCACCCACGACAAGTTTGGGCATACCTGGATGAACGCCAAGTATTTCCTCTCGAAGACCCTGCCCCTGCTCTTCAAGCCCGATGTGGCGGAAGAGGCTATGAAGAACGGACAACCTGCCCCCGCCGTCACCGGAAAGGAACAGCAGTTTACGCCTAGTGTGATGGCACGTCTGTTCCCAAAACCCATCGTCTCGCCGGAATACAAATACGACAGTGTGATTTTCCGCATGAAGGCGCCTGAGGCCAAGGAGGTGCTGCTGGCTGCCGAGATTCTGCCCAAGCCCAAGGCCATGGAACGCGACAGTGACGGCATCTGGAGTATCGAGATTGACGAGCACATCTACGAGGCATTTACATACTATTTCCTCGTAGACGGAACGCCTGTGGCCGACCCTCAGAACATGTATCTTGCCCCCTCAAAGGGTTTCAAACCCAGTATCTGCAACAATCCCGCCAGCACCTTCAATTATGCCACTATGGCTGAGATGGAACACGGTGTGGTGAGCTATGACCTGAATGAGGGGAAAGCCTGCTATCACCCTGCCGGAGGCAAGCCGCAGTTTATCATCCAACTGATTCCTGGAAAGGACGACACCATCGAGAGCTGGTTCATGATTGGCGGAGCCGACGTGATGGCCGATAAGTTCATCGCTGCTGGGAAACTGCCGCCATTCTCCATCACAACAGGAGAGGGTGCCTGCTGCGAGGGCAAAAAGTGTGAGAAGAAGAAATATACTCTGAGGGCTGATGATTATCCCACTTGGCCGGAACGTCGCCATGCACTGGAGTCCATCCTTGACTCGCTCATGCTGAAAGCCGCCGCAAAAGGTGAGATCAGCCTCAACCTCCCCCTCTTTCAGACGAAATATACAGCCGACCCCTCACCCTTGGTGGTAGGCGACAGGCTGTTCCTCTACACCTCGCACGATGCATCACCTGAGGACATCCCCGATGTGAACGAGAAAAACTCGGCAGGTTTCTTCATGTACGACTGGCTCCTGTGGTCAACGACCGACATGGTGAACTGGACGGAGCATGGTGCTGTTGCTTCACTGAAGGATATCCCCTGGCGCAGTCGCGAAAACGGAGCCTGGGCCATCCAGACAGTAGAACGTAACGGCCGCTCGGCCGAAGGACGCTTGCAAGGCAAGAAGTATTACCTCTATGCCCCGCTCCACGGACACGGCATCGCAGTTCTCGAGGCCGATTCTCCTTACGGTCCTTTTAAGGATCCCCTGGGTAAACCGCTGGTATGGGACCAGAGCAACTGGTACGATATCGACCCTTCGGTATATACCGACGATGACGGACAGGCTTATCTGTATTGGGGAAATCCGCATACCTTCTACGCTCCTTTGAACGATGACATGATCTCGCTGAAAGGCGAGGTCGCCAAGCTTCCCCATATCAAGCATTATCAGGAGGGCCCCTGGTTCTACAAGCGGAATGGCCGTTACTACGTGGCCTATGCCTCCACCTGTTGTCCTGAGGCTTTGGGCTATGCCATGAGCGAAAAGCCCACTGGCCCCTGGGAGTGGAAAAATTATATCATGCGCCCCACGCTGCGTGACCGAGGCAACCATCCCGGCATCTGCGACTTCAAGGGCCATTCATACGTCTTCGGACAGAACTACGACCTGATGCACCTCGACACCTTCGTACACCATGAGCGCCGCAGCGTCTCTGCCACTGAGATCACCTACAACGAGGACGGCACTATCCAGGAAGTGCCCTACTGGTTGGATCAGGAGCCCATGCAGCAACTGTGCTGGCTGAATCCCTATGAGCGTGTGGAGGCTGAGACGATGGCCTGGGGCTACGGACTGAAGAGCGCCAAGATGGGCATTGAGAATACGGGTGTCGTAGCCGATATGCCGACTTCGACTGGCAAGAAGAACATGTATATCTTCGACATCGACGACGGTGAGTTCATCAAGCTGCGTGGCGTCGATTTTGCCAATGGTGCCAAGAACTTCAGCATCACCGCAGCCGCTACAGGAGCCTGCACCCTCACGCTGCGCATAGACAGTCAGGAGGGACCTGTCATTGGCAAAACCCTGATAGCAAACACAGGAAACGTGGAAAAGTACAAGGCCTTCAATACGAAAGTAAACGCCGTCCAAGGTGTTCACGACCTCTATCTCTGTTTCAGCAACACCGCTGGCGACGTGCGTCTCGACTGGTGGCAGTTCAAGTAATAATGAAATAATGAAAAAGAAATAATGAAAACGATTAAAGGATTATTGGTTATTAGTGTAGCGGTATTGGTGACTGGCTGTAATACCGCAGTGGATATCGAGCAGCAGATAGACGAGCTCTACCAGAAGATGCCGCAGGAGGAACGTATTGCCCAGTTGACAAGTATGTATATGGACGAGCTCTTCAACGAGGAAGGACAGCTCGACACCGCCAAGTGTCGCGAACTGATTCCCTTCGGTATCGGCCATTTCTCGCAGTTCTGCATGCAACAGCCCAGAGATCCCAACGATCTCCGCGACCGTGCCGTTGCCATTCAGGACTGGCTGATGCACAACACGCCTAACGGCATCCCGGCTTTATTGCATGAGGAAGTGCTCTCAGGTGTCAATACCTTAGGCTCAACCATCTACCCCCAGCAGATCGGCCAGGCCTGTTCATTCAACCCTGAACTGGCTGAGCTGAAGACTTTCCAGACGAGTACCACCCTGCGTAAGATGGGCGGCATACTCGCCCTTTCACCGATGGTCGACGTGTGTCGTACACCCAGTTTCAACCGTCTCGAGGAGTCGTATGGTGAAGATGGCTATCTCTCTGCCGTCATGGGAACGGCCTTCGTCAAAGGTCTTCAGCAGGGTAATCTGAAGACGGGCGTAGGTGCCTGTTCGAAGCACTATCTCGGCTACGGCGGCGGTGGCGATGCTGAAGAGAAGGAACTGATGGAAGAGATCCTGTTGCCCCACGAAGCTATGATCCGCCTGACGGGCAGCGTGGCCGTGATGCCTGGCTATCATGACGTTCATGGCACCAGATGTGTGGCCAACAGCGAGATTCTCCAGGATATCCTTCGCGACTATGTGGGCTTCGACGGTATGGTGGTGAGCGACTATACGGCTATCGACCAGATACCCAATATTGGGTCGACGATTGAAAAGGCCGCCGCAGCTATCAATAATGGCAATGATGTCGACTTCCCGTTCGGTGCCAACTATAAGTTCCTTCAGGAGGCCATCGACAAAGGGCTGGTTAAACCCGAAGTCCTGGAGCGTGCCGTCAAGAATGTGCTCCGCATCAAGTTCCGCGCAGGTCTTTTCGACAAGGATGCCTATCTCTATTCCAAGGAGGATATCAAGCTCGATTCGCCCGAGGAGCGTCAGACGGCCTACGATATCGCTACCCAGTCTGTTGTGCTCCTGCAAAACAATGGTGTGCTGCCGCTGAAGGATGCCAAGAACATCCTCGTCACAGGACCTAACGCCAACTCTGTCTGGGCCATGTGCGGCGACTATACCTATCCCGCCATGTCTTACTTCTGGAAGATGAAGATGGATGTGGCCGATCGCGACAATCCCCATATCGTGAAACTGCTCGAGGGCATGCAGAACCACAAGCCCGAGGGGGTCAACGTGATGTACTCTCGTGGCTGCGACTGGACAGACGACATTGAAACCAAGTTCAGCGAGTTGGGTGATGCTCGTGCATGGGAGTATGAGCTCCTTCACCGTAAGGTGGATTCTGGCGAGAAGGCCGATAAGGCCGAGGCCCTAAAGATGGCTCAGGAGGCTGATGTCATCATTGCTGCCGTGGGTGAGAACGTGATGCTCTGTGGTGAGAACCGCGATCGCCAGGGCCTCCGTCTGCCAGGAAAGCAAGAGCAATACATCGAGGAGCTGATCAAGACGGGCAAACCCGTCGTGCTCGTCATGTTCGGAGGTCGTGCCCAGGTTATTTCCGGCCTCGCCGAGAAATGCGCCGCCGTCATCCAGGCCTGGTATCCGGGCGAGAAGGGCGGTAATGCCGTGGCCGACATCCTTTATGGTAAGGTATCTCCTTCTGCTAAGCTCTCCGTCAGCTATCCGAATACGGAGGTCTATGAGCCCATCTGCTATAACTATAGTGCAGAGCAGGATGCACGTGTGGCATGGCCGTTCGGTTATGGTCTGAGCTACACCACGTTTGAGTATCAGAACCTGCAGGTGAACAGTGAGGCACAGACTTCCGACGACTTCGTAGAGCTCACCTTCCAGGTGAAGAATACGGGCGAGGTGAAGGCCGATGAGATTGCCCAGATCTATCTCTCACCACTCACCCCTGACCGTATTCGCCCCATCCAGTTGCAAGGCTTTGCCCGCATCTCTTTGGAGCCTGGTCAGACCAAGACTGTCACCACCCGTCTCTTTGTTGAGCAGTTGGGATTCTATAGTCACAAGGATAATGTTCGCCAATGGAACATCGAACCTGGAACGTTCATCGTCAAGGTAGGTGCATCTTCTCAGGACATCAAACTCCAGCAGCAGGTAGAGCTGAAGGGTAAGCCCGTTACCAAGCCCCTCCGCGACCACTATTTCTCAGAAAGTATCGTATCACAATAAACAACTGTCATGAAAAAAACTTTATTATCAACTATTCTGCTGTGCGTGGCCTCGGTGGCTATGGCACAGCCCGCCGGAGGCTTCGGCGGATTCCAGGCTCCGAAAGTGAATCTGGAAACCTCACAAGAGTGGAAAGACGTGAACTATGCCGGCGACGACCAGGCCTATCACACCTGCGACATCTACCTGCCCAAGCAGGAGAAGGAGAAGTATCCTGTCGTCATCCACATCTACGGCAGCGCTTGGTTCAGCAACAGCAGTAAGGGTATGGCCGATCTCGGCACCATCGTCAACTCATTGCTGAAGGCAGGCTATGCAGTGGTTTGTCCTAACCACCGCTCGAGCATGGATGCCAAGTGGCCCGCTCAGATCCACGATATCCGTGCCGTCATCCGTTTCGTACGTGGCGAGGCAGCGAAGTATAAGTTCGACACCCAGTTCATCGCCACCAGCGGATTCTCTTCCGGCGGTCATCTGGCCTCTACGGCTGCCACCACCAGTGGTACCAAGCAGGCCAAGGTAGGCACCATCGACATCGACCTCGAAGGCGAGGTGGGCAACTACCTCAAGGAGAGCAGTGCCGTGAATGCAGCTTGCGACTGGAGTGGTCCTATCGACCTCACCGCCATGGATTGTGGCGAGGGCATGAAGATGGGCGAGAACTCGCCCGAGGACGTGCTGCTCAATTCGAAGCTTGATAAGGAGCCGGATAAGTATATCAGTCTGAGTGCCAACCACTATGTAGACCCCAATGATCCACCTATTATCATCTTCCACGGTGACAAGGACAGGGTAGTGCCCAACTGTCAGGGTAAGGCTTTCTATGAGACCTTGAAAGCTGCTGGCGTCAAGACCGAGGCCACCTTCCCTGCTGAGGGTAATCATGGTGGTCCTGAGATGTACACTGAGGAGAACCTGCAGAAGATGGTTAACTTCCTGAATGAGGTTAGAACCCAGAAATAATGTTCTGATGAGAAAACTGTATACACTCTTGCTGCTCTCCGTCAGCATCAGTATCACTGCTCAGACTCCCTTCGGTAGAGGGAGCCTGACTGTTAAGAAAGTTGCCCGCAACGCTGTCAGGATTCAGTATTCGGAGGGAGAAATCAAGAGCGACTTGCCCGATTGGCTCTACGTGCGCCATGACGAGGTGGAGCATCAGGATATCTCATATAACATCGATGCTGCCCGGCAAACCGTCAAGGTGTGCAACCAGCAAGGCCAGCCCGTATTCACTGCCACCAGCCATCAATTGCGCGATGGCGAAGCCACGCTGATCTTCGTCTCCCCCAGCGACGAGTACCTCTTCGGCCTGGGGCAGTTCCAGGACGGCTACAGCAACGTGCGTGGCCTCTCGCGCCGACTGACGCAGGTGAATACCCAGATCTCCATCCCCATGCTCATCTCCAGCAAGGGCTACGGCATTCTGTGGAACAACTACGGACTCACTGAGTTCAACCCCTGCAGCCAAAGCGTCAGCCTGACGAAGCGCGAGGGCGGGGGACAGCGCGAGGAGGTCAATGTGACCTCAACCGAGGGCGGCAAGAAGGAGGTACGCGAACGTCATATCTTCGAGGCCACTATCGACATTGCCGAGGCTGGCGACTATGCCCTGCTGCTCGACGTGGGTCAGAAGATGGCACGCCGTCATAACCTCACCGTCGATGGTGAGACAGTCATCGAGATGCAGAACCTCTGGCTGCCGCCCACCGCCTCAAAGATCGTCCATTTAGACAAAGGCCGCCACACGCTGACAGCCGAGCTGACGAAGGACGATAAGCCCACCCTATATTATAATAAGGTGGATGACAAAACCACCTTCCGCTCACCCGTGGCCGAGGCCGTCGACTACACCGTCTTCATCGGCACCCCCGATGAGATCATCGCCGCCTACCGTGAGCTGACGGGTCCCTGTCCGCTCATGCCCGAGTGGGCACTGGGCTATATTCACTGCCGCGAGCGCTTCCACTCCTCTGACGAGATCCTGCAGACCGCCCGCCGTTTCCGCGACGAGCAGCTGCCGCTGAGCGTCATCGTACAGGACTGGCAGTACTGGGGCAAGTACGGCTGGAACTCGATGAAGTTCGACGAGGCGTTCTACCCCGATCCGAAGGCCCTTACCGACAGCCTCCACCAGATGGATGTTCGCCTGATGGTGAGCGTGTGGTCGAAGATTGACAAGAACTCCGAGGTGGGCCGCGAGATGGAGCAGGGTCAGTACTACATCCCAGGCACCGACTGGATCGACTTCTTCAATCCCGATGCCGCTGCCGCCTACTGGCGCAACTTCCGCCAGCGGCTCCTGCCCCTCGGCATCGACGCCTGGTGGCAGGACGCTACCGAGCCCGAGAACGACGACCTCGCAGGCCGCCGTGTGAACAACGGGAAATGGAGCGGTGAACAGGTGCGCAATGTCTATCCCCTGCTCGTCAACAAGACCGTCTACGAAGGTCTCGTCGCTGCAGGCCGCGAGCCCATGATCCTCACCCGCTGCGGCTTCCCAGGCATCCAGCGCTACGGCTCGGCCATGTGGAGCGGCGACGTGGGCAACGACTGGGAGACATTCCGCCGCCAGATCACCGCCGGACTCGGCATGCAGGCAGCAGGCATCCCCTGGTGGACCTACGATGCAGGCGGGTTCTTCCGTCCCATCGACCAGTACACCAACGACGACTATATCGAGCGCATGCTCCGCTGGATCGAGACGAGCGTCTACCTGCCCCTGATGCGCGTCCACGGCTATATGAGCAACACCGAGCCCTGGAACTACGGCCCCGAGGCGCAGCAGGTCATCGCCCAGTGCCTGAAGGAGCGCCAGCGGCTGATCCCCTATATCAGGGAGTGCGCCGAGCGCGTCTCGAAGGAAGGCTATACGCTGATGCGCCCCCTCGTCTTCGACTTTGCCGACGACCCTGAGGCCCTGCGCCAGAAGCATGAGTACATGTTCGGCCCCGAGCTGCTCATCAGCCCCGTCACCGAGCCTGGTGTCACCCAGTGGACCACCTATCTGCCACGCAATGCCGGCGGCTGGACCGACCAGCGTACAGGCCGGAAATACGACGGAGGCCAATACGTCACCACCCCCGTCGACAAAGCCCATATCCCCGTCTTCGTGCGCCAAGGTCGTCGTCAACCCCATCGGTTCGCACAATCCCAACCTGAACGACCCCTTCTATTGTCCTGAGGAGACGAAGCAGGAAGTGATGAGTTTCGTCAGTACATATATCAATTAGAGGACACAAACAACTAATGTGACATTTGGACATTTGGACATTTTGTTTTTCGTTATCTAATCCAAAATAAGGAAATCTCAATTTAATAATAACCATATATATATATTATTATTAATATATATATATGGTTATTTGTCCATTTGTATAAAGTAATTGTCCAAATGTCCAAATGTCCAAGACTTTGACGAGTAGACTGAAAAAGTTGACTATCTGAACTGAAAATGATGACTATATTTCTGGTATACAAAATAAGAGCCACGCGTTACGGCACAGAAGGCTCTTATGTAAGAATAAAATTGGCTTATTGAAAAATAAGCACCCGTTTAATCAGGGCTCGCCCAGAACGTCGTAGATGAGCTGCACCTTCGCAGGCGTGTACGTGCGTCGCGTGCTACTAAGAAGCGGACGCAGGCGGGCGTTGGCATTGAGCCAGTCTTTGAACTTCTTTCGGGGTATAAAAGACAAAAATGAGAATACTATAAAGAAAAGTTGTGACAGGGTGTTAATAAATAATAAATTTAAACAGTACCATGCAGTCTTTCCACTTTTGGATACACTATATAAGAAAAAAGAATTAAATTTGCAGTATATATTTTGGTTTATGAAGAAACAAAGTCTTTTATGGATACTGACACTTATATTGTCAGGAGTTGCAATTTTAGCAGGATGCTCGTTAAATAATGAGGATTCCTCGACTACGAATTCAGACCAATATGAGCATTTGGGACTGACACGGAAAAGCGGACAGAGTGACAGCAAAGGAATTGTCGTCAAACTATTTGAAAGAAGTGGCCTTAAATTGCAAGTGATGGATATCACCGAACAGTTTGAGTCTGCCACATTCTATAGCAAGAAGATTCCCGTCAACCATGTCTATGTAGAGCAGATGCCATCAGCTATTCAGGAGTTGGTCATTAATGCTGGAGCATCCATGAGTACCCGAGTATGCAGGATGGAGTACGAAGGAGAAGTCTACTACGACATATACAGCGTATTTTCAAGTTCAATGACAAATTTCTTCAATAGCAATGGCGAACGACACTATTTTCAAGACGAGGATTTTATGAGCAAAGCCAAGGATATAAGTTGCATCCTCGTTCTGACCACAGAACCTGTGAAGAATGCAGAAGGAGCGCCCAACTATCTCATTGGCTACTGGCAGACCGACTGGCAACACCTGACGCATGATCACAACCAGCAAGCCACCGTGGCCCTCTATCCAGACTTACCCTTCAGCATCACTGAGATAATGGCCTTCCACGATGACGGCACTGGCTATCTGCGAACCATCAAAACATACAAAGACGGCACTAACGAGGTGGCCCTCGACCCCTTCAACTACGTGCTGACCGACTATCATGGCGGTGAGGCGTACGGTTATCAGGGCTACTATTACAAATGCTACTTTGCAGCTGGTGATGCCATCGAATATCTGGGACGTTCTTACGACAACATGCAGACGCTAAACAGAGGACTGTATTTTGTCAACTATCCTTGGTTCAGACAAACGCGAGACAACTATGAATCGCTTAGCGCTAATGCCGGGCAGAAATATGGCAATCCGGGCAGAGACGACAATAGTCCTATCGTGGGCAGATGGTCAGGAGAATTCAAGAGCGGTGAGATTGCCGCTGCAGGTACTTTCACATGGGTATTCCGCTCTGATAACACTGGCTACAGACTCCTAAACGGACAACTTAATGAGACATTTGCCTATACTGTCACCTATCAGGGCTCGAATGCAGAACTGACCATCTACAAATATAACACAGGCTTTACCGTTGATGAAGGTTTTGGTAAGAGCATCGTAGACTTAGCCTTCGACCCAACTATAGTACCTCAAGGTGTGACCATCAAAGCGACGTTAAACGATAACACCCTCGAAATGGAGGGTTGGAAAACAACCTTTCAAAGGCTCGACTAAGTGTCTATGTCTGTTATGTATATGCTATGTTACCATACGCTGTTCATTTTTAGGGTAAGAAAGAAGGCACCCCAGCGGGGATGCCTTCTTCGTTTTGTTACATCGTGACTTCCACGGTGTGCTTGCCGGGAGAGTAGGGGATGACGGTTCCTGTGACGGGCTGGCCGTCGAGGGTGATGGCCTTCACACCCTTCTGGGCGCCGTTAGGATGGATGGTGATCTCGTACTCGGCCTCGCGGAAGCGGCGGCTGACGGTGTAGTCGGTGGCTGTCTCGGGCAGGCAGGGGTCGATGCGGATGCCGTCGTAGTCGGGCTTGATGCCGAGGATGAACTCTGAGACGGTGTACCACATCCAAGCAGCGGTACCCGTGAGCCACGAGTTCTTTCCCTCGCCGGGCTTGAAGGCGTCCTTTCCTGCCACCATCTGACAGTTGACGTATGGCTCGACCTTGTGCAGCGTCTGGTATTTCTCCTCGACGTATGAGGGCAGGATCTTGGCATAGTGGCTCCAGGCATCGTTGCCGCGGCCTGCGAGGCACTCGCCGATGATGACCCAGGGATTGTTGTGGCAGAAGATACCTGCGTTCTCCTTGTAGCCCTCGGGGTATGAAGAGATCTCACCATATTCGTAGATGTACTTCGTGAAGGCGGGATTGTTGAGCACCATGCCATGCTCGCACTCGAGATACTTCTTACAGCTGTCGAGCGACTTGGCAACCATGCCGTCCTCTGCGCCGATCTCGGCCATCGTACACCAGCCCTGCGACTCGATGAAGATCTTGGCCTCGTCGCACTCGTTGGAACCGATCTTGCGGCCATAGAAGTCGTAGGCACGGAGATACCACTCGCCGTCCCAGCCGTGCTTCTTCACAGCGTCGATCATAGCGTCGACAGCCTGCTGCATGCGCTCTGCCTCTGCTTTAAAATCAACACAGAGACACAGAGGTACAGAGGTCTTATTATTATCACTCTGTGTCTTTGTATCTCTGTGTTGAGATAGATATTCGCAGAGTTTTATGTAATCTTTACCTGTGACGACGAAGAGGCCGGCGATCATGAGCGACTCGGCCTTGGTACCCTCGGAGACGTTCTCAGTGGTCTGGAACGACTCGTTGGGATCCCACGAGAAGCAGTTGAGGTTGAGGCAGTCGTTCCAGTCGGCACGTCCGATGAGCGGCAGCATGTGGGGACCGAGGTTCTTGATGACGTGATCCATCGAGATCTTGAGGTGCTCGAAGAGGGTGACTTCGGAACCGGGCTGATTGTCGAAGGGCACCATCTCGTCGAGGATGGAGAAGTCGCCCGTCTCCTTGATATAGGCCACGGTGCCGAAGATGAGCCAGCAGGGGTCGTCGTTGAAGCCGCCGCCGATATCGTTGTTGCCACGCTTGGTGAGAGGCTGGTACTGGTGGTAGCAGCCTCCGTCGGGGAACTGGGTCGAAGCGATGTCGATGATGCGCTGACGGGCGCGTGGCGGAATCTGATGGACGAAGCCCACGAGATCCTGGTTGGAGTCGCGGAAGCCCATGCCCCGGCCTACGCCGCTCTCGAAGAACGATGCCGAACGCGAGAAGTTGAAGGTGACCATGCACTGGTACTGGTTCCAGATGTTGACCATGCGGTCGAGCTTGTCGTTGCCCGTGCGTACCTTGTATATATTAAGGAGTGAATCCCAGTACTCGCAGAGTTCGGCAAACGCCTTATCCACCTTTTCGGTGGTGTCGAGCTCGGCAATGAGGGCGTGAGCCTTGTCCTTGTTGATGACCTGAGGTGCAGAGAATTTCTTGTCCTGCTCATTCTCGATGTAGCCGAGGAGGAATACGAAGTCCTTCGACTCGCCGGGCTGGAGGGTGACCTCGATATAGTGGGAGGCGATGGGGCTCCAGCCGTGGGCGTGGCTGTTGCGTGGCTTGCCCTCCATCACAGCCTGAGGATCGGAAAACTCGTTGTAGAGGCCTACGAAGGTCTCGCGGTCGGTGTCGAAGCCCTGAATGGGGGCGTTGACATGATAGAAAGCGTAGTGGTTGCGACGCTCGCGATACTCGGTCTTGTGGTAGATGGTCGAACCCTCGATCTCAACCTCACCGGTAGAGAAGTTGCGCTGGAAGTTCTCCATATCGGTGGCAGCGTTCCACAGACACCACTCCTCGAACGAGAAGAGCTTCAAGGTCTTGGTCTCGTTAGAGTCGTTCTTTAGGGTGAGCTTCTGCACCTCGGCCCACTTCTTCAGCGGCACAAAGAACAGCACTGAGGCCTCTACACCGTTCTTACGACCCATGATGCGGGTGTAGCTCATGCCATGACGGCACTCGTAGAAGTCGAGCGGCGTCTTGCAGGGCTTCCAGCCCGGATTCCAAACGGTATCGCCATCCTTGATGTAGAAATAGCGGCCTCCGTTGTCCATCGGCACATTGTTGTAGCGATAGCGGGTGATGCGGCGGAACTTGGCATCCTTGTAGAAGCTGTAGCCTCCAGCGGTGTTGGAGATGAGTGAGAAGAAGTCCTCGTTGCCCAGATAGTTGATCCAGGGCCAAGGGGTCTGCGGGTCTGTGATGACATACTCGCGATGCTGGTCGTCGAAATGACCGTAACGTTTCTGTTGTTCCATAATAATCGATTGTTTTATTAGTTGTTATTACTGCTTGCAAAGTTACGAACTAAATCTGAATTTACAAAGAAAAAAACCAAAAGAATTTGCCTATGTGAATATTTCTTGCATAAAAAGTATCATGAAATGCAAATATTTTATTATTTTATTTGTTTTTCAGAAATCTTTTCAGTAATTTTGCACACGAATCAAGACCACTAACCCTGTATTCAACTATATTACTAATTAAATAATGTATTTATGATGAAAAGACTCAGTATGACTCTTGCCAGTCTGTTCCTGTTTTTGGGGATAGCCCTGGCTCAGACGACGGTGAAGGGTACCGTTGTGACCTACGAGGACAATGAGCCGATTATCGGCGCAAGCATCCAGGTGGTAGGTGCAACCAACATTGGTACCATTACCGACGTGAACGGACAGTTTACCCTGGAGGTTCCTGCAGGGAGCAAAACGTTGAAGATTACGTATGTAGGCATGGAGCCCCTGGAGGTTGCCGTTTCAAGCAAGCCCCTCCGCATCCAGCTCCGCAACGATGCCAACAACCTCGACGAGGTGGTGGTAGTTGCCTACGGTACACAGAAGAAGACTTCGCTGACTGGTGCTATCCAGGAGGTGAAGAGTGAAGAGATTCTGCTCCGTCCTACCTCTTCAGTAGCCAGCGCTCTGGAAGGTACGGTAACGGGTGTACAGGTGAACAGCACCTACGGTGTGCCTGGTGAGGATCCCTCGATCCGTATCCGTGGTATCGGTACCGTGAACGGTTCTTCTACTCCCCTGTATGTCATCGACGGTGTGCCCTACGGTGGTAACATCTCTGACTTGAATCCTCAGGATATCGAGTCAATGTCTGTATTGAAGGACGCTGCTTCTGCAGCTCTGTATGGTAACCGTGCTTCTAACGGTGTGATCCTGATCACCACCAAGAAGGGTAAGCAGGGTAAGCTGAACATGACTGCCGACATTAAGTTGGGTACTTACAGCCGTGGTATTCCTGAGTACGACCTGATGGGCGCCAACCAGTGGATGGAGGCTCAGTGGTTGAACATGAAGAACAACCGCATGGCTGCTGGCGACGACGCTGCTACAGCTGCCGCCTACGCTTCGAAGAACCTGATTGCCGACCGTCTGTACACCAACATCTACAATGCTGCCGACGATGCACTGTTTACCTCTGACGGTAAGCTGACCACTACCAGCTTGAAGGGCACTTATGGTGAGGACCTCGACTGGTATGACCAGGCTATCCACAACGGATTCCGTGAGGAGTATAACCTGAATGCTAACGGTGCTACCGATAAGTCAGACTACCTGTTCTCTGTAGGTTATCTGAATGAGAATGGTTACCTGAAGACCTCTGGTTTCGACCGTATCTCTGGTCGTGCAGTTGTTAACGTACAACCTAAGAAGTGGTTCAAGGCAGGTTTGAACATCGCTGCTACCCACCAGACTTTCAACTCTACCTATGGAACCAGCGACGGCGGTTACACCAACCCCTTCATGTACTGCCGTAACATTGCTCCTATCTATCCCGTACACCTGCACGATGTGAACACTGGTCAGTATATCCTCGACGAGTTTGGCAACAAGCAGTATGACGGTGGTTCTTACGTTGACGAGAACGGACAGGTACAGATTACACGTAACCAGTTCCAGGACCGTCACCTCATCTGGGAGAACGAGCTGAACCAGATCAATACCGTTCGTAACACTATGAACAGTATTGCTTATGCTGACTTCTATCTGCCTTACAACTTCACCTTCACTCTGAAGGGCAACCTGAATACCCGTCACTCTGAGCAGAACGAGTATAACAACGCACAGATTGGTGATGGTAAGGGTAACTCTGGTCGTGGCAAGCGCGTAGACTACCGCTATAAGAACTGGGCTTTCCAGCAGCAGTTGCACTGGAGCCATGAGTTTGGCGTACACTCTCTGGACGCCCTGATTGGTCATGAGAACTATCATTATACATACAACTATCTGTATGGCTACAAGACTTCTGAGGTTGTGCCCAACATCAACAACCTGAATAACTTTACGAGTATCACCAGTCTGTATGACTACAATGACGTCTATCGTACGGAGTCTTACCTGGGTCGTGTGCGTTATGGCTACGATAACCGTTATAATGTGGAGGCCAGCTTCCGTCGCGACGGTTCTTCGAAGTTCCATAAGGACGCCCGTTGGGGTAACTTCTGGAGTATTGGTGCCAACTGGGTCATCTCTAACGAGGCCTTCATGAAGAAGGTGGACTGGGTGAACTACCTGAAGCTCCGTGCCGACTACGGTGAGGTGGGTAACGATGCCGGTTCCGGCTACTATGGCTACATGGCTCTCTACAACTCTACTCAGAACGCCAACCAGGGTGCCTTTTGGATTGCACAGCTCCAGAATTACGATCTGAAGTGGGAGACGGGTCAGTCTTGGGGTATCGGTCTCGACGGTCGTCTGATGAATCGTCTGAACTTCAGCATCGAGTACTTCGACAAGCGCAACAAGGACCTGCTCTTCGACGTTTACAATCCCCTGTCGGCAGGTGCCACCAGTACTTCGAGTGCCGAGTCGGTTATCACGAAGAACCTGGGTACTATCTCCAACAAGGGTCTTGAGTTCTCGTTCGACGTGGACGTATTCAAGAATCGTGACTGGAAGTTCAACGTAGGTGCCGACATTACCTTGCTGAAGAACGAGGTGATCAAACTGCCTGAGCAGAACAAGGACGGTATCATCGACGGAACCAAGAAGATTGTGGAAGGCAAGAGCCGCTATGAGTTCTTCACCTACACATGGGAAGGTATCAACACCGCTAATGGTCTCTCTCTGTATAAGTTCAACGATGAGGACTACTTCTTCACCAAGGACGGACAGACCTTCGGTAATACTAATGGTAGTGAGATTACAGGCGACAATCTGAATACAGTGGTCGTGATCAATGGCGTGCCTTACTCTTACCTCACTACCTACGGTAAGCGTGAGTTCCACGGAACAGCTATTCCTAAGGCATACGGCGGCTTCCACTTCACGCTCAGCTGGAAGGGCCTGACCCTCTACACCCTGTTCACCTATCAGCTGGGTGGCAAGATTATGGACAGCAACTACTCTTCACTGATGTCGGCATCGGGCACACCTTACTCACTGCATAAGGAAGCAGCCGACGGCTGGAGATACGAGCAGGCTACAGCTGCCGACGCCGTTGATCCCAACGGTATTCCTCAGCTGAACGACGCTGCGCTCATTCCTGGAACCAGTATCAAGGCCGACCTGAACAGCACTTCTTCACGCTGGCTGACCAGTGCAAGCTATCTCATCCTGAAGAATATCAACCTGAGTTATGAGCTGCCCAAGACGCTGGTCCGCAAGATCAGTCTCGACGGTGTCGCTCTGACGGTTGCCTGTGAGAACCTCTTTACGAAGACTGCACGCAAGGGTATGAACCCGCAGCAGAACTTCTCGGGTACACAGTCGAACACGTTCGTTACTCCTCGCGTATTCACAGTAGGTCTCAATGTTAAGTTCTAATCACATTTAATAAAGGAATATCATTATGAAGAAGTATATATTTTTAGTAAGTATCGCCGTGTTAGGGCTTACAGCCTGTGAGAGCGATTATCTGGAAACTTCTCCTGAGGATCAGATGGGTACTGCCACTGTGCTGAGTACGACGGGCAATGCCGCCCTCTCGCTCAACGGTATCTGCAAGGCCATGACAAATCAGTATCTGAGCAAACAGGGTATGAACGGTGAGGGAACAATCCTCAACTGGTACGGTACCTTTACAGGTAACGATGCCCAGAAGTGTAACCAGACAGGATGGGCTGATCTTTGGAACTCTACGACACATTTGGAAAAGAGCAGCATCTATCTGTATTATCCTTGGTTCTACTACTACAAGTTGATCAGTAACGCCAACGGTATCATCTGTAACATTGACAATGCTGAGGGATCAGATGCCGACAAGGCTTTCCTGAAGGCTCAGGCGCTGACGTTCCGTGCCTATTCGTTCTTCCGTCTGGCACAGCTCTACAGCTTCCGCTGGAAGGACACGCAGGGTAATACTCCTGGTATCGCGCTCCGTATAGACCAGAGCACTGGTGACATACCTCTGTCGTCTCTGGCAGATACCTACGTACAGATCTATAAGGATCTCGACGAGGCCATTAGCCTGTACCAGCAGAGTGGTCAGGATCGTGGCAAGGACGAGTTCTATAAGCCAGGTATCGACGTGGCCTATGCCGTCTATGCCAAGGCTGCCCTGACCCGTGAGGACTGGCAGAATGCCGCCAAGTATGCTGCCATGGCCCGCCAAAACCACCCGCTGATGAGTACCAGCCAGTATCTGGATGGCTTCCATACACCAAATAATGAGTGGATTTGGGGCGTGTATGAAGCTGAAGACCAGACGCTGTATTACTACAGCTTTTTCGCTTACATCGGCTCAAACGCAAGCTCAAGTGTCTGCCGTACTTATCCTGTAGCCATCAGCAAGGAGCTGATCGACCAGATTCCAGAGACTGATGCCCGTCGCTGGTTGTATCTTATACCTTCAGACGAGGAATGGGCTGAGTGTAACTCAGCTGGTCGTAGCACTGGCAAGCTCTACAAGCGTGCCTTCGCTGAGTATGGCGACCGTCTGTACAGCACCTCTCTGGTATATGGCTACCAGCAGTATAAGTTCCTTGTAGACTTCTATCCTGGCGGTGGTTCGTTCCCCGTTATCCGTGCTGCAGAGATGTATTACACCGAGGCTGAGGCTGATTGCCATCTGGGCAAGGAGGCTGACGCTCAGCAGCTGCTTTTCGACGTGGTCAGCCCACGTGACGCAGAGTATGCCAAGAGCACCAAGACTGGTGACGACTTGCTGACTGAGGTGAAGCTGTATCGTCGCTTCGACCTTTGGGGCGAGGGTAACGACTGGTTCGACTATAAGCGCTGGGGTGAGCCCATTGTTCGTAAAAGCATTAAGAACGGTGGTAGCTTCCATACTCAGTTTGCTGTCACCATCAAGCCTGAGGACGGTAACCACTGGACATGGGCTATTCCTGAGAAGGAGACAGACTACAATGATCTGATTGACTAATGGCTGTGGCGACGGTGTAGGCGGTAGTCCAGGCTGCCTGGAAATTAAAGCCTCCCGTGATGCCATCGATATCGAGGACCTCTCCCGCGAAATAGACGTGGGGGAGGTCTTTGCTTTCCAAGGTGTTGGGGTTGACGGCCGTGAGGTCAACGCCTCCACAAGTGACAAACTCGTCCTTGAAGGCCGCACGCCCGGCAATCAGGTAGTTATCGTTGCAAAGGGCGTTTACCAATCGGTTCTGCTCTTTCTTGTTGAGGCTATGCCAACGGTTCTGAGCCCGCTCGCCCAACGTCTTTCCCAACAGGTAGTTCCATAGGCGCGTGGGGAGATCGAAGGGACGTATACTGCTGAGCTGCTTTTGAGGATGACGGATTAAGATGTCCTGAAGCTCCTGAAGGATTTCATGGTTTTTGCGTGAAAGCCAGTTGACGGCTAAAAGCATCTTGTATTGACGGTCGTGGAGTTCACGGGCCGCATAGCTGGAGAGTTTCAGAATGGCCGGGCCGCTCATGCCCCAATGGGTGATGAGCAGGGGACCCGTTGAACGGAAGCTGGTACCAGGTATAAAGGCTGTAGCCTCTTCTACCACCGTACCCATGAGGGCACGCAAGGCCTCGTCGTCGATAGAGAATGTGAAAAGCGATGGGACAGCCTCAATGGCAGGAACCCCCGCCATAATGGCCGTACCGCCACCAGTAGTGACGGCGATATAATCGTAATCCTTTAGTTGGTCTAAGGATTCTATTTTGCTTTCAGTTCGGATTTCGATATGGTGTCTTCTGGCTTCAGCGAGAAAGAGGTTGATGATAGTATGGGAATCCTGCGAGGCAGGGAAGACGCAGTCATCGTCCTGAGTCATCAGCCGCACACCGTGACGCTCAAACCAAGCGTAGGCATCGCGATAGTCGAAGGTCTTGAAGAGCCGTTTCATCAGGCGGTGCCCACGGGGATATACCTGTGAGAGGTCGCGCACGGAGGCAAAGCTGTTGGTGCAGTTGCAGCGTCCGCCTCCTGACACCTCGACTTTTGCCAACACTTTCTTCGACTTCTCGAAGATGGTGACATCCATCTCAGGACACATCTCCTTCAGATTGATGGCAAGGAAGAAGCCTGCTGCTCCTCCGCCAACGACAGCCGTTTTCATATATTTTGCAGTAGTATGATTCGGGTGCAAATATACGAGTTTATGTGGAAACTGAACTTAGTAATTTGGCAATTCAACCTAAATAATTGATATTTTTCAGTTATGCCAAATATTAAAATAAACAGAAGACTATTTGTTTATCAGCTTTTTTTGTATATTTGCACTCGAATGTGCAGTTTCGTACAAAGTACAAGATTTAAATCACCTAAAGTACATCAAAAGATGAAGAAACTTATCATATCTATGGCCCTGTTGTCTTTATCCGTTCAGGCACAGGATCTGAAAGAGGGCTTTCTGTGCCCGCCAAAGGAAGCAAGACCACGAGTGTGGTGGCATTGGATGAATGGCAATATTACGAAAGAAGGTATTCGCAAGGACATTGAGTGGATGAACCGTGTTGGTATTGGAGGCTTTCATAATTTCGATGCTGGAATGGCAACACCGCAGATAGTGGAGAAAAGACTGTCCTATATGTCGCCTGAATGGAAGGACGCTTTCAGGTATGCTGTGGTATTAGCTGACTCTCTCGATATGGAGGTGGCTACTGCCAGTTGTCCTGGATGGAGTAATACGGGTGGTCCGTGGGTAAAACCCGAAAAGGCCATGAAAAAGCTTACTTGGCGCGAATTACGAGTCAAGGGTGGCAAGAAGTTGAATATCAAGCTTCCTCCAGCTTTTACTACTACGGGGCCTTTCCAGAATTACTCAAGAAAACATACACAGGATCACAAAGCGGTGGAGTGGTATCGTGATGCCTATGTGATTGCCGCTCGTTTGCCTGAATCGGATCAAACGCTCCATCAGCTAAATGCCACGGTGTCATCCAGTGGCGGCGAAATGAGTCTGGATGCTTTGACCGATGGTGACATGATGACGAAAGTACAACTTCATGGTGATGATGCTCAGGGATACGCATGGATACAGTATTCATTCAAGAAGCCCCAAACTATAAAGGCATTGAGTGTCGTTGACGGTCATGTACGTTCAGAGTGGCAAGCTGCTCCTGCTCCAGTTAGCAAGTGGCTAGAATATAGTGTGGATGAAAAGGAGTGGATAAAGGTGTGCGATATCCCACATGGAGGTACCATCAGGCAAACAATTGAGATAACTCCGACAACAGCCAAGTATTTTCGCGTAAATTTCAATTACTCTGCCAAATATTCAGATCTCTCAGTAGCCGAACTAGTGCTCTATCCCATATCGCGTATCAACCATTCCGAAGAGAAGTCAGGCTTTGCGACTCCGTCAGACCTGATGGATTATTCTACGACAGCAGATGAAGATGAAGCAATCCCGTTAGCGAATGTCATTGACCTCACCAGCATGGTGGATGCAGAAGGGAATCTCTCTTGGGACGCACCAGAAGGTGAATGGATCATATACCGTTTCGGCTATTCGCTGACAGGCAAGGAAAACCATCCTGCATCGCCAGAGGCCACAGGACTTGAGGTGTCGAAAATTGACAAAGAAGCCTTTATGCAGTTCCTGGAATATTATTTGGATACTTACAAGGAGACCTTATCATTAGATCTCATGGGACAATGCGGACTACATTACTTACTGATTGACAGCTATGAAGCTGGCTGGGAAACATGGATGCCTACACTGCCGCATGAGTTTGAGCACCGCAGAGGCTACAGCCTTGTGAAGTGGCTACCAGTACTGACTGGACAGATTGTAGAGAGTGCAGAAAAAAGTGAAGAATTCTTATTTGACTGGCGTACCACCATTGGTGAGTTGATAGCAGAGAATATGTATGAGAATGCTGCCCGTATAGCCAAGACAAGAGACTTGGAGACCTATTTCGAGGCTCATGAGAACGGAAGACTATATTTGGTGGACGGTATGTCGGCCAAAAGTAAGGCTGATATACCTATGGCAGCCATGTGGACAGTCTTGCCAGGGCAAAAGCCCCAGAATTCTACACCAGAAATGGCAGAAAGCGATATCCGTGAGTCTGCATCCGTATCTCACCTTTATGGAAAGAAATTCGTAGCAGCTGAATCTATGACGGCAAATGGGTTGGACGGTGGCGCTTATTCCTACTATCCTGGCAAATTGAAACCTACAGCAGACCTGGAAATGGCCAATGGCGTGAATCGTTTTGTAATTCATGAAAGTAGTCATCAGCCAGTGGATGACAAAAAACCAGGTCTTGGACTGGGTATCTTTGGACAATGGTTCAATCGCCATGAGACCTGGGCTGAGCAGGCTAAATCATGGACAGATTATCTTGCTCGCAGTAGCTACATGCTTCAGCAGGGGCGTAATGTGGCAGATATCTTGTATTATTATGGTGAGGATGATGTAGTGACGAGTCTCTTCGCCTTCCAGCATCCAGATATTCCATTTAGTTACAACTATGATTATCTGAACAAGGAGGCACTTCTCGATTTGATTTCATTTGACGGCCAGTTCTTTACCACTCCAACTGGTGGGCAGTACCGTCTGTTGATTATCGACAAGAGATGCCGGCACTTCTCATTAGCCGTAAAACAGAAGCTTGAAACACTTAAACAACAGGGAGGTCTAATCTGTGATGCCCGAACAGAATCCATAGCTGAGGCCTTGCAGTCTATCAGACCTGATTTTTCGGCCAATGAAATGAACGACTTGCGTTACGTACATCGCTCCACAGCAGTCGAAGAGCTCTATTGGGTGAATAACCGCCGAAATGAGCCTCGCTCTGTTGATGCGATCTTCCGTGTTTGTGGAAAGAAACCGACACTTTGGCATCCCGAAACGGGTATCATTGAAGATGTTTCGTATGAGATAAAGAATGGCGAGACATTTGTGCGTTTGAATCTGGAGGCCAATGATGCTGTATTTGTGGTGTTTTGTGGTAAACCGGAAATGCCAAAAGTCGTTATGCCAGAGAAGAAAGAAGTATTATTTCGTCATATCGACACACCTTGGACGTTACAATTTGATGAATCATTGGGGGCACCAAAGGAAATCACCTTTGAAAAACTTATCTCTTATACGGAATCAGACAATAAGGGCATTAAATACTATTCTGGTACAACAGTGTACAAGAATAATGTTCTGATTTCGAATGCAGAAGTAAAGCAAGACAGATACATGCTCGATCTGGGAGAGGTAGGATGTATGGCGAAGGTTTTTGTTAATGGAAAGGATACGGGTGTACTGTGGAAGGCCCCGTATAGGGTGGATATCACTGATGCACTAAGACTTGGAAACAATGAGTTCGAGATCCATGTGGTCAACCAATGGGTCAACCGTATTATCGGTGACCAACAGACCGAATGCGAGCATAAATATACCTATACTCCTTACAATTTCTATAAGGCAGACTCAGAATTGCTTCCCGCAGGTTTGATTGGTCCTGTTGATATTATATCAGTCATCAAATGATACGACCGTCCTGTAGTATGCGATTAATCAATGATTTCATTTCCTGACAACTACGGCGTTGGGGTATTTCTTCGGGTCGAAGACGAACACGTTGTCACTCACGCCATACTTAATCCTCGTCACTGTCATCTTCATGCTGGCGATACTCACCTTGGTCTCTAACTGGTGTAGCCTGTAGGTGTCCTTCACAATCCTCACGATGGTCTTTTTGGGCGTGTCCTTATTCAGCGGGCCAGTGAAGGTGATCTCGTAGAACTTGTCGGTCGTCTTCAGCTTCGCATTCTTGTATTCCATGTCCATGCCCAAGTCTACAGAATACTTTTCCTTGTCTTTCTTGGGACCCTTCATGACGATCAGCGAGTCGCGCTCGTCTTCGTCGGTGGCCTTTGAGTATTTCCACCACTGCGTACCGTCGAAGCCTGTCTCATTATAGATTTCGTGGCCCAAGACCTTAAACTGGACGACAGAAAACGACTTGTCGCCCTTCTTGCAAATCTTCATCGTGCCGTCCATCGACGCAATGACTGCACCCACGTGCAACTTTATGTCGAGTTCGCAACCGCCGGTATGGTGGTTGGTCTCGCCACACTTCTGCAGGATGGTCTTCACTTCGGCAGGTATCTGCGCCTGAACACTTATTGCAGTCATTATGGCGACTGCCACCATTACGATTTTCTTCATAACAGGAAAATCAAGCCGCCATCGTCAACGTGCAGATGACGATGGCAGCCTGAAAAAATGTTTCTTCAGTTTCATATATTAGAATTTTGCCCTAACACCTATGAGGGCAGCACCCTGCTCGCCGACACCAAATTCAAGAAAGGCACGGAGATTGGGAATACCTGCCTCGAGGCCGAGGGCAGAGGCCTGGAAGTTGAAACCGACAGAACTGTCGGAACCGCCTGTATAACCCTGTTTTACATCTTCTTTCTTTGAAACAAATATAACACCAGCGGCCACCTTAGAGTACATGCCGAAATACTTTGTACGCAGCCAGTTGAACTTAGCGGCTGGCATCACAGAGATGTACTGATTCTTGGCTTCGCCGTACTTCTCGTTGCCGATGAACATGCCCTTTGTCTCCTTGGCATAAGCACCGATGGCGCCAACGCCAATCACAGGATTGATGTGATAGAAATACTCCCCAGCTATCGGCCCGGTGAAATCGCCATCGTTGTAAGTGACCGATCCGAGCGAGGCGATGACTGTGCCCATACTTTCACCGATGGACATCCACGTGGAATTTGACAGCGTACCGTAGCTGATGCCTACCTCGTGCTTTGTGTCGTCATAACCTTCCTGTGCATTCACACTCATTGCAGTTATCAAGGCGACTGCGACCATTACTAAAATCTGTTTCATAAACACATCTATTAAGTTTGGGTTATTCAAATTCTGAAGAAAACTTTGGGGATGGAGCGCATGGCCAGTTCCAGATAGTGACGGTCAGTCTCGTCGAAACAGCCCAGATCCTTACTGTCGATATCCAGTACGGCACAGACTTCGCCCGTCTCGTCGAAGACAGGCACGACAATCTCGGAGCGTGAGAGTGAACTGCAGGCAATATGTCCAGGGAACTGTTCCACATCAGGGACGATGAGCGTCTGGTGCTCTTTCCAGGCACTACCACAGACTCCGCGTCCAAAGGGAATCTGATAACAGGCCACTGGCCCCTGGAAGGGTCCGAGCACCAGCTTGTCGCCACGTACCAGATAGAAACCCGTCCACCACCATCCGAACTCCGTATGAAGAGCCGCACAGACATTCGCCAGTACACTTACCGCTTCCTGCGTCTCATCAATTAGTCCCTGCAGTTGGGGCAGGAACGCTTCGTATCGGGCTTTTTTCGTCATTTCTCAATCCGTATTCGGGCATCGACGGCCACCACCCCGTTCTCGTCGGCGAGCAGCGGGTTGATATCCATCTCCTTGATCTCAGTAGCTAAACGGAGAATCGTGGAGAGTTTAACAATGATTTCCGCAAACTTCTGTTCGTTGATGCCTTTCTGTCCGCGCGTACCTTTTATTATCTTATATCCTCTCAGCGAGTGGATCATGGAATAGGCCTCGTCATAGCTCAGAGGTGCCAGACCAGATGATACATCCTTCAGCACCTCTACAAAGATGCCACCCAAACCGCAGAGCACCACATGACCGAAGCGCTCCTCATATTTTGCTCCGATAAAGAGTTCGGTACCCTTCAGCATCTTCTGGACCATCACGCCTGTGGCATCTTTGATCTTCATCATACGGTCGAACTCAAGTGTCAAGTGTTCAGGCGTGCGGATATTGAGTGCTACACCACCAACATCGCTCTTATGGATTGGTCCTACAACCTTTGCCACAACGGGAAATCCCACATGTTCTGCAAAGGCAACCAATTCGTCTTTTGAGGTAGATACCATCTCGGGCACCAAAGGGATTCCTGCACTCGAAAGCAACTCGCGTACGATATCGGGCTTTACGTAGCCATTCTCGTTTACACTCATGATGGCTTTGTGAAGTCTCTGTATGTCAACGCCATAGAGTTGTACCTCGGTAGGAGAGGGTGGTGGGGTGCGCATAATCTGACTAAGTGCTGTGGCCAGTGTCACCTCGTCGCTGAAGTTCACGTGGCCGCGCTTCAGGAACTCCTCCACCTCAGGACCTGCCGTATGCAGGCTTGGGAGTACGGGGAAGATGGGCTTCTTGCACTCACGGATCTTCTTGTCGAGCACGTCGTAGGCCTCATAGAGCTGTGTCAGGCCTGGAGTGCCGTAAATGACGGCGATGGCATCGATATTGTCGAACTTGTTCTCGCAGTAGTCGATGATGGTGCCCAGCTGTTCCGCTGTGCCCGTGGCGAGGAAGTCGATGGGATTAGCCACAGAGGAGCCTGGGAAGAGCTTCGTCTTCAGTTCCTCAGCTGCGGATTTCTGATCAGCTGAAACGTCTGAGATGAGGGATGGCACGTTAAGACCGCCCTTCGAGAGGGCATCGGTGAGCATCACACCTGGGCCTCCTGCATGGGTGACGATGGCGAAATTGCGGCCTTTCAGCTTTGGCAGGGTGAAGATGCAGCCCACGGTGGTGAGCTCTTCGCGTGAGAAGCAACGCACGATGCCCGCCTTACGGAAGAGTGCCTCGACGGCGGAGTCGGATGAAGCGATGGCTCCCGTATGTGAAGAGGCTGCCCTGGAACCGCTTTCTGAAGAGCCTGCCTTGATGGCCGCGATGCGACAACCCTTGCGGATCAGACTGCCTGCATGGTAGAGCAACTTGTCTGGATTGGCGATATTCTCAATATAGAGCAGTTTCACCTTCGAGTCGGTTTCAGGATTAAAATGCTCGTCCATATATTGCAGCACGTCCTCGATTCCAATCTGCTTGCCGTTGCCGATGCTCCAGACACTGTTGAACTGGAGACCTTTGATGACGGCACTCTCGAGGATGAAGACGGCTGTGGCACCAGAGCCGGAGACGAAGTCGACACCCATGGGGTTCAGATTAGGAATGGGCAGTGTGAACACACTGTGGTGGTTGCGGTTCAACAGTCCGATGCAGTTTGGACCGATCAGTGCCGCTCCGAACTTCTCGCAGGTATCGAGGATGCGCTGTTCGAGCACGGCTCCTGCCTTCGTCTCCTCGCCGAATCCTGCTGAGATAATCACGAAGGCGCGACCACCCTTCTCCTTACAGAGGTAGTCTACGTAGTCGGGACAGAATTTTGCTGCCACAACCAGCACTGCGAGGTCTGCCTGCGGAATGTCCTTCACGTCGTGATAGGCCTTGATTCCCTGTACTTCGTCTTCTTTGGGGTTTACGATGTACAGGTCGCCACCGAAACCGCCATTGATGATGTTACGCACGATAGAGCCGCCTGGCTTATGTACGTTGTTGGAGCCGCCGATAACGACAATACTCCCCGGATTTAATAGTTGTTGGTTAATCATGGATGCAAAGATAATATAATAATTCATAATTTCCAAATGATTTTCAAATAAAATTACTACCTTTGCATAGTTAAACCAAATAAATTGGGAAAATGAAGAAAAGTTTCACCTTATTGATCGCATTGATGATGCCATTGTTTATTTTCGGACAGTCGTATTCTTCCCTCTGGAAGAAGGTGGCAGATGCAGAGAGTATGGATCTGCCGAAGACGGAGTATGAGGTGCTGCAGACGATCGTGGCAAAGGCTACGAAGGAAAAGGCCTACGGCCAGTTGCTGAAGGCTGAGCTGAAGGCAGCCCAAGCTATGTCAAGTATTGCACCAGACTCGCTGAAGCCTGCTATGGAGCGCATGCAGAAGCGTTACGAGAATACAAAGGATGAGGTATTGAGGACCGTCTACCAGACCGTGCTCTACCGGGTGTATAATGCCAACTATTCTCTGGGCATGTCGATAGACAAGCCTAAACTGACACCTGAGCTCTGCGAGCGCCTCTCCCGTGTGAAGGACGGCGACTATATACCATTCGTCATCAAGGGCATCGATTCAGATATCTTCGATCATGACCTCTTGCACGTCATCGGCTACGAGCTCAGCGACTACGACGAGATGCATGAGTATTATTCGAAGGCGGGTAACCGTCGTGCCGCCTGTATCACGGCAGCCAAGGCTTTCCAGGATGCGATGCCTGAGGTTTTAGACTCGCTCATGGAGACCTATGGCGATTTGCAGGAGGCTGGAGAACTGGCCATCACCCGCTGTCAGTACAGGAGCTTCTATTCGGATGATCCTAAAGGTGCGCGTTTGGACTTCATTCATCAGGCTCTCTCCAGATGGGGCAGTTGGCCACGTATGAATATCCTGCGCAATGCCGAGGAAGAACTGACCAATCCGCAGTATCATGTCACCTATGAAACACAGTTGGTTCTGCCGTATCAGTCACAAACGGTGAAGCTTTCCAATCTGCGCAACCTTAACACACTGACAATGAAGGCCTATCGTGTCAATGCCGACGGCGACTATAGTCGTTCTCCTAATACGGAGGAGGGCTATCAGAAGATCAAGCCCCTGCTGAATGGCGTTGCTGCCCAGGTAGTGCGTGACTATACTGACAGGAAGCCCTATGAGATCTTCGAGGATACCCTGACGCTCGAAGGTTTGCCCGTCGGTGTCTATATGTTGGAGTTCCAGACGAATCCCTCTATGGAGACCGTCCGTCATCTCTATTATGTGAGCGATGTCTATACGATTGCCCAGGGGCTGCCCGATGAGGGTGTCCGTTATGTGGTGGTTAGTGCCTCCACAGGTCAGCCTCTTCCTGGTGCTCATCTGCGCATTCAGGAGAAGGTCTCTTATAAGGAATGGAAGGAGACTGAGGCCGTGACCGATGAGAAGGGAGAATATATCTTCAAGACGAAGGATGCAGACCGTCAACGCTACGTGTTTGCCTATACGGATACCGACAAGGCCCGTCCAGAACTGGCTGGTAGCAACCGCTATACCTACTATCATGGGACGAAGGTAGCCAGCCGTACCTGTATCTATACAGATCGCAGCATCTACCGCCCTGGTCAGACGGTTCATGCGTCTGTGCTGCTCTATCAGGTGAAGAACGGTATCGAACAATCGGTGAACGAGAAGGTTCCCGTATCTTTCACCTTACGTGACGCAAACGGTAAGGAAGTGGAGAAGAAAAGCGGTGTGACCGACGAATACGGTGTCTGTGCCGTCGATCTCACACTCCCGGCCTCTGGCCTGACTGGTCAGTTCACCATCATCGTGAACAACGTCCGTCATTCCATCCGTGTAGAGGAATACAAGCGTCCAACTTTCCATGTCGACTTCCCTGAGGTCAGGCAGGCCTATGCCGCTGGCGATACGCTGACGGTGCAGGGAACAGCAAAGAGTTTTGCAGGCGTTCCCGTACAGGGAGCAAAGGTGAAGTATAAGGTGATTCGCCGCACGGCTTTCTGGTGGTGGTCATATAGCCGATATTGGGACAGTGCCTCCCTGAATTATGGCAATCAGGGAGTCGAGGTGTTCAGCAGTGAGACTATTACCGATGCCGAGGGTTCTTTCGATGTACAGATGCCGTTAAGTATGCCTGAGACCAGCTATCCGATGTTCTATCATTTTGTTGTGATAGCCGATGTCACTGACACCGCAGGCGAGACCCATACAGGAGAACAGTCCCTGCCCTTAGGCAACCGTAAGCAGGCTCTCAGCGTGGATATGGCCGAGAAGGTGCTGCTCGAGGATAAGCCCATGGTCACCTTCCACCTCTTGAATGCCGCAGGCAAGGATCTCGATGCCCAGGTGCGCTACCGCATTGACAATGGTCAGTGGCAGACAGCTAACACAAATAGGCAATTGTCTATTGTGAATCATAAATTATCATCTGGCAAGCATGTACTGGAGGCCACCTGCGAGGGCGATAGCATCACACGTGAGTTCGTGCTCTTCTCCCGCAACGATCAGCGTCCTGCTACAGAGACCGACGACTGGTTCTGGCAGTCTGCAACCCAGTTTGCCAACGATGGCTCACCCGTGACCGTACAGGTAGGTTCTTCCGACAAGGATGTTCACATCGTCTACAATATTTTCGCTGGTGAGAAGATTATAGATCAAGGTACCTTCGACGGTTCCAATGCCCTGCTCAATCTGAGGATCACTTATGAGGAAGAATACGAGAACGGCCTTCTGCTCTCCTTCGCCTGGGTGAAGGACGGCTATTGCCATACTCATGAGGCCATCATCCAGCGCCCCATGCCTGACAAGAAGCTGCGCCTGCAGTGGTCTACCTTCCGCGACCGTCTCACACCTGGACAGCAGGAGGAGTGGACGCTCACCGTCAAGGACTGCGACGGTAACCCCGTCGATGCCCAGCTGATGGCCACGCTCTACGACAAGAGTCTCGATATGCTCCAGAAGCATCAGTGGTCGCTGGTGCCCTATGTGAACCTTTCGCTCCCCAGTACCTCATGGCGTTATTACTCCAGTTACAGACTGTCAGACGGTGCTTATCGGAGCTGGCATGCAGCCAAGGTTCCTGAGATTCAGATCAGTAAGTTCGACAGCGATGTCTTCCCCTCTTACCATTATCGCAGCTTCCACCGCTTCTCGCGTGGAGGTGTTCTGATGAAGAGTAGTTCAATCGACGGGGCGATAATGGCCGAGCCTGAACCTCCGATGGTGGAGGAAATGGCACTGGCCAATGCCAAGATGGCTGTTGAGGATTCGGCTGTTGAGGCTACTGACTTGGAAGAGCAGCAGACTAACGAAGTGCAGGTACGCGAGAACCTTAATGAGACTGCCTTCTTCTATCCCCAGCTGACTACGGACGAGAATGGTGTCATTGCCTTAAAGTTCACACTGCCGGAAAGTCTGACCACCTGGCGCCTCATGGGACTGGCCCATACTCGTGATCTCTTCTATGGCAGTATCGAGGGTGAGGCTGTGGCCCAGAAGGATGTGATGATCCAGCCTAATGTGCCCCGTTTCCTCCGTGATGGCGATATGGGATCTGTCACAGCCCGCATCTTTAACCTCAGCGACAGGAATCTCACGGGTAAGGCAGTGCTCAAACTCATCGATCCTGTAACCAATGCAGTGGTACACGAGCAGAAACAGAACGTCACTCTGAAAGCCGGTGAGACAACCAGTGCCACCTTCACACTCAACATTCAAAATTCAACACTCAACACGAGCTTGCTCATCTGTCAGACTGTTGTTAGCGGCAATGGCTTCTCCGATGGTGAACAGCATTATCTGTCTGTACTGCCCAGCTCAGAGCGCGTTATAGTCACGACACCTATCACTCAGCATGAGCCAGGTTTGCAGACCGTCGATCTTTCCGCTCTCATACCTGCTGATGCGAGCAACAGAAAACTCACATTCGAATACACCAACAATCCTGCATGGCTCATGATTCAGGCACTGCCCGTTTTGGGAACTCCCAATGAAGACAACGCCATCTCGTTGGCTGCTTCCTATTATGCCAATGGCCTTGGAAAATATATTATCGACCAGAACCCGCAGGCCAAGACCGCCTTTGAACTCTGGAAGCAAGAGAAGAATCAGGCTACGTTGCTCAGTCAACTCGAAAAGAACCAGGAACTCAAGGATCTCGTACTCAACGAGACACCGTGGGTGATGGATGCCGAGAATGAAACAGAGCAACGCCAGCGCCTCGCCGACTTCTTCGATGAAAACTTGATGAAAAATCGTTTCGACTATGCTGTCTCCAGGCTGAACAAACTCCAGCGTGGCGATGGTTCGTGGTCATGGTGGCCTGATATGCCTGGTTCGTTCTATATGACCGTAGCTGTCAGTGAGATGCTCGTCCGACTGAATGCGATGACGGGTAGTCAGGAACAGATCAGCCGGATGCTCTCAAAGGCCTTCGACTTCATGGGCAACGAAATCGTCGATGAGGTGAAGGAGATGAAGAAACAGGAGAAGAAGGGGCATGGCGTCTCGTTCCCCAGCTTCAAGGCTCTCCAGTGGCTCTACCTTGCCACCCTCGACGGTCGTCAATTGCCTTCTGGTGTGCAGGCTGCCAACGACTACCTGCTGAAATTGCTGAAGAAGGAGATCAAGTCGCAGACCATCTATGAGAAGGCTCTCACGGCTGTTATCCTTTCCACGCCCGATCCCAAGCGTGCCCTTGAGTACGCACAGTCCCTGAAGGAGTACACCGTCTTCAGCGAGGAGACTGGTCGTTACTATGACACCCCACGCGCCAGCTACTCCTGGTATGACTATAAGATCCCCACCCAGACTGCTGCTATCGAGGCCTTGCAGCGCCTAACACCCGATGATATTAAGACGATCGAGGAAATGCAGCGCTGGCTCCTGCAGGAGAAACGAACACAGGCTTGGGACACACCTATCAACAGTACCAATGCCGTCTATGCGTTCCTGTCAGGGAATAACTCTCAGCTCTCGACCCTTAACTCCCAGCTCCCAACCATTCAGGTTGACGGCAAGCCTCTTGCACTGCCCGAGGCTACAACGGCTATTGGTTACGTGAAAGCCCCCGTTGTTGCAGACAGTAAGACACTCACCATCGACAAGACCTCTAGAGGTAGCTCGTGGGGTGCCGTCTATGCACAGTTCTTCCAACCTTCGAAAAATATCGCCGACACGGGTTCAGGCATGACCATCACCCGTGAGCTGCTCAAGGAAAACCCAGCCAAGAAAGGCCAATGGTCAATAGTCGGCTCGTCCACGAATGTTCAGTTGAAGGTCGGTGACCGCATCAGGATCCGTATCTCCATCACTGCCGATCGCGACTATGACTTCGTTCAGGTGCTTGACAAGCGTGCTGCCTGTATGGAACCTGTCCGCCAGCTCAGTGGCTGGCACGACGGTTCTTACTGTACGCCAAAAGACTGCTCCACGAACTATTATTTCGACTGTCTGTCCAAGGGTAGACATATTATCGAGAACGAATACTTTATCGATCGTGCCGGCACTTACGGGACGGGCAGCTGCATCGTGGAGTGTGCCTACTCGCCCGAGTTCCGTGCCGTTACCCATTCACAAACCCTCATAATAAAGGAATAAGATGAAGCAAAAATATCTGTTTATACTTTTCACCCTCCTCACTTCTCATGCCTCACTCCTCGAGGTCAATGCCCAGCGTATCTCCATTGAGAAGACTACTATCGACTGTGGACGTACTGGTTTCGAACAGCCTGCCACGGCCACCTTTGAACTGCGTAACAAAGGCCTGCGCCGACTTGTCATCGAGAGTGTCAAGCCTGATTGCGGCTGTACTGCCGTGGAGTTCCCTCATGAGGTGGGCGCAGGCGAGAAGTTCACCATTAAGATGATTTACGACGCGCGACAGCTGGGACACTTCCAGAAGATGGCTGCCGTCGTCAGCAACGGCTCCAGTGATCCCGTCTACCTGACGATGAAAGGCATCGTGCTCGCTGATCTCGAGGACTTCACGGGCAACTACCCCCTTGCTATGGGTGAGCTTCTCCTCGACAAGAATGTGCTTGAATACGATGATGTCAACAAGGGTGATGCCCCCATTCAGGAGATTCATGTGCTCAACAATGGCTCAGTGACTATGCAGCCCAATGTGATGCATCTGCCCACCTATCTTTCTGCCACGGTGACACCTCAGACCATTGCCCCTGGAAAAGCCGCCACCATCACCGTTACCCTCCACTCCGACAAGTTACGCGACTTCGGACTTACTCAGACTTCCGTCTATCTCGCTAAACAGTTGGGTGAGCGCGTCAGCCAGGACAACGAGATTCCTGTATCCACTGTCTTGCTACCCGATCTGAAGGACTTCACAACTGCCAACAAATCTCTTGCACCGCAGTTACAGATCTCTCAGACCGACATTGACTTTACAGATATGGAAGGCAAGAAGAAAAAGACGGCTGATGTCATGCTCCAGAATGTGGGGAAGTCCAAGCTTCAGATTTCCTCCATGCAGCTATTTACCCAAGGGCTCAAGGTCACCCTCGGCAAACGTGAGCTGGAGAGCGGAGAGACTACCATGCTGAAGATCACAGGCATTGCAGAGGAACTTAGCAAGGTGCGAACAAGGCCCCGTATTCTCATGATTACTAACGATCCTGATCACTCCAAGGTCGTCATCAATATTAATATCAAATAGCAAAAAAGAATATACAATGGATCATCCCGAGAACAGCTCAGAATATGCTGGCCTGCAGGTGAACAGCGGTGTGGAACAGCCCTCGATCATCAACCCCTATATGAAGCGCAGCCGCTTCCGTCGCCGTGAGCTCACGGTTGGTGAGATGGTGGAAGGCATTGTCAAGGGCGATGTTACCATTCTCTCTCAAGCTGTGACCCTCATTGAGAGTGTTAACCCCGACCATCAGGCCCGTGCGCAGGAGGTCATCAACAAGTGTCTGCCCTTCAGCGGCAACAGTGTCCGCGTGGGCATCAGCGGTGTCCCAGGTGCAGGCAAGTCCACCTCAATCGATGAGTTCGGCATCCATGTGCTTCGTGAGAAGGGAGGCCGTCTTGCCGTCCTAGCCATTGACCCGTCCTCTGAACGTACGAAGGGTTCTATCCTCGGCGATAAAACACGCATGGAGAAACTTGCCCAGCATCCCGACTCTTTCATACGCCCCAGCCCCTCAGCAGGTTCCTTAGGTGGTGTGGCCCGTAAAACGCGCGAGACCATCATCCTCTGTGAGGCAGCAGGCTTCGATAAGATCTTTGTCGAGACTGTCGGTGTGGGACAGAGCGAGACAGCCTGTCACTCGATGGTCGATTTCTTCCTGCTCATTCAGGTGGCAGGCACAGGCGACGAGTTGCAGGGCATCAAGCGTGGTATCATGGAAATCTCCGACGGCATCGTCATCAACAAGTGCGACGGTGATAACGTTGATCGCTGTCAGATGGCAGCCGCCAACTTCCGTAATGCCCTCCACTTTTTCCCAATGCCAGATAGCGGCTGGGCACCTCGTGTACTTTGCTACAGCGGCTTTTATGGTACGGGTGTCAAGGAAATCTGGGACATGATCTACGAGTACATCGATTTCGTCAAGGCTAATGGCTACTTTGACTACCGCCGCAACGAACAGTCGAAATACTGGATGTATGAGAGCATCAACGAGCATCTGCGGCTCAACTTCTACAACAATCCAGCTATCCGTGCCCAGCTTGCCTCCGCCGAACATACCGTTCTCGCTGGTCAAAAGACTTCCTTCGTAGCTGCTCAGGATCTTCTCGATATGTATTTCAAATTATTAAAGTAATGTTACAGATCGAAATCGACAATGGCAGTGGCTTCTGCTTTGGAGTGACTACTGCCATCAAAAAAGCCGAGGAAGAGTTGGCGCAAGGCCAAGCCCTGTACTGTCTCGGCGATATCGTACACAATGGCATGGAATGTGATCGTCTGCGTGAGATGGGCCTCATCACCATCAACCACGAGGATATGCGCCGCCTCCACGATGTCAAGGTATTGTTGCGTGCCCATGGCGAGCCCCCTGAGACTTATGAACTCGCCCGCCGCAACAACATCGAGATTATCGATGCCACCTGTCCTGTGGTGCTTCAGCTCCAGAAACGTATCAAGAAACAGTACGACGAGAATGCTTCACGCTCCCCGTTGGATTCTTGTCCTCGTTCCCCAGAGATAGTTATCTTTGGCAAGCGTGGACATGCTGAGGTGCTGGGACTCGTAGGACAGACCGACTCCAACGCCATCGTCATAGAAAGCTTTGACGAAGTGAAGAAGCTAGACTTCACCCGCGACATCTACCTTTACTCTCAGACAACGAAGTCACTCGACGAGTTTCACCGTATTATTGAGTATATTCAGGATCACATTGCCGCTGGAGCAACCTTCCAAAGTTTCGACACCATCTGTCGCTCTGTCGCCAATCGTATGCCTAACATCTCGCAGTTCGCTACGAAGCACGATCTCATCCTCTTCGTCTGCGGCCGTAAGAGCTCTAATGGTAAGGTACTCTTCAATGAGTGTCTGCGCGTCAATCCCAATGCCCATCTCATCGAGGATCCACAGGAAATCCGATCTGAATGGCTCGATGGTATTCGCACCGTCGGCATCTGTGGAGCTACCTCCACCCCAAAATGGCTCATGGAACAATGCCGAGATGCTATACAGAGAATGCAGTAACAACTAAAAACTTCTATGAATATGAACCTGACCAACCAACTAAAAACTATCGCCTTGACTCTCGCAGTTCTAGGCCTGTCGGCTTGTGAGTCCGACAACAACCATGCTTTCGTGCCTCCCTCGCCTTCTGGTGATGTGTCGTGCATGCACCTAGTGGTGAATGGCGAGACTTATGACATCGCTCTACCAACCTCCGAGCCTGTCGACCTCCTGACGTTGAACACCGAGTTTCCTGTTGAAATCCGCGTAACTAACGCCAGCGATTTCAGACAGATCACCGTCGGAGGTCAGTCGTTGACTGATGGTGCCTGTTCACTACCCGTTAGCAAGATTGGATTAGCAGAGAAGATAGAAGTCCTTTATGATAGCGGTTCCAAACTGGGTTCCATACAACTCAACACCCTCCACAGTGGCATTCCTCTTGTGGTGGCTCAGGGCAAAGGTGAGATACCAGGCCATTTCTACCTCTCTTTCATCTGGCGCCCCCTCATCATGAAGTATAATAACGATGGTGAAGTGGTCTATTATCGTTACCAGCCCACCGATAAGGCTGACACTCCTGAGGAGTTGGGTTTCTGGGACTTTAAGAAACATGTGTTCGATGGCAAAACATATTATAGCTATCATTCCCCCGATCCTAAGTTCGCCGATAATGCTTTTACTGGTTACGATCCAGGCATGCGTATCCTCATGGATGAGCATTACACCCCCGTCGATACTATCCATGCTTTCGCCAGCTTAGATGGCTATCTGCCTGAGGGCTCGCCCCTCGATGGTCACGACTTCTATTTCTTCTCGCGCACCCACTGGATCGCCTCTGCCTCATACGTAGAGCGTGAGTTCAATGGTCGCAAGCTTGCCGTGGGTTATCTGCAGGAGGTAGACAATGGAAAGGTGGTATTCGACTGGTGGAGTATCGACCATTCGGAAATGGAAGAGTGGGCTAGTCCTATCTTCGATACGAGTTATGACTATGTACACTTCAACGCCGTTCAGGTGCTTCCTGATGAAAACTGGCTCTGCTCGTTCCGTACCGTCAGTTCACTTGTTAAGATAGAGCATGGCACAGGCCGTATTCTCTGGCGTATCAGTGGTGAGGACCAGTCCGAGGATAAGAGCTTCTATGGCCAGCATTATGCCCAACTGCAAGATGGCAATACCCTAACCCTCTTCGACAATGGTAATGGCCATAATCCCAAGCACACGCGTCTTATGCGTCTCACCATTAATCCCAATACGGGCAAAGTGATAGGTGGTGGCGATATCATGCACGATGCCAGCGGCTATTTTACCATGGCTTGTGGCGCCTTCCAGGATTTTGGTGATAAAGGCTTTGTAGCAGGGTGGGGTTGGAGCATGACCGAGGGCGACAATGCCCGCCTCGTCACTGAGCATGATGCCAACGGACAGGAACGTTTCCGCCTCAGTCACGTCTCACGCAACCTTCTTCTCAATGAGCTTAACTCCTCCTACCGCTGTGTGAAGTATGAGTAAATAGAAAGACGCTCAAAACTTAAAGCGAGTTTTGAGCGTCTGTTTGTAAATTGTGTTCACTAGAACTTATAGTCGAGGCCGATGCCGATGACATTGTTCGTGCGGCTGTAGACATCCTTTCCTGCGTATGGCGTACCAAGATAGTTCTGCTGTTCGTGCGTATAGTCAGAATATAGCGTACAGAAATAGCTGACGTTCAAGCGCATCTTATCGCTGATATTCCAAGCACCTCCAAGGCCGACGCTGTAGCTGTCGCAGGCAAAAGAGGTGTTCTGCTGATAGCCGTCGGAGAGTCCGTAGTCGGTGCGCTGGCCACCGCAGCTGACGGTGAACTTCTTATTGATGTCCCATTCTACACCTGCAAGAATTTCATGTGTACCGTGTTCCAGTTCCTTCTGACGGTCGTCAGCCATTTGAGCGTGCTTGTCGTCGAAGAAATGATATTCCAAGGCTGCGCGCAACTGTGGGGTGAACTCATAGCCGACAGCTGCCACAAAAAGCGACGGCATATCGTAGCGGACATGCTCGTCAGGCATATAGTTTTTGATCTTGTTGGCCATCTCTTCGCCCATAGCTGCTGCCAGCGCATTTAGGGTTGCCTCATTTCCCATCTGACTTGCCATTGCCTTGATGTCAGTCTGCTGTCCCATCATGGTCACGCTCAGCGCCTTAGTGTCGTTCTTGGTGTTGATCTTCGGACGGAACTCGTAACGGGCAGCAATGGTGAGCGGCCCCTGATGGTAGTCGAAGCTGACTATGGGTGCAAAGCCCCAGGCACGCTGTGTGACGTCGAGCTGCAGGTCCATAAGTTGCTGGCTGCCTAACTGCGGAAGTGTTGTTGCTGTTACATAGCCGCGGTTATAGCCGTCGTAATAGTTGGCGCGCACACCGATGGAGGCTGAGAAGTAATCATTGATCTTGCGGGTGATATTGATTTGTCCGCCGTAAATGTATTGCTTGCCTTTCACCTCTGAGTCTATATTGTACATATCAGGGGTTATAATGGGACTCTGGGGATTGGCCATGAATGCTGCGACCGACTTTTCATAAATCTTTCCCATCGTCATGACGTTGAACATAGGAATACCTTCCTCATATTTGACAAAGCCGCCGCTGCCCACGATGCCGATCATCGTTGAGAAGACCCATTTGTCTTTTTTGTACGAGGCGAAAAGGGCAGGAACGATAGGTGCAGAAGCCTTGCCGTTGAACTTCTGGTGGATGTCGTATCCTGAATAACCCAAAGCCGGATTGGCCAGATAATTGGGTATAGTGGTCTCGATGTCACGATTCTGCCAGGGCTTCTGGAAGTTGAGAGAGAACTGGAATCCTTCGTGGCCCCAGGCGAGACCTGCGGGGTTAGAGTAGGCGGCATCTATCTCTGTAGTGGCGCCACGGGCAAACATACGGTCAAACGCGATGTGGTAATTGGTGTTGGTCATGAGACCGCCAGCAAAGGCTGAGGAGGCACTAATGGCCAAAATGGTTGAAAAAAGTAATTTTCTCATCATTAAATAAATCTTGATTATCGGCTGCAAAGTTAGCAAAAAAATCGATAAGATAGGAAATAATGACGAGAAAATAACGCAAATAGAACATTTTTTGTTACGCTGAGCGTTCGCGGAAACGGTCTAAAAGCCACTGTTTCTGCTCGGCAATAGTCATGTGGCTGTTGTCGAGTTCGATGGCATCGTCGGCCTTGCGCAAAGGTGAGACCTTGCGATGGGAGTCGATAAAGTCGCGCTCCTCGACGTTCTTCAGGATGTCGTCGAAGTCGGCAGGCATGCCCTTCGCTTTCAGTTCGTCGAAACGGCGCTGGGCGCGCACCTCTGCAGAAGCGGTGACGAAGATCTTGAGTTCGGCATCGGGAAAAACGGTTGTGCCGATGTCGCGACCGTCCATCACCACGCCTTTGTCCTTACCCATCTGCTGTTGCTGGGCTACCATGGCGGTGCGCACAAAGGGAATGGCTGCGACAGGGCTGACGCGGTTCGATACTTCGAGGGAGCGGATTTCCTGCTCGACGCACTCATCATTTAAATAGGTGTCGGGACGGCCTGTCTCCGGATTGAACTTAAATGAGATATGGATGTTGGGCATCTCGCCTTCAAGGGCAACTGTGTCGACGCTTCCGTCGGCATTGAAAAGACCTTTTCGGAGGGTATAGAGGGTGACACTGCGGTACATGGCACCGGTGTCGACATAGACATAGCCCACTTCACGGGCGAGATCCTTGGCCATCGTGCTTTTCCCGCACGAGCTGTGGCCGTCGATGGCAATGGTGATTTTCTTCATATCATTCATAAATTACAATTCATAGTTCATAATTAGAGCGTGTAGCTGACGTTAAAGAGAAGGCTGCTGGCGCTGACATGATATTTGCCGTAGCCGATGTGGAGTTTGAAGCGTTGGAGTGAAAGTCCTGCACCAAGTGAGAGACCAGCCCAGTGGGCGGATGATCCCTCCGTGTCGCTGATCTTCATTTCATGGGCACGACGGAAGTTATAGCCGGCAGCGATGTATATGTTATCGCCGAGCAGCACGTCGGCTCCAACGGCGATATGACGTCCGAGGGCTTCCTCCCAGTCCGTCAGACGACTGAAGGTGGCGTGGAACCGCAGGGGCGCACCTTTAAGACGTTTACTGACACCCAGCTGCAGGTCGAAGGGGATACGCTCAAACTCGTCGTCGTAGGCTTTTACCTGTCCGCCCAGATTGCGTGCCACGGCTGAGATACTCCATTCCGTCGCCTCGTCGTAGTAGTTGGCACCAAGGTCGGCAGCTACAGCCATGGAATTATAGCCGGCGATATGTGAGGTGATGAACTTCAGGGTAATGCCACCGCTGATATGGTTTGTCAGGGCATAGGCGAAGGTGCCTCCGATAGCGATATCCCGGGCTGAGAAGGTGCCCAGGTCTTCGTTGTCGCTGGTGGTCTCCTTCATCGAGCCGTAGTCCATGTATTGTCCCGTTATACCCCATGTGCCTCTGTCGCCCGCACCCTTCATGAACGAGGCACTGGCGGTCTTCGAGCCTTGCATGTAGGTCATGAAGTTAAGGTTGATGGTACGGTCGCTGACACCGTTGATAAGAGCTGGATTGTGGAAGATGAGCGTTGCATCATCGTCGCTGAGGGTAATGTTGTCTCCGCCGAGGGCTGCCACATGGGCACTGACAGGCAACCTCAGGAAGTTGTAGGCTGTCTGGCTCTCTTGTCCACAGACCGGTGTCGTGGCTGCGAGCGTGAATATGACAAATACTGCTCTTTTCATCACTATTTCCACTAATCGGGAGCAAAATTACGAAATAATTCTTAATTCTTCTGTTTAAATTCTTAATTCTTCACTCTTAGTTCTTAATTAATTGTATCTTTGCACTCACTTTATATTTATAACGTAGAAAATGCGTTTTTATTATGGAAGTGAAGAAGAGTCGTGGTGCCAATTTGGAACAACAGCGCCTTCAGGGGTTCCTTTTAGGACTGATTGTGGTGCTGGCTGCCCTGTTCGTGGCCCTCGAATGGAACAGTAGCGACGGTGGCTGGACATTCTTCGATGACGATGAGGATCTGGAGGCTGAGATGGAACTCTCGCCCTTGAAGCGCGATAGGGATGATGTGCCGATGATGCTTCCGCAGGAACGGCGCATCGAGAAACCTCAGACCGACCAACTCCGTCTGGTTGACGACGACGTGGAGTTGCCGCCTGAGCCCGACCCGCAGGAAACAGAGAAACCTGATCCTGAGAAACTGGCTGAGAATGAAGAGCCCGAGGTAGTTGACATGTACGATGAACCCGTTGACTTCCGTGTGGTGGAGGATCTTCCGCAATTTCCGGGAGGGGCGGCTGAGTTCATGAAATGGCTCACGAAGAACCTGAAGTTTCCCGAACTGGCCCAGCGCAAGGGTGTGAAGGGAAGGGTTGTGGCAGAGTTTATCGTCAATACTGACGGCTCGGTGTCCGACCTGGAACTGAAGGAACATCTGGAGAGTTCGTGCGATAAGGAAGTGCTTCGCGTGTTGAGGATGATGCCGAAGTGGAAGGCTGGTGTGATGGACGCCAAGCCGTGCCGTACGAAGGTGTGCATCCCTATCGTGTTCAATCTGTAGAATAATAATATTATATAATATGTATAGCTCTGAAGAATTACTGAAGAAAGTAAATGAGGCCATCGACGGTCTGACCTACGACCGTCAGCCCGCCTCGCTGTATGCCCCCATCAAGTACGTGCTCTCACTGGGCGGCAAACGGGTGCGCCCCGTGCTCATGCTACTTGCCTATAACCTCTACAAAGATGATCCTGAGCGCATCATGATGCAGGCAGTGGGTCTTGAGACGTATCACAACTTTACCCTCCTACACGACGACCTGATGGACAATGCCGACATGCGCCGCGGACACGAGACCGTGCATAAGAAGTGGAATCCTAATCAGGCCATCCTCTCTGGTGACACCATGCTGCTGCAGGCCTTTGAGCGTGTGGAGGCCTGTGAGGTCGACAAGGTGAAGGATGTCTTCGCCACCTTCCTCGTGACGACCTATGAGGTAGGTGAGGGACAACAGCTCGACGTGTCGTTCGAGACCCGTAACGACGTGACAGAGGAAGAGTATATCGAGATGATCCGCTTGAAGACGAGTGTATTGCTGGCCTGTGCGGTTAAGATCGGTGCCATCCTCGCTGGTGCCTCTAAGGAGGACCAGGAGAATCTCTATAGGTTCGGTGAGCAGATCGGTCTTGCTTTCCAGCTGCAGGATGACTTGCTCGACGTCTACGGTGATCCGAAGGTCTTCGGCAAGAACATTGGCGGTGACATTACATCGAACAAGAAAACCTATATGCTCATCAATGCCGTGAACCGTGCCAATACCGCCCAGCGTCAGGAGCTCACAAAATGGATTGAGATGACTGAGTTCGACCGCAACGAAAAAGTGGCGGCTGTGACCCGTTTGTACGACGAGATCGGCATCCGGCAGCTCTGTGAGCAGAAAATGGATGAGTGCTACGCGAAAGCCCTACACTATCTGAGTCTGGTAAAGGTAGACGATGCGCGTACCGCCGAACTGAAGGCGTACGCTGCTGAAATGATGAAACGGCAGAGCTAATGATTGACACCCACTGCCATCTCGACGGTGAGGAGTTCCGTGAGGATCTTGAAGCCGTGGTCGCCAGGGCTCGTGAGGCTGGGGTAGAGGCCGTCGGTGTCCCTGCCATCGACCTGAAGTCGTGCGACTTAGTCATGGCGCTTTGCCACCATTATCAGGGCTTCTGCTATCCGATGCTTGGCCTCCATCCTGAGGAAGTTCGTGCCGACTGGCGTGAGGTCTTGGCGCAGATACGTCAGCGCTTCACTCCGGACGTGACTGCCATTGGCGAAGTTGGCCTCGACTTCTACTGGAGCCGTGAGTTTGAGCAGGAACAGATGTTGGCCTTTGAAGAGCAGGTGAAATGGTCGATAGAGCTGCGCCTGCCGCTGATGATTCACTGTCGTAAGGCGCAGAATGAGATGGTCGGTCTGCTGAAGAAATACAAGGATGATCTGCCTGGCGGAGTGTTCCACTGCTTTACTGGTAATGAGCTGGAGGCTCGTGAACTGTTGCAGTTCGACCGTTTCGTGCTGGGCATCGGCGGTGTGCTGACGTTCAAGAAGTCGAAGCTCCCCGAGACACTGGTTGGTGCTGCCGGCTGTCTGCTGACCCCGTTAGTGCCCCTATCTCGTATTGTGCTTGAGACCGATGCACCGTATATGGCCCCGGTACCGATGCGCGGACAGCGCAATGAACCGGCTTATGTGGCGTTTGTGCTGCGTCGTCTGGCTGATGTTTATGGCCTCAGTGAGGAGGAAGTGGCCCGTCAGACCAATGCTAACTGCGAAAAAATATTAAATATAAGGGTCTAATCACAAGTTTCTGCGGTAAAATTAGTAATTTTGCATTTGGTTTAAACAAGGAGAGGTGCTCGAGTGGTTGAAGAGGCACGCCTGGAAAGCGTGTAGCCGGCAAAACTGGCTCGCAGGTTCGAATCCTGTTCTCTCCGCAGAATATAGTAAGGTTATGAAAAGGCTGATTATTCTGTTCACAATGATAGGTTTGTTAGGTGTCTTTCAAACCGCAAATGCCCAAAATACAGATGCTCAGGATAGTACGCTTGTAGCTGGTATCGCCGTTGCCGACTCGGTGGCTGCCACCGATTCCGTTGCTGCTGAGGCTATGCTGATGGCCGATCCTGAGGCAGAGGATGAGGAGGGTGGCTTCCACAAGCAGCTGAAGACGAAGTTCATCGACGGTAATGTGTTCTTCATGTCGTTTGTAGCCCTGGCACTTGTCCTCGGACTGGCCTTCTGTATTGAGCGCATCATCTACTTGACGCTTTCGGAGATCAAGAGCCATCTTCTGATGGAGGATATCGGGAAGCGCCTGCAAGCCGATGATGTGGAGGGTGCTAAGACGCTCTGCCGCAATACCCGTGGCCCCGTGGCCAGCGTTTGCTACCAGGGGCTGTTGCATATCCACCAACCGATGGATGCTATCGAGCGCAGCATCACGAACTATGGCGGTCTGCAGATAGCTAACCTTGAGAAGGGATGTTCGTGGATCAAGCTTTTCATAGCCATGGCGCCCTCGTTGGGATTCCTCGGAACAGTCATCGGCATGGTGATGGCCTTCGACCAGATCCAGCAGGCTGGCGATATCGGCCCGACGATTGTGGCACGGGGTATGAAGGTGGCGCTGATTACCACTATCTTTGGTATTGTAGTGGCCTTGATCCTGCAACTTTTCTATAGCTATATCCTGTCGAAAATCGAGCGGCTCACCTCCCAGATGGAGGAGTCGGCCATCACGTTGCTCGACTTGATTACTGACTACAAGTTAAAACATCATGAATAGTATTGTATCGCCATTCTTTGCTGATGTGATGTTGGGTCTGATGTACCTGATGTTGGCTGTCGCTGTGGGTGTGTCGGCCTATTCCGTCTGGCATGGCCTGCGCAACCGTCGCAAGGGTGACGATATCATCAACGGGGTACCTGCGGGCAAGATAGGCTGGTGCGTGGCCATCGGCTTTGTCGTTTGTCTGGTCATCACGTTCATTCTGGGCTCTTCGTCGCCTGTCATCACCAATGGCGTCCGTTTTACGGATGCTTTCTGGCTCAAGGCGACAGATATGTTTATATATACGTCAATCATATTGATCATCGGATGTTTCACAAGCGCTATCGTCGGCAAATTCCGGAGCTGAATACAACCTCGACGGCTGACATCTCGTTCATGCTGCTGATATTCTTCCTCGTGACATCATCGATGGACACGGACAAGGGACTTCTGCGCCAGATGCCTCCGCCTCCGCTCGACAACGAACAGCCGATGGATATCAATGAGGATCTCGTCATGCGCGTTGAGCTTGATGCCAACGACCGGCTGACTTGTGATGGCAAGACCGTCACGTTCCAACAGTTGACCGAGGAGGTGCGCACGATGGCCTCCGTGAATCGTACGGGTCACGTCATATCCATTCTGGCCGACCGCCAGACATCGTATGAGGCCTATTTCCGCATGCAGAATGCGGTGGTTTGTGCCTATCATGCGCTGCGGCAGCAGTATGCCATTGAAACCTATGGTCATGGCTATGCCCAGTGTACTGCCGATGAGCGTACTACCATCAATGAGTATTACCCACAGCGCATCAGTGAAGGGCAGTTGACAACTGAGGGTTTGCCGGCCATGGCTTTAGTCAGGAAAGGAGGTCGCCTATGAGACCCATGCAGAGCCTGTTTCACACGAAACGTCACAACGTACCGTCGTTGAATGTGGCGTCAATGCCCGACCTGATATTCACCGTGCTTTTCTTTTTCATGATTGTCACCCATATGCGCAGCGACGACGTGAAGGTGAAACTTGAGGTTCCTCAGGGTACCGAGGTGCAGAAGTTGGCTAACAAAGCTGCTGTTGTCAATATCTATATTGGACGGCATGGCGACAGGAACACAGGTGAATGGCTGGTGCAGCTCAATGGCGATATTGTGGCAGTAGACGATATTCCTGCCTGCATCGAACATATCCGTGGCGGCATGTCGGAAGAGAATGCCGAACACCTGACTGTCAGCCTGCGTGCCGACCGTCATACACCTATGGGCATCATCAGCGACGTGAAGCAGGCTTTGCAGAAGTCGTATGCCCTGCGCATCAATTATAGTGGTACAGAATTCAATTAAAACAACTGAGTCATGATACGGACGATAAAAAAAGGAGGCAAGGTATGGCTGAGGATATTCTAATAGAAAGAAGCATCACCCTGATCAATGACGTCAACGAAGTACCCCGTCTGTCAGAAGTCATTGAAGAAGTCTGCGAGGCAGCCGGTTTCGACATCGCCACCACGATGAAGATCAACCTGGCCGTTGAGGAGGCTGTCGTCAATGTCATCGAGTATGCCTATCCCAAGGGTGTGGGTGAGGTCAATACAAAACTGATGGTTGTCGGCGATTGTCTGGAAATTGAGATCACTGACAGCGGAATACCATTCGACCCCACTCTCAAGGGTGATGTCGACACGACCCTGAAGGCTGAGGAGCGTCCTATCGGCGGGCTTGGTATCTATCTGGTACGCCAGATAATGGATACCATCAACTATCAGTATAAGGACGGTAAGAATGTCTTGAAACTAACAAAGAAGATAACATCAACATTAACAACTGAAACGATATGAAAACAACAATTGTAGAAAAAGACGGCAGACTGGTAGCCCTGCTTGAGGGCCGCCTTGACACTGCTGCATCGGCTGAGACAGAAAAGGCCCTGAAGCCTTTCCGTGAGTGCACAGACAAGGATATGGTCTTTGACTGTACTAACTTGGACTATATTTCATCAAGCGGTCTGCGCCTGTTCCTCAGCGTGTTGAAGGCTGCCAAACCGAAGGGGCTGCATGTCTATATCCAGAACATCAACGATGACCTGCGCACGGTATTCGCCATGACAGGTTTCACCAACCTCTTCGAGTTCCTGTAATGTAATGGAAATCCGTCTGAGTCCTCATGAGGAGATGCTCCTGGAGCAATACTGGGAGCTTCTGCCTCAGTTACGCCGTCTCGCCAAGAAGGTCTATGACCAGCTGTTCTCTGTCTTGGCCGAACAGGGCGTACAGGTCAATTCCATCGAGAATCGTGTCAAGAGCGAGGACTCACTGATTGGTAAGCTGGAACGGAAAGGTCAGAAGTACAAGACCATCAGCGACATTACAGACCTGGTGGGAATGAGGGTCATCACTTATTACACAGACGACGTCGACAAGGTGGCGGCCATTGCCAAGAGAATGTTTGACATCGATTGGGATAATTCTGTGGACAAACGGAAACTCCACCAGTTGACGAGCTTTGGCTACAATTCGCTCCACTATGTCTGTCACTTGAAGAAGGGAGATGAGGATGCCGAGATTCCTTTTGAGCTGCAGATGCGGACTGCTCTTCAGCATGTGTGGTCGGCTATTGAGCACGACATCGGCTACAAGGGACTCGTCAAGCTGCCTCCTGAGTACCGCAGGCAATTCAGCCGTCTCGCCGGCATGTTGGAACTCGCCGATAATGAGTTCAGCCGTCTCCGTACTACGATGAGCGATTATCGTCGTCAGGTGCAAGCTTTAGTGAAGTCTGGAGAGCTCAGTGAGGTCATCCTCTCTACCGACTCCTTCCAAAGCTATCTCGAGCTGCACCCCTTCGACCGTCTGAACCAGCGTATTGCCGCCGTCAATCAGGCTGAGATCATTCCTGCATCACTGTTGCCCTTCCTCCCCATCCTTGAGAGCTTCAGCCTCGAAACCTTGGGCGATGTCGAGACGTTCATTAGTGAGAATGAGGAGGATGCCTACCAACTGGCTTTGTCGCAGTTGGCAGTCACCGACCTTGATATTCTGTCTGAAACGGTGGGCATTCAGAACCTGTGTTTCGTCAAAATGCTGAAGAATGGAGGTGGGCGCATCGGACTGAAGTTCATCTACGATACACTTTACGGCGTCCATGATGTCAATGGCATGCTGGCAGATGAAGTACTACGGCAGGCATCGAAGCTCCGCTTTTATTCTATGTTAACGGCCAAGTGATTGCATGCGAAAAAAACTGTTAATCTTGGGGCTGGGACTGATGATGGCTGTGCAGTTGCACGGTCAGAATGAAACATCCATCAACGACGACCTGCCCGATGCCGCGAAGGTACTGCCAGGACCGCCTGTCAGCCGTACCTCCATCCGCTTTGCCAACGACTATGTGCAGTACAACTGGGGTAAGACCATGCGGACTGCCTCTTCCGGTGGTAAGGACGTGACAGAGTTTCTGTCCGACGACGTGTCCGAATACTTGCGCACTTTCTCCAGAGTCATCAATGTGACCATGTCGAAGAACCAGACCCCATTCATCTATGAGCTTATGGAGTACTGCATGACAATAGGGAGCAAGGTGCTCGACGAAGCCCATGCCACATTCGACCGACAGCGACCCTATGTCATGTTCCAGGAAGAGCCGCTCAAGAAGAGTATGATGGACAAGTATGCCGCTATCAGCTCATATCCCTCCGATCAGTCGTTCTTTGGCTGGCTCTATGCGTTGGTGCTCACTGAGGTGTGCCCCAACCGCCAGGACCAGATCCTCGACAAGGGTGCGGAGTTCGCACAGGGAACGGTCATCAGTGGCTACAACTGGGAGAGCGATGCCCGTGATGCCAACCTCCTGGCCAGTGCCCTCCTGTCGCGGTTGCATTGTCATAACGCTTTCGAGAGCTATCTGCTCAATGCCCAGGTCGAATATAAGGGCATTGCCTCGACCATTGCCCCGGAGATGCCCAGCTCTTCAGCCTTCCTGCCTAAACCTCCCAACGAGCTGTCCTATCAGTATGTCTACGACCTCGCGCAGTATGAGGAGGGCGTTCTTCTGCGTCCTACCGATGTCGGCCAGCAGGCTGTGGCCGACGTGGAGTACAGTGCCGAACACTTCTGTGAGATTTTTTCCGAGGTGCTGGGGGTCACCATATCCGCTTCTGCCACACCTGCTATCTTCCGCCTGTTAGATTATGTCCATCCTTACGGCAATTCAGTCTGTCAGGATGCAAAGTCAGTGTATAAGCGTCGCCGTCCGTATGTGGAACTGGGCACTTCGACGGCCTATCCAGAAGATGAGGATAATCTGCGTGGTACGGGTTCCTATCCCTCAGGCCATGCATCCGGCAGTTGGCTGATGGCACTGACGATCTCCGAGGTGGCCCGCATGCATCAGGATGAGCTGCTTGCCCGTGCCTACCAGTTTGGCCAGGGCCGTGTCATTACCGGCTACCACTGGCAGAGCGACGTCGATGCAGGCCGTCTGGTGGGCAGTGCCGCCTATGCCCGTCTTCATTATCACGACACGTTCCGTTCGCTGATGAAGAGTGCTGTAGCCGAGTACCAACAGATTACTACGGGCGTGCGCAGTGCCGTTGCCGCACCGTCAACCCCAGATGCCTCCTTCTACACGGTCGGAGGTACCCGTCTCCAGTCTGCCCCTTCCAGCCACGGCGTCTATATCCGGAACAGACAGAAAGTGGTCTATTGATGCCTAATCGATTGTCTTGAAGAAATTCATGAATCCGGCCATCTCCAGTACATTGCGGATCTTCTGGCTGATGCCTTTCACGAAGATCCTGCTGCCCTTTGGCTGCGCAACTTTCAGCAGCTCCAGTAACAGTCGCAAACCGCTCGATGAGATGTATTCCAGTTTAGTCATGTCGAGCACGATATTGTGTCCTTCACAATTGTAAAGGGCCTGCATCTGCTTCCCGACTTCTCCGCTGGCAAGGGTATCGAGACGGCCATCAAATTCCATCACGAGGTTGTTGTCTTCTTCTTTGATTGTTGTATTCATAAAACAGTTGTCTTTAGTTTTCTGGCGACAAAGATACGAAATTCCCTCGTAATAACCAAGTTTTCTGGCAAAAGATTTGGAAGAAATGTTAATCTTCCATAACATTTGCATCTTTGTTTTTACTTTTTAACGCCTGTCGTGTCAAAGAGCAAAGAAGTGTATAAGTAACAATTAACTCATTATCACAATTAACAACCAAACTTTATTTTATGAAACAATTGATTCTTTCGTTGATGGCTCTCGCCAGCTTCAATGCCGTAGCTCAGAACCCCACGGTTCCTTCAGTTACTGAAAACGTGGTTGAAGACTTCAAGTCTGCATCGACCAATCAGGAGAACAAGCAGTACCCCATGGTGAATTCACAGCGCATGGTCCGTGCACAAATCACAGCTCCTCAGGCCACCTTCGTGGGACTTGACATTGCAGGTAAGATCTATGCGATGACCAAGGACGAAAACGGCGTATGGACTGGTACCTCCGCTCCTCAGGATGAGGGCTTCCACTATTATCAGCTGAATATCGACGGTGCCTCCGTGCCTGATCCGGGTAGTAAATATTATTATGGTGCCAGCCGTTGGGGCAGTGGTATCGATGTGCCTGCTGCCGACGAGGACTTCTACACTGTGAAGAACGTGCCTCAAGGCTCTGTCAACGAGGTTTACTACTGGTCGTCAGTCACCGAGTCGATGCGTCATGGCTATATCTATCTGCCAGCAGAGTATTATGCTAACCCCGACAAGAAGTTCCCCGTTTTGTATCTGCAGCACGGTATGGGTGAGAACGAGACTGGTTGGAGTGCTCAGGGCAAGACTGGCATAATCATGGACAACCTGATTGCCGAGGGCAAGTCCGTGCCCTTCATCATCTTCATGGACAATGGTCTGAATGCCCGCCGTCCAGGTGAGCAGCCGATGGGCTTCGGTGGTCCCCGTCCAGGTGGTCCTCGTCCGGAGGGTGCTCCTCGCGGTCAGCGTCCAGGCGGTCCCCAGGGTGCTCCTCAGGGCCAGCGTCCCCGCATGAGTGGTGCCGACTTTGCCAGGATGGCCCGTCGCATGGGCGGTGCTTTCGAGGAAGTGCTGATCAAGGACATCATTCCGATGGTCGAAAACAACTACCGTGTGATTGCCGACAGCGAGCACCGTGCTATGGCTGGTCTCTCGATGGGTGGTATGCAGACTCACGGAATCACGCTTAACAATCCCACCACGTTCGCCTATGTCGGTATCTTCAGCGGTGGCACCATCGGTGCCGACGAACTGACTGACGTGCCTGAATTCAAGAAGACCAACAAGGTTCTCTTCATGAGTGCCGGTGGTAAGGAGACTGGCATGGCCGAAGGTGAGAACAGTGTAAACAAGGCTGCTGAGGACATGAAGGCCATCGGCATCAATGCCCATAGCTATATCTCGCCCGAGACAGCCCATGAGTGGCAGACCTGGCGTCGCAGTCTCTACCAGTTCGCCCAGTTGCTCTTCAAATAAGTTTGTTGGCGCACATCGCAGATTCTGATCAAGAGGTCTTTGATTGCTTTTCAGTAAGGATCAAAGATCTCTTACTGTTTGTTAGTACCTGAACGATAGTGAGGCCATACTTCTTTGTTCTGCCACTATAGTCCCAGACTCTTAGGTCTTAAGTAGCAAGATACTGCGACATAAGACCTAAGAGTCTGGGACTATAGTGGCAAATTTGAGAGGTGGGTCCTGAAAGGTGCTTAGGCAGGGGCTCACAACCGCAGATCCCGTATGTATAAAAATAGGAATTAAGTAATCTTCGATGTAGTGGGCGGTAGAGTCATCTCTCTCCCTTTAGGGCGAGAAAGGTTAAATGTTGTGAAAAATTGTAAGAATGGAGGGGGTAATCACTCTTTTTTTGCTGTTTTTTTCCTACTTTTGTAGGCTATAAACATAAAACTAAAAAGTTATGAATGACAATTTGAAATCTATTGCTAATTCCTATGCAGAGGAATATTGCAGTGATGCCATTTATCCGGCACATCTGTTCAAGGCTGTTCTGCATAAGGAAATCGGCCTTGTCCACTTCATTGAGAGTGAACTGGATAAGGATTATTACTACCTTCAGGACTGGGCTGACGTGCAGATGCAGCTGTCACCACGTGCTGTCCGTCCGATGCGTGACCTGGAATACAGCGACGAATCGGTGGCCGTGCTCGAGGAGGCCGAGAACTATCAGGTGAAGTTCGACCTCGACGAGTGTACGGATGTCTGTGTGCTGGCCGCCTTGGTGACTCCGGGCGTGGGCTTCTCCTTCGACCAGCTGAAGACGCTGCCGCTCACTCCGTCGGACATCAGTGCCAAGATGGGCGGAGGTGTCAACGTGGAGGCTCCCTATATGGAGGGTGCCGAGCTGACCAAGAAGACCGGAACCGGCAGTGGTAAGGGCAGTGTGGCCAAGTACTGTGTCGACAAGACGGCTGTTGCCCGTGCAGGCAACCTGGACAATGTCATCGGTTTTGAAAAAGAAATATCAGTTATCTACGAGATACTCGGCCGCAAGACGAAGGCCAATCTGCTGATTACGGGAGAGGCCGGTGTGGGTAAGACCTCGCTGGTGAATGGCTTCGTACGCGAGCTGGCTGCCGACCATGTGCCGGGTTTCCTGAGTGGAGCCGTGGCCTACGAGCTCGACACCGCTGCCCTGGGTGGCGACGCCCAGTACAAGGGTGAGGTGGAGGACCGCTTCAAGAACGTGATCACTGAGATCGAGGACATGCCCAATGCCGTGCTAATCATCGAGTCGATCGACAAGCTGTTCGACAAGCAGGGATCGCTGTTTGGCGCTTCTTCCATCCTGAAGAACGAGCTGTCGAAGGGCCGTCTGCAGTTGCTCGCCACCTCGAGCATCGACGGCTTCACGAAGAATATCGAGACTGACAAGGAGATGACCTCGAAGCTCGAGAAGATCACCGTTGAGGAGCCTACAGCCGACCTGACGCTGCGCATCCTGAAGGGTGCCCTGCCCGCCTACGAGGAGTATCACGGCCTGACGGTCGGTGAGCCGGTGATGACAGATGCCATCCGTCTGGCCAAGCGCTATCTGACAGAGAAGTCGCTGCCCGACTCAGCCTTCGACCTGATCGACCGTACGATGTCGCAGGTGAAGACGATGAACGACCTGACAGGTAATATCATCGACGAGCTGAAGGGCAAGCTTGACGACATCAAGACCCGTGCTGAGGGCCAGGACAAGGCCGACGAGGGTCTGATGAAGGAACTTGACTGGCTGAACTATGAATTATTTAATAAGGTGAGCTGCATCCTGCTCGCCGGTGTGGACTCAGATACCGACTTCAGCAAGATTGCCACGATTCAGGAGCGTACCGACTTCCTGGGCAGCGTGCTCGACAAGCTGACTGAACTGAGCGCCGAGCAGCGTACTGAGCTGAAGAGCGACGACCTGAGTGCTGTGGTTGCCAAGCAGACAGGTATACCTCTTGGAAAGGTGCAAACAAAGGAGCGCGACCGTCTGATGGGTGCCGAGGAAACGCTGAAGAAGCGCGTCGTCGGTCAGGATCATGCCGTGAAGAAGGTGCTTGACGCCGTCTATGAGTCGCGTTCAGGCCTGAGCAAGAAGGGTCAGCCGATGGGCTCGTTCTTCTTCCTCGGTCCGACCGGTACCGGTAAGACGGAGCTGTCGAAAGCACTGGCCGCATTCCTCTTCGGTGACGAGAGTGCGCTCATTCGCTTCGACATGTCTGAGTTCAAGGAGGAGCACTCGGTGGCCCTGCTCTATGGAGCGCCTCCGGGATATGTAGGTTATGAGGAAGGCGGTCTGCTGGTGAACAAGATCCGTCAGAACCCGTATTCTGTGGTGCTGTTCGATGAGATCGAGAAGGCCCACAAGTCGGTATTCGACCTGTTCCTGCAGATTCTCGACGAGGGTAAGCTCCACGACCGTCTGGGTCGTGTGGGTGACTTCTCGAATGCCCTCATCCTGTTCACATCGAACATCGGTGCACAGACCATTGTCGACAAGTTTAATAGCGGTGTTATCCCCGAGAATAATGAGCTGATGGACATCATGCAGGGCTACTTCCGTCCGGAGTTCCTGGCCCGTCTGACAGAGATCGTACCATTCTCGCCGATTACCGACAAGACCGTGACGAAGATCTTCGACATCCATCTGAAGGGCTTGCTGAAGTTGCTTGAGGAGCAGAATATTGAACTGACGCTGACACCCGATGCCCGTCAGGCCATCGCCCTTCGCGGCTACAACCAGCAGTATGGCGCACGTCCCGTTCTGGGTATTATCCGTAAGGAACTGCGTCACCCGATCTCGAAGATGATGATTGCCGGCAAGGTGAAGACCGGTGACAAGATTGAGGTACAAGTCGACAAGGATGCCCTGCCCGTGTTCGTGATCAACGGTAAGGTTGTAGATAATCCTGAAAAATAACGTTTATAATTAATTATAGTATTCACTTAAAAACCCATTACAACTATGGCAATGAAAGAAAATTTCATCTCGATGGCTCCCGATGAGGAGAGCAGTGCGAAAGTGAGTTTGATCGACCAGAACAAAACCCTGATGATCGATCAGTACACATCTGATGTGGAAGCAGGCAACCCGGAGTTCGTGGAGGACATCCAAAACATCAACGATGCCTTTGAGCACTTCAAGCCGAAGGTGAACGTGACCTTCACCGACGTTGAAGGCGGTGCAGTGGAAGAAACCCTGAAATTCGGTGAGATCCGCGACTTCGAGGCACAGGGTGGCAAGGGCCGTCTGGTGCAGAACAGTCCGTTCCTCTCTGGTACCAAGGAGCAGATCGACACGAACGTGAAGATTCGTAAGAGCATTGAGCAGAACCGCAAGCTTCGTGACATCCTGAAGGATGCCGGCAGCCGTGGTGAGCTGAAGGAGATGCTGCAGTCGATGCTTGATGAGCTGAACGGAGCTGAATAATAATAAGGTATAAGAGTAAAAAAGTAAATAAGGAATAGAATTATGGCAGATGTAGAAATGCAGAAAGCCCAGGCCGCCGGTCAGGCCGGTGCCCAGCTTCAAGAGAAAGAAGGAAAGAAAGACGTGTCACAGTTGCTGAAGTCATTCGGCGGTTTCAATGCCATCCGTGGCTTCATGCCTGATGCAGACAATATGAATCCTGCCCGTAAGGCAGCCAAGGACGTGTTCCTGAAGGACAAGCGCTTCAAGGACAAGCGCGAGGGCCTGAAGAAGGAGATTGCCCGCTGGCTGGAGTTGCTCAACGACGACAGCATCGAGAGCGCCACGGGTTATGCCGATGCCTGCAAACAGGCTGAGGAGAAGTACACAGACGTGCTGAAGCAGGGTATCACCGATGCCCTCTATGCTACCCAGAACCTGGAGCGTAGCTATCGTCAGCTCGACTCGTTCTTCAAGACCTGCGGTACCGACAAGGTGAAGAACCTGCGTATCATCAACGTACTGAAGGAAGACATTGCCGATGCAGACTCAGGTTTTGCCGGTGAGGTGGAGAATATCCTGCGCAACGGTTTCGACCGTCTGAGCCTGAAGGATGCCTATAGCCTCGTCTGTGTACCTGGTGCCGTGTTCACCGACAAAGTCGATCTGTTGCAGTGGGCAAAGATGGCCTTCAAGTATAAGGTGATGATGATCACCGACCATGCCGACGAGTACTCATTTGACGACCTGCAGGCTAATACCGAGGGCTATCGCGACAGTGACCAGTGTCTGATGAACGTAGTGATGACTGCCAACTGGCTGGTAGGCCGTGAGGCAGAGAAGATGTCGAGCGATGAGGAGGATCAGAAGGCCTTCTATATCGCACCGGCTGCTGCCCTCTGTGGTAAGCTGTACGATGAGACCGCCAACATGGCACAGGGTGCCGGTGGTAAGAAGTACGGTACGCTCGACGGCGTGAAGGGTGTAAAGAGCGACCTGCTGAAGTCGGAGATTGCTGCCTTGATGGACAATCAGGTAATTCCGATGGTCTACAGTGAGGGCCGTGTGATGGCCTTTAACAACACCACACTGTACAACGGTGACCTGGATGCCATGAAGGAGTATCCTATCGTACGTGTGTTCGACTGGGTGAAGAAGGTGCTGATGAACTTCGTACACGAGGTGGCACTCGAGAACTGGGATCCGTACAACAGTCCGAAGAACCTGAAGGCCAAGATCCAGGAGTTCCTTAACATGTACAAGGGATATGGCAACCTGTTCCAGAACTACGAGATCGGTGAGCCGCGTCAGGATCCTGTAACGAAGCAGATCACCTGCGACATCACGCTGACGCCGTTCTATGCTGCCAAGAACTTCATCATCAAGGTGGCTGCAGACAAGAAGGACAAGGAAGCTGCAATGGCAAGTGCATAAGTGAATGAATAGTAAGTAACTATATCAGTTATTAAATTATCAACAATTAAAAACAACAAATTATGGCTAAAACACCAGTAAGTATCGCAATTGACGGATACAAGGAGAGAGAAGTCCTGATGGTGACCTACGAGTTCAATCAGGCAACTGACGTAGAAGGACAGATGGCAGGTATTCCCCGTGGCGGAAAGATCACAGTCCGTGTGAAGGCTCTGAATGACGGAACACCTGACCTGCTGGCTTGGATGTGTGAGCGCAGCCTTCCGAAGGACGGCACTATCACCTTCCTGGAGACTAAAACCAATAAGGAGATGAAGACCATCAAGTTCACCAACGGCTATTGCGTGAACTTCGAGGAGAAGTGGGAGGACAAGATGGGTCACTTCGAGGAGATTGTCATCACCTGTAAGAAGATCGAGTTCGGTAATGTTATCTATGAGAACGACTGGGCTTAATCCAATTGATAATTGACAATTAAGAGTTAAGTAATTAAAGTTGAACCATATTAAAATACAGATATTATGGCAGAGAATGTAACCCCAGTAGTACTGGAAGTGAAGGATTTCGCACCCCGTGAGGTCATGATGGTAGACTACAAGTTTGATCAGGCTACCGATCGTGAGGGACAGATCGCAGGTATTCCCCGTGGTGGTAAGGTGACAGTGCGCGTGAAGGCTATGAACGACGGCAACAACGAGCTGATTGCATGGATGCTTGACCCGACAAGCCCGAAGGACTTCTCAGTGAAGTTCGTGAACACCGTCGACGGCGCTGCTATGAAGGAGCTGAAGGGCACCAACTGCTATTGCATCAACTACATTGAGAAGTGGGAGGATGGCCAGCAGCATTTCGAGGAGATAGAGATTGTATGTCAGAAACTCGAGAACGGTCCCGTCGCCTACGACAATCCTTGGAAGTAATACTCCAATATGCTCATAATCAATTGATTCGGCCTGAAAAGGCCGGGTCAATTGATTTGGCATGTTAATATGAACCCCTCAACCAGCAGAATTCTTATGGCATTAACAGCACGTTTACAGTTCGGAGATAACGACGCGAAAGTCTATCCCACTGAGTATTTAGTGGCCGACTGCCACTGTCATTTTGTACGTCAGCACAACCAGTTCCATCCAGATACCGATGCGCGATGCGAACGGGTGGAAGTGGTCGTGGTGGCACCAGGCAAGGAGAATCTGAACCTGTATGACTGGTACATCAGCCAGTCGCCCCTTACCGGCCGATTGTTGTTCGATCTGTCGGCCATGCAGGGTGGTGACTTCACCACCTCGAAGGAGCTGCTGTTCGAAGATGCCTATTGTTTCTCGCTGGCAGAGGACTATCATATCGACACGTCTACACGCCGTTGCCTGAAACTCTCGTTTGTGGCGGGAACAATCAATGTGGACGACGTAGAATATAAGAATCTGTTAAGATAAACCCATGCGACTATGGCTATAACCCTTTCCAACCATCTGAAAGCAATCATTTACCCCTCCAATATATTGGCGGAGGAAGTGTGCAGAATACCGCGTGACCGCTGTTTTACGGTGCTTCATTTCAATTATGAGTGCGCTCGTAACCGGAACAAGGCAGGTTTCCCGTTTGGTGAGACTACGACCACCATTCTCAAATTCACCATCCGTCTGCTGAATCCTGAAGACGGTAAGATCTTTTACAAGCAGATGCGACAGAACGAGCCTGGCGATTTTACTTTCATGTTCAATACGAACCTGCAGCAGCGCGCGGTTGTGACGAGCTTTGAGGACGCCATGGTGGTCAACGGTTATGTGGTAGACGTGGAGGATGACTTCACAACCACGTCGGAAGGCACCGCCAGTACGGAGCAGATGCTTATCCATGTGCAGCTGCTCGTGGCCTCCATAACCTATATAGGAACTAATGGCAATCGTGTGATAGCCATTACCCGTAAGTAGTATTAATCATAATCATTTAGACAAATATGGCAAATTACAGACTGACTGTCGGGAATATCGTGAACATCCCAACTGGTGAGACTTCCGTCACGGCGAATTTCGGCACAAGTGACACGTTCAATGTTGTGATGCTATCTCTCAGTTACAAGAAGAAAATATTCGCTCCCAGTGAGATATTTGCAGAGCTTAGCATCACTGCGACTGGCACCACGAAAACCAATCCCACACTGGCCAGCCTCCAGAATAGTTTCTCAAGAAAACTGGTGAAGCTGGAATATGGCGAAAATTCCACTTATAGCACGGTAGCCGAAAATTTCTTCGTTTTCAAGATGAAACCCATATTCCCCAAGGTATCCACTACAGATACCGTCGGCCTGAAAGTGGAACTCTATATCTTCAGTATGGATAAGCTGCTAACCATCGACAAATACTGTAATGCGTTTACGGCCAGGAAGCTGGGTAAAGAAGTCTTCCTTAATGAGCTGAGCAAGTTTAAGGTGCTTGATTCAGGTTTGGAGCTGAAAGGTAAAGTAGATCTGCAGATATTGAATTATCCTAGGTCAACAGATCAACAGATGACAGAGGTCAGACAGCCGTATATGGTCCAGTATAACGAGACGTTCTACGACTTTCTGGCACGTTATTCGAGCCGCTGTGGTGAGTTCCTCTTTTTTGAGGACGGTATACTTCATCTGGGTATGTCGCCGAATCTGAAGACAGCGTCGAGCGATCAGAATACCGTTGCACAGTCTATTGACTATGAGGACTGTATGGACCAGTTGCTGTCGTTGAAGTACCGTCATTATAATTTCTTCAAATATTCGTCGACGAATGACAACCGTTACGTGGACTCCACTTTCGAGGTGCTGGGCGCATACAAGAGTGAGGAAAAGAGAACAGATGGCACCAAAGAAGGTGGTATCGTGACGGAAACGACGACCAAGGATTATGAGAACGGTACAGTTGTCACGACGGTTGTGACCACCTATTACACAGGTAATGAGACGGTAGAACTGGAAAAGAAACTGAAAGGTAATCCAAAAAGCTATGTGAAAACTGTCACAGAGAATAATAAGGAAGGTAAAAAATTAACGGAGGAAACAGAGAGTACCACCTATTTATATTCTCCTGACAGTACTGGAACAGACTATGAAAAGGATAGTAAAGGCGCTTATGTTTTCACGACATCTACAAGTCATTCCCAGGAAGGCGAAAAGATTCAAGGCGTCTATAACCAGCCAGAAGCCAACGATGGTAATTTCGAGGAGCTGAAGAAGGACGGTTATACTGAATTTATGTATGAATGGGTGGATTACAGATTGTGGGTATTCCAGGGCCTGTTCCTAAAAATCCTGAACAATACGACTCTTTACGACATCCTGTCAGACATAGCCTGGTCTTTGGTTCAAACCTCGAAAGACACAGGTGTAGATGTGAAGAAGAAGAACGACCGTAACAACGACAAGAACCTGACACTGACCACCGATGAAAATCCTGAGCAGACAGACGGCACGAACTTCAGCCTGTTCTCTACGCTGAAATCTCAGATTACTGAATCCAGCATGCCCGTCAACAAGACGGGTAACGATGTGTCGTTGCTGGTTGCTGAATTCTATTCTAAGATGCAGACGGCAGCAGCCGCGGTGAGCCGGATGGTCGTCAAACTGACGTACGGAGAGAGTCATCAGTCGCTGAAGTTAGGTGACGTTATCAAGGTGAACGGCGAATTTTATATCGTGAAGTATGTGGAGATGGAAAATAACTCCTATTCTGTGGAAGCCATGCCGCTTTTCTATCAAGAAGTGAGTGCCGACAAGAAGTCAATTACTTCGGCCATCCCATGTGCGCCGCTGATGCCCGAGATTCCGACTATCAAGGTCTCTGAGCCACAGGTAGCTTTTGTTGAGAAGAACCTTGACCCCAACAGGTTCGGACGGGTGCGTGTGAGGTATCCCTGGCAGACCAAGGATGGCGACCTGTCGCCTTGGGTTCGTATGGCAACGCCTTTTGCCACTGCCGGTGGCGGTGTGACTTTCAGACCCTATGCCGGTGACGAGGTGCTGCTCAACTATGAGGACGGTAATATTGAACGTCCGTATATAGTAGGATCCTTGCAATCGAAGTATGTCACTGATCCGTGGCTGCCACTGCCAGACCGTGTCATTCAGACGAAGAATGGCCACAGCATCACCTTCACCGATGGTGACGACGGTGCGAATTTTCTTTGGGGCCTGCTTCCCGGATCATCACTCATCAAGAGCTGTATCCCTATTTATGAGCCGCTCATTACCGATCAGAATATGGTAGATCTCACCGGGGGCATCAATATCCATGACCGTTATGGTCTGTATCAGATCAGCATGTCATCGGATAAACGTGCGGTGACCATTAATTCCACTTTGGGAACCATCAAGTTGAATGCCTTTACTGGCATCACGATTTCTGCACCGAATGGTAATGTCAAAATCGAGGGCAAGAACGTGTCGATTGCCGCCAGCAATAAACTGACGCTGACATCGGGCTCTGGTATCGGCGAACGCTGGTTCCCTGTTACCAAGGAAGGATGGAAAGATCTCGGAAAAGGCGTGGTTAAGGATGTGTTGGACAGAACGTTGGGTAAGCTGATTGATTTTTCCTTCCTCCGTACGATCCTCGAGGTGTTTACGCGTCCGGTTGATGGAACGTTGAAGATCAAGTCAAATACCTATGTACTGATTGAGGCAGGCAAGGGAGCAGCCCAGGTGCCTTATGATGATTACAAACATCCTACCATTGAATTCATTAAATCACCCGTTAAGAATTTCGTGGATCAGGGGATTTTGCTCGGTAAGCTGAAAAAGTCGATAGATATGTTTACATCAAAGGTAGAAACTTTGGGTAAAAACATCATTGAAGCCTACGATAAAGCTGATCGGTTTGCTTCAGATTATAAAAACGTGAAATGGAAGAACGACATTCTCTATGATAAATTGGAGGGTAAAATGCAATTGTCTGACATCGTTGACAAGGTAAACGCCAATAAGGATAATGCCCCGTTTATATCGTATGACGTAATCACGGAGGAGGACTTCGAATTTGACACCAAAAATTACTTCAAGTATCAGTTGGGAAAGGATGAAAAGGAACCGACGGACGATGGGACTACGGAAAATTTTGAGACAATAAAAGCAAATTATAAGAATAAACAGATTCATGACGGCCATTGTAAGCTCTGTAGGATGATTGTCCTTATGCATGCACAGGCACTTGCCGATGATATCTGGCTCTTGTTTAATGCAGTGAAGGCGCTGACGAAATTCGAGTTTACAGAACAAGAGAAGAAGGAATACTATACCTCAGATTATATGCGCGATTTTATTCAGAATCTCGATACTGAAACTCAATTCATAACCGATGTGACTAATGGCAGTGTAACATGGGGAAAAGGTGTTGATATACAAAAACAACTCACCATATGGAAGCATAAGGTCATTTATGAGCTGATTAATTCGGTGAAGGATGAGGATTATTACCGGGAGATGTTCGGTGTTGGAAGTGATGCCGAACCAAATGATTACGACAATGATGAGGATTGGAAGAAATTTGCGGATAAGATTGGTGAACCAAACTTTACACCATCAACAGCACTTACTGTGGACAGAAAAATCCGTGGTGCTTTGAAGAGTTACTTGTGGGATGGCAAGGCCAGCCAATGGTTGGACAGCTTTACATGCCATCATAGATGGAAAGCTGCCGAGAACGGCAAAGTCCTGATTTCGGATCATGCTGGTGAGACAATCTGTTTCGAAAGAGGATTGCCGGCAATTAATCACAGCTACGGAACGGGTAATAATGCTTATTATTTAGAATTGCGGAAGAAGGTGAATGGAGTAAAATAAAAATGTGACGATGGATTCAGTATTCAGTGATTGGAAGGAAGCCCTTCAGAACCTGCAGGACAGTGTCTCGAAGGATTTGGAAGAGATTCGCAAGCAGAAGGCAGAAGTGCAGCAGATCAAGATGGAGATCTTTGACCGTCTGGCAGAAGGCAAGTATCTGCGAGATGACAAGCGTATCGTGATCTCTGCGCCGGAAATCATCATTGGTGACGTGGACAAGAGCGGTGCCCTCTGGAGCAGCGGTGGAGCCGTGGTGGTCAGAGGTAACAACGTGAGTCTGCAAGGTGCTGGAGAGTCAGGTAGGGTGGACACGCGTGCATCGCAGATCTCACAGATAGCCGTCGACCCAGGTTCTGACGGCGTGGAGGAGGTGGTCTGGCCCCATTCACAGGTGGTTAGTCAGGCCAGAAGTATCGTGCTGCAGAGCAATGATTGTGCCGACTATTTCTCAGAGGGACCCACTTCTGGCGGAGCCGGTGTCCGTATCCATGCCGATGACAGTATCGAAATAAGTGCTACCCAATCGGTGGGGAAGCGCGGTGCCATCATCGGTGACAAAATCAGTGCGCTGAACACTGTGAAGTCGGACCTGACCTCTGAGGCGTCGAATAAGATCTCGCAGGTGAACAGCATCATTTCAGATGTAGAGGACATTCTGGAGTCTGAGGAAGATTTGAACGACGAGGAGATGAACATGAGGACAAACGTCGTGGACCTGGCGGATCTGCAGAACCAGTTTGACAGTACGATTCCTGCGCTATACAGTGCCGTGATGAATTGTATCGACACGCTCTCACGCCTGGCAGAAACCAATAGGCGCATCACTGCCTTGGAGGCTGAACAGGAAAAGGTGAGCAATGCCGAGTCGACATTTACGGATGATACGACGGGTGCACGTCTGATTGTTCAGGCAGAGCAGATGGACTTCCTTTCCGTAGACGGCGACGGCAACATCCGTACCAACGACGAGTCGGCCATTAGGATGCAGACCAAGCGGTTGGATGTTACAGCCATCAACAGCGATGGTACGCTGATAGACGATGGCAGTATCACGTTGAAGGCCCAGTCGATGGCACTCGTGACTGCCAATACGGAGATGACCGACGACACGACCGGTAGCATCACTTCAGGCGGATCCGTCTTTGTACAGACGAAGGACTTCTCTATCTCAGCCGTTGACTATGACATCACGAACGGTGAATTGGAAGAAAAAGATCAGGCTGCGGAGAGCAGTGTCAGCATCCGGGTAGAGAAGATAGACCTGACATCACATGACAAGGACGGTAACACGACGGGATCATTCTCTGTCAATGCTGCCGACACCAAGATCAGTTCGGCCGACAAGGACAAGAATACGACCGGCACCTTCACGCTTCAGGCTCAGAATATGGCTCTCTCTTCATTCGACAAGGACAAGAATGCAACGGGACAGTTTACGCTCGTCACCGAGCTGGCCAGTGTGGCTGCCATCGATAAGGACGGCAAGGCCAAGGGCCAGATCAGTCTCGACGCGAAGGATGTGTATGTGAAGGCCACCGACGTGGATGCCACAAAGTTGACCGACAAGAACATGGCCGCAGGCAGCTCGCTGACCCTATTGGCTGAGAAGATGTATATCGGACGTACCGACAGCGATAACCAGGCAAAGGAACTGACACTGTCGTCGGACAAGACCGGCGTGTACGGTAAGACCACTGCCGAGATACAGCAGGGCGAGGCGAAGGCTGTCGTTCAGCTCACGGGCGGCAACGTGGCCGTCAGCGGCTCGAAGGCCGAGTTCTATGGTGACAACACCGTGAACGGCAAGACCACCTTCAAGGCCGATTCGACGATGACGAAACTGACAGCCGATAACATGGAGGCCAAGACTTCGTTCAAGAGCAAGAACATCAGCGACGGCATAGCCGTGCCCGGAGCGCCCTCGACAGCCAAGCTCAGTGCGAAGCTCAGCGAGGCCGACGCACCCAAGGCACAGGATGTGGAACTGCCACAGGATGATGACGAAGATGGCGGAGATGAAGGGGGAGAGTAAGCAATGACGCTGAGGAGATGGTTCGTTCTGATGACAGGTGTGCTGGCGGTTGCGACCGTCAAGGCACAGTATATTCCTGCCTACCAGACAAAGAAACCGATCACTCAGGATTCTTACGAGACCTACTGGCATAAGAAGAACCTGCTGAAACACATGGAGGTGTCGCTGACTCTCGGCACAACAGGCATCGGTCTCGATATCGCAGCACCCCTCTGTGAGTATGTGCAGGTGAGGGCTGGCTATGACTACATGCCGCCTTTCCGCAAGAAGTTCAAAGTGGACGTGCTCTGTGACGGACAGGCGGCCGCCCAATATGATGGGGAAGGAAACCGTGTGGAGACGCCGTTTGACGTGCTGTCTGAAGAGATCTACCAGCAGACGGGCTACGAACTGGAGAGTAAGGTCGGTCTGACAGGTCAGCTCACGATGAACAATGCCAAGCTATTAGTGGATATCTATCCGCTCAAGTACGACAAGAGCTGGCACATCACGGCAGGTGTCTATTGGGGCCTGGCTCAGTTCGCTAAGGCCGACCAGAATGCAGAGTCGGAGAAGATGCTGCAGTACGTCAGGGACAACAACCGTCTGTCGCTCGCTATGGGAAAGCTGACCCACGATGTCTATCAGAAGGGCGAGGCCATCAGCCACAAGGGAGATGTCTGTCAGGTGGAACCGGCAGAAGACGGATCGGTGCAGATCAGGACAACCTCCAATTCTTGGAAGCCTTATCTGGGCTTTGGCTATGGCGGACGGCTTATTCCGAAACGTGGTGACTGGAAGGTGACCGTGGAAGTCGGTGCGCTGATCTGGGGTGGTATGCCCACCCAGCGGATGCACGACGGCACGGACTTGTCGGAGGACGTGGAGAATATCTCCGGGAACCTGGGCACCTGTGTCGATATCATTAAGTTTCTCAAGGTCTATCCGGTACTAAGTGTGAGGTTTGCGAAAATATTGTTTTAGATAACTTAAAAATATTAGGTATATGAGTAACTTCGTTTGTATGGGCGCTATGCTCCAATGTACTTTCGGGATGGCTCCATCGTCACTGATGGTGACGGTGCCACTGCGACCCAAGTGTGGAAACATGCTGATGGCTAACATCATGGACTTCGTTCCGATGACAAACATCTTGCCGTTCGGCATGTGTCAGTCGTTGTCGAATCCGACGGTTGCCTCGGCCACCTCTGCGGCTATGGGCGTTTTGACACCGATGCCGTGCGTACCGGTGATTACAGCGCCTTGGGCGCCTCCCGGACAGGTGAAGATCATGAACATGCCGGCTCTTATCAACAATGCCAAATGTATCTGTGCCTGGGGCGGGCAGATCTCTGTCACTAACCCCAGCGGCAGCATGATGACGCAAGGAAAGTGAGACGCTGGCTGACCATAACAGGGCTTCTGGTACTGGTGCTGACGGCTACAGCGCAGGAGATGCGTATCGAGTCGTTCAAGAAACAGAAGAAAGGGCCGTTTAACCTCTTTCATGTGGTCTACGACAAGCAGCTGGCCACCATTGACCTGAAGACCGGCGAGAAAGGCTTCACTTTCCAGGCCGACGGTAAGACGGATGTGCAGGCAGAAGAGGGTGACGGCATGCTCACACTAAAGGCGCCTCACAAGACGCGCTTCCTGGTGGTGAAGCATCCTGACTATGGACAACTGATTTGGAAAGTGCCGGACAAGGGACTTAAGAAGAAAAAGCACTATGAGGCGATACTGCTCACGTTCAGTCCTGACAAGGACTATCAGCAGCAGAACCAGTGGGTGGTCTTTGACATACAGCCTAAGGATGCCATCGTGACAGTGGACAGTACGATGACCCTGACGCGTACGGGCATCATGCAGATGAACCTCCCGATAGGCAGTCATGGTTATAAGGTGGAAGCACCCTTCCACCAGACCGAAGAGGGGATTGTGGAACTTTCGGATACGGGCTGTGTGACGGTACACGTAGCCTTACAACCGTTCTATTCCTACCTGACGGTGAGAACGACACTGAAAGGCTGCAGGATTCTGATCGACGGCAATTGGATAGGCGATACGCAGGCCACCAGCGGTCATCTGTTGGAAGGCAGTCATCGGCTGACGGTGTTGTACGACCACCAGTGCTATTACGAGGGCGTGGTGAGCATTGGCAGGGCTGAGAAGAAACAGGTGGTGCTGTCGACCACGGAGCTGTATCCGCGACCGGGTGCCAATGTGAAAGAGAAGGAGACACCCAAGACCGGGCTTCATCCCGTCACGACAACCACAGTAGAGGTTCAACCCGTGCAGGCTATGGAAGAGCCTTTGAAAATGGTTCCTGTGAGTATCAAGGCCGTGGATGACAGTACGGAGATATGGGTAGACCGTGAATTGATGGGCTCTGGTGCCTGGGATGGTCAGCTGTCGGCGGGCTATCACATGGCCCACACCAGGAAGAACGGTCTGGACTCGAAGGCAACCAGTCTGTGGATTGAGAACGGCGACCAGCCGGTGGAGATTCACCTGGTGGCTCCGATGACGGCCTACGGACTTTTGAATGTCCACTGTAATGAGGTGGGTGCCGACATATATATCAATGATGTCAAGGTGGGGGTGACCCCATTAGTCATCGATCACTTGCCGGCAGGCTTGAGCTGCCGGGTGAAAGTGAGTAAGCCTGGTTTTTGGAGCGCACAGACTGATGTGAAGGTGATAGCCAACGACCTGGTGGATGTGGAATTGAAGATGAAAGAATTAAAATAACAATAAAATGAGAAAGAATATTGAATCATTGATTGATGAGATGAAGAGCAAGATGAGCGGTTATGCCGTCTTGTTGCATTACCGGTTTATGAACCTCTGTGTGAAGGCAGAGCCAGTATCGCTGTTGTCGCTTACCATCGTCAGTGACGAAGGTGAGGAGTTTGATATTGAAGGTGTCGCATCAGCGTCGCTTGCCAATGACTATCAGTTTGAGATATACCCGCATGATAGTAAGATGGTTTTTAACATCTGCAAGGCCATCAAGGAAACTCATCCGGAGTTTGAGATCGACATCAGAACGGATAATAATCATGAAGAGTCAGAGCCTGAAGATAACCAGGTGATCATTTGTACGATGCCCGAGGTGAATAAGGATCGTCATGATGCGCTGATGGAAGGGGTCGGTCTGCTCTATGACCAGTGCAAGGCAAAGCTCGATGCCAATCATACCGCCTATAAAGCCAAAGTGAGTGCCAAATTGGTTGGTAGTTCGGATGTCGAGATCAAGGAGGCTGAGGACAAGCTGGAAGAGATCTACAAGATGCACGACGACACTTGTTTGCAATACAAGGAGGCTAAGGAGAAAGAAATCGAGGAGGCCTATCAGCGCTATCTGGCCGAGCAGAAGGCAGATGAGGATAAACAGGCAGAGACTGCTGCTGCCCGTGGTGTTGGCAAGGGTTCTACCTACAATATGTACGACGAAGATAATCAGTAAGATGAATAACGGGTTCAGGCAAGATATGATTTCTGCTGCCTATGTCATGGTGGTCGGGTGCGGTGCCTTGGGTAATGAGGTGCTGAAGAACCTGGTGCTGATGGGCGTAGAGCATATCGTGGCCGTGGACTTCGATATTGTGGAAGTGGGTAATCTGACTCGTTCCGTCCTCTTCACCAGGACTGATGCCGAAGCGCATCGTCTGAAGGTGGAGGTGGTGGCTGAGCGGCTGAAGCTGATGAATCCGTCGGTGGAGGTGAAGACCATCTGTGGCGATATTGCCTATGATGTTGGGTTGGGACTTGTCAGGCAAATGGATGTCGTGATAGGCTGTGTTGACAGCCGTTGGGCCCGTTATTGCATCAACCGTCTGTGCATGCGGGCAGGGAAACCCTGGGTCGATGGCGGCATCGACGGTCTGGAAGGTACGGCACGTGTGTTTATTCCTGGAGAGAACTGCTATGCCTGCAATCTGGGGCCGGAGGGACTGAAGGACTTGGCCCGTAGGATGCCATGCTCGGGCATCATCCGGCGGCAGGAGCGGGCTGGCTCAGCACCGACGACATCGGTCGTGGCTTCTGTCATCGGAGCTGTTCAGGTGCAGGAGGCTTTGAAGCTGATCTGTCACGAGACGTTGGAGTCAGGCACGATGACATCACTCTGCGGAAAGATGTTCTATTATGATGGCGAGCATCTGACAACGCATGTGGCCGATTTCCGTGCCTACGATGACAGTTGCCCCGAACATGAGCAATGGGAGCCTGTCGGACAGACCACGGTCACGTTGTCAATGTCGGTAGTAGAGGCCCTGGCTCTGTGGAAGAAGGAACTTCAGGCTCAAGACGTAAGTCTGCATCTGACCAGTGACTATTATGTAGACTATCTGGTGCGACGTGACAATGACGAACGTATTCCCGTGAAGTGTCCGGGTAGGGCTGTAGAGGCTTTTGTCGGGCAGGATGCCGTATTGTCTGGTCTGCCGTTGAGCGGTTTGTATCAGCATGAGTACCGTCAGGTGGATGGCTCGTTCCCTTATCCTGAAACGACGCTGGCTCAGTTGGGTATTCCGGCCTGTGACATTCTACATGTCGTGGCAGACGAGACTGACTATTATATGGAAATGAAAACGTCATGATACAAAAGAACGATATATCTGAAATCCGGGCTGAACTGCTGCTGAACTTCCTCTATCCCGAGGGAGGGAAGTTATGGATTGCCCGTGGCGAAGGGGCGTTTTATAGGAACTATAATTACGATCTGCTGTCGGTCGATGATGAGACCAATGAAGTGTCGATGGCTCGTGACGGTTTCCTGAACCTGTTGCCTCAGGGAATGATCACCTTCAAAGATGACATGAAGGGTGAGGATGCCGCAGAGGTTTACAAGAAGGTTCAGCGCAGGATCCGTCTGCTGAAAGAGGCCTTCCTGCCGCTCGACTCGTTCTATTTCCGTCAGAGCGTCTTTATAGAACGTCAGGTGGCGGAGCTTCTGGAGGATAAATTGCCTTATTTGCTTCGTAACTACTTTAATATCGACTTGGCGAAAGAGCCGAGTCCGTTGGTCAGGGAGGTGGCTGTTCTGCTGCCACTTATCTCCAAGAAACGGGGCGATTTTGAGTTTGTCGCCTCTTTGCTAGGTACGCTAATGCATTGTGAGGTGACTATCCAGAAGTGTCGGTATAGTGAAAGTGATACGACGCGCCGTTGGCTACCTCAGGTCAGGTTTCTTCTGATGATCCCGGGGCTCAGCCCCAGTGAGTATAGGGAGAAGACCGCTGAACTGCAACCCTTGTGCGAGTTCATCCAAGAATGGTTTATCCCAGTGGAGGTGAAATGCGAGATTGCCATTAAGGAGCATTTGTCGCAGCGGCAGCCGGGTGAGCGGGTGACATTGGGCTATAATACAGAGGTGAAAGAATAAAAGTAAGAGTTGACCATATGGATATAAATGCAAGAATTAACTGGGTTCCGGGTATGGAGGTAACCGCCAAGGTCTTCTTGGGGATGGCCCAAGTCTGGGATATGCGCCAGAAACTAGCCTTGAGGGCAGCCATAGGCAGTAACCGAATGGGGCTGCTGCCAGGAACAAGCCTGAACTGTAAGGGCACCTTCGTGAAAAACCGGTTTGAGATGGACCATTTCCAGTGCATGGCGCTGTTGGCTTCCGGCAGGATTGTAAATGCCGATGATGATGTGTTGGTGGACATCCCCATGTTGTTTGGCGAACGGTATTATCTGACCGTTGGTTTCAGTGATGAGCAGACGGAGTTTGAAAAAGAAAATGTTGCCTATGTCAGACCGCATTATATTTATGGCATCAATACCATGGAAGAGATTGTTGAGAACGATCTCTTCCCCCTGTTGCGTTTCAAGGTCAATGACGGCATGTTCTCTATTGAGTCGGAGTTCATGGCACCTTGTCTGCTCTTGACGGAAGACAAGCGTTTCAAAGAATACATTGATAAATATGTTGAGAAGCTGACAGCCCTTTCAGTCCATCAGAGTCTGCCTGATGGCGAAGGGAAGCGGGCTATCCTGCGTTATGTCTTCATGCTGAAGTGCTACAACCTGCAGAACAGCATGCAGGATTTCGTTCTGCTGACGCAGGAGATAGCCCAAGCCATTGACTATTATATAGTCTCTCCCAACAGGGAACCCATAGAGGTGCCGGTTCCGTCGCAGGTGGATATCCAGATATGGCTGCAATGGCTCGACGACTATCTGGCAGGTGCAGCCATCATTCTCGACGGTGTCGTGCTTGAGGACAACAGCATAGATTATGAGGCGTTGCTGGCCCAGGCGAAGGCGGAGCTTTATCAACGGCTGCATCCGGAACTGATTGAGAAACTGTTGGCCGACATGCGAGATGAACTGGGCGCTGAGATTAAGCGGCAAACGGAGTCCATCACACAATATATCAATGAGACTCTGAGACCTGCTATCGTTGAGCAACTGACGACGGAGATGAATAATCAGGTTTCTCAGTTCCGTGAGAGTATGGATGAGCGGTTTACCAAACTCGGTGAGGAGCTCTCCAGCTCAATCTATGAGAAGTTGTATTTCAATTTGTTCGAGCATCTGTTCAATGCACTTTATGTGCCAGAGCCGTCGGAGAAGGAGTATATCCCATTAATCTGAAGAAGTTATGACGAGTATTTTGCTACCATTACAGGTGAATTCCAATGGTCTCGCACGTGAGCAAAGGGAGAAACGGTCAATCGATGATGTCATCTATCTGATATTAACGACCGCCAGGTATAGTGCGCCCTGTGATCCGCAATTCGGCTTCGTGTTCAATAATCTGCGCTTTGAGATGTTCAATGAGAATGAAGGTGTCGTGTTTGATTCGGGTGATACCAATACGATGGATGGCATTCAGGGTCTTTATGATAAGAAGATTTCAGGCTCATCCAAGAGCATCAATACGTTTGCTGCCGACCTGAAGGAAGCTATCCTGAAGTATGAGAAACGGTTGGATTCGGTGACCGTCTCCATGACCTATGTCCGTGAAGAGCGGCAGATATTTGTGACGGTGAAAGGCGTTATCATCAGTACGAAGGCGGATTATGTCTATAAGCAGATATTCAGGGTATGGAACTAATAAAGGAAAATGGTGAGAAAGTGAGAAGTGAAGAATGAAACAGACAATATTTGAAACACGGCAAAGGGCAGATGAACTGCTGAGAGAGTCGATCAATATCTGGCGACAGAGCGATATGAACGACTTTCTTGAAGGACTCGAGAACGATCCTGTGCTCTCGCTTATCATGACGGCTTTAGCATATCAGATGAACGAGATTGTGGGGGATATGGAAATGATGAAGACCGAGGTGCTTGAGGAGTTTGCTCATTTACTGACTCCATACGAGATTGGGCACGCTGTGCCGGCTACTGCTGTGGTGGAGACCGCTATTCAGGATCAGATGCCTGAACTGGAAATCACGTCGCAGAGTGTCTTTACGCTTGCAGGCACGCCGTATACCTTCATCCCGCTTCTGAAAACGCGTGTGCTGAATGCCAAGGTGCGTTCCATCGTCAGGTTGGACGGCCGTCGTTGGAAGGTATCTTTCGTTTTTAAGTCGCCCATCAAAAATATAGGAGGATTTACTTTTGCGATCAAGAACTCGAATTTCCAGAATATAAAGGTGACGCTAAAAGGTCAGCGTGTGCCTGTCATCAGACCGTGGGACTATTCGGAACTGCCATTGGCTGAATGCTTCGGACTGGACACGATTTTGTATAACCGTTCTCAGACCTATCAGGCCTCAGCGACTTGTATGGATCTGTTTGCGCGCCAGAATATCCGCATGTTCTGTATCAGTCAGCATATTTCTCCCAACCTGATTCCAACCGAAGTGGAGAGTCTTGACCTGATATTTGAGTTCCAGGGCATCAACGATCAGTTCCTGTTTGACAAGGAGAATTTCTCTATCAACACCATCCTACTCGTGAACGCCCAGAGCCGTAAGGTGACGTTGTCGCCATCGGCACCGATAGCGAGAGTTGCAGGCTATGACAGCATAGAAGAAGGGGGCGGGGAGCAGTTCCTGCATGCTGTCAGACCTTCTGAGGAACAGATGTATGGCAACTGCCTCATCGAGGTGCGGCGCGTAGCTGCGGACCGTTTCAATCAGGGCCGCCTGGTGAAACTGCTGCATGCTGTGGTTGCCAAATACCATTCTGACTATTATGCATTCCAGAATCTTCAGGGCATTTCCGGGGACAAGATTCTCCAGGGGTTGCAAGACCTGCTGGGACGTCTGTTGGAAGCAGCTCAGAAGGACAGGTTACGCCAGATGCCTGGTGTTTATGTCTTGTTGCGTGAGTCGAGTGCCATCCGTCAGGGTGACGGCAGCGTGGAGTTGGAGTATCTCACTACTCCCGGTGCAAATGTGAATGCAGTGCTCTCCCCAAGCAGCACGTTCTCAGTGCCGGCAGGCCTGAATGGAGCAGAGACCCGGCAGATTGCCAATCCCGTGCAGGGCAGCGACGAGGTCAGGGAGGAGAGTGCCCAGGCATCACTCTCAAGGTATTATCTGGCTACGAATGACCGTATCGTCACACCGGCTGATATCAAGTTGTTCTGCTATAATGAACTACTGACCCGCTATGGTATTGTCCGTAGCATGGTCAAGAATATTGTAGTGAACCGCCGGCAACAGTTCGAACTCCGTGACTGCGGTTACGAGATTGTCGTACAGATTACACTCGCCGACAATACGTTTGTGAAGCGTAGCTTTGCTGATAAGTTGCCACAGGTGGAGATTCTGCTGCAGAAGATGATAGAAGTGAGAAGTACCAATATCTATCCTTTGATTGTGAATATACAAATAGAAAAATAGGAAATATGGAAGATTTCTTTTTAGATATCGTTTATAAGAACAAGACAGTAAGGTTCAAGGTAGTCAACCCTGAAGCACCATTGAATACGCTGATGACCAACTTGCGTCATGCTGTAGGCGGCGACGGAAAGCTGATATTCGATTTCCCCTCGATTGATGAGACTGGCGCACCGCTCGATTACTTCTTCGGACGTGAGGATCCTGAAGTTCATGAAATCCGAGTGTTGCGGCCGCGTATTGGGCATGATGACCAGACATTGGCTGATTACAATGTGAGTAGCGGGGACAAGATATTCTTGATACCTGATCCTTTCCCGGGATGAAGAGAAGGTGAGAAAGTGAGAAGGTTAGAAAGTGAGTGTTGACGTATGAGGGAAAGTGAGCAGTTTGCAGTCAATTCATTCAAGGGCCGTAACCGTCGGCTCCTGTATGAGTGGCAACGACTGGAGGAACGTCTGGATGGACGGCGCGGCATCGAGTGGGAGGTGGTTAGGCGTAATGGGGCCGGATTGCCTACGGCCTATTGGGTGTGCTATCAGCTGCGCAGCATCTGCGGGGTTGACAATTGGGAGCACTTCGGTGAACGGGGTGTCACTAATCCCCCTGTTTTTGCCACGGGATTTCAAATGCGCATCGATCTGCCCGACGGTTATCCCTCCGTTGATGCACCTCCTTCTTTCCGTTTCTTGACAGCTGACAGACAAGGTCGCCCCATTCCCCATCCATGGCATCCCAATATTCGGTATTCCGGAGATTTTGCCGGGCGGGTCTGTATCAATATAGCTGACACCTATACAGACCTGGCGTGGGGCGTGGATCGTGTAGGACAGTATCTGCGCTATGAGGTCTATCATGCCGTTTTGGAGCCGCCATATCCGGAAGACTTGAAGGTTGCTTCGTGGGTGATACGTCAGGGCGAGCCCAACGGATGGATTTATTTTGAAAATGAATAGTGAGAAGGTGAGTATTGAATTATGAGAATATATAGGATATATATTATACTATTCTGTTTCCTGCTCGTTCAGAGTTTGGGAGCTCAGACGGTGAAGGACATCACTGTCAGCCAAAAGGAATCATATACTGACCACATCAGTATGGAGGAAGATACGCAGGACAAGGACCTAATGGTGAAGTTCGTCTTCGACGAGGCTGCCAATACCCTGACTGTGAGCCTTATTTCCTATCGGACAATCTTCGTCTTCCGTGAGGATGTGCGTTACAAGCCCCTGATAAAAGGCCGTACCATCCGTCCCGACCAGCTCCCGTATGTGGTGACATTCGATCCCAAGGAGAAGTACCAAATCTCAAAACTCTTCAAGAGCACGGTGCCACGACCGAGGAAACAGTATGTATTCAGCCGCTGGATCGAGTATGATGGACTGCAGCCGGCACCTCAGGAGTATTCGATGGTCAACGACTACATCTCTCAGACGTTTGATATCTTGAACAAGCGCTCGATGGTGACGGTGACGCTACGTGACATTATGCTGATGGATGACATCAGCAAGTCGCCGGCGAAGAAACGGTATGAGATACCATACGGTCGCGATCTTTTCAGAGAGTATCATATCAGGATTGACCGAGATCCGTGTTTCGGCCTCGACGAAGATATTGCTGCGGCTCAGAATGCGCGTGAGAGCGTGATCAAAGGCTATGCCTCTATTAAGGATAAGTATGGCAGCGGTGTCGTCTCCACTAAGGAAAGCCTCAACGTGTTTGAAGAACTGAAGGATATGCTGATGAAGCAGTTCCCCGCAAAGGATATTCAGACAGCATGCCCTACGGCCCAGGAGGCTTGGGACGATTATAATGCCTACGTCGACTCGATAGCCGGCATGAAGTGTACGTTTAAAGATCCTGACGCTCAGGGAGGCGGTGGTGGCGGCATCAGCGGTGAGGGCGTGAATGCGAAGCTGTTGCTGAATAAAGCACGGCAATTGGATACGTCTGTGGCCCGCTGGCTGCTTACGACCGATCCTGTGGAGCGACGCGATATTACTCAAAAGTGCGACGGTATCATTAAAGGCATAAATCAAAGCGTCACCGAGTTGGGCGTATATACCGCAGAGCAGAAGAATGCCTTAGCCGTGTTCCGTCGGGCAGAACGGTATTACAGATTGAAGTGTCACTGATGATGAGACTCATGAGATATCTGCTGATTGTATGTCTGGCACTTTTGCCGACGGGACTTCTGGCTCAAGGACTAGAAGCCCAGGAGGATACGACTACCATTGAGATAAAGGTGAAGATGACGCTCTTCAAGTCGGAGTTGTCAGATTATTACGACCAGACCATGCACTATCTCAATGTTGACGATCAGGAACCGATGTCTCAACATATGCAGGACTACTTCACAGAGCGGATCAAATATCTGACGGAAGCAATGAAGTCGTTCGAGAACAGATGGAATACCTATTCCCAGGCCCAACAGGTCTATATCGCCGAGGATGACAGCCTGCTCGCCTGGGTGGACGAGATACAGCAGTTGCAGGTGACAATTAACGACAGTCTTACTTCGAAGCAACAGCAATATGACTACATGGTTGGCTTCTGCAAGGCCGAAGAATTCATTCTGGGACAGGATAGCGTCTACAAACATATGTACAATGAGGCCATGTCGCTCTCGATGGTAAAGAAACTGGCTGCTCAACTTGAAAAGCTGAAGGCCGAGGAGCAGCTCATCTTCGCTGACATCCAGACCAATTATGATAAGGCGAAGGAGGCTGCTGCGCTTTTCTCGGGGCTGGCTGACCGGATGCAGGTAATCGACGATAAATACATCCAGCTAAAAAGCGTATCTGGTAAGATTCAGGAGGCGGCATTCAAGCCATTCATCCAACGTGTCAAGGACTACTTGATAGGTCTGGCAGCGGTAGCCATTCTGCTGATGTTCATCAGTATGCTATCCGCGAGAATCAAGTCACTCAAACAGTCGTATGAACAGGCGAAAAAAATGAAGCAGATGTTGAAAGGACAACAGCAACAAGATTATCCTACGATATAAGATATAAAAGGAGTGAATAATGAATAGTGATATGAAAATGAAAACGATATATAAAATATTTGCGGTGTTGTTGGCGGCTGTACTCTTGACTGCCTGCGATGAGCATAAGATTGACGTGGAAGACCTTCTGACGCCGCGTGACTCTACGAAGACGGAAGAAGAGGGGCTGAAACTGCAGAACGTGACATTCTCGGAAAACCATAAATACATGACGATTTATGCGAGTGTCGTTAGTGATTTCGGTGGCTATGACCTGACCGACAAATTGAGTGTTGAGTCGGAGGTGAATCAGGAATGGCGGCTCATCGGCGGTCCATGGATCAAGGAGAAAAGCGCACCCATACTCAAGGAGGTGCGCAATATCGGTCGCGACGAGGTGGCAAAGCAGGGCTTGAAACTCCTTGTGCTTGTTGATCTCAGTATACCCCAGGAGATGGTGGACCGAGAGCGCGCAGCCGTCAAGGAAATGAAGACAATCTTCGACCGCCAGAATCTATATCTTGCCTTTATGCAGGGCAATAGCGTATCGGAGACCTATGAGGCGACAGACTATGTGATTGACAATTTTTTCGAACATAAGGATCCTGCTTACGTTTATCTCTATCGTTCGGTCCTGATGAAGATTGACGAGATGGAGAGCGGCTCCGCTTCTTTCTTTGCTGATGCTAAGTATAAGGTAATAGTCATTCTTTCCGGTGGCAAGACCTATGAGGATGACACGCCTATAGACCCGGAACATTTCGAACTGCAGAACCAACTGACCGACCGTGTTGAAAACCTTCATGGTAAGATGCTTTTCTACTACTCCAACTTCAATGACTCCGTACCGCCATCGGGCCAATACGATGCCAATATCATGCAGTATCTTTGCAAGGATATGGCAGGACTCTATCTCGAGAAGTTCAACTGGAATACGATAGAGGAGGACATCAAACACGACTTCGGTATCGACTACTCTGACTATATGTTCGTGCTCGAGATGCCGTCGAGGAAAGTCTTCCGAGGCAATCGCCATAAAATCGAGCTCACCTTCTTAAATGCTTCAACTAAGCAGAAAATAGTCTCGGGTTCTACCTATTTTTATCTCGGCAGCCTCTATGATCCAGTAATCATTGATGCCGACCCGCTCTTCGACGTCATCCTTCAGGGACTGCTGTTGGCTGCTTTTATGCTTATCTTTATCTATGTCGTACTCCAGTTTGTTGAGCCATATATTCGCTACCGCATTTTCCTAAAGCGCCACGTTATCACTTATCAGGGCAAGCAGATGAGCTATGATGGTCAGATGATAGCTGAGTCATGCTATTTTTGTAAGGCTCCGTTCGAGTCGGGTGATGAACTCGTGAAAAAGTGCAAGCATACGATGCACTTATCGTGCTGGGAGGAGAACGAGTATCACTGCCCTGAATATGGTCGTCATTGTCCCGATGGTTCACACTACTACAACCGTCATAACCTTTGGGATCGGTTCAATGCTTCATTCTACATGAAGTGGATTCTCATGGCACTGTTCGCGGGATTCATCGCCTGGGTATTCTTCCTCATTCGGGACCACGACATGTCGGGGACGATAATCCGTAAAACGGTCATTCTGCTTAATGGCTTGGAGGAAGGTTCATCCGAGGTTGATAAGATGTTCAATGAGTATGGTGCGCACTTAAACAAACTACCTGGATTTGGCTTTGACGTGAGTTTCTGGCTGACGCTCTGTCTGTCGTACCTTACTGTCTGCCGACGTCATTGGTTCTACCGCACGCTTGAACTGCTCGGCCGATCCCTCTGTGCTGCCATCCTCGGCTATTTCGTATTTCTCCTTGGTTGCGCCATTTCCATCGCCCTACACATTGACTCTAATCCTCTGTTGATCGATTGGATTCCTTGGGCACTGATGAGCTGGCTCATCATGCTCTCCGTCACCCTCTTCACCCGTATCCATATCCGAAAGCTATTCCTCGTCATCGCCTGCCTTGTCGGTCTACTTTCAATGTATCTCTGGGCGCTGCTCTATAGTGACTCGCGGCTAGACTACCGTGCCATGCTGCTCTTTACGTTTGTGGCTTATTCAGTAGGTATTGCTCTTTGCATTGCCAGGCTTGCGCCACGTTCGGAGCGTTTCTTCCTTCATGTTGAAGGTGCCATCAAGGAGATGGACATTGCTCTCTACAAGTGGCTGAAGAACGACCCGAAGAGCCCCGTGACGATTGGTAAGTCGGTCGACTGCAACATTCAGACTTCGTGGGACATTAACGGCAACGTGGCTCCTCTTCAGGCTGAGATACGGCGTTACCGCAACAGCCTGCGCCTATATGCTTTCGAGGATGGCGTGTTTGTCAATGGCCGTCCCTTACCAGTCGGTAAGGAGTGCTGGATTTACCATGGCCGCAGCTTTACTATTGGCAACACCACTTTCACTTACATCGAGAAGGATATTTGATATTACTCAATGAAGTGATATTATGCGTTTATCGCTAATATACGAAAAATCTCCCGAACTTGTTTTCACAAACGGGAGATTTCGTTTCGTATAGCAGATAACTCTGACTTCTAATACATGTCTTACTGGTGTAGCAGGCTCAGTTTCTGCTGCGGAGCAAGAGCGTCGGTTGTCTTCTCCGTATATTCCTTGATGTTGAGTTCGGTTGTAGCACGTATGTCACGGCTCGAGGCACCGATGCGGAAGGTGTAGATACCGGCTTCGGTAATCCACTGACTACCTGACTCGTCGAAAGAGGCAAGGTCGCGCACGGGGATGGTCATCGTGAGTGTCTGGCTCTCGCCAGGCTGCAACTCGCGAGTCTTAGCAAAGGCCTTCAGCTCCTGTACTGGTTTCTCGATACGGCCTTTTGGGGCGGTGACGTATACTTGAGCGACCTCTTTGCCGCTGACAGAGCCGCTGTTTCTGACAATGATGCTCACTTCAATAGTGCTACCCTTAGCCTTGACTATGGGCTTTGAGTAGTCGAATGTCGTGTAGCTGAGACCGAAGCCGAAGGGGTATGCTACATTGCGGTTGAACGTGTCGAAGAAACGGTAGCCCACGTAGATGTCTTCCTCATGGTTTGTGTAGGCATGACCTGGGATGGGCATTCGGTTGCCGGCCATCATGCGGAAAGTGTAATCGTCCATCTGTCCAGGGAAGTTATTCGTTGAGGGATGATCGGTTGCGGCTATGGGCCATGTCATTGTGAGTTTGCCAGAGGGGTTCACCTTACCTGTCAGCAAGTCGGCAATTGAGTTTCCACCCTCCATTCCAGGCTGCCATGCGCAGAGAATGGCATCTGGGTAGCAGCTCCATGAAGCGGTTTCAATGACGGAGCCGGAGTTGATAATCACTATGACGGGCTTACCTGCCTGGTGGAATGCATTGCATACGTCCATGATCAGTGCGCGTTCTTCAGGAATGAGGTTGAATTCTGTGTCGATGTCTCTGTCAATGCCCTCACCAGCCTGACGACCAATTGTGATGATGGCGGCATCAGCACCCTGCACCTCCTTGCCTATGGCAATAGGCGAAAGGCCGATCTCTGGATACTTCTGTTGACCCATCATTTCAATTTGGAACCACTTGGCAGGATGACGTTCAGCCTGGAATTTCACGCGGGCATACTCGATATACTTGCGGTAAATGTCGGTCAGTGTGGGCGACGAGATGATGCCTGTGTTCTTCAGACCTTCGAGCATGTCGACAACATATGGTGGATGGACACAACCGGAACCTGTACCTCCAGAGAGGAAGTCATAGCTGTTTTCTCCAAAGAGGGCGACGGTCTTGATATCGCCCTCCTTCCAGGGCAGGGCACCATTGTTCTTCAACATGACGATGCCCTCGGCGGCACTCTGTCGGGTGATGGTGGCATGTGCCTTAAAGTCAGGTGCATTAGAGGCGGAATACTTGTTAAAACTCGGTGTCTTGACGATGTACTCGAGCATGCGGCGTACGTTACGGTCGACATCGGCGATGTCGAGTTTGCCGTCTTTTACACCCTTGATAATTTCCTCGACCTGTGCAGGCTGTCCGGGTTCCATGAGGTCGTTACCGGCATGTACTTCGCTGATAGTGGACAGGCCTTCTCGGATGCCAATCCAGTCGGTCATCACAATGCCCTTATAGCCCCAGTCATTGCGGAGGATCTTCGTGAGCAGGTCGTAATTTCCCATGGAGTATTGGCCGTTCACTTGGTTATAGGATGCCATGATGGTCCAAGGGGCGCTTTCACGGACGGCAATCTCGAAGCCACGGAGGTAAAGCTCACGGGCAGCACGTTGAGAAACACGCTCATCGACGGCCGTACGGTCGGTCTCTTGGGAGTTCACGGCAAAGTGTTTGGCTGAGACACCTACGCCTTGACTCTGTACGCCGTTGATATAAGCTGCAGCGATTTTACCTGTCAGAAAAGGATCCTCAGAGTAGTACTCGAAGTTGCGGCCACAAAGTGGATTGCGATGCAGATTCATGCCTGGACCGAGAATCACGTCACAGCGGTACTCTTTAGTCTCATTGCCAATGGCCTCGCCCACCTTGCTCACGAGTTCGGTATTCCACGTAGAGGCGAGACATGAGCCGATGGGGAAAGCTGTGGCGTAGTAGGTTTTGTCAGTGCCTTTTCGAATTGGGTCAATGCGTACGCCGGCAGGTCCGTCGGTGAGCACAGTTGCCGGAATACCGAGCCTCGGAATGGCCGGGGAGGTCCCTGCTGCACCGGCCACGAGGTCGGCCTCGCCGCCTACGACGGCTCCCGCACCGAAGAAATTATTGGCACCACCCACGAGGAGTTTTGCTTTCTCCTCAAGAGTCATAGCATTAAGCACCTCGTCGATGTTGTTCTCGGAGAGAAGCGGCGAAGCTGATTGATTGGCGTCGAGCTGTGGTTCTTCGTCATGCGAAGCGGCGCGAGCGCCGAGCGGAGCGTTTGTTGTCATAGCGAAAACTGTTGCTAATAAGCAGGTAGTAAATAATTGTTTCATTTTATTTTGTTTTAGAGGGTTTTCAGCGAGGGGATGTCAGGGAAAAATGCGGAAAGTGTAGCCCTGTTGCATAAGCCATTCTATGCTTTCGGACAATGCCGTTCGCAACTTGTCGATAGATTTTAGAGAGTCGTGGAAGGTGATGATGGAACCGTTTCTCGCGTACCTTTTTATATTATTGACAACGTCATCAGCAGTCAGCCATTTCGAATAGTCGCGCGTGACTAGATCCCACATTACCACTTTGAACTTGCGGCTGACCCAGGCATACTGTCCGGCTCGCATCCAGCCGTGTGGCGGGCGGAAATAGTGGCTTTGGATATAGGCATTGGCCTTTTCTACGTTGTAATTGTATTTGCGTATGGAGTGGCGCAGTCCGCCGATGTGGTTGTGCGTGTGATTGCCCACCTGATGACCCTCGGCAACGATGCGATGATATAGCTCTGGGTATTTGCGCACGTTGTCACCCACCATAAAGAAAGTGGCTTTGATACCATAGTGCTGGAGGGTATCAAGGATAAAAGGTGTTGCTTCCGGAATGGGACCGTCGTCGAAGGTCAGGTAGACTGCCTTCTCATGACGGTCCATTCTCCAGTAAGCTCGCGGATAGAGCCAGCGGAGGTAGATGGCGGGTTGCTCTATAATCATGCCTTACGATCCTCCTTTCGACTCGTACAGGTTTATATAGGCTTGCAGTTGTTGCTCCATCTTTTCAGACTTCTTCTCATCCACTATGTCTTGGAGGTCAAGAATCTGCTGCATGATGTAAATGTGGATCATGCACTCATGCTGAGAACCAGAGAACCAAGAACCGTTGAGCGAGCAGTACCACTGCAGATATTGGCTGGACTTTTTCCAAAGTATGTCGATCAGTTCCTGAGCTTTCTTATTCTGTCCTGTGAAGGCGAAGCCGCGAGCCAGATCGAGTGATCCGCTTTGGAAGTCGTGCGGTACGTTATAGGCAGGAATCTCCTTTTCAGACAAGGCGAGCACGTCCTTGGCCTTCTTGTCTTTACCCTCCTGAACAAGGTTTACAGCTAGCTGTGAGAGCAGACGGCGATGGGTGTAACACATGCGCATGACTGTCTCGTCTAGGTAGATGCCTTCCTTGTTGATGCCGCCGAACTTGAATTTCTTCATCACGTTGTCGTACGTCTTCTCCGTGTCGAAGTTCTTAGCACCTGGAGCGTTTGTAGTGAACGGAGTGATGCGGTTAGCCAGACCTTCTTGTACGAAGTTGTCCCCCAGGTTCATATAGTTTTCCTGCCCGACAGTTAGGGCAACGTAGATTGGACGCGTCCAGTTACACCGATCGATCATCTCCAGCATCATCAGGTCACCCTTGTATAACGCGCTCTTACCTTTCAGCGATATTACCATTTTGTCGGGTATAGAGTCGCTGGCCATCATCATACCGCTCTTACGTACGGCCTCTTTGTCGATGGTCACGTAGACTGTGTCGGTAGGAATGACGTGGAGGTCCTTGTGCTTTGTGCGGACCCAGTATTTCAGGATGTTACGCAGTTCGAAAGGTTCATCGCCGAATTGTTCTTTCGCTTCCTTGGGCGATTCGGCATAAAGTTGCCTCACTTGCTCCTTCAGAGACGGGTCGACCTGTACATACTCATTTGTGCCAGCACAGTATTCCAGACGGCTCCACGTGATGGGAACCGAAGGAGAATCATAAGCAGGACGGCGCATCTGGTCGATATACCAGTCAGTCTGTAAATAAGAGAGATTGCAGACGCGGGCATCTGTGCGGAAACCTTCCGTGTCCTGATTGTACCAGAGGGGGAAGGTATCGTTATCGCCGTTCGTAAAGATGATCGGGTAGCCGGTTTCTTGAAGCGTCATCAGATAATTTTGTCCGAAGTCGCGACAGCAATAGCGTCCGCTGCGGTCGTGGTCGTCCCAAGTCTGTGAGGCCATTTGGATAGGGATAACCAGGCATATGAGCGAAACTACTCCGGCTAAAACGAGGTTTTCCTTTTTCAGTTTGTTGGAAATCCAGTCGATGATAGCCGCAACCCCCATGCCGCACCAGATGGCAAAAGCATAGAACGAGCCTGCGTATGCATAATCACGCTCACGCGGCTGCATAGGCGTTTGATTCAGATAAATCACGATAGCCAGTCCGGTCATGAAGAAGAGGAAGAAAACGACCCAGAACTGTCGGATTCCAACAGGGTCATCGACCATCTTCTCGGAGCCATTGACCGTGACTGTGCGCTTGCGGGTGTACCAAGCCTGCCAGAAAAGACCGAGCAGACCAAGAATGAGCGGCATGCAGTAGAATACATTATGGCCCTTATTCTCTTTCAGATCGTCGGGAAGCAGGGACTGGTCGCCCAGACGGGCATTGTCGATAAACGGGAAGCCTGTCAGCCAGTTGCCGTGTTCGAGTTCGCCATTACCCTGAATATCGTTCTGACGGCCAGCAAAGTTCCACATGAAATATCGCCAGTACATGAAGTTGCACTGATAGGAAAGGAAGAAACGAATGTTCTCAAACTGAGTAGGCACCTTGACCGTGACTGGCTCCCCACAACGGTCATAGGAGACTTCTGTTCCGTCGACACCACCCATCCACGATTCATACGCTGATGCGTGTCCGGCATCATACATACGGGGGAACAGCATGTTCTGGGCATATTTGTATTCGTCCTTTGTCCGGACCACAAAATATGCGTCTTTCTCTTCAGCAGATGCTTTCTCCTTACGCTGCCAGACTGGCTTGCCTTTCGACATAACGGGACGGCAATAGTTCCCTTCCTGTACCAAGGCTACCTGGGAGGTATAAGCCTGACCGTAGAACAACGGACGGTTACCATACTGGTCTCGGCCGAGATAGTCACCCAGCGTGAAGATGTCCTCTGGGGAGTTCTGGTCCATCGGCGGGTTTGCGGAAGATCGGATGACTATCAGCGCATAGCTGGAATAGCCGATCATCAGCATCAGCATGCAGAGAAGCATCGTATTCATCATTCGGGCGGTAATCAGTAGCTGCCCTCCTCTTGAGAGGCTGAGTAGGAACCAGAGCGCGGCGAGCACGACGATTCCGATGATGAATGCCGACCATCCCCATCCGAAGAACGGAATGCCTAGCATGGCTACAGACAGCAGGAATGCCAAGCGCTGTATCTTCTGACCGTGCTTTTGGGCTTGCGTCTCATAGACTGCCCAGATTACACAGGCTACAAGCAGGAGGATGTAGACGATCTCTCCTGTATTGAACGGCATGCCCAACGTATTGACAAAGAATAGCTCAAACCATCCGCCAACCGTGATAATACCGGGTACGACGCCATAGAGGACAGCAGCCAGGATGACGACGGAGACAGTGAGCGCAATCAGTGATCCTTTCAGATTGGCATCGGGGAAACGACGATAGTAATATACCAGCACGATGGCTGGTACACAGAGCAGGTTCAGCAGATGGACACCGATAGAGAGACCCGTCATGTACATGATTAATATGAGCCAACGGTCGCTGTGAGGCTCGTCGGCATGGTCTTCCCATTTCAGAATAAGCCAGAAGACCACTGCGGTGAATGCGGAGGAATAGGCATAGACCTCACCCTCGACAGCAGAGAACCAGAAGGTGTCGCTGAAAGTGTAGATCAGGGCACCAACGAGGCCGGAAGCTTCAATGGCAATCCATTTGGGCAACGTCAGTTCTTTCCAGTCATCAATTAGCAGACGGCGCGTCAGATGAGTGATGCTCCAGAACAAGAAAAGGATACACGTGGCAGAAAGTAGGGCACTCATCATGTTGACCATACGTGCCACCTGGGAAGCATCGCTGGTAAATTGTGAGAACAGGTTGGCAGTCAGCATGAAGAATGGTGCTCCGGGAGGGTGACCGATCTCAAGTTTGTAACCTGTCGTGATAAATTCCGGACAGTCCCAGAAACTGGCTGTCGGTTCAATTGTGGAGCAATAGACAAAGGCAGCTATCATGAACGAAAGCCAACCTAGGGCATTGTCCACCAGTCTGAATTGTTTCATTATAAAATATATATTTTAATGTTAAATTCAATTGATGGTGCAAAGGTACGAGAAATAATTAAGAATTAAGAATTAAGAGTTAAGAATTAACTTACATAAACAAACCAGCGCCATATATTAGGATGATGTAACGGAAGATTTTTCCTAATGTGATGGCGATAAAGGTGATGACAATGTTGGAGCGCATCAGTCCCAGGGCTATGGTAATGGCACTGCCGAGGACTGGTAGGAAGGCGAAGAATCCCATCCAGGATCCGCGACCGGCCATGAAACGGTGAGCCTTGTCGAGGTCTTCCTTCTTTACGTGAAGATACTTCTCTATCCACTCCATCTTGCCCATGCGGCCGACGGCATAATTGAACACGCTGCCCATCACATTCCCGATGGTGCCGTACACCATCAGCATCCAGGGATCCAGTCCTGTTGCCATCAGTCCCACCATGACAGCTTCACTGGAGAAGGGAAAGAAACTGCCAGCCAGAAAAGCTGCCAGCAGCATCCCCCAATAGCCATACTGGGTCAGAAAAGAGATGATGATGTCCATAGGGCAAAACCAGTAAGTGCGAGCGCGATACCCAAAAACACAAAGAACAGGATATTCGTAAACTTCGAATAAGTCAGGGCAATGAAATGGGCAATTATCGGACTGACTGTGATGATGATGAAGTGGATGACCATATCATATATCTGTGGTTGCAAGAGAATTAACAGGATGCTGTAGACAGTCATCATGATCAGACATGTATATATCTCCCTGACACGGATCTTATCGTTATAACTTTTATGGAAGAAGTGTATGGTTCCAATGACAAACAAAAGGATAAGGAATAACAGGAAGACTATCTGATACGATGTCAAAACGCCATAGTCTATCGACAGCCGGATGTCGGTGATGCAGGATAAGTGGTCAATCCATTCCAAAATCCCTGCCTTCCCTTGATATAGATACCATGCAAAACTGAACCAGAACGGCGTGAGGAGCCCAATGACGGAAGCAGAGAACGTACGGATACTGAACGAGTAGAGACTCAGCCCCATCAGCCCCCAATAAAGCGGTAGGTAAAATACCGCGTGGATATCTGTCAGGCAGGCGAAGCCTATACAGAGGAAGCTATAGAAGGTCTTGCCGACTGCTTCCTTGTCCTGATAACTCTGGAAGAGTAATAATATGGATGAGATGGCGCACAGCTGGATGACGGCACCGGAGAGCGACGGCATCATCCAGACAGCAGTACATGTCAGTATGATATAGGCGGAGGAAACGGTACGGCTGAAGATACGGATGAGAACGTTCTGATTGTTCAGTTCCGCCATCAGATAGACAGAGACTATAAAACAGCAGAACTGGATCCACCATGATTCTGTGACCAGTCCTGCCAGCAGCCAGACGCCGATTCCATAGAGAACCGTCACCGAAAGGGTGTGGCGGCTTTCAGCAACAATATTTTGTATCCGCTTTCTCATAGATCCGCACCAATGTCGCGGCGGAAATATTTATCGGTGAATTGTATTTTCTGGGCTTCCTCGAACGACTTCTGAAGCGCTTCGGCCTTGTCCTTGCCATAGGAAGATACCGCAATCACGCGGCCGCCGTTGGTTACGACCTCGCCATCCTTCAAGGCCGTGCCGCTGTGGAAGACGATAGAGCCCTCCACCTGGTCGATGCCCGTGATGGGATAGCCCTTCTTATAGGCCTGAGGATAGCCGCCGCTGACAAGCATCACGCAGACGGCTGCACGCTTGTCGAACTCGATGCTGCGCTGGTCGAGGTCGCCTGCTGCCACACCCTCGAAGAGGTCTACGAGGTCGCTCTTCAGACGGAGCATCACGCTCTCGGTCTCAGGATCACCCATGCGGCAGTTGTATTCGATGACGTAAGGCTCTGGCTCGCCCGTCGGGGTGTTGGTGCGGTTGATGAGTCCGAAGAAGATGAAACCCTTGTAGTCGATGCCGTCAGCAGCCAGTCCTTCTACCGTCGGACGGATGATGCGGTCCTCTACCTTCTGCATCCACTCTTTCGTGGCAAAGGGTACGGGGGTGACAGAACCCATACCACCCGTGTTCAGACCCGTATCGTGTTCGCCGATACGCTTATAATCCTTTGCCTCGGGCAGTATCTTGTAGTGCTGACCGTCGGTGAGCACGAAGATTGAGCATTCGATACCACTCATGAACTCCTCGATGACCACACGACTGGAGGCGTTGCCGAACATGCCGCCCAGCATCTCTTTCAGCTCCTCTTTGGCTTCCTCGAGGGTGGGTAGAATCAGTACGCCCTTGCCGGCGCAGAGACCGTCGGCCTTTAGGACATAAGGTGCCAGGAGGGTCTCGAGGAACTTCAGACCCTCTTCCATATGTTCGCCGTCGAAGGTCTGGTAGCGGGCGGTGGGGATGTTGTGACGTTGCATGAAGGACTTGGCGAAGTCCTTCGAGCCTTCGAGTACGGCGCCCGCCTTCGAGGGACCGATCACGGGGATGTCCTTCGTGCGGGCATCAGCCTTCAACTCGTCGTAGATACCCTTCACCAGGGGATCCTCAGGACCGACTACTACCATGCCAATCCCTTTTTCGATGCAGAAGGTCTTGATGGCCTCGAAGTCATCGGCCTTCATGGCTACGTTCTCTCCACAATTGGATGTTCCCGCATTGCCTGGTGCAATGTAGAGTTTCTCACACTTCTCACTCTGAGCGATTTTCCAAGCGAGGGCGTGCTCACGGCCACCGCTGCCTAACAATAGTATCTTCATAACGGCTGCAAAGGTACAAATAAGTGAGCAAAAATCCAAAGGAAAAGATATTTTTCTTTCATTTCCCTACTTTCGAGCGCATTATGATGGGCATTTCATGTTTCTAAGGCGGAGCCTAAGCGTCAACGAGGCCGAAGATATTAATCTTACGACTTAAGTCATAAGATGCTTTAACTTTAGTCGTAAGACACTGCCACTTAAGTGGTAAGGCGCTATAACTTAAGTGGCAAATTCAAGAGAAGGGACTTAAAAGGGGCTTAGGTTAAGGCGAAAGTGCTCCGCCATCATTCTGCTGTCTTTCAGACGTTTAGAGGTGATGGCGGAGAATTATACCTGTCAAATGAAAGATAGATGTCTGAGCTATTTCAGATAGTCCTCGAAGTAGCGGGTGATGCGCTCGTGCAGGTGGACGCTGGCATGACCGCGCATGTTATGCTCCTCGCCGGGGTAGGCGTAGAAGTCGGGCTGCGTGCCGGCCTTTACGCAGGCGTCAAGGAACGAGAGGCAGTGCTGGGGCACAACCGTCTTGTCGTTGTATCCAGTGATGATCTGCAAACGGCCTTTCAGGTTCTTGGCCTTGCTGATGAGGCTGCACTTGGCATAGCCATCGGGATTGTCCTGCGGCGTGCCCATGTAGCGCTCGCCGTACATCACCTCATACCACTTCCAGTCGATGACGGGTCCTCCTGCGACGCCTACCTTGAAGACGTCTGGGTAGTTGGTCATCAGCGAGATGGTCATGAAGCCTCCGTAGCTCCATCCGTGGACGCCGAGGCGGTCGCTATCGACGTAGGGTAGGCTTTTCAAGAACTCTACGCCGCACATCTGGTCCTTCATCTCGTTCTGTCCGAGCTGGTGGAAGGTGGCCTGCTCGAACTCGCGGCCGCGATACTGGCTACCCCTGTTGTCGAGGATGAAGAGGATGTATCCCTTCTGTGCCATATAGGTCTCCCAGGGGCGGGATTGCCAGTGCCAGGAAGCCTGCACGAGGTTGGCGTGGGGGCCACCGTAAACGTAGACCACGGTGGGGTATTTCCTCGTCGGGTCGAAATCTGCAGGCTTCACCATGCGGTAGTAGAGGTCGGTCTCGCCGTCAGCGGCCTTGATGCTGCCGCTCTCAAAAATGGGCTGGTTGTAGCCTTCCCACGGGTTGTCAGCTTCCAAGAGGTTTAAGCGGCTCGGTTCTTTCCTGCTGAGGTCAACCACGTCGACGACGCGTGGCTTCACGGGTGTCGAGTAGCGGTCGATGAGGTAGCTGCCCGAGGGTGAGAGCTCGGCGTTATGTACGCCCTCGGCGGCCGTTCCTGCTGAGGCACCACCCCGCAGCCCTTCTATTGGCTGTATCCTGCCCTTCATGTCGACGCTGTATAGCGTGTGGTGCAGCGGATGCTCGCGGTTAGCCTTGATGATGACGGCCTTCTGCTTCTTGTTGAATCCCACTATCTGCATCACGACCCAAGAGCCGCTTGTCAGCTGGCTTAGGCACCGCCCATTCTTATTATATAAATATAGGTGGTTATAGCCGTCGCGCTGGCTCTGCATGATGAATTTCGTGTCGTCCCACGGCAGGAAAGTGATGGGGTTCTCCGGCTCGACGTATTTGTCGGATGTCTCGCGGCAGAGCTCAGCGATCTTCTCGCCCGTTTCTGCGTTGTAGGAGACTAATCGGCAGTCGTTCTGCCGACGGTTGAGTTCGAACATATAGACGGTCTTCGCGTCGGGGCTCCAGGCGATGTTCGTGAAGTAGCGGTCAGTTGGGTCGCCAGTCTGGAGGTAGATGGTCTGCCGAGTTTGGAGGTCATAGATGCCGACGGTCACTTTGTGCGAGGTCATGCCCGCCATGGGGTATTTGTCGGGCTCGTATGTAGCCTCTCTGGGGAAGATATCTACCTGCGGATAGTCGGCCACCATACTCTGGTCCATGCGGTAGAAGGCGAGGCGCTGTCCGTCAGGGCTCCAGAATGTGCCCTTCTCGATGCCGAACTCATTGCGGTGGACTGCCTGTCCGTAGACGATTTTGCGGGAACCGTCGGTGGTGAGCTGCCGCTTATGGCCTTCTCCGTCAACGACATAGAGCTGGTGGGCCTTAACGTAGGCAGTCGCCTTTGAGACGGGGCACCAGTCGTTCGCTGTCTGGCCGGAGATGCTGTCCTGCCAAACGGTCTCGTGCTTCTTGAAGTCCACAAGTATGAAGGCTTTCTTGTTGCCGACGGCTACCAGCGGCTGGTCGGGGTAGGGGAATGTGGCGTTCATCAAGTGGCGCACGTGGCGGTTGGCTTTCTCGTCGCTGTCCGCCCACTGGTTGATCTCGTCGAGCGTGAAGAGAAGTGTCTCCTTACCCGTTTTCTTGTCTACGAGGTAGCATCCCTCCACGTCAGTCCGTATCAGTTCGTCGCCCCACCAGGTGAGCCACATGTTCCGTGGCTGCATGTTTCTGTAGTTCGTCCCTCCGGAATTCAGGTCTTCGAGAGTGAGGAGTTTGTCCTGGGCTGTTGTCTGTGTCAGAGGCATGAGTGATAGCAGGGCTAAGATGCCTTTTAATAGATTAGTCTTCGTCATCGTCGAATGTCCTTTTGTTCTTGTCAAATCCCTTGCCTTTGCCGGAGTCTTTTCCTCTGGCAAAGTTGCGACTCTTTCCGCTGCGGTCGAAACGTTCGTGGCCGCCACGGTTCAGCGAACCCTTATAGCCTCCCTTGAGGTCGCCGCGTTCCTTCCAGTTGCCACGTTCCTCACGGTTTTCGCGCCGGACCTTGCGCTCAGGTTTGGCGGGGTTGAGATCGTGATGATGGAAGGTGAATGAGCGGATGTCGGCCTCTTCGTTCTCTTCCTGTTCTTCCAGGCGCTTTTTGAACTCACGCTCTTTCCTGAAGCGGTACTTCTCGGCCATTTGTCGCTTCTCCTCTTCCGTCTTGACGATACCGCCATCAGAGCGGAAGTCCTTCAGCTTACCATCGAACATCTGGTACTTGCGGAACTCGCACTCCAGGCTGCCGTTGTAAAGAGGTATCTTGATGCTGGGCTTCAGACCGATCTGGTCGAAGCATTCCTCACGGTAGCTCAGCACCCAGGCGTCGTTGCCCTTGAACTGGTGCTTCAGCCGTTCACCAATCATCTTATAGGTGCCCATCAGGTCGGGTGTCGAGATGCGCTCGCCGTATGGTGGATTAGTGATGATGATGCTCTTATTCTCAGGCTGAGTGAAGTCCTTGAAGTCCTGTTGCTCGATTGTGATGCAGTTGGTAAGTCCGGCGGCCTTGACGTTCAGGCGAGCCGTATTAACTGCTTTCATATCGATGTCGTAGCCATAGATGTGATGCGTGAACTCCCGTTCCTGACTCTCGTCGTTGTAAATGTCGTCGAAGAGGTCTGCATCAAAGTCAGGCCATTTTTCGAAGGCATACTCTTTGCGGAAGAGTCCCGGTGCCATGTTCTTGGCTATCAGGGCAGCTTCGATGAGCAGGGTGCCGCTACCGCACATGGGGTCGATAAAGTCTGTGTCACCCTGCCAGCCCGACATGAGAATCATGCCTGCTGCGAGCACTTCATTGAGGGGAGCGTCCACACTTTCCTGGCGGTATCCACGACGGTGGAGCGACTCTCCACTGGAGTCGAGACTCAGTGTGCAGTTGTCTTCTGCAATATGAATGTTAAGTCGGATATCAGGGTTGGCCACGGAGATGTTCGGGCGTTTGCCAGTTTTCTCCCTAAACTGGTCAACGATGGCGTCCTTCACTTTGTATGAAACGAATTTGGAGTGACGGAATTCTTCTGAGAACACCACGGAATCTACCGTGAATGTTTTATCTGTCCCCAAATATTCCGACCAGTCTGTTTTCTTGATTTCCTCATACACGTCATCTGCGCTCTTTGCCTTGAAATGACGGATGGGCTTTAAAATTCTGATGGCTGTGTGCAATTGGAAATTTGCACGATACATCATTTCCTTATCACCTGTAAACGATACCATTCGTCTACCGATCTTCACGTCATTAGCCCCCAGTTGGGTTAACTCTTTCGCCAGTACAGGTTCCAGTCCCATAAACGTTTTGGCGATCAATTCGAAATTATGTTCCATTATAATATGATTACAGGGTGCAAAGATAATGTAAGTTGACTGAAAAATGCACTTTTTGAGTGTTAATCTAAATAAAAAACAGATGATTTTATGAAAAAAAGGACAGAAAATGATGAAATACCAAATAAAATGCCTACTTTTGCCAGAGATATTAGGATATATGCTCAGATTATTACTCTATACTTCGACTGAAAGTACATTTCTCGTGCCAGTTCTTTGGGGTATCGGCATCTTAGTGCTGATAATTCTGGGCGTGGCTGTCTTCATGCAGCACCGTACCGGCAAGAAGCTTCAGGACGAATTATTAGAGTTGGAAAAAGTGCGTCAGGGGAATGTCGAATATGAATTCGTATTGAAAGCCATGAATCTCAGTACGTGGCATATCGATGCTAAACTGCGTCTGATAACGGCCGATTCCGATTTCCGTCAGGGTATAGGTAATGTAACTCCTTCTCCAAATTCCTCCTTGGATCTTCTGATTGATCAAATCTCGGATGTGGATGTCGAGCGCGTCCGAGCCGCCCTGGATGACATCTGTTCTGGACGGAGCAATTATTATCATCAGCAGTATCGGGTGAAGTCCGGCATAGGGAGTAAATATTTCTGGGAAGAGGGATTTGCCACTATCGCCTCTCGTGACGATAATGGACGGCCTTTGAAAATCGTTGGAACCTCCAGGCGTATTGATGAGCAGAAAGATATGGAGGTTGCTTTAATCAATGCCCGTAATAAGGCTGAGGAAAGTGACCGCCTGAAGACCGCTTTTCTGGCCAATATGGGTCACGAGATACGTACTCCGCTTAATGCCATCGTCGGATTTGCCGACTTGTTGCCTGTCGTTGAAAGCGAGGAAGACCGCAATCAGCTCATTGAGGAGATCCGTAATAATAACCACAAGTTATTAAGGATTATCGACGGCCTTGTCAGTATGTCAAAGGTAGAATCTGAGGCAAAGAGCCTGGTGAAGTCTCAGGTGGATGTTGTACCTGTTCTCAAGCAGATTGCCGCCACCTTCTCACAGGCTGTGGACAATAAGGAAGTAACCTTGCTCACAGATTTCCCCTATCCTGAGATGATGACCAACACAGATGTGACCAAACTGGAAGAAACTATCAACAATCTGATGGATAATGCCATTAAGTTCACGCAGAAAGGAACTATCACCCTGGGATTTGACTTGTCTGGAGGTGATTACCTTCATATTTGGGTACGTGATACAGGAAAGGGAATCGCCATTTCAGATCAAGAACGTATCTTCGAACGCTTTGTCAAGCTCGACGAATATATTCCAGGAACAGGCCTCGGACTGTCTGTTGCCAAGTCTCATGCCGTCAGTTTGGGTGGTACGATCACAGTGGAGTCAGTGCCTGGTCAGGGATCGACATTCACTCTGAATCTTCCTTTATTGTGATTTCTTTTGCCACTCTTGCAACTTTTTCACTCTTTTGTTCGTCAAACAAACAAAAGTAGTAATTAATGATGGATAGAATTATGAAAAAAAGACAATTTGCAGTTGCGGGCCTAATGCTGATGGCAGTGGCCATGACGATGACCTCGTGTGTGGGTTTTTGGGAAAAGCAGAACTTGTTTGAGGGGAACCATATCTCGGAAACTCGGCATTTGAAAGATTTCGAGGAAATTGAGATTAACGGCTCTCCTACGGTATATTACACGCAGTCAGACAAGTTCTCCATCAAGGTAAAAGGACCAGAGAACTGGGTGAAGAATATCATTACTGAGAAGATCGGCAACACCCTGGTGATACGCAACAAAGGCAAAATCGGCGTAATCAATGTCCATTTTGGTGAAGAGGATGAATTGGCCGTTTACGTTACCTCACCCGATCTGGTTGGCGTACAGTTGAATGGGTCAGGCGATTTCATCAGTAAGGGGCAAATCGACACAGATGAGATGAAGATTGCATTGAAGGGCTCTGGTGACATTGATATCCAAGATCTGATTTGTGACCGCTGTGATGTGCAGCTGATAGGTTCAGGAGATGTGGGCGTCGATCGTCTGGAGACCAACGAGGTCAACGCTCGTCTCATTGGCTCTGGTGACATCAGTATGAATCTGTGGAAAGTGAGGGATACCCATCTGGCTTTGAGGGGTTCTGGTGACATTGATGTGGATTTCAAACAGGACTGTAAATCTGTCGATTGTGAATTAAACGGTTCTGGTGATATCTGTCTGAAAGGAAAAATAGAACATTTTTCTAAACAAAAGCATGGATCCGGCGATGTGGATATTGCGAATTTAACAATAGAAAAATAAATTAATCTAAAAAGTTTTTTCTTTCTCCCGATTATTGTCTATCTTTGCAGCCATATATGAAGTATGCTATCATTGCGGCTGGTGAAGGATCCAGACTTGCTCAAGAAGGAATCACAACCCCCAAGCCTCTGGTAGAGGTGAACGGCGAAAGGCTTATTGATCGGCTGATGCGGGTCTTTATGGCTAATGGGGCATCGCAGATTCATGTCATTTGTAATGAACAGATGACAGCCGTTGCCAAACTCTTGGAATCGATAGAAAAAGATGGACAGATACCTCTGCGGTTTGTCGTCAAGTCAACACCCAGTTCCATGCATAGCATGTGGGAACTCAGCCGTTGGCTTGACGGCGAACCATTTATCCTAACTACAGTCGACACGATTTTTAGGGAGGTGGAATTCACGGCTTATGTACAACGGTTTGAATCGTTGGTAGCTGCAGGGTTGGCAGACGGACTGATGGGCGTCACCGACTATATAGACGATGAGAAACCTCTTTATGTGGCTACTGACGAGAACTTGCGCATTACAGGTTTCTTGGATACATGTGATGCACCAAAGTATATTAGTGGTGGTATCTATGGACTCACTCCTCGTTCGCTTCATACCCTTTCCCTTTGCGTGGAGCGCGGAGAGAGCCGTATGCGCAATTTCCAGCGTGCACTGGTCAAAGACGGTCTGCGCCTTCAGGCCTTTCCGTTCTCAAAGGTGTTGGATATCGATCATGCTTCAGACATACAAAAGGCAGAGCTTTTCTTGAGGGGATGAGAATATTGATGATACAGCGGGCAAAACAATTCTCGCCTAACTCGGTCGAGAAAGACAGGGCAATTCTGGAGGCCGTGGCAAACCGTCTTCAGGGTCATATCGTTACTGTCGTCCCTGAAGAAAACGCATTGGGAGTGAATTTTTCCCCTCAGTGCATATTCTCTATGGCGCGGCTGCCTGAAACTCTTACTTGGTTGAGAACACGGTCTGTTCGGAGAATCATTAATTCGCCTGATGGTGTTGAGAACTGTGCACGCAGTAGGCTGGAAGTCTTAATGGAACGCATTGGTACCCCTCGTCCTCCGAAGGATGGTTCCGACGGATATTGGCTGAAACGTGGCGATGCTGCTGCTCAATCGGAAGATGATGTGCAATATGCAGCTGACAGGCATGATCTGGAGCAGAAAATCCTCTCGATGCAGCATCGTGGTATCTCCAATTTTACGGTCAGTGCCCATGTTGTGGGAGATGTCGTGAAGTTCTATGGAGTCAGGGGCTCGGGCTTTTTCCGTTTCTATTATCCTACTGATGACGGCGGTTCCAAGTTTGGCGATGAACGTCATAATGGTGTTGCCCGCCATTATCATTTCGATGTGGCTGATGTGCAGGCCAAGGCAGAGGAACTGGCCGCTGCAGTCGGTGTTGAGGTCTATGGTGGCGACTGTGTCGTCAGAGCCGACGGCACGTATTGCTTCATTGATTTCAACGACTGGCCTAGTTTTTCCCGCTGTCGTGAGGAGGCTGCCGATGTCATCGCCCAACTGGCAATGAAAGAATGAATTATAATTAATGAGATATGGCAACATTTAAGGAATTATTAAAGGCATCATTTAAGTCGGAGGATACAGAAGAGTGGCTCGACGTGCATTTCACCCGGCCTATTGGACTGGCATTTGCCTTGTTATGGAACAAATTTGATATCCATCCCAATGTGATCACCATCATCTCAATATTCCTGGGGATAGGAGCTGGATGGATGTTTCATTATACCGACTTGCTTCATAATGTCTATGGCGTGCTGTTGCTGATGTTCGCCAACTTCTGTGATTCTACTGACGGTCAGATGGCGCGTCTGACAGGCAAGAAGACTCTCATAGGGCGTATGCTGGACGGTTTCTCAGGCGACGTGTGGTTTTTCTGCATCTACATAGCCATCGTCTTCCGTCTGTGGAACCAGAACATTCCCTTCACTGATATTCAGTGGGGCATCTGGGGCTTTGTCCTTTGCGCACTCGCGGGCTTTGGCTTCCACTCTAAGCAGAGCTCTTTGGCCGATTACTACCGTCAGATACATCTGTTCTTCCTGTTGGGTAAGGAGGGTAGTGAACTCGATAACTACCAACAGCAACGTGCCGTCTATGAGAACCTGCCCAAGAGCGACAAGGTTTCACGTGTATTCTTTTATAATTATGCGAACTACTGCAAGAGTCAGGAGAAACGTACTCCGCAGTTTCAGCAGTTCTTCGCTCGTTGGAAGTCGGATGCTGAGTTCCAGACTGAGACCGTGCGACAGCAGTTTCTGGCAGGCAGCCGTCCGCTGATGAAGTACACGAACCTGCTGACATTCAATCTGCGCGCTATTATTATTTACGTGACGTGCTTGTTGGATTGTCCGTGGGTATATCCTCTGAGTGAACTCGTTGTGCTCCAGCCGATGTATCTTTATATGCACCATACCCATGAGCATCTTTGCGCTTCGTTACGCTTGCAGAATGAGAAATGATGATATATGATTAAGGGCTTCATCTTTGACTACGGAGGAACTCTCGATACGGGAGGACAGCACTGGGGTAAGGTCATCTGGCATGCCTATCAGCGGCAGTGTGTGCCAGTCAGTGAACCTGTGTTCCGTGATGCCTATGTTCATGCAGAACGTACTCTTGGCAAGAATCCGATTATCCAATCTGATTTTACTTTCCGGCGTACGTTGGAAGAGAAGATCCGCATTGAAATGGAGTATATTCGCGAAGTGGCGAATGTGGAGTGTGGAACGCGATGTGTTGAGGCTGTTGTCAGCGACCTTTATGGGCACACTAAAGCTGAGACAGCCAAGAGCCGTGAGGTTTTATTGCAACTTCGTGACAAATATCCGATGGTGCTGGTCAGCAATTTCTATGGTAATATCTCTACGGTGCTTCGTGAATTTCAGCTTGACGGCATCTTTACCAAGATTATCGAGTCGGCTGTGGTAGGAGTCCGCAAGCCCGATCCCCACATTTTCACGCTGGGAGTTGAGGCTTTGGGGTTACAGCCAGGAGAGGTCGTTGTCGTTGGTGACAGTATGGATAAGGATATTATTCCTGCACGTCATGCAGGTTGTCAGACTGTTTGGTTTAAGGGTGAGGGATGGACTGACGATCCCGTGGATCCTTCTGCCGCTGATCGTGTCATAACAAGTCTAAATGAATTGACGGATGAATTATAAATGCTCGATATTCATACTTGCATTGCTCTGGATGTTGGCTTGCCCGGCGATGGCGCAGCAGATGATTTCTGGTCAGATCACTGATGCTCAGACTGGAGAGGCCATTCCTTTTGCAAGTGCCCAATACAAAGGTCATAGCATAGGCGTGGCAGCCGACATCGAAGGCCACTTCTCCATAGCACGCCATCCTGGGTGGACGCTCACTTTCAGTGCCGTGGGATATGTGTCTCGTACCGTTGTCGTCAATTCGGGTGTGAAAGGAACTGTTCATGTGAAGCTGAAACCTGATAATACGATGCTCAAGGAGGTTACTGTCAAGACTAAGCGGGGTCGCTATAGTCGTAAGAACAACCCTGCTGTAGAGATGATGAGGAAGGTTGTCGCCGCCAAGAAATTGTCCGATCTGAGTAACAAAGATTTTTATCAGTATAACAAATACCAAAAGATAACCCTGGCTTTCAATGATTTTAAACCGGAACTGCTCGATTCGCCCAAATACAAGAAAAAGCAGTGGCTGATCAACCAGATTGAGCCTTGCCCATACAACAATAAGCTGATTCTGCCTGTCAGTGTTGATGAGACCGTCTCTCAGATTATCTATCGTAAGAAACCGCACGACGAGAAGACCATCATCAAAGGCATCAACTCCCAGGGTATCAATGACCTGGTACAGACTGGCGACATCGTCAATACTGTAGTCAAGGATATTTTCACCGATGTCAATATCTACGACGATCAGATCCGTATGCTCCAGTACCCCTTCACCTCCCCGATAGGAAAGGATGCCATCGCCTTCTACCGCTATTATATTCAGGATACGATCATGGTCGATCACGACAAGTGCTTCCATCTCCATTTCCTGCCTAATAACCAACAGGATTTCGGTTTCCGTGGCGACCTCTATATCCTTGCCGATTCCAGTTGGCAGGTGAAACGCTGTGAGATGACCATCCCCAAGAAGAGTGATGTCAACTTCGTCGACAATATGCAGATCGTGCAGGAGTTTACAAGGTTGCCTGATGGTGATTGGGTCCTGACCGTCGATGATATGTTCACCGAACTTAAGATGGCAGACTTTCTTCAGACCTTCTGTGTTATCCGTAATACGCGTATGACCGACTATGCTTTTGATGAACTGCCTCATCAGCTGTTCAAGGGAAAGAAGAAGGAAGTGAAGGATGTGAACGCCATGATGCGTGGGGATGATTTCTGGGCGCAGTATCGACAGGTGGAATTGACCAAGAGCGAGAGTTCCATGGATCAGTTTATCCGTCAGATTGAGCAGATCAAAGGCTTTAAGTATATTATCTTCTGCCTGAAGGCATTGATTGAGAACTTCGTGGAAACGGGGTCAAAGGAACATCCTTCAAAGGTCGACATTGGACCTATCAACACCATCATGACCACCAACTTCATTGACGGTGTCCGTAACCGTCTTTCTGCACAGACCACGGCCAACCTCGACTCCAATCTCTTCTTCCGAGGCTACATTGCCCACGGCTGGGGGTCGAAGAAGACCTATTATAAAGGAGACGTCATCTGGTCGTTCAACAAGAAGGAGTACCTGCCCCGTGAGTTCCCCATGCGGACACTCACCCTGTCTTCTTCTTACGATATCGAATCGCCTTCTGACAAGTTCCTCCATACCGACAAGGATAATGTCTTTACGGCCATGAAGTGGACAAAGGTTGATAAGATGCAGTTCTATAACCGCCAGTCTTTGACGTTCGAGCGTGAGGAGGACTGGGGATTCCGCACAACGGTTCGTTTCAAAACGGAAGAGAACGAGGCCGCTGGCGAACTCTATTTCATCCCGCTGTCAGAATCCTCTGACCGTTCCAGATGGACTAACTGGAGCCATCCTGTAGCCGAGCGGGCCACTAACCAGCCCCTACTGCCTGATGTCGACTGGACACCTGTCGCCTCCCGTAAGTTCCGAACGACGGAACTTCGTGCAGAGTTGCGCTTTGCACCAGGAGAGACCTTTATCAATACCAAGCAGCGTCGTCTTCCCATCAATCTCGATGCGCCCGTCTTCACTGTCAGTCACACCCTTGGCTTCAAGGGGCTGTTGGGTGGTGACTATAGCTATAATTACACCGAAGCCTCTATCTATAAGCGTTTTTGGCTGAATTCTTGGGGAAAGATGGACTTCTATGTCAAGGGTGGTATCCAGTGGGAGAAAGTACCTTTCCCGTTGCTGATTATGCCTGAGACCAATCTCTCTTATATTATTCAGGACTTCACTTTTGAATCTATCAACAACATGGAGTTCCCCACCGACCGTTTTGTATCCGGTCAGGTCAACTGGGATATGAATGGCAAGATCTTTAACCGCATCCCGCTTCTGAAGAAACTCAAGTGGCGTGAGTGGATAGCCTTCCGTATCCTGTGGGGTGAACTCACGGATAAGAACAATCCTTTCCTCGCTCAGAATGAAGGCAGCCCGATGTTGATGTATTTCCCAGACGGTTCTTACGTCATCGATCCCGACCGTCCTTATATGGAGTTGTCGCTGGGCATTCATAACATCTTCAAACTGATCCATGTCGAGTACGTGCGCCGTCTGAACTACAACGACCTCCCCACAGCCAGTAAGCACGGCTTCCGCCTGAAAATCCGTATGTCGTTCTGACGATAGGAAGAGATAGAAAAAACAAAAAAGCAAGAGTGTCATCACGACAGTCTTGCTTTTCTTTTCTAACTAACTTATTATCAACTATTCATTACTCATTCTGAATTTGCTGGTGCAAAGGTACGAAGAAAATGACGCGAAAACAAGACTTGATAGTGAAAAAATAAACGTAAACGTTTGCGATTTTGAAAATAATTTGTACCTTTGCATCGACTATCTTATTTTATCAACTATGGCTACCGGTAAACGTCGTACGTCTTTGAAAGATCTCGCCAAGGAATTGGGCGTGAGTATAGCAACTGTGAGCAGGGCTTTGCGCAGTTCTCCGGAGATAGGAGCGGAGATGCAGGAGAAGGTGAAGGCACTTGCCAAGAAACTGAACTACAGACCGAATCCCTTTGCCCAGAGTCTGCGTAAGGAGGCTCCGAGGGTGATTGGCGTGGTAGTTCCTAATCTCGTGACCCATTATTATGCTGCTGTGCTTGACGGCATTGAAGACGAGGCTCGTAAGTCGGGCTATTCTGTCATCAGTGCCAACACGCATGAGGACAGTGTGACGGAGGTGCATGCTATTGACAACTTCATCAGTCTGCATGTGGAGGGGATCATTGCCTGCCTGTCGCAGAACACGACAGACTATACGCATTTTGAGGAAATATCGGATATGGGTATTCCCATGGTGTTTTTCGGTAGGACCTGTCTCCAGGACAAGTTCTCCTGTGTGATGGCCAACGGTGACGTGGCGGCACAGGAGGCTACGCAGCATCTCATTGATACGGGCAGCCGCAGAATAGCGTTCGTAGGCGGACCGAATCATCTGGATATGGTGCGTAGGCGTAAGCATGGATATCTGGAGGCCTTGCGTGAAAACCGTATCCCGATAGACCGTGAGTTGGTGGTATGTGAGAAAATTGATTACGACTGGGCTCTGGAGGCAACTATACGTCTGCTTGAGAAAGAGAACCGTCCTGACGCCATTCTGGCCTTCAACGATATTATTACGTTTGCGGCCTTCACTGCTATCAAGCAGAAGGGACTGCGTATTCCTGACGACGTGGCACTGATAGGTTTCACGGATGATGTCCATGCCAAATACGTAACCCCGCGTATGTCGGCCATTGAGGACCAATCGTATGAGATGGGTAAGGTCTCTTGCCAGTTGTTGCTGAAGAATATCAATGGCGATTCGAAGATCTACAAGAAGATAGTTCCCCAGAAATTGGTCATTCGTGACACTTCAGCGAAGAAGTGAAGTCAGGCTGCAGTTCTCAATGCGCGCATGGCATTGAGAACTGCTATCACCGTAACACCGACGTCGGCAAAGACGGCGAACCACATGTTGGCCAGTCCGAAGGTAGCGAGTATGAGCACTCCGATCTTGACGGCAATGGCCAGGATGACGTTCTGACGGGCGATGGCGAGGGTGCGCCTGGCGATACGGATGGCGAGGGCGATCTTCGAAGGCTTGTCATCCATCAGCACCACATCGGCAGCCTCGATGGCTGCATCACTTCCCAGACCACCCATGGCGATGCCTACATCTGCGCGTGCCAGTACTGGGGCGTCGTTGATGCCGTCGCCCACGAAAGCAAGGTATTTTCCTTCAGGCTTCTCACCCAGCAGGCGCTCCACATGGCTGACTTTGTCTGTGGGCAGGAGCTCTGCATGGTATTCCGTCAGTCCGAGTTGCTCAGCTACGTGCTTGCCTACCTCCTGACGGTCACCTGTCAGCATGACGGTTCTGCCGATGCCCATTTCTGTTAGCTGGGCGATGGCGGCAGCACTGTCTTCCTTGATCTTATCGTTGATAACGATGTGTCCGGCATACAGTCCGTCGATGGCGACATGGATGATGGTGCCTACATGATGGCAGTCGTGCCACTTCGCACCCACCGCGTCCATCATCTTCGTATTACCCACGCACACGACCTTGCCTCCCACTGTTGCCCGGACGCCTTGTCCTGCCACTTCTTCCACATCTGAGACCTCACAGCCGTCAGTGGCTTCGTCAGGGAAGACGTCACGGAGGGCAGCTCCGATGGGGTGGGTGGAGAAATGTTCGACATGGGCTGCCAGGTGGAGCAGATGATGCTCGTCGCAGATGTCCGGGTGTACAGCCTCTACGGCAAATTGTCCGTGAGTGAGTGTGCCAGTTTTGTCGAAGACGGCTATACCGGTCTTGGCCAGCACGTCCATATAGCTCGAACCCTTGATGAGGATGCCTCTGCGTGAGGCGCCTCCGATGCCTCCGAAGAAGGTGAGGGGCACACTGATGACGAGGGCACAGGGACAGGATACCACCAGGAACAGCAGGGCGCGGTAGAGCCAAGTACTGAAGATGCCTCCCAACAGAGTGGGGATGACGGCGAGGGCGATGGCGGCAAAGACCACGACGGGTGTGTAGATGCGTGCAAACTTCGTGATGAAGGCCTCACTCTTTGACTTGTTTTCGCTGGCATGCTCCACCAGGTTCAGGATCTTCGACACAGTACTCTCCCCGAAGCTCTTGGTAGTGCGCACCCTGATGACTCCTGAGAGATTGATACAGCCCGAAATGACCTCGTCGCCTTCGTTCAACTCGCGCGGCATGCTCTCACCCGTCAGCGCCAGCGTATTGAGAGCGGTGCTGCCCTCCAGGATGACTCCGTCGAGGGGAACTTTCTCGCCTGGGCGAATAACGATCACAGACCCGACTTCCACCATCTCAGGACTAATGTCTTTCAACACCTTGTCTCCTTGTCTCCCTGTCTCCTCAAGATGCGCCACGTCAGGACGGATATCCATCAGGTGGGCGATGCTGTCGCGGCTCTTTCCCTCGGCATAGCCTTCGAAGAGCTCGCCTATTTGGAAGAACAGCATGACGAATACCGCCTCAGGAAACTCCGTCTCTGCACCAGGCAGGAACCCGATGCCAAGGGCACCGATGGTCGCCACCGACATGAGGAAGTGCTCATTGAACGCATCGCCGTGCAGGATGCCCTCAACGGCTTCTTTCAACGTCTCATGCCCTATCAGCAGATATGGGACGAGGTAGATGAGCAGCAGCTGCCATGTGGGCAGTGCCAGGTGATACTCTATCAGGACGGCTGCGATCAGCAGCACTGCCGTAGCCGCTATCAGCATGACGGCCTGTTTCAAATTGTGCTCATGATGATGCTCATGATGTTGCTCGTTACAGCATTTCATTTTTTCATTTTTACATTCTTTCATTCTTTCATTTTTACATTTTTCCCGTTCTGGGTGCAAAGGTAATACAATTCTTTCGCAACTCAGTTGCAATTTTTTCGCTGATTATTTGCTCATATCATAAAATATGCGTAAATTTGTGCCGATTTATGGAATTAATTAAAGCTAAAGACCGTATGAAGCGAATCATCACCTCGATACTTTTCCTGCTCTGCGTCAGTCTGAGTGCAGATGCAGGTGTCATCCCCGATATGAAGTTCCGTCGTCTGGATACCCGTGACGGCTTGTCGAACTCCCAGATCAATTATCTGTTTCAGGATTCCAGGGGAATTGTCTGGATCGGCACATCCTATGGACTGAACCGTTACGACGGTTATCGTTTTATTACCTATTATTGCGACCCTAACGACACGACCACGCTTCGGAATAACCTGGTGGATCAGATATGGGAAGATTCCGATGGTAAATTGTGGCTGAAACAGGGCATGAACTTCAGCGTCTTCGACCCTGTGACTGAGCGCGTGGTGCGCAGTCCGTCGACGATTCTCTCCAAGCTGGGTATCAAGGGTGGTGTCGACCGTTTCCATATCGACTCGAACAAGAACCTGTGGGTGAAAACCTACGATGAGGGCCTGTACTATTATAACCCACGTACCAAGAAGGTCACTCTGACCAAGTTCGGCTATGGGCCTGAAGAGTTCCCAAAAGAGTTCTTCTTCTCTTCTTTTGGCGAGTACAGGGGCAAACTGTTGGTGGCTTCCAGCGATGGCGACATCATGGCTATCGACGGTGAGCGCGGCAAGGTGATATGGAAAGACAGCTACATGCGTAATAATGGCGGCAATCCGAGCGACTCCTATGCCATTCATGTCGATCACCACGGCAACATCTGGGTGCTGACCAATCTCAAGTGCTTCATTTATGACCAGAAGAATAAGAAGTGGTATAATTCCATCAACAGTTTCCTAGAGTCTTTGGGTGTCCAGACGCTGCCTGATCCTCTACAGGTGTGGGACGTGATGATGGATAACCGCGGCTGGCTCTGGCTGGGAACCGACCACGAGGGTGTCTTCGTCATCGACCAGAAGAACAAGGAGATGCGTCAGTTCGTGAACAACAAGTTCGACGAGACTTCGCTGAGCGACAACACCTGCAAGCATTTCATGCTCGACAAGGCAGGCAATGTCTGGATTTCCGGCTATCGTAACGGTCTGAACCAGTATATTGAGAAATTGTCTGGTTTTAACACATTGGAATTGGGTGACATCAATACCACCACAGAGGATGTTGAAGGCAACTATTGGTTTGGTACGGATAACCGTGGCGTTATCAAATACAATCCCTTGACGGAAGAGACCCAAGTCTTCGACAAGGCGAATTCTGGCTTTGCTTCCGACATTATGGTGGCCAGCTATGGTGCCAGAGACGGCTCCGTATGGTTCGGTACCTACAACGGTGGACTGATTCGTATCGACAAGGGCAAAGTCACCAATTACCTCGCTTCGAATACCGAGGGTGGGTTGTTGAATAATAATGTATGGTCAGTCACTGAAGACCGTTGGGGCGACATCTGGATCGGCACGCTGGGAAGCGGTGTGCAGCGCCTGAATGTCAAGACGGGTAAGTTCAAGACCTGGAACTCCTATAACTCCACCCTGTCCGAGAACTTCATGACCACGGTATCCTGGATCAAGAAAGGCTGGCTCATCGTCGGCCATTCCCAGTTCTATTCGCTGATTAATCCTGTGAGCGGCAAGGTGATGAACATCCAGATCCCCGTCATCCCCGGACAGCCTGCAGCTATGGCTACCACCGTCTGCGTCATGGAGGATACGCGTGGCCTGATATGGCACGGATCCACTTCCGGCTGTTGTATCCTCGACCAGAAGACGGGCAAGCAGACGCTCCTCGACATGAACAACGGACTCTTCGGCTCCAGCGTCGTGGGTATTGCCGAAGACCTCATGCATACCATGTGGGTGGTTACTGAGCACGGCATCTCAAACGTGATTCCCAAACAGGAAGAGTCGGGCGACTGGACGTTCACGGTGCGCAGCTTCAGTACGCGCGACGGCTTGCAGCAGGGACCCTATAACCAGCGTTCTGTCTGTTGTACCCACAATGGTCTGATCCTTGTCGGAGGATTGGGAGGCGTCGATGTGATCAATCCCCGTCTGTTGACGAACGTCAGCAATACCGAGACGCCGATCTTCAGTGGTCTGAAGCTCTTCGGCCAGCAGATAGGCGTTGGTGACGAGTTCGACGGGCGCGTCATCCTGACGGAGGCCCTGAACGAATGCCGCGAGTTGACCCTGCGCTATTACGAGAACCAGTTCTCCATCCAGTTGGCCACCGACAAGGGCGAGATGCATAATCCCTCGCGCTTCATCTATATGCTCGAGGGTTTCAGCGACCGTTGGATCAAGACCGAGGAGGCCGATCCTAACATCACCTATATGTCGTTGCATCATGGCAGCTATATCCTGCATGTGAGGATGCTCAACGAAGACGGCACGATGGGCGAGAACGAGGCTACGCTGAAGCTGACCATCACGCCGCCGCTGCTCCGTAACCGCTGGATTCTGCTCCTGTTCCTCGCCTGCGTGGGAGGTGTCGTCTACTTGTGGCGCCGTAAGTTCATGATTCGTCAGGCCGACAAGGTGGAGCGTGAGCGTCTCCGCATGGAGGTGATGAAGAAGCAGTGGATGAACGAGATGAAGACACAGATGATGACTGAGGAGCAGAAGAATGTGGTGCTCGAGTCCAAACAGGTGGATTGGCAGATCGGAACGCTGAACAAGAAGCCTGGCGATCTCCAGAACTTCATGAAGGAGCAGTGTTCCAAGTTCAAGGCCCCGGAAAACAAGCGGGTGAAGTTCTCTTTCTTCCCCCTGGCTCCCGACTTGATGGTGGAATTCGACCACGACCTCTTGGGTCAGGCTGTCCAGATCCTGCTCAACAACTCCGTGATGTTCTCTCCCAGCGACTGCCGCATCAAGGTGTTCGTCGACAAGACGGCCCGTTATGGCTCCATCCGCATCTCCGATAATGGCATTGGCCTGCCCGATGGTGCCAAGGAACACATGTTCGACCCCGTTGTCAGCGATGAAGACCCTGGCGTATGCCTGTTTATCGTGAAGGACATCGTGACGGCCCATGGTGGTACGGTCAAGGGCGACAACAATGCCGGAGGCGGTTCCGTATTCACGATCAACCTGCCGCTCGAAAATCCTGCGGATGAGGTGATAGAGGATGCGGTCTTGATGGACGATGAAGAAAACTAAAGATTATTAATATAGGGTATGAAGAAACTATTTTTAATGGTGTCTGCGCTGGCTATGGCCGGCATGGCGACAGCAGCCGAGGTGCAGACCAGTGGTAACTATGTGACCATCCGTCCTGACGGAGGTGAGGCGAAGGTGATTCGCCTGGAAGTGATGAACGACAACATCATCCGTGTGCGTGCGACCAGTAAGGATGCACTGCCCGAGAAGCCTGCTTCACTGATGATTGTGCCCCAGACGGCGCCTACCAAGGGCAGTTACAGTGTGAGCGAAGAGGGTGAGATGGTAGTGGTAAAGGCCAAGAACGTGAAGGCCGTGGTGCAGAAAGCCACTGGTGAGGTGACCTTCTTCGATGCGGAAGGCAAGCAGTTGTTGAAGGAAGCCCAGGACGGTAAGAAGTTCTGGGACTTCACGGTGCCTGAGCGTGAACTCGGTATGAAGACGGGCTATACCGTGCCTGAGGAGCAGAAGCATGGTCTGTCGTGGCAGATGAAATTTGACAGCCCTGAGGATGAGGCGTTCTACGGACTGGGTCAGCACCAGAGCGAGGAGTTTAATATGAAGGGTAAGAACGAGGATCTGTTCCAGTATAATACCAAGGTGAGCATCCCCTTCGTGCTGTCGAACAAGAACTATGGTCTGCTGTGGGATAGCTATTCTTATTGCCGCTTTGGTAATCCCAATGATTATCTGCAACTGAATCGTGCGTTTAAGTTGTATGATCGTACGGGCAAAGAGGGGCACCTGACAGGTACCTATATAGATGCGCATGGCAAGAAGTTGGTGCGCGATGAGGATTCGATCTATTATGAATATGGTACACCTGAGAAATCTGCCATTGCTCTGAAGACGGATAATGGCGGTATCAAGAACTTCCCCAAGGAGATCAATCTCTTTGGTGCGAATGTGACATACGAGGGATTTATCGAGCCCGAGTGCTGTGGTAAGTGCAAAGGAAAGTCGCAGTTGTATCAGTTCATACTTTACTACTCTGGTTATGTAAAGGTATATATCGATGGTAAGGAGGTCGTGCCTGAGCGTTGGCGTACGGCTTGGAACCCCAATACCTATAAGTTCTCTACTGAGTTGCAGAAGGGTAAGAAAGTGCAGTTGCGCATCGAGTGGCGTCCTGATGGTGGTGAGGCGTATTGCGGCCTGCGCGTATCAGAGCCTCGTAACAAGGCAGAGCGCGAGCAACTGAGCGTCTGGAGTGAGATGGCCAAGGATATGGACTATTACTTCATCGCTGGTGAGAATCTCGATCAGGTGGTTTCTGGTTATCGCACACTGACGGGTAAGGCCAGTCTCTATCCCAAGTGGGTGCTTGGCTTCTGGCAGAGTCGAGAGCGCTATCAGACACAGGATGAGATCGAGGGCACGTTGGCAGAGTTCCGCAAGCGTCATATTCCTATCGACAATATCGTGCAGGACTGGAACTACTGGCCTGAGGATCAGTGGGGTAGCCATCAGTTCGAGGCGTCTCGCTATCCGAATCCCCAGCAGATGCTTGACAATGTACACCAGATGCATGGAAGATTCATGATCTCCGTATGGCCTAAGTTCTATTGCAATACCAATAACTACAAGGAGCTCGACGCCAAGGGTTGGATGTATGTGCAGAGTCCAACGGATGATATCTATGACTGGATAGGCCCTGGTTATAAGAATGGTTTCTACGATGCTTACGATGCTGGAGCACGTAAGATGTTCTGGCGCCAGATGGACGAGAACCTCTATACCGGCCTTAGCAAAGGCTCAATGGTTAATGGTCAATGGTCAATGGTCGATGCCTGGTGGATGGATGCCTCCGAGCCCAACGTGCGCGACTGTACCCCCATGTGGTATCGCAAGGCCCTCTCAGGCCCCACGGCCCTCGGTACCTCTACTGAGTATTTCAATGCCTACAGCACCGTCAATGCCGATGCCATCTACAACGGTCAGCGCGACACATGGAAAAAAATCGTAAATAGTAAATCCGAAAATCGTAAATCCGTAAATAGTAAATCTTCTGAGCCTCGTGTATTCCTGCTCACCCGTAGCGGCTTCGCTGGCGAGCAGCGCTATTCCACGGCAACTTGGAGTGGCGACATCGGCACCCGTTGGGAAGACATGCGCGCCCAGATGACGGCAGGCCTGAACTACTCCATCTCCGGCATCCCCTTCTGGGGCATGGATCAGGGCGGCTTCTGCGTGGAGAACCGTTACGTGGCTGCCCAGCAAATCTTCGACCACAGCGGTGTGGAGAACGAGGATCTCAAGGAGTGGCGCGAGCTGCAGACCCGCTGGAACCAGTTCGGCACGTTTATTCCGCTCTTCCGTTCTCATGGCCAGTGGCCGCTGCGCGAGATCTGGAACATCGCGCCCGATGAGCATCCCGCCTACAAGTCGTTCGTCTATTACGACCGTCTGCGCTATCGCCTCATGCCTTACCTATATTCGTTGGCCGCCTGGGCTCACTTCAGGGATTACACGCTGATGCGTCCCCTCATCATGGACTTCAATGGCGACCGTGAGGTTGAGAACGTCGGCAACCAGTGGATGCTTGGCCCAGCCCTGATGGCTTGTCCCGTAGGCTACTACAAGGCCCGCAACCGTAGCGTCTACTTCCCTGCCCAGACAGGTTGGTACAATCTCTACACAGGCGAAAAGGTGATTGACGGCGAAGAAATCGTAAATGGTAAATCGTCAAATCGTAAATTAGTTGTCGATGCTCCTTACGAGCAGATTCCCGTCTTCGTCCGCGAGGGCGCCATCATCCCCTTCGGCCCCGAGATGCAGTGGAGCGACGAGAAGCCCGCCGAGCTCATCAATCTCTATGTCTATGCAGGAAAGGACGGTCAGTTCCAGCTCTACGAGGACGAAGGCACCAACTACAACTATGAGAAGGGCCTGTATGCCACGATCGATATCACCTACGACGATGCCGCCCGCACCGTATCGTTCTCTGCCCGCAAGGGTCAGTTCCCCGGCATGCTGAAGAATCGCCGTTTCAACATCGTCCTCATCACCGGTGACGCACCCAAGCCCCTCAACCTCGACGATCCCGCTGGCAAGCTCGTCAATTACAGCGGCAAGCCCGTCAGCGTTCAGCTCTAACGAAAACAATTTATCATCGTTACAACCATAATTCAAAATACTAAATGAAACAGTGTAATAGCGTAACAGCGTCATAGTGTCATAGCGTCATGCACGCTATTACGCTGTTACGCTATTACACTGCTTCTTTTGGTGAATTGAATATGCGGCAGGTAGGGGTATGGCTATTTCTATATTTTATATATATTATAATATATATAAAATTAATAATATATATAATAGATGGATTGAAATAGTGACTTGAGCAAATGAAGCAGCGAAGTAGTGTCATAGTGTAATAGCGTGAAAGGGGCAATCCAGGAGATTACGGCAATCTATGAGAGAAAAATAATGAATCGATGGGATTGAACTAATCTCGTCGCGCGGCGTCATTGGACTGCGTTTTAACATTTGAAACTATTTTGAAACAAAGTAGAATAGGGCTTGGAAATGTGCGCTATTTTTCGTACCTTTGCAGAGCAATTCCGAAAAGCATGCGGGAGGCGGTGACCCGATGTAGTTCATCGCATAAGTCTGATTCATAGAAAACACAAGAGATTATGGCGAAGATTATTTATGAACTAATGAGCATGGAGACAAGGTCGTATCCTCATTTTTGTGTCATTAAGTTACTGCCGCTCTTTTGTCAGGACAGGAATGTAAGCGGGAATGAAAAATAATTGGCATTTTGTTTTGTTTTTCGCTCGTTTTCCACTACCTTTGCAGCAGATTTTAATGATTTAATAGAATTGAACTATGATGAGAAGAGTTTTAATTTTGCTTATGAATGTGCTCTTTTGTGCTTCGAGCCTGATGGCTCAGGAGGGTCAGAAGAGCGACTTGCAGAAACGTGCAGAGGCCACAGACCCTGCCCAGAACATCGCTCAGGCACGATCGTTATATATACATGCCTTCAACGACTACTACAACAAGGGGCAGGTCGCCCAGGGCGTGGAGTGTGCGGTGAAGGCGACGGCGCTCTATTACAAGGAGAGCTTCTGGAAGGAGGCCTTCGACCTGCTGCGCCGTGCCGACGAGACGGTGAACGCCAGCAGCCTGTCGCCCTCGGAGAAGGCGGCCGCACACTATCTGGTGACGAAGGAGCGCCTGCAGATGTATATGAAGCTGAGGAAGGCGGAGAGTGCCAAGGATCAGCTGAACCAGCTGGACGTGCTCGTGACCCAGGCCAGCGACGAGAGCCTGAGAAACGACCTGCTCTACAACAAGGCCATCTATTACTACACCTTCGGACAGAACGCCCAGGGTAATGCCGTGTTCAAGGAGATGGCCGACAAGCTGACTGCCAGCAAGGAGTATGACAAGGTGGACGAGGTGTACAAGACGCTGATTGCCAACGGCCGCAAGAGCAACAATGCCAACCTTGTGGCGCAGGCCTACAGCAACTACATTGCCTGGAAGGACTCGGCCACGGCCCTGAAGCATGCCGACGAGATAGGCGCACTGAAACAGCAGATTGCCGACAACGAGACGGTGATAGGCGAGAAGGACAGCTCGCTGACCACGCGCCAGGCCATCATCGTGGGCCTCTGTGTACTGGCTGCCATCCTGGCTGCGGCCCTGGTGCTGGGTGGCATCGTGCTGCTGCGCTACATCCTGCTGACCCGTAAGCAGCAGAAGAACATCAAACTGGCCAACGAGGTGAACGCCCTGAAGGCCAAGTTTATCAGCAACATCTCTGCCCAGCTGCAGCCGACGCTGAAGAAGCTCGATGACAGCATCCCCGAGGTGAAGGCCCTGCTCGGCTTCTCGGACCATATCCAGACGCTGTCGAAGCTGGAGAACGCGGAAGGTCAGGAGGGTGAGATAGAGGACACGCAGATACCGCAGTTCTGTGAGGGGCTGATGGACCAGATACGCGACAAGGTGAAGGCCGACGTGAAGCTGACGGTGAACGCGCAGAAGATGACGTGTACGCTGAACAAGACGTATGTGACCCATATCCTGACTCATCTGCTGGAGAATGCGGCAGAGTACACACCCGAGGGGGGCAGCATCTGGCTCGACTTCAAGAAGCGCAGTCCGCATACCTGCCAGTTCCTTGTGACCGATACGGGCTGCGGCATTCCTGAGGAGAAGCATGAGGACGTGTTCAAGCCGTTCCTGGAAATCAGGGATCTGGCCACGGGCGACGGTCTCGGACTGCCGATCTGCAAGCAGATGGCCCTGAAGATGGACGGTGACCTCGACATCGATCCGCAGTTCAAGAAGGGAACGCGCTTCGTGCTGAACCTGCCCATCTAACAGAACAGACAGAACAACAACTATGATTAAGAAAACTATTCTACTAATGACAATGGTGGCCTTCGGGCTATCGGCACAGGCCAGGGAGCGTCAGTCATTCGATAAGGGCTGGCGCTTCGTGCTTGCCGACTCCGTGCAGATGGCGGAAACGGATTACAACGACTCATGGTGGCGACTGCTCGACGTGCCCCACGACTGGGCGATAGAGGGCGACTTCTATGCCGGCAATCCCAGTGGAGCGGGTGGGGGAGCCCTGCCTGGAGGCATCGGGTGGTATCGGAAGCGCTTCTCGCTGGGCGACTGCGAGACTTCCATGAAGGAGACGAGGTTCTTCATGGAGTTCGACGGGGTCTATATGAACTCGACGGTCTATGTGAACGGCCAGAAGGTGGGCTACAGGCCCTACGGCTATTCGAGCTTCGAGTATGACATCACGCCGTATGTCCGTGAGGGCGAGAATGTGGTGGCGGTGCGTGTGGACAACTCAGACCAGCCCAACTCGCGCTGGTACTCGGGCTGCGGCATCTACCGGCATGTCTGGCTCACGAAGACGAATCCCATCCACGTGAAGCACTGGGGCGTGTTTGCCGATGCCCGAGTCGCGAAAGGCAAGGGCAGGCTGAATATCGAGGTTGCGCTCGAAAATGACACAAAGTATCCTGACCCCGTTGTGACAATCGAGAACGCGCTCGTTGATCCCAATGGCAGGGTTGTCGGCAGGTCGAAAGGGGCGAAGTCGGTCATCTCTGTCGCCAAGCCTATGCTGTGGTCGTGCGAGACGCCTCAAATATATAAGGTTCGCACGCAGGTGAAGGTGGGTGGTAAGGTTGTCGATGAAGTGGAGACTGCCACTGGCTTCCACGATTTCAAGTTCGACGCGCAGACGGGCTTCTGGCTCAATGGCAAGAACTTCAAGCTGAACGGTGTCTGCGAGCACCACGACCTGGGCTGCCTGGGTGCTGCCATCAACGAGGACGCGCTGCACCGCAAGCTCACGAAGCTGAAGGCGATGGGTGTGAACTCCATCCGCTCGTCGCATAACCCCCCGGCTCCTGAACTGCTCAACATGTGCGACACGATGGGACTGATCGTGATGGACGAGAGCTTCGACATGTGGCGGCGCAAGAAGACACAGAACGACTATGCCCGATTCTTCGACGAGTGGCATGAGCGCGACCTCACCGACCTTATACTCAGAGACCGCAACCATCCCTCGGTGCTGATGTGGAGCATCGGCAACGAGGTGCTCGAACAGTGGTCTTCGGCTGAGGCCGATACCCTCACGCTCGAACAGGCCAATCTGATCCTCAACGCTGGGCACGATGCCTCGACACTGGCGAAGGAGGGCGAGCTGTCCGTACAGAGCCTGCTCACCCGGCACCTGGCAGAGATCGTGAAGCGCTACGACACGTCGCGCCCCGTCACGTCAGGCTGCAACGAGCCCTCGCCTAACAACCACCTCTTCAAGAGTGGGGCCATCGACTTGATCGGCTTCAACTACCACCACCAGTGGGTGAAGGACGTGCCGAAAAATTTCCCTGGCAAGCCGTTCATCTTCTCAGAGAGCGTCTCCGCCCTCCAGTCGCGCGGCTTCTATATGATGCCGTCGGACACGGTGTTCAGGGCGCCTGTGCAGTGGTGGCTGCCCTATACAGATCCCACCTACATGTGTTCGGCCTACGACAATTTCCATGCTTCGTGGAGCTCGACCCACGAGGAGACCTGGGACGTGGTGAAGCATACGCCATATGTGGGAGGACAGTATATCTGGACGGGCTTCGACTATATCGGCGAACCTACGCCCTATGGCTTCCCCGCTCGTAGTTCGTATTTTGGCATCATCGACCTCGCAGGCTTCCCCAAGGATACCTATTATATGTATCAGAGCGAGTGGACGCAGCAGCCCATGCTGCACCTCTTCCCCCACTGGAACTGGTTGCCAGGACAGGAGATCGACCTCTGGGCATACTATAACAACGCCGACGAGGCGGAGCTCTTCATCAACGGCAAGAGTCAGGGCGTGCGCCGCAAGGCTGATCATCAGAGTGAAGGTTGGAAACCGGGCCTTTCTACGGAGTATCATGTGGGCTGGCGAGTGAAGTTCGAGCCTGGTGAGGTGAAGGCCGTCACGCGAAAGGACGGCAAGGTGGTCTGTGAACAGGTGATCAAGACTGCCGGTGCCGCAGACCATATCCGACTGTCTGTGGACTATCAGGGCAAGGAGACGACCTTTGTCTGTGTGGAGGTAGTCGACAAGGATGGAAATCTTTGTCCCTTGGCCGAGGATCAGATTTACTTCTCTGTCACAGGTGATGCCCAGATCATAGGTACTGATAACGGCTGCCAGACCTCGATGGAGAGTTTTAAGGCTCCCCAGCGCAAGGCCTTCCACGGCAAGTGCATGGTGGTGGTCAAGGGCAACGGGAGGCTCAAGGCTGAATCGGTGATGTTGAAACCCTCATGGATTGATGTAAAGTAGTTAAGAAGTTAAGTAGTTAAGATGTTAAGCCGTATGAAGAAGATTGTAGTTTTACTTTTCGTTTTTCACCTTTCACTTTTCACTTCTGTAGCGCAGATACAGACGAATGCAGGCATCCAGTACCTGCAGTGTATGCAAAAGGACATGTCGACGGACTTCTATGACCTGTCGAATACGTATTTCCTGGCTGACTCGCTCGTGAGTTTCGATGTGGCGAAGGGTGAGGGTCTGGTGCAGTGGAAGCGCTACAGGATGAGTCCGCGACAGGCGTTCAACCTGAACGGCTACTGGCCTGTGCGCATGCAGATGCTCGACTTCCCTGATGCAGCGTATGAGAACGATCCTGAGTTGAGGATCTCCATTGAGTTCATCACCCCGAGGACGGCGAGAATCAGGATGCTGACGACGCCCATACAGCCCAAATGCTCTGATGCAGACGACGTGATGTTCTGCGACGGATTTAAAAAGAGGGTGACGAATTCCAAATTCGCCACAACAGTCAGTCCCTGTGTGTCGCAAGATGCCATCGTTTACAAAACGGACTACGGCACCATCGAGATTCAGAAATATCCCTGGCGTATCGTGATCAAGGATGCGAAGGGGAAGATCCTGACGCAGACGCGCCATTCGATCGATAATGACTCCTCGCAGGTGAAACTGCTGCCGTTCTCGTTTATCAAGCGTGGAAGCGACAACTCACGCAGCATCAACCCCGTCTTCACGTTAGCCCCTGGCGAGCGCATCTACGGCTGTGGCGAGTCGTTCACCTCTCTGAATAAGGTAGGGCAGAAGGTTCACCTCAGTGTGACAGACCCCCAGGGACCAGAGACCGACGGCCAGTACAAGCCCGTGCCCTTCTTCTTCTCGAACCGCGGCTACGGCATCTTCATGCACACCTCGGCCCCTGTGACCTGCGACTTTGGCGCGTCGTATATCGGCGCAGACCGTCTGTTTATGGCTGATGAGCAGATGGACTTCTTCGTATTCTTCGGCGAGCCCAAGGATATCCTGAATGAATACACGGACATCACGGGCAAGAGTCCGATGCTGCCCCTCTGGAGCTTCGGCACGTGGATGAGCCGCATCACCTATTTCTCGCAGGAGGAGGGTCTGGAGATTGCCCATCAGCTTCGTGCGCACAAGATCCCTTCAGACGTGATCCACTTCGATACGGGATGGTTCGGCGTTGACTGGCAGTGCGACTATCAGTTTGCGAAGGATCGTTTCAAGGATCCTGTCGGCATGCTCAAGCAGCTTTCGAAGGATGGTTTCCACACCTGTTTGTGGCAGTTGCCTTACTTCACGCCCAAGAACCGCTTCTTCCCTGAGATCATCGAGCGGGGCATGCACGTGGTGAACGCTACGGGCGGCATGCCTGTGGAGGATGCCATTCTCGACTTCTCGAATCCTGAGACCGTCAGCTGGTACCAGTCGAAGATCGAGGGACTGATGAAACAAGGTGTCTCGACCATCAAGTGCGACTTCGGCGAGGCAGCGCCCTACAACGGCTTCTACCACAGCGGCAAGGGCGGGCTATATGAGCACAACCTCTATCCGCTGCGCTACAACAAGGCCCTCTGGGAGGTGGTGGAGAAGAATCATCCTGGCGAGGGTATCATCTGGGCGCGCTCGGCATGGGCAGGCTCTCAGCGCTACGCACTGCATTGGGGCGGTGATGCCGCTACCACGAACACGGGGCTTCTCGGCGACCTGCGTGGAGGCCTGAGCTTCGGACTCAGCGGCTTCTCGTTCTGGAGTCACGATATGGGTGGTTTCGTGACGGCCTCGCCTGAGGATATCTATCGCCGTTGGCTGCCCTTCGGCTTCCTGAGTTCTCATACGCGTGCCCATGGTGCGCCTCCTACGGAGCCCTGGCTCATCAGTGAGAACTTCACGGATGCCTTCCGCGACTGTGCCGAGATGAAGTATAAGCTGATGCCCTATGTCTATGCGCAGGCAAAGGACTGTTCGGAGCGAGGCCTGCCGATGGTGCGCGCCCTGCTCGTGGAGTTCCCTGAGGATCCGGGTGCGTGGCTCGTGGAGGATGAATATATGTTCGGCTCGCAGATCCTTGTGGCGCCATTGATGGAGAGTGGCAACAGCCGCATGGTCTATCTGCCTCGCGGAAAGTGGATCGACTATCAGTCGGGCAATGTCTATGAGGGAGGCTATCAGACTATCGGGGCTGGCAAGATTCCTGCCGTCATCCTCGTCCGCGACGGTTCGCTGATCCCCCATGCTCCTCTTGCACAGCGTACGGACGAAATCGACTGGAACAAGGTCGAGCTGAAGGCCTACAAAGCTGATGCCAAAACCTGCAAGGGACTGCTCTACAAGCCCGGAGACAGTCAAATTGAAAGGGTGAAACGTTGAATTTAGTTAAATAGCCTTAAAAAGACGGTACGCTGGTTACAACGTATCGTTTTTTTTTGTACTTTTGCACGCTTTTTCAGAGTAACAAGACATTTATGAGGCAATTAAAGATTCAAAAAAGTATTACCAATCGATCGAGTGAAGCACTTGACAAATACCTCGTAGAGATTGGTCGTCAGCCCCTTGTGACCATTGATGAGGAGATTGAACTGGCGCAGGCTATCCGTAAGGGTGGTCCTGAGGGTGAGCGTGCGAAGGAGCGTCTGGTGACTGCCAACCTCCGTTTCGTCGTCTCCGTAGCCAAGCAGTACCAGCATCAGGGACTTACGCTGACCGACCTGATCGATGAGGGAAACATTGGATTGGTGAAAGCTGCTGAGAAGTTTGACGAGACGCGTGGATTCAAGTTCATCTCCTATGCCGTATGGTGGATTCGCCAGAGCATTCTGCAGGCTATCGCAGAGCAGAGCCGCATCGTGCGCCTGCCGCTGAACCAGAGTGGGGCCCTGAGCAAGATTAATCAGGAGATCAACCGTTTCGAGCAAATCCATCAGCGCCGCCCCTCTGTGACAGAGCTGGCAGAACTGACCCAGATTGATGAGGCAAAGATTGAGCAGACGGCAAAGGCTGACAGTCACCACATGAGTATCGACGCCCCCTTTGGTGAGGACGATGACAACTCGATGGCCGACATGCTCAGCTCTGGCGACGACTCGCGTACTGACAAGCACGTGGACTATGAGTCGCTGACATCCGACTTGGACAATGTGCTGCGCAACGTGTTGAAGGACCGTGAGCTGAAGATCGTCAAGGAGTGCTTCGGCATCGGATGCCAGGAGCGCGGACTTGAGGAGATCGGAGCCGAGATGGGACTGACCCGTGAGCGCGTGCGCCAGATCCGCGAGAAGAGCATTGCCAAGCTGCACGAAAGCGGCCACGCCCGTATCCTGATAAAATACTTGGGATAATTGGTTTTTTATAATGGAGAAAATGAATCCCTCGCCAATCAGCGGGGGATTCATTTTATTTGTAGTCTCTGATGCGGACGTCGATGCCCATACCTGCCAGCAGCATGCTGATCCTGTTCACGGGCGTGTCGCCGTAGTGATAGGGGAAGAGTGTCTTCGGCTTGATGATCTTGGCCACCTTCACCACCTGGTCCACTGTCATCGTGTAGGGCTGGTTACAGGGCAGGAAGGCAATGTCGATATCCTTCAGGTTCTCCATCTCTGGGATGTCCTCCGTGTCGCCGGCAATGTAGATGCGCAGGCCGTCGAGGGTGAGCACGTAGCCGTTGTCGCGCCCCTTGGGATGGAATTGCTCATGCCCCTCTGTAGTGTTGTAGGCAGGCACGGCCTCAATCTTGATGTCGTCGGCATATTGTAGGCTGTCGCCGTTGCGCATCACGAAGCCGTTGTGGAAGTGTCCGTAGACGGCCTGGTTCACGTAGATGCTCGTAGCCGGCGTGCGCAGGGCGTGGATGGCCTCACGGTCGAAGTGATCCTTGTGTTCGTGGGTGATGAGGATGATGTTGGCCTTGGGGAAGGTGGCATAGTCGGTCTCAGGCTTGAGCCACATGCCGACGGGATCCACCTGGATCTCCACACCGTTGAAGTTGATTTCCATACTCCCGTGCTTGATGCAGGTGATGGTCACTTTCTTGCCGCTCTTGGTGGTGAACTCGTCCACCTTCTGTGCAGCTTGGCATCCCATGGCCATCAGGCCTGAGAGTGCAATGGTACAAAGAATCTTGTTCATATTATTGAAATAGGTATTTTCACAACAAACCGGGCGCCCGTAGTGTATCGGATGTCGAGTATGAGGTTGCCCCCCAGCTGTTCTGCGAGCTTGCGGCTCAAGGGCAGTCCGAGGCCGATACCTTCCTTGAAGTTGTCAAGCTTGACAAACCGCTCGAACACCTGCTCTGCTTTGTCGGCGGGTATGCCGCAGCCTGTATCCTCCACCGTGATGCCAAGGATATTGTCGTCGATAGTGGCCCGAATGCAGATATAGCCTTTCTCCGTATATTTTGAGGCATTATCCAAAAGGGCACTGATGATGCGGTTGAACATGCTGGCGTTGGTCCTCAGGGCGAAGTCGTCGGAGAGTGTGCTCTCATAGCGCAGCTTGATCGCTTCCCCTACGATGCGCTCGTAGTCCTTCAGCTGTTCGCGAAGGCAGTTGTTGATCTTTAGGTCGTCGTCGCGTTTCATCTTGGTAGTCGACTCGATGAGCGACAGTCCGATAATCTCATCCAACAGGGAACTGACGAGATGGGCGTTCTTCTGCATCATGTTGGCTATGTGCTGGCGCTCCTCGGGGCTTTCCGTCATCTCAGGGTTGCAGATGACCTGCGTGAATCCGCTGATGACGTTCAGGGGCGTGCGTATCTCGTGGCTGATGTTCTGGATGAAGGCCGCCTTCATCTTGTCCGACTCCTTGGCACGTTCGAGGGCTTCCTTGAGTTCTTTCAGGTGTCTGCGGCGGCTCTGGACGATGTAGAACAGTGCCGCGATGAGCAAAAGCAGCAGCAGGATGGTAGCCGACAGTCCGAACAGCCGCGTGCGGTAGGTCTCGCGCTGGCTTTCATAGAGCCTAATCTCATCGCGTAAGCCTTCCATGCTGTTGATGATCACCACGTTGTCGATGGAGTCCTGCAGGTTATAGTCCTTCTTCAGGGCATCGTAGGCTTCATGCCATCTGCCAGCCCGTTCGTAGAGGATGGGGATGACTTCGCTGCTTTCTTCACCAAGCTCCTTGCGGGCCATCTCCACGGCCTCGTCCACATGACCTGTCGTGGCCAGGTAATACACCTCCATAATCCTGCCGTGGACTGATGACTTTCCCTTCTTCACTCCCTCCTTGTAGGCATTGTAGCCTTCCAGGAAGCGGTCAATCTCGCCACGGTTATAGTAGCTGAGCGTATGGCGTGTCTCGATGTCGAAGACGCGTTCAGGCGCGTATTTCTCTGCTATCTCCCTAGCCTTGTCCAGCAGTTCGTCAGCCTCCTTCGGATCGTCGTTGAGGGCCACGTTCACGATGTTCATATAGATGGGGGGCATGTTGGCATAGTAGCCCTCTGCCTCCATCATCCTGAGGGCCTCGTGCCAGTTTTCCTTGGCTTCTTTTGAGTTGCCGCAGTAGCGGTTGATGTGTCCGAGCATGTTGTAGGCCATGTACCGCTCCTTGTGGAGGTTTTTCTCGCGCAGTTCTGCCGAGAGCTGTCGGGCCAGCATGTAGGCTTCGAAGATCTTCTGCTGGTTCATCATGAACACGATCTCGTTGCAGCGCTGCGTATAGTAGGCGTGCAGGTCGTTTTGTTTCAGAAGATAGTCTTCCAGGTTCTTCAGGGCAGGGAAGAATCTGGCGCTGTCGCCGTCGTTAAACGCATGGTGCATTGAGTCGCGCAGGGCGATGAACTCTGCGCTTTCCTGATAGTCTTCGGCAGCTTGCAGGATGCCTGTGCCAAGAATAAGCGCTATTGCCAAAAAGCCACACTTTAGGTTCATTGATGTATCAATCATTTATTCTTGCCGCAAAAATACGAAATAAATCTGAAAACAGCAATATTTTCGATATTTTTTTTGTGTTTTTCCTGAAAAACCCTAACTTTGCAGTCGATGGAGATTTATCCGATAGCACGATTCGAGTCGCCCCTGAAGTCGAAATTCGGTATTCCGAGGCAGAGCGGACTGGTCAGTGAACTGGCTGGGCGCATCGTCTTCGAGCCTGCCTACCGCAAGATGGAGGCTGTTCGTGGCCTTCAGGAGTTCGATTATATCTGGCTGATCTGGGAGTTTTCCGGCAACCGCGTGTCTGGAGCCAGTCTGACCGTGCGGCCTCCAAGATTGGGTGGTAATAGGCGGATTGGGGTTTTTGCGTCAAGATCACCGTTCAGACCCAATCCGCTCGGACTGTCGTGTGTGCGTCTCGATAGGGTGGAGGAGGATGCAGCCCTGGGGCCGTTGGTCTATGTGAAGGGAGCCGACTTGATGGATGGTACGCCCATCTATGACATCAAGCCCTATGTGGTCTATGCCGATGCCCGTCCTGAGGCGCATAGCGGATTTGTTGATACGACTGACTGGAAACCTCTGCAGGTGGTGATTCCTGAACCCCTTGCCCGTCATATCCCGTCTTCTGAACTCAAGGCCCTCGAAGCTGTGCTGGCACAGGATCCCCGTCCTGCCTACCATGAGGATCCTGAACGTATCTATGGCATGTCCTTCCTCACCTTCGATGTCTGTTTCCGTGTGTCAGATGATATCTTGACCGTTGTCGATATCACTTCCTGAACGTGATGCTGACGTTCTTGTAGCCCAAGGCCTGCATGATGCTTCTCATCTGCTGGTCTGCATTCATCTCTGCTGCCTTCAGGTTCTCCTCCGTCATGCCGTGCTTCACCATCTGCCGGTAGGCTTTCTTGTAGAGTGCTTCACGGTCAGTGGGCTTCCAGGTGCCTTTTTCGAAGAACGGCTTCGTGCGGGCCTCGTCGATGAAGTCCTTGTCGAGCAGGTCGATCTTCGGCAGCGTCATCGATACAGAGTCGCCTTGGGTCTTGATCCACCCTGGCTCCACGTGGTGCATATTCACGCCCAGCCTCAGGGTGCCGTAATAGATGCGCACCAGCTCGTCGTCAGAGAAGAATCCCTTATGAACGGTGTCCACGAGTTCCTCCACGCTGACAGAGAGGAACTCCCATTCTCCGATGTCTTTCATGCTCTGGATCTGCGTTGGCGTCAGGTTGATCTCACGGTCGGTGCCGAAGTCGATGTGGTCGTCCTTCGTCAGTCCCCGCAGCCACAGGAATCCCGCTATCGCCAGTATGATGACCACTACAGCCAGTCCTATTTTGATATATGTAAGTATCTTCATCCTCTAATCCTCCATCTTTAGTATTCAATCTTCAGTATGGAGATAATGTCGCTCAGCCCGTAGGTCTTCCGGTAGGCAATGGTGATATTTTCCTCCTTGTAGCCCATCTCCGTCAGCATCGGCACCAGCACTTTGGCAGCGTTCGCCTCGGCAGTCTCCAGGATGCCCATCTTGGGAATGCTTGCGATGATGGCTGCGCGCCCTTGTTGCTGGAAGTCGACAAGCTCCTCGTCGGTGAAGTTCGAGCGTGTCAGGGCCACATACTGCCTCACGTTCTTCTGGTCGATCTTCGAGCTGGTCATCGTCACGTGGGGATCGGGCAGCAGGATGGTGATCCTGTCGCCCTGCCGCTCAATGTTCTTCTCCGAGAACTGGCTGAAGTCGATGTAGGCCTTCAGTTTCGCGTCCATGGGTATGGCGATCTTCCTGTCGGCCAGTGGAACCTTGAAGTTAAACTGCTTCTGCAGCAGCGAGCCTTTCAGCCGGAGTGCATCGTCGTGGGTGATGATCTTGTGTACCCTGTACTCAGCCGTGTAGAGCTTCGAGCACTTCTGTACCTGCATGATGAGCATCGGCAGTGAGTCTGCGGCCTGATAGGCGGTCGTACTCACCTTCTCTGCCTTTTCTTCACGCTCCACGTGCCAGCCGCCGCAGAAGTACAGGCCTGCTACCACGGCCACGATGACAATGATGATTCCTGTCAGTTTTTTCATGTCACATCTTATTTTAGGGGCAAAATTACAAATAATTTTCAATTTTCAATTCTCAATTCTCAATTTTTTTGTACCTTTGCCAAAAATTAAGATAGAAGATGAAGCTATTCCAGTTTTGTGCCCTGATCTTTGCGGGGCTGTTGTTGGCAGGTTGTGCCGAAAAGAAAAAGACCAATGATATCATTATCCAGAAGGTTGAGACCCCAAAGCCACAGGGTCCCATCCGTATGCAGGAATACACCCAGCAGCGCGATGTGAAGTGGCTCGGAAGAAACTATAAGGTTGAGATCCGCCGCGTGTCAGACGACAGCCTCCGCATGGTGAAGGACGAGACGGGACAGAAGTTCATCGATAATCGCATCTCCCTCCGTATCATCCGTTCAGACGGCACTGTCTTCTTCAGCCGTAGTTTCACCAAGGCCGCCTTTGATGACTATCTTAATGACGATTATCGTCAGACGGGCATCCTTGAAGGTTTCGTTTTCGACAAGGTCGACGGCCAGCGACTCGTCTTTGCCGCCAGTGTCTGCCATCCTCAGACTGATGAGTATATCCCCCTCGTTGTCTATGTCGACAACCTCGGAGCTATCGGCATCCGTCTTGATACTGAACTCGACACCTCAGGCAGTCTGGCTCCCGACGAAGACGAGGATGGTGTCTAATCTAAGTTTTATAAGGTGTAGCTGAAACCAAGATCGGGCCAGGAGCGGCTGAAATCTTCCATGTTGGGGAAGATGAGGTTGGCTCCTGCTGCGATGAGTTCGTTGTTGGCCAGAGGGCCGGTGTTGACGGCGACGGTGAAAATGCGGGCTGCATAGCCTGCCCGTATGCCTAAGGGGGCATTTTCGACGACGATGGCTTCATAGGGCAGGAGGTTGCCTGCTTTCTGGAGCCCCATAAGGTAGGGATCTGGGGCTGGCTTTCCGCGCTGCACGTCGTAGGCGGTGGTGATATGCGACTCGTCGACGTAGGCACCGAAGTCGCTGAGGATGCGATGGATGAGGGGGCGCTGCCCGCTACCCGTGACGACGCCGATCTGGAGTCCGTCGTGATGAATCTGCTGCATGAGCGACAGGACGCCTGGCATGACGGGGGCTTCGGGAAGGGCATGGAAGAGCTGGGTTTTCAAGTCGTACATGCGCTGGGCTTCGGCCTCGGAGATGTCGCGGCGAAGTTGGCGCTTGACCATCTGGCGGATGGTGTCAATGCCACGTGCTCCCTCGGTGGCATAGGCATCGTCGGCCGACATCTGGATACCGAATCTGGCCATGCTCTCTTGCCAGGCGATGGCGTGATTGGGCATGGAGTCGTAGAGGACACCGTCCATATCAAAGAGCACGGCTTTGGGACGCAATGTCTCAAAACCGTGTTCTTCTAAGTATTTTCTGATGGATAACAGATACATTTATGCCTCTTTTGCCAGCCTTGCCTTGATGGCTTTTGAGTCTTCCTCATAACCAGGCTTATCAAGCAGTGCGAACATATTCTTCTTGTAAGCTTCCACACCGGGCTGGTTGAAGGGGTTCACACCGAGTACGTTGCCGCTGATGCCACAGCCGATCTCGAAGAAGTAGATGAGCTGGCCGAGGTAACGCTCGTTAAGGCGCGGCATAGTGATGCGGATGTTGGGCACGCCACCGTCGACGTGAGCCAGACGAGTGCCGAGTTCTGCCATCTTGTTCACTTCGTCCACGCGCTTGCCTGCGAGGAAGTTCAGTCCGTCGAGATTCTCTTCATCGGAGGGGAAGAGCAGTTTCTTTTCTGGCTCTTCGACACTGATGACAGTCTCGAAGATGGTGCGTTCACCGTCCTGGATCCACTGTCCCATGGAGTGGAGGTCGGTAGTGAAGTCGACAGAGGCAGGGAAGATACCTTTCTTGTCCTTACCCTCTGACTCGCCGTAGAGTTGTTTCCACCATTCGGACATAAAGTGGAGCTTAGGTTGGAAGTTGACCATGATCTCGATCTTCTTGCCGCTCTGGTAGAGACCGTTGCGCACAGCAGCATACTGGGCAGCGGGGTTCTCTGCGAAGGGCACATCCTTGCCACAGGCCTTCTCCATGTCCTGGGCGCCTGCCACGAGCTCGCGGATGTCGAAACCGGCACAGGCGATAGGCAGCAGTCCTACCGGAGTGAGCACCGAGAAGCGGCCACCAACATTGTCAGGGATGATGAACGAGGTGTATCCCTCCTTGTCGGCGCAGGTACGTGCCGCACCGCGCTTGGCGTCGGTGATGGCGACGATGACCTTCTTGGCCTCTTCCTTGCCACGCTGGGCCTCGCACTGTTTCTTCAGCAGACGGAAGGTGAGGGCAGTCTCAGTGGTGGTACCACTCTTGGAGATATTGATGACTCCGAACTTCTTGTCCTTCAGGTATTCGGTCAGCTCGAACAGATAGTCCTCGCCAATGTTGTTGCCTGCGAACATGATAGTGGGATTGGCCTTATCCTGAACGAGCCAGGCGAAGCTGTTGCTGAGGGCTTCGATGATGGCACGGGCGCCGAGGTAGGAACCTCCGATGCCGGCTACGACCACCACCTCACAGTTCTCGCGGAGCACGTTGGCGCAAGCCTGAAGCTCGTCGAGGAAGGCGGGTGTGATACTTGACGGCAGGTGGAGCCATCCAAGGAAATCGTTACCAGGGCATGTGCCCTCTTCAAGTGCCTGCTGGGCTGCCTTCACTTTCGGCTCAAAGGCCTCTACTGCACCTGCCTCAAGGAAACAGGCGGCTTTCGTGATGTCTAATTTGATGTTGCTCATAGATATTTTTGTTTTATGAAATGATGTTCTTTTTCTCATTATCTGAATGAATCGGTCAGCAGCTTGATCTCAATCTGCGGAGCGATGCGCTCGTACAATATATTATATACAGCATCGAGGATGGGCATATTGACATGGCAGTGGCGGTTGATCTCCTTCATGCACTTTGTACCAAAGTAGCCCTCGGCAATCATCTCCATCTCAATTTGGGCAGACTTCACACTGTAGCCCTTGCCAATCATCGTGCCGAAGGTGCGGTTGCGCGAAAAATTGGAATAGCCAGTCACCAGCAGGTCGCCGAGATAGACGGAGTCGTAGATGTTTCGTTCCTGGGGGTAGGCGGCCGTGAGGAAACGGTTCATCTCCTGAACGGCATTAGCCATGAGCACTGACTGGAAGTTATCGCCATATTTCAGTCCGCTGCAGATACCAGCAGCAATGGCATAGACGTTTTTCAGCACGGAGGAATATTCGATGCCAACGACGTCGCAGGAGGTCTTGGTCTTGATGAATTCGCTCGACAGCACGTCGCAGAATGTCTGTGCCTTCTCGCGGTCGGAACAGCCGACAGTGAGGTAGGAGAGACGTTCGAGTGCTACCTCCTCAGCATGTGACGGACCTCCGATGCAGGCAAGATTCTCGTAAGGCACGTCGTAAACCTGATGGAAGTATTCTGAGCAGACGAGGTTTTCATCGGGCACGATACCCTTGATGGCCGTGAGGATGAACTTGTCGCGGATGCGCGTCTTGAGTTTCTTCAAATGGCTTTTCAGATAGGGTGAGGGTGTGACGAATACCAACGTGTCGTATTGCTGTGCAATGCGGTTGATATCGCTGTCGAAATGGATTTCGTTGATGTCGAAATGAACACTGGTAAGATAGGCGGGGTTATGGCCTAGGCGGCGGAATTCGTCGATACGGTCGTCACGACGCATATACCAGCCGATATGGTGGGTATGCCCCACCACAATCTTGGCTATGGCTGTTGCCCAGCTGCCGCCACCAATAATTGCTATCTTACCACAATCAAACATTTCTCTTATTAACTATTTGCTTTCTCAATCCAAGCGGCAACCTCGTCTACACTTGGTTTTGTCATCTCGAGCTTGTACTTCTTGACAATGTCGCCAATTTTCTGCTGGAGACCCTGGGGCTTCTCGCCAGAAATGTTCTGAATAAGGTTGAAACCGGCCTTGCGGAGAACGGGCACCCACTCTTCTGTAACACCAATCTCTGCCCACTCTGCGGGTGAGTTCTGGGGAATCTTCTTCTCGGGCTTCATCTGGGGGAAGAAGAGTACTTCCTGAATGAAGGTCTTGCCAGTCATCAGCATCACCAGGCGGTCGATGCCAATACCGATGCCGGAAGTGGGAGGCATACCATACTGTAGGGCACGGAGAAAGTCTTGATCGATGATCATCGCCTCGTCATCTCCCTTATCAGCCAGACGCATCTGCTCTATGAATCGTTCCTCCTGATCAATAGGATCGTTGAGCTCAGAATAGGCATTGGCCAGTTCCTTACCATTCACCATCAGCTCGAAACGCTCAGTAAGTCCGGGCTTTGAACGGTGCATCTTAGTCAGGGGTGACATCTCGACAGGATAGTCAGTGATGAAGGTGGGTTGGATAAAGGTTCCCTCGCAGAACTCCCCGAAGAGCTCGTCAATGAGCTTACCCTTGCCCATTGTCTCGTCAACATCCATACCCTTAGACTTACAATACTTGCGAATCTCCTCTTCCGTCTTGCCATTGCAATCGAAGCCTGTCTTCTCCTGAATAGCTTCGAGGATAGGCAAACGGCGATATGGAGCTTTGAACGATATGATGTTACCGTCAATCTCGCGCTCAGGCTTGCCGTTGACGGCAATACAGATAGTCTCCAAAAGCTTCTCGGTGAACGACATCATCCAGTTGTAGTCCTTGTACTGCACATAGAGCTCCATACAAGTGAATTCTGGGTTGTGGTTGCGGTCCATACCCTCGTTACGGAAGTTCTTGCCAATCTCATAGACACCCTCAAAACCGCCCACAATAAGTCGCTTCAGATACAGCTCGGTAGCGATACGCATATACATGTCCTGATCGAGGGCGTTAAAATGGGTGATGAACGGGCGGGCTGAAGCACCTCCTGCAATCATCTGCAGGGTGGGAGTCTCGACCTCAGTATAGCCAGCTTCATCGAGTACTCGTCGTATGGTCCTGATAACGGTAGCACGCTGAAGGAAAGTATCTTTAACACCCTCGTTCACTACCAGATCGACATAGCGCTGGCGATAACGAAGTTCAGGATCGTCAAACTTGTCGTAAGCCACGCCGTCCTTATATTTCACGATGGGCAGTGGTTTCAGGCTCTTTGAGAGTAGTTTCAGCTCAGAGGCATGTACTGAGATCTCACCAGTCTGGGTACGGAACACCTTACCCTTCACGCCAATGAAGTCACCGATGTCGAGCAGACGCTTGAAAACTGTATTATATAAATCTTTGTTTTCATTGGGGCAGATGTCATCGCGGGTGATATAGACCTGGATACGGCCCTTGGAGTCCTGTAGCTCGGCAAACGATGCCTTGCCCATCACGCGGCGGCTCATCATACGTCCGGCGATGATGACCTCACGCGGCTCTGCGTCGTCCTTGAAATTATCCTTAATATCTGTGCTGAATGCATTAGTGGGAAACTCGGCAGCAGGATAGGGATCGATGCCCATCGAGCGCAGTTCCTGAAGGCTCTGACGCCTTCCAATTTCTTGTTCGCTTAATTCTAAAACGTTCATCTTTTTCAAAAAATAATAGCATTTGTGGCTGCAAAGTTACGAAAATATCCCGAAAAAAGCAAAGATAGGGTAAATATTTGCAAAAAAAAGTGCAAAGATTTGCATGAGATAGAAAAAATGTTTATATTTGCCACATCATAACCAGCTTGAAACGAATGGAACAGTCATTAGTGAAGAAACGAGTAGTAGGTGTTGATATTAGCCTAGAGGCGACTACTTATGCTATTGTCGATGCAAAGGGGGAGATTATTGCGAAGAGCAGTTTTCCTACCGAAGACTATCCTGATATCAATGAATATGTGATGGTTCTCAGTAGCAGTATCCTTGATTTGGTAGAAAGGAATGGGGGCTATGAAAGTATCCGTTCAGTAGGCATTAGTGCCCCGAGTGGTAACTTTATGACGGGGAGTATTGAGAACTCGCCCAACATGCCGTGGAAAGGGGTCATCCCCTTGGCAGCCTTGTTGCGCGACCGTATGGGGCTGGCTGTAGCATTAGCCAATAATGCCACTGTGAGTGCGCTGGGTGAACATGCCTTTGGCTGGGCTCATGGTATGCGCGACTTCGTGGTGATTACCTTGGGTACTGGCATGGGAAGCTGTTTCTTCTCGAATGGACTGATTCATAAGGGCTACGACGGCTTTGCCGGCGAGGTTGGCCATACCTGTGTGGAGAGGAATGGCCGTCAGTGTACCTGTGGCAACAAAGGTTGCCTGGAGCAGTACACGGCTGCGAAGGGTATCATTCAGACTGCACGCGAGCTTTTGGTAGAGTCGGACAAGCCTTCGCTGATGCGTCAGGCTGAGAAGTTGACACCCAAGGTTATCTCCAAACTATGTGATGAGGGCGACGAACTGGCTATCGAGGTGTATCGTCGTACAGGCATATATTTAGGTATTGGCCTGGCTAATTATGCCTCGGTCGTGAACCCCGAGGCCATCATCTTCACTGGTGGTATTGCCAAGGCCGGCAAGTGGTTGTTTGATCCAGCCAAAGAGGCATTCGAGGAGCACGTGTTCCACAACATACAGGGAAAGACCAAGTTTCTGGTTTCTGATCTCGACAGCTATGAGCACGACGTGCTGGGGGCAAGTGTACTGGCTTGGGAGGTAAGAGAATATTCTTTGTTTAAATAGTTTTTTTTAATTCTGTTATGGAGAATGTAGATTTAATGGAAACTGTAGACAAAATTAAAACACGCGTTGTTGGAGTAGATATCCGGCTTGACAGGACTACTTATGCTTTGGTGGATATCAGAGGATACATTATAGCACAGGATCATTTCCCAACTACGGATTATCCTGAGATTAATGACTATGTAGGCGCACTTACTGAGAAGATCATCATGCTAGTTGAGGAGAATGGAGGCTATGAGACCGTTCGCTCCGTAGGGGTCAGTGCTCCGAGTGCGAGCTCTGTCACGGGGTGCATCGAGAACGCTGCCAACCTGCCTTGGAAGGGTGTCATCCCCCTTGCCTCGATGCTGCGCGACCGTTTGGGACTGGCTGTGGCTGTGGCCAACGATGCCCATATCACGGCCTTGAGTGAGAAATCGTATGGGAGTGCACACGGCATGAAAGACTTCGTCGTGGTGTCAATCAGTCATGGAGGGCTTGGCAGTTGCTTTTTCTCTAACGGACAGCCCCATCTGGGTTACGACGGTTTTGCCGGTGAAGTGGGGCATACCTGCGTACAGGTAGGAGGTCGTCAGTGTGGCTGTGGTAAGCGGGGGTGTCTGGAGACTTACTGCTCTAAGCCCGGACTGGTGAAGACTGCTCAGGAACTGATGGCAGAGACCGACAAGCCCTCACTGCTCAGAGACTTGACGGATTTGAATGTAGTGAGCATTGCCAATTGTTGTGAAAAGGGTGACGAGCTGGCGATAGAGGCATATCGTCGCACCGGTGAAATGCTGGGCTTGGGACTGGCAAACTACGCCTCTGTACTGAACCCCGAGGCTATTATTCTGACAGGCGACATGACTGAGGCTGGTAAGTGGCTTTTGAAGCCGATGCGCGCCTCGTTCGAAGAGCATGTGTTCCATAATATCAAAAACAAGACACGTATCCTTGTGTCGATCCTGAAGGAAGGCGAGCGCGACGTTCTGGGAGCCAGTGCCCTTGCCTGGGATGTAAAGGAGTATTCATTATTCAAATAAATGTAATTAGGAGGAAGAATATGGAAGAATATAATATCAAGACAAAGGTAGTCGGTGTAGATATCAGCATTGAGCGTACGACCTATGCCATAGTAGATGTCCGAGGAAACATCCTTGCTGAGAATAGTATGCCGACGATAGATTATCCCGATGTCAATAATTTCGTGACGGCTCTGAGCGAAAATATCGTAATGCTCGTAGAAACGAACGGCGGTTATGAGACCATCCGCTCCATAGGCGTCAGTTCTCCGAGTGCCAGCTCGGTATCCGGCTGTGTGGAGAATGCTGCCAATTTGCCTTGGAAAGGCATTGTCCCTCTGGCTGCCATGCTGCGCGACCGTTTGGGACTAGCCGTGGGTCTGTCTAACGATGCCCATATCTCTGCCCTTGGGGAGTTTACTTTCGGCAGTGCGCACGGTATGAAGAACTTCATTATCCTTAGCTTGGGTGTGGGCATTGGCAGCTGTTTCTTTTCTGGAGGTAGTGAGCATCAGGGCAATTTGGGTTTTGCAGGAGAGTTCGGACATACCTGTCTGGTTCCTGGAGGCCGTACCTGCGGCTGTGGTCACCAAGGCTGTATAGAGGCATACGTGGGTGCAGTGGGAATTGTCCGTACGGCAAATGAGCTGATGGCAGAGTCGGATGCTCCGTCGCTCATGCGCAATTTGGAGAAACTGTCGCCGCGAACCATCTGCGAGTGTTGTGACCAGGGCGATGAGATGGCCATAGAGGTGTTCCGTCGTACGGGCGAAATGCTGGGTCTTGGTCTGGCCAATTATGCCTCTATCGTCGACCCTGAGGCCATTATCATGACAGGAGGAATCTCCCATGCCGGCAAGTGGCTAGTGGATCCGACCTATGAGTCGTTTGAAAAGAATGTATTCGGCAATCTGAGAGGAAAGGTGAAAATCCTGACTTCGAAGCTGGACGACCGTGAGCGTGACGTGCTGGGTGCAAGTGCTCTGGCTTGGAGCGTTCCGGAATACTCACTGTTTAAGTAGAATGAATGTAGAGAAGATCAGGGCTATCATCAAAGAAAAGCCGAATCTGAGTACAGCCCTCGGGATGGAGTTCATCTCCACACCCGAGGACGATACGTGTATGGCCCGTATGAAAGTCGATGAGCGCAACCGTCAGCCCTTTGGGTTTCTGAGCGGAGGTGCCTCCTTGGCTCTGGCTGAGAATGTGGCAGGTGTCGGCTCTTCTGCACTCTGTCCGGGTTGTGCCTGTGTGGGCATAGAGGTCAGCGGCAGCCATGTGAAGGCTGTGGCCGAGGGTGATACGGTGACGGCTTATGCACGCCTGTTGCACATGGGGACTACTCTGCACGTATGGAATGTGGACATCAAGGATACTGCCGATGAGCTGATCTCGAATGTCCGAGTAACGAATTACGTCATTAAACAGCATAAGTCATAATGCTACCCGTGGCTTTTTCCATATATCGCCTGCCGCACGACAATCATGCGACACTGATCAGGCAGATGGAAGGTGAACCTGCGGAGTTGTATGCCTGTTCAGAACTCAACGGAAAGGAGGGCTTTGTACTTGCTCCTTTCGACATCACGGAAGGACAGCCCATCTTGCTGATCCGTCCTGACGAGGTGGAGACGATAGATCTATGTAATCTGTCGCTGGCAGGCATCTCCGGTCTTGTTGACTGTCCGTCGGTATTGTCTGGGCCTTCTATAGGCTCTTCACGGTTCAGCTATTCCATTGATTTTGCAAATTTTCACTCTCAGCTTGAGTTGGGCACGTTCAGAAAGATAGTATTGTCCCGCTGTGCTGACAGCCAGACGGAGGCTCCGATTTCGCCCCTTGACCTATTCTGCTGTGCTTGTGAGAATTATCCGCGCCTGTTTATCTCACTTGTTTGGACCGCCAAAAGTGGCTATTGGCTGACAGCTACGCCAGAGATCCTTCTAGAAAGTACGGATAAAGGATGGCGTACGATTGCGCTGGCTGGTACGATGAAGCTGGAGGGCGAAAATCTCAAGGGAGAGGGGGAGACAGTGACCTGGTCGACGAAGAATATTCAGGAACAGCGTTTTGTCACGACCTATATCACCGAGTGCCTGGAACAGTTCACTGGCGATTTCCATGAAGAAGGCCCCTTCACAGTGCGTGCAGCAGACCTGGTTCATCTTCGGAGCGACTTCACGTTCTCGATCCCTGACCCCCAACAGATAGGTAACCTCCTGCAAGTGCTGCATCCCACACCAGCTGTCTGCGGACTGCCGAAACGTGAGGCATTCCAGTTTATTATCCGTAATGAGCATACTCCTCGTCGCTATTACAGTGGTTTCATGGGACCTCTCTCCCTCGTCGTACCTTCTGCTGACAGTCCTCAGACTCATCTATATGTCTCTCTCCGCTGTATGAACATCGAGGGTAACATCTATCACCTCTATGCTGGAGGCGGACTGTTGAAGGACAGCGTTGAGGAACAGGAATGGAACGAGACGGAGGCAAAACTTGAAACGATGCGAAGATGTATAGCAACAAAGAAAATGTAAATATCCTGACTGCGTTGTTGGTTGCTCATGACGTGAGGCATGCTGTCTGCTGCCCTGGGAGCAGAAACTCACCTATTGTCCATAACCTCAGCGAATGCCCCGATATCGAGTGTTATCCTGTGACGGATGAGCGCTCTGCAGGTTTCTATGCCTTGGGTATGGCCCAGTGCATGAAACGACCTGTAGTTGTCTGTGTCACTTCAGGAACGGCCTTGCTGAATCTCGCCCCAGCTGTGGCTGAGGCTTATTATCAGCATATCCCCTTGATCGTTGTCTCCGCAGACCGTCCGCAGGCTTGGATAGACCAGCTCGACGGGCAGACACTTCCACAGCCTGACGCCCTTGGACACTTCGTCCGCAAGGCAGTTTCCTTGCCAGAACCTCACGATCATGAAACGCGATGGTACTGCAACCGTCTCGTCAACGAGGCCCTTATCGTCCGGCATGCACCTGTCCACATCAATGTGCCTATCTCTGAACCGCTCTTCGATTTCAGTGTTGCCGAACTGCCTGTAGAGCGGAAGATAGAATGGCAGCCTGCTGATATCTCACCAGCCACGCTGAGTGCTGTCACGCAGATGTTCATGCAGTCCAAGCGTCCAATACTCATTAGCGGGCAACCATTGAATCCTTTACTCGACGAGGCAGTCAGTCTAATAGCCGATGATGAGAGCTATACGCCTGATTTCGTGCTTTATACGGGAGGCTCCATTGTCAGCAAACGGGTGAAGCACTTCCTGCGGAAAGCTCAGGAGACATGGGTTGTCAACGAGATAGGTGAGGTTACCGATACGTTTATGAACCTGACAAACATTATTCAGGGTGATGGTGAGGCTGTGGCCGATCATATACGATTCATGATGGTGATGGAGCCCCATCCCTTCGTACAGCGGTGGGATGGCCTGTTGACGAAAGTCCGGAAGCAGGTAGATGTCTATGAGCCTGCCTATTCGCAGATGGCTGCTGTGAAGTATTTCGAGGCAAACGTGGGTGATGCCGTCGTCCATTATGCCAATAGTACAGCCATCCGGCTGGCTAATAGTTTTTCAAGGCATCCTGTCTGGTGCAATCGTGGTGTGAATGGCATCGAGGGTTCACTATCTACGGCTGCTGGCTTTTCTGTCGTTTCAGATAGGCAGGTGTTTTGTGTTATCGGCGACCTAAGTTTCTTCTACGACCAGAATGCCTTTTGGAATCAGAACTTAAAGGGGAATTTCCGCATTCTTCTGCTCAACAATGGCAAGGGCGGCATCTTTAATATGCTTCCAGGCCTTGAACAGAGTCCTGTACGCGACAAATATGTGGCAGCTGAACATCATACTTCAGCCGAGGGCATCTGCCACCAGAACGATATTATATACATCCGTGCTGAGGGTCCTCATGAACTTCATCAGGCCATTGATACCTTATTATATATAGAGAGTGATCGTCCTGTGCTGCTCGAAGTCTTCACCGATGCAGCAGATGATGAGCGCGTATTCAAGGATTATTATAAAACATTGAAGATATGAGAAACTGGAAAACTATTCGTGAGTTCGAGGAGATTCTCTTCGAGGAATATAACGGTATCGCTAAGGTTACTATTAACCGTCCTCAATATCGTAATGCCTTTACCCCTAAGACTACTTGGGAATTGAGTCAGGCCTTTACCATGTGCAGGGAGATGCAGGACATCAGTGTGGTGCTGCTGACAGGTGCGATGTCAGAAGTACCTGAGGGCAAGACCCTTGCCGACGTGAAGCATGCTTTCTGCTCTGGTGGCGATATGCACGTAAAGGGGCGCGGCGGCTATGTTGATGAGGAGGGAGTCCCACGCCTCAGTGTACTCGATGTTCAGATGCAGATACGCCGTCTGCCAAAGCCTGTCATTGCGATGGTGAACGGCTATGCCATCGGTGGTGGACATGTGCTGCATCTGGTCTGCGACCTCACCATTGCCTCTGATAATGCTATCTTCGGACAGACAGGTCCCAAGGTGGGCTCTTTTGATGCAGGTTTCGGATCATCTTATCTCGCCCGTATCGTGGGACAGAAGAAAGCCCGTGAGATATGGTTCCTTTGCCGTCAGTATACGGCGCGTGAAGCCGAGGAGATGGGAATGGTGAATAAGGTCGTGCCGATCGAACGTCTGGAGGACGAGTGTGTCGAGTGGGCCGAGATTATGATGGAACGTTCACCCCTGGCCCTTCGTATGATCAAGGCAGGCCTCAACGCAGAGCTTGACGGACAGGCTGGCATTCAAGAACTAGCTGGCGATTGTACCATGCTCTACTATTTCCTCGACGAAGCGCAGGAGGGAGGCAAGGCTTTTCTCGAAAAGCGCAAACCCGACTTCAAAAAATACCCGAAGCTCCCATGACCTATAGCGTAGAAGAGAGAGTACTCCATTTCAAGCAGCCTGCAGGAACGTCGCGAGGGGTGTATACCACGCGTAAGATCTGGCTTGTCAGTCTATTGGAGGGTGATAAGACGGGAGTGGGTGAATGTGCACCATTGCCTGATTTGAGCTGTGATGCTATGGATGATGAACAGTATGAGGTAATACTTCGTCGGTACTGTCACACACTCTGTGAGATGGGTGAGATTGATGTTGAGGCGATGAGAGACTATCCCTCAATGCTCTTCGGCCTCGAAACAGCATTGTTGGAGTTGAGAAGTAAGGAGAGACGTATTCTCTACGACAACGCATTTAGCAGAGGCGAAGTAGGCATTCCTATTAATGGACTCGTGTGGATGGGTAATTATGAGGAGATGCTTCAACGGATGGAGGAGAAATTGGCCAAAGGCTTTCGTTGTGTTAAACTGAAGATCGGAGCTATTGATTTTGATAGGGAGTTGGATTTGATAAAGCGGATACGTGACCGTTTCTCGTTCCACGAGGTTGAATTGAGAGTGGATGCTAATGGGGCGTTTAAAATTGACGAGGCGCTATATAAACTCGAGTTACTCTCACAATACAATATCCACTCTATCGAACAGCCCATCCGTCAGGGCCAGTGGTCATATATGGCGGAACTCTGCCGTGAGTCACCCCTGCCTATTGCACTCGATGAGGAACTGATTGGTGTGAACAATCCTGAGATGAAAAGTCACATGCTTAATGTCATCAAGCCTCATTATATCATTCTGAAACCCTCGTTGCACGGAGGCATGCAGGGGTGCCGCGAGTGGATAGCGGGAGCCCGTGAGCTGGGCATCGGCTCCTGGATCACCTCTGCCCTCGAGAGCAATGTCGGTCTGAATGCCATTGCCCAGTTTGCTGCCGATGTCTATGGTGACCACATCACGATGTCCCAGGGACTTGGCACAGGCCAGCTTTTCACCGACAATATCCCCATGGGCTTAGAAATCAGACAGAATCAACTGTTCTTATGTCGAAATTAAGATATGATGTCTTTAGAAGAGTTTTTGGAAGAATGGCATAACGACAGTCCTTATGTCCGTGTGCAGACAAGTGGCTCGACGGGTGTTCCCAAGTCCATGCTGGTCGAGAAGAGCAGAATGCTCGCTTCTGCCCGTATCACCTGCGACTTCCTCGGACTCCACATGGGCGATACAGCCCTGCTCTGTATGTCGCTTGACTATATCGCCGGAAAGATGATGGTCGTCCGCGCTCTCGAGCGCTGTCTCCGCCTTATCACTGTCGAACCCTCTGGCCACCCCTTGGCAAATAATAGTCAATTGTCAATAGATGATTGTCAATTAGCCTTTGCGGCGATGGTGCCGATGCAGGTGTATAACTCTTTGCAAGTGCCCGAGGAACGGGAACGCCTCAGGAATATCCGGCATTTGATTATCGGTGGTGGAGCGATTGATGAGGCGATGGAGGCAGAACTAAGCGACTTCCCCCATGCCGTGTGGAGCACTTATGGCATGACGGAGACCCTCTCGCATATTGCCCTCCGACGGCTCAATGGCCCAGAGGCCTCTGAATGGTACACGCCCTTCCCCTCTGTCAGTATTAGCCTTTCCTCAGAAAGATGCCTTATGATTGATGCCCCAAAGGTCTGTCCAGCGCCTCTTGTCACCAACGACATCGCAGAGATATCTCCTCTCTCACCCCTCAAATTCCGCATCCTTGGTCGTAAGGACAATATCATCTGCTCTGGTGGTATCAAAATTCAAGCTGAAGAGGTTGAACGGCAACTACGGCCTTTCATGAGTGCACCATACGTCATCAGCAAGCGTCCCGACGAGAAATTCGGCGAGATAGTTGTCCTCGTAACCGAAGGCTCTACAGACGAAGCGAGGCTCATCTGCGAATGTAACCTTCCCAAATACCATCAGCCCAAAGTATATCTCCACATCGACCATATCCCCATTACCGGAACTGGTAAGCCCGCCAGAAAAGAGATAGGGCTACTCTCACGAGCAGCCCTATCCGCGATTAGATAGTAATCTGATAGGTCAATTAGTTGATTGGATGACCCCGAGGTTAGCTCAGCTCTCTCGGCAGAAGTCGAGCGCCTCGTATATCTCATCTTTCGTGGCATTCTGGTTGATACGGATGTCTCCGATATCTCCTAACAGGGTAAAGTTAATTACCCCAGCCACGTTCTTCTTGTCGTGTGTCATCAGTTCCAGCAGGGTGGGATAGTCATCGCAACTCATGTCCATTTTGCCGTAGTGCTCCTGTATGAAACGCACCGTCTGGTGCATCTTGTCGGTGGGGAATCCCGTCTTTATGGCACTCAGGTAGAGCTCGCAGATCAGACCGTAGGCCACGGCATAGCCATGTAAGATGGGCTTTCTGCTGAGTGCCAGCGACTCAAAGGCATGTCCTGCTGTGTGTCCTAGGTTCAGTGCCTTGCGGATACCTTTCTCTGTGGGATCCTCTGTCACAATGCGCTGCTTCACGGCCACGCTCTCTGCTACCATCCTGTTGAGTGCCCGGTAGTCGGGATGTTCCACGTCGAAGCTGATCAGCTCTGCCCACATCTTCTCATTAGAGATGAGGCCGTGCTTCAGCATTTCTGCATAGCCCGACAGGATGTTGTCCGTGTCGAGGGTCTTGAGAAACTGGGTGTCGAGGATTACACAGCTCGCATTGTTGAATACGCCGATCTCGTTTTTCAGTCCCCTGAAGTTGAATCCCGTCTTCCCGCCAACGCTGGCGTCAACCATTGAGAGCAGGGTGGTGGGTACGTTGATATAGCTGATACCTCGTTTAAAGGTCGAAGCCGCAAAGCCTCCCAAGTCGGTCACCATCCCTCCGCCTATATTTATTAATAAGGTGTGGCGGGTGGCGCCTCCCTTGCCCAGCTCTTCCCACACGTGAACCACCGAGTCGAGCGTCTTGTGAGTGTCTGTGTCGCCGATCACGATTCGCTGGGCATCCTCCAGACACGGCAGTCCATCGACGATAGGCAGACAGCACTTTTCCGTCGTATCATCCACAAGGATGAACAATTTGTCGTGTCTGCAGTTGGCGATGGCCTCTGCAAGCGTCTGTCCAATCTGTTCTGAGATGACTATTTTCTGTTGGTCCATTTTAATGGTTTTGGTAACCTTGTTTTTGAGAATGCGACTGCAAAGGTACAATATTTTTTTAATAAACATCAAGTTTTATGTAAAATTTTACCCTACTCATTAAACTTTTTCCGCTTTTCCTCGTCAAAGGTTCAAAAACATTTAAATTGCATGAGAAGATTGATATTCATGATTGTCGCAAGTGTGGTGACAATTGCAGCAAGTGGCCAGCGCACAGTAACAGGTAAGGTTGTAGAACAGGATACGAAGGAGGTTGTGATTCAGGCAACGGCAGCCCTGCTCTCAGGTGAGAAGGTGGTAGCCAATGCCGTTACAAACACCTCTGGAAGTTTTACCATCAAGGCTCCAAAGGAAGGCAACTACACCCTGAAGATCACTTATGTGGGCTTCAAGACTTATTCCAAGAAGATTACACTGAAAGACGGTAAGGATTATCACGCCGGCACCATCTCCCTGGAGCCCGATGCCATTATGCTGAAGGGCGCCACGGTGACGGCACATGCCTCGAAAGTGACGTTGAAGGCCGACACTTTCGTCTATAATGCCGCTGCTTTCCGTACACCGGAGGGCTCTGTTGCCGAGGAACTCGTAAAGCGCCTGCCGGGTGCTGAGGTAGGTGACGATGGCACTATCAAGATTAATGGTAAGGAAGTGAAGAAAATTCTCGTCGACGGTAAGGAGTTTATGACGGGTGACACGAAGACCGCCATGAAGAATCTGCCCACGAACATCATCGACCGCATCAAGGCCTATGACCAGCAGAGCGATCTGGCCCGTGTGTCAGGAATCGAGGATGGTGAAGAAGAGACGGTACTCGACTTCGGTATCAAGGCAGGTATGAACAAGGGTATCATGGCCAATGCCGACCTCGCCGCAGGTACTCAGAATCGCTATGCAGGCCGTATCTTCGGTGGTGTGATGATGAACGATCTGAAGGTCTACCTCATGGCCAACGCCAACAATACCAACGATATGGGCTTCCCCGGTGGTGGCGGAGGCGGTCGTTTCGGTGGTGGTCGTCAGGGACTCACCGCCAACAAGATGACGGGTGTGAACCTCAACTATGAGAAGACCGACAAGTTCAAATTCGACGGTAGCATCCGCTGGAACCACAGCGATGGCGATGTGCTCTCCAAACGCACCAGTGAGACCTTCTATGGCGAGACCACTTCGCAGTACAGCAACAGTCTGTCTCACAACTTCAGTTGCTCCAACAACTGGAACGGTCAGCTGCGCATCGAGTGGCAGCCCGACTCGATGACCAACATCCTGTTCCGCCCCACGTTCCGCTATAACACCAACGACGGCGACAACGCCAACGATGAGGCCACCTACGACAAGAATCCCTACGACTATGTCAATAATCCCCTGGCCGACCTCCCCGCTCTGGTGCGTGAAGGCATCGTGAAGAACAACCGCATCCAGCAGAGTATCTCCTATAGCGATAACAGTAGCATCAATGGCATGTTGCAGTTCAACCGTCGTCTCAACAACTCTGGCCGCAATATCACCGTCCAGTTGAATGCCAGCAGTAGCAAGGGCGAGAGCCGCTCCATTAGCGACAGCTATATCAACTATTACAATCTGGGTGTCATCACCGGCGATACCATCAACCGCTACTCTGTGACCCCCACCACCAACTGGAACTACCGTGTTCGCCTCACCTATAGCGAGCCCATCTTCCCCAAGACCTACCTCCAGTTCAGCTACCAGTATCAGTACCGTTACCAGAAGAGTGATCGCGGCACCTACGACTTCAGTGGCATGAACGCCCTCTATCCCTGGACGCCCGAGTACCGCTCGTGGGACAGCTATTTGGGTCACTTCGGTGTTACCAGTCTCGATCCTTATAAGGACCTCGACCAGAGCCGCTTCTCCGAATACAAAAACTATATACATACCGCCGAGGTCATGCTGCGTATCGTGCGCAAGGCCTACACCTTTAATGTCGGTGTACAGATGGTGCCCCAGAAGTCACACTTCATCCAGGATTACCAGGGTATCCACTCCGACACCACCCGCACCGTTACCAACTTCGCGCCTACCATGGATTTCCGCTGGAAGAAATCGGCCACTGGCCAGCTGCGCTTCACCTATCGCGCCAACACCCAGCAGCCCGAGATGAGCGATCTGCTCGACATCACCGATGATAGCGACCCCCTGAACATCACGAAGGGTAACCCCGGTCTGAAGCCCTCGTTCCGTCAGAACTTCAACCTCTTCTACAACGACTATTTCCAGAAGCACCAGCGCGCCGTGATGACCTTCGTCAACTTCTCAACTACGAGCAATGCCGTCACCAATAAGACCACGCGTCTGGAGAATGGCGGTCGCCTCACCCAGCCTGTCAACATCGACGGTAACTGGAATGGTAACCTCGGCTTCATGTTCAATACCGCCATCGACTCTGCCGGCTACTTCAATGTCAACACCTTCACCAACCTGAGCTATGCTCATAACGTAGGATACGTGAGTGTCGATCTGAACTCCGACTCCCAGCGCTCAGTCACCACATCGCTTGGCGTTGGCGAGCGTCTGGCCGCCAGCTACCGTAACGACTGGCTCGAGATCGAGCTCAACGGTTCTCTGAACTATAACCACAACCGCAGCGAGCTCCAGACCAACAACAACCTCGACACTTGGCAGTTCACCTACGGTGGTATGGTTGGCGTCACCGCTCCTTGGGGCACAGCGCTCACCACCAACCTCAACATGCAGAGTCGCCGTGGCTATACCGACAACTCTATGAATACCAACGAGCTTATCTGGAACGCTCAGGTATCGCAGAGCTTCCTCAAGGGCAATGCGCTCACCATCTCACTCCAGCTTTATGATATCCTGCACCAGCAGTCTACCATCAGCCGTTCTATCACAGCCTCCATGCGAAGTGATACCGAGTATAACGCCATTACCAGCTACGGCATGCTCCACGTCATCTATCGTCTGAACCTCTTTGGCGGCATGAGCAACTTCGGTGGTGGTCGTCGTGGCCCTGGTGGTCCTGGCGGTCCTGGCTTCGGTGGCGGTCGTCCAGGCGGCGGTGGCTTCGGCGGTGGCCGTCCCGGTGGCGGTGGTGGCGGCTTCGGTGGCCCCCGCAGATTCTAATCTCAAATTTAGCACAGTAATATCTGATGAGACGAAGAGGATTGTTTATTTACTTATTTAGCGGACTGTTCGGCATGATGAGCTGTAACGGAGCTCAGAAGAAGATGCCTGAGGGTGAACTGGTCAGTGTGGAACTTACCCATAGCGGTACGATGGCTGGTTACTTGTTTGAGGGTCGTGTGAAACGGGATTCTATGGGTACTTTCGTGTTGAGGGCGATGAAGGAGTCGTATGGACCGCTCTTCGAGAAGCAGGTGGATGCTGAGGTTATGCACCACTTTTACCAGATTATTGAGGAGGCGAAGATGTATAAATACAAAGACGTATATTTGCCTAAGTATGAAGTCCTCGACGGTAGGAGTTGGAGCTTCTGTGCCCGTTTTTCCGATGGATCTGAGATTAGTTCACATGGCTCAAATGCAGGTCCGAAGGACGATGGTCTGGAAAGAATCTACAATTATATGGTGGAATTGGTAGAGGACGGCATACAGATAGAATCGCCAGATGAATGACATTGTTTGCCATAAAAAAAGACGTATCAGCGATACGTCTTTATTTTGCTTCAGTAGTTTCGGACTCTGACGTTTCCTCAGGATCTTTGAAGTCGGTGATGCCTGCCTCGATGAGGATGTTGTACCAGGAGATCAGCTTCTTGATGTGGCTGTTCTGTACGCGGTCCTGATCCCACTCTGGCAGTACTTTCGTGAAGTAGGCGCGAAGCTCGTCGCCCGAGGCTTTCTTCTCATTGATACTGGCTTTCTGGCCGCCCTCGAGGGACTTTAGGTTTTCGAGCACGTCCATCAGGGGCACGTCGTCAGTCTCTGTGAACATGGCGATATCGTTGAGTGACGTGATGCGGTCGGTAGCGAAGGTAGGCATGCGCTTGTGCGTGGCGTCGAGTGCTTCAACGATGAGGTTGTGGTTGCCTCTGGAGATGAGTTTGTAGAGTCCGGGCTTTCCGGAGATGGATAATACTGTTTCTTTCATAATTCAATTATTATTTATTAATTGTTATTTCCTTAATGATGGATTCCAGTTGGGAGCCAATATCTGAAAGACCGTCGTTGACAAGCTCAAAGTCGGCTCTGCGGACTACTTCTTCCTGAGGTAGCTGGCGACTCATCCACTCCTGTACTTTCTTGCGGGAGATATGGTCGCGAAGCATGACTCGCCGGATGCGGACTTCCTCTGGGGCCGTGACCACGATTACCTTGTCGACAAGGCGGAAGATGCCCGACTCGTACATGATGGCACTCTCCATCCATTGGAGTCCACTTTCCTCGAAGTCGCGGAAAACGGCAGGATGGACGATGGCGTCGATGGATTGGGCATTGTCTTCGGATGCCAGCAGATACTGAGCCACGACAGTCTTATTGAGCCGCCCGTCGGCATCGTAGGTGTGTTGGCCTATCAAGGCTGTGAGCTGCTGGCGAATCTCGGGTGAGGTGCGGATCAGGCGCTTTGCGGCACTGTCACAATCGTAGACGTCATAGCCTAGCTGTCTCAGCTGCTGGCAGACGTAGCTCTTACCGCTGCCGATACCTCCTGCGATGCCTATCTTCATTCTGTCTCTGCTTCTATCAGATAGTCGACCTGAGTAGTCTCCAGTCTGGCGCGTGAGATTCCGTGTGGCACTTCCTTCAGGTGGATCTGGCATTTCTCCGAGGGATTCTTCTTCAGCTCCTTGTAGTCGGCAATGACGGTAAAGTCTTCAGGCTTCAGGTTTCGGTAGACACTGACACCCGTGACGAAACTGACGGTCACTCTGGCGGGGAAGGTCCGAAGCACCTTTCCTGGAGGCATATTAATGCCTTTGACGGGGATACCTTCGATGCTCTCTTCGGTCAGCAGGTCAGTGAAAAAGGTGACCTTCACTTGGTCGGGAACGATCTTCACGCCTTTGATCTTACTCAGCTCACACTTGGCGGTCAGCGTGTCGCGGAAGTTCACATAGTTCAGCGGTTCGGTATAGACTAGGCTGATGCTGTCGAGCTTGTTCTCGGGGGCATAGATGAGTACGCTGTCAGGTGAGTATTCCACGCGCGAGATGAAATAGAGTTCCTCGGGGATAACGCGCCCGCTCCAGCGAATGGGTACCGACTTCTTGGCACCGTAGTTGTAGAAAAACTCCAGCTTGTCGGGTTTCACGCTCGTGATTTTGGACCCGCTGGCAAGTCTCTGGTAGATGATCCGCTGCAGTTCCTGCGCGGTCACTATACCTAATCCGTTGGTACGGGTATAGCTCCGGAAGTTCACGTAGATGTCCTTGAGCACATTGCCGTAGAGATAGGTCATCAGCGTGTAGCCCTTGTCGCGGATGGTGACTTTGACTGTGTCGGTCTCGTCGGATGTGAGGACGGTGTTCTTGGGTACTCCGGTAATAGTGACGGGGACGGCTATTTCCTGTTCGTAGGTCTCGTTGAGTGTAAGGAGCAACCAGAAGATACCTGACAACGCCAGGAATACGACGAAAATCATGACTTCTTTGTTAGCCTTGCTAAAGAAGAAGTCTCTGATGAGCTGCCACGTCTTGACCAACATGCCCTATTTCTGTAATGGCTGGCTGGAGGAGTCCTTGAATACCATATTCTTGTCGACAGTGACAATCACGTCGCGGGCAATCTTCACGTCGACAGTGTTCTTGGCGAGGTCGATGCTCTTGACGATGCCGTGGATGCCTCCGCCTGTCACGACTTCAGTTCCTTCCGTCAGCTCGTTCTGGAACTTCTGGATCTCTTTCTGTTTCTTCTGTTGGGGCTTGATCATAAAGAACCACATGATAGCAAAAATGGCCACCATCATGATAATCATGCTCATGCCGCTTCCCTGTGCTGACTGAGCAGCCAAAAATAAATTCATCATATACTATACTACGTTATTTGTTTACCTTATTATTATATATTTAGTCTTTGGTCCTCTTAATTCTGGGGCGCATTTTTATCTTCTCCCCTGCTATCTTCTTCGGAGTCTCTTTGGCGGGATCCATGTGCTTCATGAGGCGGCCAGTCTTGATGAGGTTACGAGCAATGGCATCGAGCATGCCGTTGATGTAGCCGCCGCTCTTCGAAGTGGAGTAGAGCTTGGCCAGGTCGACGTACTCGTTGATGGTAACGCTGATGGGGATATTGGGGAAGGTCATCATCTCGGCAATGGCAATCTGCATGAGGATGATGTCCATATAGGCCAGGCGAGAGAAGTCCCAGTTGCGCGAAGCCTCGCTCATGAAGTGCTGGTACTCATCGGCGTTCAGGATGGTGGACCGGAAGAGTTTGCGAGCGAAATCCTTCTCCTCATCGCTGTCCCATTCGGGCAGTAACTCCTGCTTGGCACCGCCCAGCTCTGTAAAGCGCTTGATGGACTTCAGGACGAAGGTGTCGACAATCTCCTTGTCATCGTTCCAGTATAGGCTGATATCCTCGAGGATGCTGTCGAGCTCGTCGTTATTCTGGATGAAGGTCTTGTAGAGTTTCCGCCAAAGCTCACGGTCGCTCTCGTAGTCGTCGGTCTCGCTGCTCATGTAGTCCTGATAGATGCTGCTCTGTTCGATGCGCTCGAATAGCTGTCCGAGAAATACGGCCGACTCCTCCCAAGTTATCTTCTGTGTGCTCATGAACTCGCTCAAGGCCTTGTTCTCGGCAAGCTGGATAGCGAAGCGGTTAAATACGAACTTCTGTGACGGCTCCTCGGTGCCTTCTCTTTTGGCACGTGCCTGAGCCACTTCCAAGCGGCGCTGCGCCTCTTTCGTGACTGCTACGATGAGACCTAACAAATAATTATAAAGGTCGTATGCCTTTGAAAGACTGAAGAAGAGCTCCTTCTCAGCCGAGTCGATGTTCTTGTTACCGTTTTGATAGTAAGCATAGGTTAACTGAACGATCTTGATTCTGATAATTTCCCTGTTAATCATCTCACTTGATGTTTTGAATTTACGAAATACAAGTGCAAAGGTAGGAAAAAATCCAGAAACATGCAAGAAAATAGGGGAAAAATGCTGTTTTTTTTCATTTTTTCAAATTTTCATTTTTTCATTTCAGAATAATTATGTACCTTTGCACCGCTTTTTCTCAAAGCACTACGATTTTTCGTGTGATGGCGAATTAGGCAAAAGACATTTTTAACAACTTAATTTAGAGTAACACATTTATGAAAGAAATTAGCGTAAGTGGCCAGAAGCGTGCCACGACTGGCAAGAAGGCCAGCAAGGAAATGCGCAAGGAAGGGCTTGTTCTTTGCAATCTGTATGGTGAGAAGAGGGGTGAGAACGGTCTGCCCGAGGCATTGGCATTTGCCATTCCCGCAACCCAGCTCCGCAAGGTGGTCTATTCTCCCGATGTCTATGTGGTGAACCTGTCTATTGACGGAGAGCCCCACAAGGCTGTGATTAAGGAGTTGCAGTTCCATCCTACAACGGATGCCTTACTTCATATTGATTTCTTTGAGGTGAACGAGACGAAGCCCATCACCATTGGTATTCCCGTGAAGCTGACTGGTCACGCACAGGGTGTTCGCGATGGTGGACGTCTGAGTCAGGCTGTCCGTCAGTTGAACGTCAAAGCTCCTTATAAGCAGATTCCCGCTGTGCTCGAGATCGACGTTACCGACCTGAAGCTGGGTAAGGCTATCAAGGTGGCTGACCTGACGTTTGAGGGTCTGGAGATTGCAACACCTGCCCAGGTGGTTGTATGCTCTGTGAAAGCTACCCGTGCTTCGCGTTCAGCTGCTGCCGCAGGTGAGGGTGCCGAGTAATTGTTTTGAAACATCGAAAACTGAGGCTCAGTGGATAAGTACTTGATTGTAGGTCTGGGAAATGTCGGCTATGAGTACGACCTGACCCGCCACAACACAGGCTTTATGGTATTGGATGCTTTTGCAAAGGCATCCAATATTCATTTTGAGGACCGGCGCTACGGCTTCGTGGCCGAGGTGTCGCTCAAGGGCCGTAAGGTGTTGTTGCTCAAACCATCGACGTTCATGAACCTCAGCGGTAATGCGGTCAGGTACTGGCTGAATAAAGAAAATATTGAACAATCTCGCCTGCTTGTCATCAGTGATGACGTGGCGCTTCCCCTGGGCGCTTTCCGACTGAAGGCAGGTGGTTCCAACGGAGGACATAATGGTCTGGGGCACATTCAACAGCTTATCGGACAGAACTTTGCACGGCTCCGTATGGGTATAGGAAACGATTTTCCGCGAGGCATGCAGGTGGACTGGGTTCTTGGCAAGTATGATGACGAGGAGTTGAAAACTCTTCAGCCCAGCATCGATACGGCTGTGGAAATCATCAGAAGTTTCGTGCTGGCAGGTATCGATTTTACTATGAACCAGTTTAACAAACTGGGGAAGAAAAGAGAGGAGAGTAAAGAGGATGGAGGAAGCCAGGATTGACAAATGGCTTTGGGCTGCAAGGATCTTCAAAACGCGTTCCATCGCTGCCGACGCCTGTAAAAACGGGCGTGTCACTATCAATGGTGTGAACGTGAAGCCTTCTCGCACTGTGAAGGCTGGGGAGACCGTGTCTGTCAGGAAGCCTCCTGTCACCTATTCTTTCAAGATTCTCAAACCGATAGAAATGCGTGTCGGTGCCAAGGTGCTGCCGGAGATTTATGAGAATGTGACTCCGGATGATCAGTATGAACTGCTGGAGATGAACCGTATCAGTGGTTTCGTAGACCGTGCCAGGGGCACTGGACGTCCGACGAAGAAGGACCGCCGTGCGATGGATGCATTCATTAACGAAATGGAATAAGCTATGCTGTTGAACATTGTATATATCATAGTAGGTGTGGCACTTGTGATATGGGGAGCTGACCGCCTGACTGAGGGAGCCGCTTCGATGGCTCGTGACATGCGTATGTCTGAAATCGTCATCGGACTGACGATTCTGGCAGCCGGTACATCTGCTCCTGAACTCTTCGTAAGTTTGGTGTCGGCACTTAAGGGAACGTCTGATCTTGCCGTTGGCAATGTGATTGGCTCGAACATCTTCAATGTGATGCTCATCGTGGGATGCAGTGCCGTCGTGGCACCTATCACAGTCTCGTGGTCGACTGTGCGTAAGGATATCCCCTTTGCCGTAGGAGCCTCGATCCTGCTGTTCATGCTTTGCTTCGACGATATGAACTCTCCCCACCTTTGGGGCAACGAGATCAGCCGCTCGGATGGCGTCATACTGCTTGTAGGATTCATTGCATTCATGCTTTACACCTTCCAGATGGCCCGCAAGGATGGTCTGCTGCCCAAGTATGAGGAGGAACTGGGAGTTGAAGTGGTGAAGGAGCCCAAGGACTATTCCCACTTGTTCCGCAACGTGTCGTTCATGGTCTTAGGCCTGGTCTGTCTGATTTTCGGAAGCGACCTCTTTGTCGATGCCGCTTCGTATGTGGCCCATCGCTATGGTGTGCGACAGAGCGTCGTCGGTCTGACTATTGTGGCAGGGGGCACTTCCCTGCCTGAGCTCGCTACAAGTGTGGTGGCTGCCTATAAGGGCCGTTCTGCCCTTGCCCTTGGCAACGTGATTGGCTCCAGCGTGTTCAATATTCTGCTGATACTTGGTGTGACAGCCGTTGTCCACCCACTGCGCATCATGGGTATCACGATTGTCGACCTGATGATGATGCTCGTCAGCGTCGGGATGCTCTGGCTCTTCTCTTATACGAAATTGTCTGTTTCCCGTCGGGAGGGCTGTGTCCTGATTGGCGGCTTCCTGGGATACATGGCATGGCTGCTGTATCTGCTATGAATATGCAACAGAATCATAGTAATCAGAAGATCAGTGTGCTGTTCATGCTTTATGGCATACTGTTCTGTGTTTGCCTGATTACGGCAAACGTTCTCGAGACGAAGCAAATATCGTTAGGACCTGCGAATATGACTGCGGGTCTGATCGTGTTCCCCGTCAGTTACATCATCAATGATGTGGTGTGCGAGGTATGGGGATATGGCCGTACGCGCCTGCTTATCTGGCTCGGATTCACCATGAACTTCCTTTTCGTGATTTTTGGAGCCATTGCCGATTGGATTCCAGGGGCACCTTATTGGAATGGGCAGGAGGGATTTCACCAAATCTTCGGACTGGCTCCTCGAATTGCGGGAGCATCGTTCCTGGCTTTCCTCGCAGGCTCGTTTATTAATGCCTATGTAATGAGCAAGATGAAGTTGTCGTCGGGAGGCAGGAATTTCTCATATCGGGCGGTGCTGAGTACGGTATTCGGTGAGCTGACCGACTCTCTCATCTTCTTCCCGCTTGCCTTGGGCGGTGTGATTCCCTGGGAGGAGATGCCGTCGCTGGTCATTACGCAGGTGACGCTGAAGACGCTATACGAAATTGCGGTGCTGCCTGTGACCATCCGCGTGGTGAACTTCACGAAGAGGCATGACCATGAGGATGTGTTCGATAAGAATATTGCCTATAACATTTTCAAAGTGAAAGATTTATGAGAGAAAAGGAAGGATTGCAGGCATTGGGGAAGAAGACGGAGTACAGGATGGACTATGCTCCGGAAGTGTTGGAGACTTTTCAGAATAAACATCCTGAAAACGACTATTGGGTACAGTTCAACTGTCCGGAGTTCACATCGCTCTGTCCGATTACCGGCCAGCCCGACTTCGCGGAGATTAAAATCATGTACATACCAGGGGAGCGGATGGTGGAGTCGAAGAGTTTGAAGCTTTATCTGTTCAGCTTCCGTAATCATGGTGATTTCCATGAGGACTGTGTCAATATCATTATTAAAGATCTGGTAAGGCTCATGGATCCCAAATATATTGAGGTAGTCGGGCTCTTCACGCCACGTGGCGGTATCAGTATCTATCCATATGCAAATTACGGTCGTCCCGGCACGAAATATGAGCAACTTGCTGAGCAACGGCTGCTTCAGCATTCGTTCCAATAATGTTTTTTTCAGGGTCATCATAGGGGTTCCCTGCAAAAAATACTTAATTATAGAGCCAGAGTTGTTGATATTTCGTTTTTTTTTCCTATTTTTGCACAACAAAATTACTATCATAACTTAAGACTATGGTAAAAAAGAAAATCCAATTCAGTCTCGTCTATCGAGACATGTGGCAGTCTTCAGGCAAGTTCCAGCCCCGTAAGGACCAGTTGGAGCGCATTGCCCCTGTGATTATTGATATGGGCTGTTTTGCCCGAGTGGAAACGAATGGTGGCGCCTTTGAACAGGTAAACCTGATGGCAGGCGAGAACCCCAATGGTGCCGTCCGTGCATTTTGTAAGCCGTTTAATGAGGTTGGCATTAAGACCCACATGCTTGATCGCGGTCTGAATGCTCTTCGTATGTATCCGGTGCCCGATGACGTACGAGCCCTGATGTATAAGGTGAAACATGCGCAGGGTGTGGACATTACCCGTATTTTCTGTGGTCTGAACGATACGCGTAACATTATACCGAGTATCAAGTGGGCCAAGGAAGGCGGCATGACCCCGCAGGCTACATTGTGTATCACCACCTCGCCCGTGCATACTGTCGAGTACTATTCTAGGATCGCCGAAGAGGTCATTGCTGCTGGTGCCGAGGAAATCTGCTTGAAGGATATGGCAGGTATCGGACAGCCCGCTATGTTGGGCGCTCTCACCAAAGCAATCAAGACTAAGCACCCCGATATCATCGTACAGTATCACGGACACTCTGGTCCCGGACTCTCAATGGCCTCCATCCTTGAGGTCTGCAATAATGGTGCCGACGTCATTGATACAGCCATTGAACCGCTCAGCTGGGGTAAGGTGCATCCGGATATCATTTCGGTACAGTCGATGCTGAAGAATGAGGGCTTCGAGGTGGCTGACCTGAATATGAATGCCTATATGCAGGCCCGTACGCTGACCCAGGAGTTCATCGACGACTGGCTCGGCTATTTCATCAATCCAGCCAACAAGCACATGTCGAGTCTCCTCCTTGGTAGTGGACTGCCAGGCGGCATGATGGGTTCGATGATGGCTGATCTGGGCCCCATCCAGGGCATGATCAACAAACTGCGCGAAAAGAAGGGCGAGCCTGCACTCACAATGGACGATATGCTGGTGAAGCTGTTCAATGAGGTAGAGTACGTTTGGCCGAAGGTGGGTTATCCCCCATTGGTGACGCCATTCTCGCAGTACACAAAGAATATTGCTCTGATGAACCTGCTTACGATGGAACAGGGTAAGGGCCGCTATGTGATGATGGATGATGCCATTTGGGGCATGATCCTCGGAAAGAGTGGAAAGGTGCCTGGCGAAATAGCTCCCGAGCTGATAGAGCTGGCTAAGGCTCAAAAGCGTGAGTTTACTGATGCCGACCCGCATACGCTTATCCCCAATGCGCTCGATACCTTCCGCAAGGAGATGGATGAGAATGGCTGGGACTATGGACAGGATGACGAAGAGCTCTTCGAACTGGCTATGCATCCCGAGCAGTATCGTCCCTTCAAGAGCGGTCAGGCCAAGAAACAGCTGCTTGCTGACATTCAGAAAGCGAAGGATGCGAAGTTGGGTGGCGGAAAGATCTCGAAGGAAGAGATTGCAGCCCTGAAGCATGCAAAGGCCGATGCCGTGAAGTCGCCTCTGGCCGGACAGCTCATCTGGAGCTTTGGCGGTGAAGGCGTGCCTGCAGCTTGTGTAGAGCCGTTCATCGGACAGAAGTATAAGGAAGGTGACATCTTCTGCTACTTGCAGACCAAGTGGGGCGAGATTGTGGAGATTCCTGCTGCCCTTGGCGGTAAGCTCGTTGATATCAGCGTGAAGCCAGGGCAGAACATCCGTCAGGGTGACACTATCGCGTGGATAGAAAGAGAACAATAATGGACTATCAGCAGATTATTGACAAGTATTATCCGTCGGAGAATGAACTCCGACGGATATTGTTAGTGCATAGCCGGCAGGTAGCCGACCGTTGCCTGAAGATAGCAAAGGTGCATCCTGAGCTGCGACTCGACTTGGAGTTCCTGGAGGAGGCGGCCATGCTGCACGACATAGGCATCTTGAAGTGTAATGCACCAAGCATCCAGTGTTTTGGGACAGAGCCGTATATCTGTCATGGTGTCATCGGTGGTAGGATTCTGCGTGAGGAGGGGTGGCCGCGCCATGCCCTCGTCTGTGAGCGCCATACGGGTACGGGCATCTCACGAGAGCAGATTGTGCAGCAACATCTGCCCTTGCCCATTGATGGACAGTATGAGCCTGAGGTTTTGGAGGAGCAGGTGGTCTGCTATGCCGATAAGTTCTATTCCAAGACTCATCTCGAGCGGGAGCGTACGGTGGTGGAAGCAGCCCAAAGTCTTGAAAAATTCGGCGAAGCAGGGGTAAATCGTTTCCTGAGTTGGGCAAAAATGTTTGAATAACGTTAAAATATTCGCAAATCAGTCGTTATTCGCTATTTTTGCAGTACCTTTGTACCCGTGAAACAGAAGTCGGTCGTATTATCGATACTCTGCGCGTTCATTCTGATGATGGCGTGTACGCCTTCTTCCCTGCGTCCTGGCAAGGCTCCCGAGGCAGCGGAAGAAGTTGTTGTCGTGTCAGCTCCCAAGGTGAAGTCGCCTTCGCTCCCCGGTGATTCCGTTTCACTCCCGGCCCTTATTGACAGTATCAGTGCCAATCAGAGCCTGAAGGAGATAGCTGATGTTCCTGTGGATACCATTCTTTCAAAGGGTATGGAGGCTGCGGCGAAGACCAAGCGTGACACGACGACGATGGACTCCGTAGAATTGGCTATCTATAAGCACAACAAGGCAGTTGATGACTCATTGGCCTTAGATAGCATCAACCGTAGTAAGAAAAATGGTATCGACTCTCCGGTGGAGTATTCTGCTGATGATTCGCTGACCTATGTCGCAGCTACGGGCATGGCTCATCTCTATGGCGAGTCGAAGGTGAAGTACCAGAACATGGACTTGCAGAGTGACAAGATCTTCATGAGCCTGGACAGTAATCTTGTGCATGCTACAGGTAAGATGGACACGACGACCCATCAGCTCACATCTACCCCGGTCTTCAAGATGGGCAACGATGAATATGAGAGTGACACCATGTCATTTAACTTTAAGTCGAAGAAGGGCCTGATCTCAAATGTCTATACCCAGCAGGATGACGGTTTTCTGACCTCTGAGCTGTCGAAGCGCGGTGCCAATGGTGAGATGTACCTCCAGCATGGCCGCTATACCACCTGTGATGATCCGCATCCCGACTTCTACCTCGCTCTTTCAAGGGCGAAGGTACGCCCCGGCAAGGATGTCGTATTCGGACCTGCCTACTTGGTCGTGGCCGATGTCCCGCTGCCTTTGGCTGTTCCCTATGGATTCTTCCCTTTCACCAAGAGCTATTCCAGCGGCTTGATCATGCCTACTTATGGCGACGAGACGGAGCGTGGCTTCTATCTGAGGGACGGTGGCTACTATTTTGCCATCAGTGACAAGATGGATCTGAAACTGCTGGGAGAAATCTATACGAAAGGATCGTGGGGACTGTCGGTGGCCACGAACTATAAGAAACGCTATCGATACGGTGGCTCTTTTTACGCCAGTTACCAAAGTACCGTGACAGGTGAAAAGAATATGCCTGACTACACCAAACAGACAAGTTTCAAGGTTACGTGGAGCCATAGCCAAGACGCAAAGGCCAGTCCCTTCAGCCGTCTGTCTGCCAGCGTGAACTTCGCTACGTCTAGTTATGAGAAAGACAATCTGTCGTCGATGTATAATCCGCAGGCGATGACACAGTCGACCCGTACGTCGTCCGTCTCCTGGGGTACTTCGTTCTCCAGTCTGGGAATGTCGCTCAGCTCGACTGCAAACCTGAGTCAGAACATGCGCGACTCCACCATCTCGTTGACATTGCCGAGTCTTGATATCAGTATCTCTCGCTTCTATCCCTTCAAGCGGAAGAAGAAAGTGGGACCTGAGCGCTGGTATGAGAAAATCTCGATGAGCTATACAGGACACTTGAAAAATGAGATCAGCACAAAGGAAGACAAACTGATGCACTCCAGCCTGTCAAAAGACTGGAAGAACGGTATGCAGCACTCTATTCCTATTCAGGCCAACTTCACATTATTAGGCTATATCAACCTGAACCCGTCGTTCAACTTCAACGATGTCACCTTGTTCAGGAAGACGCAGAAGTCGTGGGACGCTGTGGCCCAGAAAGAAGTGTGCGACACATTGAGTGGATTCTATAACCTCTACAGCTGGAATTTCAGCGTCAGTGCTTCTACGAAACTATACGGATTCTATATTCCCAGCCGCAAGATTTTCGGCGACAAGATCGACCGTATCCGCCACGTCCTTTCTCCGCAGGTGAGTTTCACTTATGCACCAGACTTCGGTGCCCGTAGGTATGGTTATTACAAACAATACCAGAAGACCGATGCCGAGGGCAATGTGACGATGGTGGAATACAGTCCTTATGAGGGCGCTGCCTATTCTGTGCCAGGCAAGGGAAAGTCGGGAACTATTAATTTCGAGCTTGGAAACAACGTGGAGATGAAAATCAAGTCGGAAGACGATTCGACAGGTTTCAAGAAAGTGTCGCTGATCGATGAGTTCAGACTTTCGTCTTACTATAACATGGCTACGGATATCCGACCTTGGGGCGACCTGAACACCACGCTACGTCTTAAGCTGTCGAAGAGCTATACCTTGAACCTGAGCACCAGTTTCGCCTCTTATGTCTATGAGGTCGACAGCGTGGGAGGCACACCGCGAGTCAGCGAGCACACCACTTATTGGCAACAGGGTAAGCTGGGTCGTTTCCAGGGCCTTTCACAGAACCTCTCCTATACGCTCAACAACGATAAGGTAATCAATTTCATCAAACGGCTCAAGGGTGAGAAGGTGGACAAAAAGAATAATAAGAATAAGCGCGAAGGTGACGACGACGATTGGGATACCGGTATGGACACCAATATCGACGAGAATATGGAAAAGGCCAAGCATGGTGCCAAGAGAGGCAGCTCTTCTAAGGCAGAGACCGACGAAGATGGCTATATGGCTTTCAAGATACCCTGGAGCCTGAGTCTCGGCTATGGCATCAATATGCGTGAGGATACGGATGTGAAGAAGTTTAACTACGACACCATGCGATATCCCTTTAAGTTCACCCAGAACCTGAACGTAAGTGGGAATATCTGTATCAGTGACGGCTGGAACATCTCGTTTTCCTCTGGTTATGACTTTGAGTATAAGAAGATATCCATGACAACGGCATCGCTGAGCCGCGACCTGCATTGCTTCAATATGTCGTGCTCGCTCGTGCTGGCTCCCTATACGAGCTATAACTTCTCTTTCAGATGTAATGCGTCGACCCTGACGGATGCCCTGAAATATGATAAGCGCAGTAGTTATTCGAATGCTGTCCAATGGTATTAATTACGAAAACTCACTAAAATCAATCATATGGCAGAATTACCTACAATGATTCAGGATTTGGCACTGATACTGATGGTGGCTGGTATTGTGACGCTGATCTTCAAGAAGCTGAAACAGCCTTTAGTGCTAGGCTATATTGTGGCAGGATTCCTTGTCAGCCCCAATATGCCGTACACCGCTTCTGTGGCTGATATGGCCAACGTACATCTGTGGGCAGACATCGGTGTGATGTTCTTGTTGTTCTCGCTGGGACTTGACTTCTCTTTCAAGAAGATCCTGAAGATGGGCGCCTCGCCTGTTATCTCCACATGTACCATTATCTTCTGTATGTCGATGCTCGGCGTCTGTGTGGGCTACTTCTTCGGCTGGTCGAAGATGGACTGTATCTTCCTGGGTGGTATGCTCGCCATGTCCTCAACGACGATTATCTATAAGGCCTTCGACGATCTGGGACTGCGACAGCAGCAGTTTGCCGGATTGGTGATGTCGGTGCTCATCCTCGAGGATATCCTTGCAATTGTCATGATGGTGATGTTGAGTGCCATTGCCAGCGGCAATAACCCCGATGGTGGTCAGATGTTGGGGGCGGTCATGAAGATTGGCTTTTTCCTCATCCTTTGGCTCATCGTGGGTATCTTCGCCGTCCCCACGTTCCTGAAGCATGTGCGTCGCCTTATCAACAACGAGGTGCTGCTCGTCGTGTCGCTGGGCCTTTGCTGTGCGATGGCTGTGTTCTCTACTGCGGTAGGCTTTAGCTCCGCCTTCGGAGCCTTTATCATGGGTAGCATCCTTGCCGAGACCATCGAGGCTGAGAAGATCGAGAAACTCGTTGAGCCCGTGAAGAACCTTTTCGGTGCCATCTTCTTTGTGTCTGTCGGTATGCTCGTCGACCCGAAGATCCTGGTCGATTATGCCGGGCCCATCCTCCTGCTGGTACTGACAATCCTTGTCGGACAGGCTTCCTTCGGCACTTTCTCCTTCATGCTCGGAGGCGAGTCGCTCAAGTCGGCCATGCGCTGCGGATTCTCCATGGCGCAGATTGGTGAGTTCTCGTTCATCATTGCCTCGCTGGGCCTCTCACTTGGCGTCATCAGCGATTTCCTCTATCCGGTGGTAGTGGCTGTATCTGTAATTACCACTTTCCTGACACCTTACATGATACGCCTTGCCACGCCGGCTTATAGCCATCTTGAGCACCATCTGCCTAACCGCCTCATCCAGTCGATGAATCGCCTCGCCATGGGCAATACTCACACCAGGGAGCAGAGCCTGTGGAAGAAGCTGCTTATGCAGATGGTTGTCAACACCCTGATCTATTCCATCCTCTCTGCTGCCACTATCGTGCTCATGTTCACCTTCGTGCTGCCCTTCATGCGTCAGCTTCTGCCAGGGTGGGAGCTTCATTGGTACGCTAACGCCATTACCGGCGTGCTGACCGTGCTGCTGATAGCCCCGTTCCTTAGGGCGATGGTGATGAAGAAGAACAAAAGCGAGGAGTGGAAGACGCTGTGGGCTGAGAGCAACCGCAACCGCTTGCCTCTCATCTTCACCATTATCGTGCGTGTTGCCATTGCCACGGTCTTCATTTTCTATATTTGCAACTATCTGAGCCGCTTCACCAATGCCCTGATGATTACCATCGGCCTTGTGGTGGTATTGCTGATCGTGCTCTCTCGTACTGTCAAGAAGCGTAGCATCTCTCTAGAGCGCCTGTTTATCCAAAATCTCCGCTCACGCGACATCGAGGCCCAGGTGCATGGCAAGAAACGTCCGCTCTACGAAGGCAAGCTTCTCGATCGTGATATTCATATCGCCGAGTTCCAGGTGCCCTACAACTCGATGTGGATGGGCTCTACGCTGAAGCAGCTTGATCTGGGTCGCAAGTACGGCGTCCATGTCAGCAGCATCCTCAGGGGCGGCATGCGCATCAACATCCCCGACGGCGAGTACATTATCTTTCCCTACGACGTACTCCAGGTCATCGGCTCCGACGAGCAGTTCACCGCCTTCCGCGAGGCTCTCGAGAAGGAGTTGCTGGGTGAGGACTACGACTGGGAGAACCGTGAGATGAAACTCCGCCAGCTTGTCATCGGCGAGGATAGTCCTTTCATTGGCAAGTCGCTCATCGAGAGCGGTATACGCGACATCTACAGCTGTATGGTCGTCGGTCTCGAGGAGGGCAAGGAGAGCCTCTCGCGTTATGTCCCCACCCGCAAGTTCCAGGCTGGCGACATCATCTGGGTTGTCGGCGAGCAGGAGTCTATCGATGCACTGATGAACTGTTAGTAACGACTTACAATGGCTATTTGTTGAAGTCTGCAGTGAGCTCACAGATCTTGACGATGACCTTCATGGCCTTCTCCATCGACTGGATGCTGACAAACTCGTAGGGGCCGTGGAAATTTACGCCGCCTGCAAAGATGTTGGGGCAGGGGAGTCCCTTGAAGGATAGCTGTGCACCGTCGGTACCGCCGCGGATGGGTCTTACCTTCGGAGCAACCTCACAGGCCTGCATCGCATGGAGTACTAAGTCGATGACATGCATCTGGGGATCGATTTTCTCCTTCATGTTGTAGTACTGGTCCTTGACCTCGCAGACAACAGTACCCTCACCGTATTTCTCGTTCATTTGTTCTGCACAGCGCTGGATGAAGCGTTTGCGTTCCTCAAACTTATCACGGTCGTGGTCGCGTATGATATAGCTCAGTTTCGCATGTTCAATGTTGCTCTCAATGCCTAATAGGTGGTAGAAACCCTGATAACCTTCAGTAGTCTCAGGGGTCTCGTCTTCGGGAAGTGTCTTGGCAAATTCTGCTGCCAGTGCGTTGGCATTCACCATCTTTCCCTTGGCATAGCCGGGATGCACGCTTACACCTTTTATATATATCTTGGCCGAGGCAGCATTGAAATTCTCAAACTCCAGCTCGCCCACATCGCCGCCATCCATTGTATAGGCCCATTCACAGCCGAATTTCTCCACGTCGAAGTGGTGGGCACCCATGCCTATTTCCTCGTCAGGGTTGAAGGCCACTCGGATGTCACCGTGTGCTATTTCCTTGTGGTCGCGCAGCCAGCACATCGCCTGGATGATCTCTGCGATACCGGCCTTGTCGTCAGCACCAAGCAGTGTGTGGCCATCGGTCACAATCAGGTCCTCGCCGATGTGCTGCAACAGTTCTGGGAATTTCTTCGGACTGCTGACAATCCCCTCTGAGAGCAGGATGTCGGAACCGTCGTACTGGCGTACGATGCGTGGCTTGATGTCTGCCCCAGAGCAGTCTGGGCTTGTGTCGTAGTGGGAGATGAACCCGATGGTTGGTACCCGCTGAGAGGATTTCTTGAGGTTGGCCTTCAGGGTGGCATAGACATAGCCTTTCTCGTCCATGTCCACGTCGCTGAAGCCTTCGTTCTCGAGTTCTTTCTTCAGATACTCGGCAAAGACCAACTGTTTCGGGGTACTGGGCACGCTGTCGCTGTCCTCAGCAGATTGCGTGTCAAACTGTGTGTAGTTTAAAAAACGTTCGGTAATATCCATAATCAATATATTTGGTGCAAAGGTAGAGCTTTTTTTCTAGATTACCAAATATCATCGTTTATTTTTGTTTATTTCAAGCCAGCTTACTGCATTGTAAATACTAACTTTTGAAGGGTAAGACACTCTCATCCCTCACATATCCAAATAAAATGTGAGGGATAGCCACTTTTTCACAATGAACTATTCTCCACGCATCGAAGAATACTGCAATCCATCAACGAGAATACTGCAATGATATTCGCCTCTTATTCTCAAATACTAGCCTTTTCTTTCTCGACGGAAGCCTTTTATCAACTTTTAAATAAGTAAAAAAACACCTGATAGTTTGAATCGCTTCAGGGACTACCAGGAATGAATTGTTTTTAGTAGTGATCCCGTTGGGATTCAAACCCAAGACCTTCAGAACCGGAAACAAACGCTGAAATCTCCCCAAACGCCTTTATTTATCGGCCTTTCAAGGATTTGCCCTTTTCACTTTGCGGCTATTTTGCGGCTATCATAGACGGAAACTTGGTTCATTTGCTTATTTCTCTTTAAATTGTTACTTGTCTTCAATGACCTCAAAAGCCTTGGGAAGATTGCTGTATGATTCCCCCTCAGTTCCAAATGCCTGGGCACGTTGGATAGCTGTTTCAAGGCGGTGGTCTGCTAATAGGTCTGCCACCCATTTTTCTTTCGAGAGGAACTTCTCTTGCTTGGAGAAGTCAGGGATGTACTTGTGCAGTACGTCAATCACATCGTTGGCTGTTGCAAAATACCTGTTGGTATTCAGAAAGTGTAGCAGGAACCAGAACTCGATGGATGGCATGCTGTCGCAGATGATAACGTCTTTGCGGTCTTTATACTTCTGGCATAGCGCCTCGAACTTGGCACGTTCCGTAGGATTGTTGCGTGTGATGTCAGTATCGAACACGCATACAGCAATACCTCGGTCTGCCAAAACTCTATCTACTTGCTTCTGAATCTCGTCTAACGACTGTTCTGTGAAGTTGCGAGGCTTGCAGGTATAGCGGTAGCCTTTGAGCCTACGAAGATTGGTGAAGTAGAAGCGTTCTGTCGCTCCTTCGCCTATAATCGTAATCTCAGGCTGTCTGAGTGATCTTTGTTGGGTCTTTCTTGCCATTTACAGTCCTCCTTACATGATGATGTTAGGCAATGCTCCAAACTGCCCGTTCATGTAGGCACGATGGATGGATGACAACTTGTTAAGCCCTCGGAACTCTACCAATGAGAACAGGTTGCTGTTGCCGTCCTTTCCCTTCTCCGTAAACCAGACGGAATCTTTGCCGAAGATGTCATCAATATCTCGCAGGACGGGGTCGTAGTGGGTGGTGACAATCAGTTGCGATTGGTTGTCCTTCCTGTTGACGAAGCGGGTAAGCATATACTCCATCAGGTTCGGATGGATGGAAGCCTCTAACTCATCAACGCATAACAGCCCTTGGCATTTCAGTTGCGAGTAGATGATAGATTCCAGTTCCACCATACGAGTTGTACCGGCACTTTGGCTGTTTTCTGGCAAAACATAGTCCTCTTCGCCTCGCTCTGTCTCCACCTTGTGCCCAAAGAGCGCAGCCATCTTCTTGATCTTGATGTCGGAGATGTTGAAGTCTGCCTCCTTCACAAAGTGCATGAGATATTCCTTGAACGAAGAATCCTCCGACAGCATGTTCTTGGTTGCGTCTGAGATGGCTGTGTCGGAGCCATTGATGAGCGGCATCATGCGACTGTCAATCCAACGGCGCATATCGTCGAGGTAGGTCACAGCCACATTCACTTTCTTCAGAACAGCCAGGATCGACATGTTACGCAGACAGTTCACTGAGAGCGCATCAATCTCAGCTTGTGAGAGCTTGACGGCAGCAGGGTTGAAAGTCAGCTTCGATATGCCGTTGACATCCTCACGGGTAAAGACCTTGGTGGGACGGTTGCTAAGATAGACATACAACACCTCGCTGCACACCTTCTCAGGATTGACCACCAACTGGTACCAATAGCGTATGCCATTGACGTAGAGTTTCACGTCAAACTCCGTGTCGTATTTCAAGGCATCAGGCTGCATCAAGAACGGCTGCACATCCGTACCCTCATCGTTCTTCATCGGAATCTTATTCCAGAACACTCGTAGGAAGTCGATGGCTTCAAGCAGGTTTGACTTGCCACTGGCATTGGCGCCTAAAACCACAGCGAAGCGTAGCAATTGAACACCATCGGGCATGGTCACGACGCTGTTGTATTTGTCATTCCCTGAAGTCTCGAAACTCAGTACCACCTCGTCACGAAACGACTTGAAGTTTTTTATCTTTAGTTCTTGTAGCATATCTAAGAGCGAAATTACGTCGCAAAGATACGAATAATTTTCGTTCGGTGATATCAAACTCGTCATAAAATAAAATTTTATTTTTAAAATTAGCATGATTTAACCAAATTGAGCGATTAAAATCTGAAAATCGACAATTTTGTAGTGCCACAATTCCCAATATCGTTATCTCGTTTGAGTTCTAAGGGTGGTGAGTTTGCTCTTTTTCCACACCCCTTTTCCCTCCCAAAATTGGACTTTTGGGGAATTAGGCTTCCCCTTAAGAAAAATTCCACACCTCAGGCAAGCCTCATATAGCTCGTTTTTGGACTGCTTGATATTTCCATATTTTGGGGTTCCAACAC